>Ga0207797_1000780_pt1 | contig 23952 bp, 30 predicted proteins | sample PRCRCaboRojoPR_6_FD_187275 | JGI IMG/M metagenome (GOLD analysis project Ga0207797, IMG submission 187275) | Marine sediment microbial community from Cabo Rojo, Puerto Rico - PR CR 10% Liquid 1 (SPAdes) | ecosystem: Environmental > Aquatic > Marine > Coastal > Sediment | place: Cabo Rojo, Puerto...
TTCCTCGCCCTTGTCGATTTCGCGCACACACCCAACGCCCTACGACAGTCGCTGAAGGCGGCACGCGGCATGGTTGAGGGCGACGGGCGGGTCATCGCGATCTTTGGGAGCGCCGGGCTGCGCGATCGCGAGAAGCGGCGTCTAATGGGGCAGGTGGCTGGCGAGCTGGCTGACGTCGTGGTTGTGACGGCGGAGGATCCGCGCACTGAACCTTTGGAGACCATTATGGCCGAGTCCTCGGAGGCCGCCCAAGCAGAGGGGAAACGGATCGGTCAGGATCTTTTCTTGATCGCGGATCGGGGCCAGGCTCTGCTGCGATCCTGCCAGATGGCGCGTCCAAGGGACGTGGTCATTGCCTGCGGCAAGGGCCACGAGCGGAGCATGTGCTTTGGAACCACTGAGTATCCCTGGGATGATCGGACGGCTATGCACCTGGCGCTTCAGGGGAAAAGCCTCAATACGCTGCCGACGGCGCCCCCGGGAGACGTGGACTAGGCGCTGAGCGAGGGAGATGCGACGATGCCCTACGCCGAAACGGAACACGGGAAGCTCTTCTACACGGAGAAGCGGGGACCGGAGGATGGGCCGGTCCTCGTGCTGATCCACGGTGCCGGAGGCTCGCGCCTCCACTGGCCTCCCCAGATGCGACGGCTGTCTGTGGCCACGGTCTATACGCTGGATCTACCCGGTCATGGGCGGTCTGAGGGTTCTGGCTGTGAGACGATCGCGGGCTACGTCGCCGCTGTAACGGCGTTTCTCGACCACTGTGCTGTCGATTCTGCCGTCGTCATCGGCCACTCGATGGGCGGGGCGGTGGCTCAAGAGCTAGCGCTGAGCGAGCCCGACTACGTCTCGTCTCTGGTGCTGATAGGCACCGGCGCTCGGCTGCGAGTCGATCCGGGGATCCTGGAGGCCATTGAACACGACTTCGAGAACGCCGTTGATATCGTCACCCAGTATGCCTGGTCTCCCGATACCGACGCAGCCTTGAAGGAGCTTGGCCGACGTGCTCTAAGCGACACAGGCTCTCAGGTCCTCCTGGGTGACTTCCTGGCATGCGACCGCTTCGACGTGATGAATCGCCTCGGAGCGATCGAGGTACCTGCGCTCGTCATCGGCGGATCGGCGGATAGACTGACGCCGCTCACGTACTCTCGCTTCCTGAGTGAGCAGATACCCCACGCTCAACTGGTGGTCGTCGAGGGCGCTGGTCACATGGTCATGCTGGAGCAACCAGAGACGGTGGGTGACGCTGTCGAGGCTTTTGTCTGTCGTTTTCCCCCTGCTGGTTCTACGGTGCCTACTCCACGAACAGATTGAGGAACTCGTCGTTGTTCTTAGTGCTGCGAAGTACCTGGAGAAGCTCCTCCATCGCCTGAGCTTTCGTGTAGCCTGAGGATTGCGAGTCGAGGAATCGCTGGCGCATGAGCCACACCTTCTGACGCGTCTGTTCGTCCAGAAGGAGCTCCTCACGCCGTGTGCCAGAGCGCTCGATGTCGAAGGCCGGGAAGATGCGTCGCTCCTGGAGCCTGCGGCTCAGATGGAGCTCCATGTTGCCCGTGCCCTTGAACTCCTCATAGATCATGTCGTCCATGCGGCTGCCTGTGTCGATCAACGTGGTGGCCACCACCGTCAGGCTGCCGCCGTTCTCGATATTGCGTGCCGCACCGAAGAAATGCTTCGGGGGATAGAGCGCTGCCGGATCGAGCCCGCCCGAAAGCGTGCGGCCGCTCGGCTGAACCACCAGGTTGTAGGCCCGCGAGAGGCGGGTGATGCTGTCCAGGAGGATGGCTACGTCGTTCCCCTCCTCCACCAGACGCTTGGCTCGGGCCAGTGCTGTCTCGGCCACCTGCGCGTGGTTACGGGCATGCTCGTCGAACGTCGAGCTGATCACCTCGACATCGGGGCCCACCGAGCGAGCCATGTCCGTGACCTCCTCGGGACGCTCGCCTATGAGAGCGACCATAAGGCGCACTTCCGGATGGCTGTTCGTGATGCCATTGGCGATGTGCTTCAGCACGGTCGTCTTGCCCGCCTTCGGCGGAGACACGATGAGCCCGCGCTGCCCCTTCCCGACCGGTGAGATCATGCTCAAGAGCCGGGTGGTTGGGTTGCCGCGTGGCAGTTCCAACATGAACCGCTCGTTGGGGAAGATGGGCGTGAGGGACTCGAAGCGGGGTCGATGCTTGGCCGCTTCCGGATCACCTCCGTTCACCGCCTCGACGCGTAGCAAGCTGTAATACCTCTCGTTCTCCTTCGGAGGACGTATCTGCCCGAGGACCAAGTCGCCGGTCCGCAGGCCGAAACGGTGGATCTGCGATGAGGACACGTAGATGTCGTTGGAGCTCGGCTTGTACTCGTCGGGCCGTAGGTAGCCTTTGCTCTCATCGATGACGTCCAGTACGCCTCCACCAAAGATCAGACCTTCCTGTTCTGTCCTGGCCTGGAGCAGGCGCATGATGAGATCGCCCTTGTTGAGGCTGCTATAGCCCGAGACGTCCCATTCCCTGGCCAGCTCACGGAGCTCGTCCATGGTTCTCTCTTGCAAGCTGACTATATCTACTTTTTCGTTCACGCTACTCTCTCCTGTCATTCTGTATCGTTCAGTGTAGAACTATCTAATTGCGATGTTGTGATGTTCGTGTGCTTCTTCTTCTGTTGCCCTCTTGGACCGGATGTGCTGCGAGCACAACATGAGCGATTCCAAGTTCGTTTTTGCGTCAGCCATCATCTCTCGTAATTGGCAATGAACGCCTCTGCCTTCTCAACCAGCTCCCGGTTGCCGATGAACAACGGCGTGCGTTGGTGCAGGTCACGTGGTTTGATATCCAGGACGCGCTTGCGCCCATCCGATGCCCGACCACCGGCCTGCTCGGCGATGAAGGCCAATGGGTTCACTTCGTAGATCAGGCGCAGCTTGCCGGACGGATACCGGGTATCTCCTGGGTAGTAGAAGATGCCACCCTCCAGCAGGTTCCGATGGAAGTCGGCCACCAGAGCGCCGATGTACCGTTCTGACAATGGCTCTCGTTCATCCTCCTCATCCAGGCCCTGCAGCCACCGGCTGAAACGCTGGACCCCTTCCGACCGGTATTTGTGATACGCCTGGTTGGCGCTGTAGTACTTTGGCCTCTCTGGGATCTTCAGGTTGGGGTGTGAGAGAAGGAACTCCCCTAGACTGGGATCGAGAGTGAACCCGTGTACCCCTTGTCCGGTCGTGTAGACCATCATCGTGCTGGAGCCGTAGATGATGTATCCAGCTGCCGCCATGTCGCGCCCTCGCTGCATACAGTCCTCTGTTGTACCGGGTCCTCGCTCACTCTGACGGCGATAGATGGCGAAGATCGTGCCGACGGTGGCGTTGACGTCGATATTGGAGGATCCATCCAACGGATCGAAGACGAGCACGTACTTGCCGATCGGGTACCCTTCTGGGATCGGGATAGGGTCTCTTCTTTCCTCGGATGCCATCACGGCTAGGCGACCGGCGAAGGAGTTCATGCGGATGATGACCTGGTCGGCGAAGACGTCCAGTTTCATCTGCTCCTCTCCCTGGACGTTCATCTCACCCGCTGAGCCCAGGATTTCGACCAGGCCGGCCCGCGTCGTCTCGCGTGCTATGATCTTGCCAGCCAGGGCGATATCGTAGAGAAGGCTTGAGAACACGCCCGTCGCTTCGGGGAACTCACGCTCCTGCTCGACAATGTGACGCTCTATGGTGATGATTTGATCGTCCATCTCTCTCCTTCGCGCTGTATGACCGTGGAGGCCTGGTCAGTCCAGATACCAGACCCAGCGTGCGCCGCGCATTTCGCGTATGATGTCTGTCGTGGAAAGGATACCCAGCGGCTTGTTCTCGTCGTTGACGACCAGGAGACGATGAATATCGCTCTCCAAGAGCTTCTTCGCTGCATCCTTCACTGTGGCGTGCTCCGGAACGCTGATCACCGATGACGTCATAACGTCACGCGCCTCAATGGCTGCCAGATCCTCGCCGTAATGGGTTATGGTGTCCATATGGGATACCACCCCTACTGGGGGGGCACCCTCTCGTTCCGCTACCATGATGGCGTGAATCTCCGTATCTGCCATCACGCGTACCACCTCCTGAAGAGGTGTCTCTGGTTTGCAGAAGATAACCCCTTTGTGATAGATGTCCCGTACCGTTCGTTCTCTTTCCATAGGATCTCGCATTCTTTCGCTCAGGGAAAGGTATGGTTTGGCGCTTCTTCTTCCCTGGATCTACTGGGTGATCCAGGTGATATATGCATGCCCAATCACGGCTGCGAATAGGACGCTGTCCATTCGATCGAGCATGCCACCGTGTCCGGGCAGCAGCTTCCCGCTGTCCTTCACTCCGGCCTCGCGCTTGAACATCGAGATGGCTAGGTCCCCCATAGGTGCCAAGGCGGCCACCAGAAGCCCCATAGCCAGGCCGTGAGGCCAGGTTACCGTGCTGCCAGGGCCAGCTTTGAGGCCCCAGACCCAGCCCAGGAACGCACCTGCCGCCCCACCTGACAGTATCCCGCTAACGTATCCCTCCAGCGTCTTGCCGTGGCTCAGCAATGGCGCCAGCTTGTGCCTCCCCCACAGCGATCCTACTACGTACGCAACAGAATCAGCGAGCAGGGTGATAGGAAGGGCTATCAGCGTCCACCAAAGCCCAGTCTCAGGGAACGCTCGCAATCTGACCAGATGGAAGCCGCAGAGCCCGATGTACAGGCCGCTCGCTATCGCTCCGGTCCATCCTTCCGCCGTCGACCTCTGGTGGTGCAGCACCCGCCAGCTCAGTGAGACGAGCAGAATACCACTCAGGACCCAGTTCAGTCCCCCCCATTGACGGAAGTGACCATCGAGCAGGAACAGCCACACCAGGGTGATCCCGAACAGATGGACGAATTGAAAGCCCCGGCGAGCGATCAACCTGCAGAACTCGATCTCAGCGAGTGTCGTGAGAACGGCGACCAGGACCAGAAAAGGTAAGCCGCCCAGGCAAGTCACCCAGGTAACGATCGGAATCAGGACAATCGCAGTCAGAAGACGGGTGCGTAGCACAGGTTGGCCATGTTCGGGAGCAAGCAAGCGGTGTACGAAACGTCAAAGCTGCGGTCTGCGCGAGTTACTCTGTGGCCTTTCCAGGAACTAGGCCATAACGACGTTCGCGTTCAGTGAAATCCTTCAGGGCGGCGTAGAGCTCGTCCTTGTCGAAATCGGGCCAGAGCGTTGGAGTCGTGTAGAATTCGGCGTAGGCCGCTTGCCAGATCAGGAAGTTGCTGAGTCGCATCTCGCCGCTGGTCCGTATGATCAGGTCGGGATCGGGTTGTCCCGCTGTGTAGAGATGCCTGCTGACCTCCGCGCTGTCGACGTCTTCGGGGGAAAGACCTCGAGCGATGATGTCGCGCAATGCATCGACGATTTCCGCTCGTCCACCATAGTTGAACGCTACATTAAGGGTCAGTCGATCATTGTTCTTCGTTAGCTCAAGGGCATCTCGTATCTTCTGCTCAAGCTTCGGCGGAATGCGCTCTAGGCGCCCGAGATGACGCAGTCGAACTCCCTGCTCGTGGAGTTCGGGTACCTCGCGGTCGATCACGTGTCTCAGGATCGAGAGAAGCCCCTGGACCTCCTCCTCTGGCCTTCCCCAATTCTCGGTGGAGAACGCGTAGATGGTCAAGATCTCAATCCCGAACGCCACGGCTGCACGCAACACCCGACGCAGGTTCTCTGTGCCCTCGCGGTGACCAGCCACCCGTGGCAGCCCTCTCTGGCGAGCCCAGCGTCCGTTGCCATCCATAATGATGCCGACGTGCTGTGGGACACGCTTCAGCGGCGGATATCTGTTTCCTTCTTCTGAATTGGAAGGCACGCTCTTGGGCATACTCTAAACGGACCAGGAGAACTAAGAGTCAGTCAACCCCATTTGCCCAGCCTGGATCGTCAGATCCAGGGTTAGGCGAGGACGTGACAGTCCCCCGGAAGCGATCTTGGATCTACTGAGACAGGATGGTGTCGGAAGGCTGCTCCACGCTTTTGCAGGACGCTGCAAACGTTCTCGTGTAAGCACACGGACGCAGAGGTGCTGTTCTTCGGCTCGTCCATCAGCTTTCCATAATCTCCTGCTGCTTCTTGGTGCTGATCGCCTCCATCTGCTCTGTGTAGCGGTTGGTGAGGTCCTGAAGCTTGTCCTTGCTTCGATAGAACTCATCCTCGGAGATGAGCTTCTCCTTTTCGAACTCGCGCAGGTCCTCCAATGCGTCTCGACGTATGTTGCGAAGCGCGACTTTCCCTTCTTCGACGCGCTGACGAACCAGTTTTGCCAGTTCCTGTCGTCGCTCCTCAGTGAGGCGTGGAATAGGAAGGCGGATGATCCTGCCATCGTTGGATGGCGTGAGCCCGACATCGGACTTGAGGATCGCCCGCTCGATCTCTTCCAGCGATTCCGGGTCATAGGGCCGAACCACAAGCAAGGTCGGTTCCGGAGCCGATATGACCGCCAGCTGATTGAGCGGCGTTGCTTGGCCATAGTAGTCCACCATAACCCGTTCCAACAAAGCGGGCGAGGCACGCCCCGTACGGATGGTGCGCAAGTTGGATTTCAGCGCTTCGGTGGCGCTGCGCATACGTTTCTCTGTTTCCTGAAGATGTTCTCGATACATAGTTACCGTGAGATTAGTGTACCAATGGGCTCTCCCAATACGGCCTGCTCCAGGCTGTGGGGCTGCCACATATTGAGCACCACGATCGGAAGATCGTTCTCCATACAGAGCGATATGGCCGTAGCATCCATCACGCCGACCCGCATCTCCAGGGCCTGCATGTACGTCATCCTGTCAAACCGTTCGGCGTCTGGGTTCTCATGGGGATCCTCAGCGTAGACGCCATCGACCTTCGTGGCCTTGATCAACAGATCGGCGTTTATCTCCATCGCTCTCAATGCTGCCGCCGTATCGGTGGTGAAGTACGGGTTCCCTGTACCGCCTCCGATGATGACGATGCGGCCCTTTTCGAGATGTCTGATGGCTCGCAGCCGGATGTAGGGCTCAGCGATAGCGCGCATCTCAATCGCGGTCTGCACCCGAATGGTCGTACCCATCCGCTCTAGAGCGTCTGCCAGGGCTAAGGCATTCATTACGGTGGCCAACATGCCCATGTGGTCGGCAGTGGCCCGGTCCATCCCGTGAGCCAGCCCATCTCTTCCCCGCCAGATGTTCCCGGCACCCAGGACGATGGCGATCTCTGTCTCTAGGGCGTGAACCGCCTGTACCTTGGCGGCAACCTCTTCCGCCATATGTGGACTGACGCCGAAGCCTCCTGGCTCGGCCAGAGACTCGCCACCCAACTTGAGTAGAACTCGCTTGTACTTGGCTACACCCATCCTACCTTACCTTGATGGACCCATTCGGCCAAGACCGGGCTATCCTTCGCGTGCTCGCCCCTGGCGTCTGCCGTTTACCCGTGGGCTTCTCCTACCTCGTACCGATCGAAGCGGCCCACAACGATGTTCTCGCCAAATGCCGTGATCGCTTCCTTGATCAGGTCCCCGATGGACTTATCCTCGTTCTTGACGAAGGGCTGCTCCATGAGACACGTCTGCTCAAAGAACTTGTCGAGCCGACCGTCGACGATGCGATCGATGATGTGTTCCGGCTTGCCCTCCTGTAGGGCGCGCTTGCGATAAATGCTTCTCTCCTCTTCGATGACCTCTTCCGGGACATCCTCGCGGGCAAGGTACTCTGGTGCCGCAAAAGCGATGTGAAGGGCTAAGTTGTGTGCCAGAGTCCCGAAATCATCGGTGCGAGCCACGAAGTCTGTCTCGGAGTTCAACTCCAAAAGCACACCAACCTGGCTGCCGTGATGGATGTATGCCTCAATGAGTCCCTCAGAAGCAGCACTATCACTCTTCGCGGCCGCTTCGGACATACCCTTTTCGCGCAAGTAAGCGATAGCTTCCTCAAAATCGCCTTCGGTTGCCTCCAACGCTTCGCGGCAGTCGAGCACCCCCGCGCTGGTTGCATCCCGTAGTTCCTTAATCATTGACGTCGTGATTTCCAACGTGTCCTCTCCTTATGCAGTCTGCGATGGTCCTGTCCAGGGCTTCCGTCCGCGCGTTCACGCGCGCTGTCTAGTTCTGGACTATTCAGTCGCTTCTTCGCTCGCCTCGGTCGCCTGCTCTCCCTCTGTCTCCTTGGCCGATAACTCCTTGAGTCGAGCAAGCGTCGCAGCGCTAAGGTACTTCTCATCTTCCAGCTCAAGCTCCTCGACCTCCGGCATCTCTTCCTCTTCCTGGTAGGCTTTCCTCTGTGCAATCCCCTTCAGGACCGCGTCTGCTATTTCGTGGGTGATCAGCCTGATGGCGCGAATAGCGTCATCGTTGGCCGGGATGACGTAGTCGATTGGATCTGGGTTGCAGTTGGTGTCCACCATCGCGATGATGGGGATACCCAGCTTATCCGCCTCGGCGACGGCGGTGGCTTCGCGCTGAATGTCGACCACGAACAACAGCTCTGGAAGCTCTCGCATCTCCTTGATGCCACCGAATCTCTGATTCAGTTTGTCGATCTCGCGCTCTTTCTCTAGCGCCTCCTTCTTGGTCAGGAGATCGAAGTCACCTCGCTCGCGGCGGGCCTCCAGGTTGTGTAGATAGTCAATCCGTTGTCTTATCGTCTGCCAGTTGGTCAGCGTGCCGCCTAGCCAGCGCAAATTGACGTACGGCATGCCACAGCGTTCTGCTTCACGCGCAATGGTCGCCTGTGCCTGGCGCTTGGTGCCCACGAAGAGCAAATCACCACCAGCGGCAACGGTGTCCTGAACGAGGTTGGATACCTCGTCGAGCGCTTCGAGCGTCTGCTGTACGTCGATGATGTGCACCCCTTTCCGCTCGGTGAAGATGTATGAACCCATCTTCGGATGCCAGCGTCGGGTGCGATGTCCAAAGTGCACGCCCGTTTCCAGGAGTGCCTTCATAGAAATGTCAGCCATTGTAGGGGAAACCTCCTTATTGACCGTTTTTTCCTCCGCCCCCGTCACCCCTTTGAGAGACCAGGGTGGCTGTACCCTGGCACGGTCTCGCCGGTCAGGAGGCGTGTGTATTGTCCAAACCTTGTAGATTGTACCACAAAGCGGGATTTCGGCAAACTGAGCTAAACCTGTTCCCTTCCGCCTGGTACCTTGAAGCAGTAGCCGACCCCACGGACGGTGTGCAGGTACTCCGGGGACCTCGTATCTTCTTCGATGGCATCGCGCACCCAATGGATGTGCACATCTAGGGTACGCGTGTCATCGACGAAATCGGTATCCCATACGCGCTTCATAAGGAACTCGCGAGTCAGGACTTCTCCGGGGTGGCGCATGAATAGCTCAAGCAGATGGGCTTGCTTGGGAGTGAGATGACGCTCGCGATCTCCCTTGATAATGGAGCGGCGCTTGACGTTGAGGGTCAGTTCGCCTCTGCACAGTATCTCGCCTTCCGGGGCTGGTAGCAGCCAAGAGATGCGGTTGATCAGTTTTTGGGGGGAGAATGGGTACTGCAGATAGGCACGCGCGTTCACGTGATCGGGGGGAGGGTTATCCTCGTGAAGCAACAAGACCGGTATGTCGATGGCTTCTTCCTCCAACGTCTTGCAGAATCGACGGCGGCTGAAGCGCAACGAGGGAGCATCGAGCACGACAACGACGGGGGGGATCTCTTTGATCCGGGCCAAAGCTTCGCGGCGCGTCCTTGCCGTGACCAGATTATACTCCGGCTCCAGTGTCGGTGCCAAGCGTTTCCCCGAGGGTTTCCGCCCTTCGACGAGCAGGACTCTGTGTGGCAGTGTCACCGAATTGCGCTTCCTCCTCCCAGTCACGGGTCTGTCTACTGCTGCGCAACGTGTGGTCCTAGAGAAAAGTCAGTCGTCTTGCCACCCTTGAACGAAACTCAGCGTATTTACCGAGCCGCCCGCGAAGGTTGGGGTGAGAAGGGTTCGCTGTTCAGCGGCAAACGACTATCCCCCCTACTTGAGGGTGTCCGTTGATTATACTCTATCCACACTCAGTGCGCAAATCGTGGGACGAACTGCCCTGGCGAGGTGGATGGGGTGATGGGGCACCGCCCCCGGCCAGGATGATGGGAGGCATAACCTGGGTTCTCTGCACGACACAGAATGCACAACTAGGCAGCTTTCTTGCCCGGTCGTATATAGCGCACCGTCCTATGCGATGCGACTTCTTTCTTGATCTCTTCCTTCAGGATATTGCCGGAAACGTGCATGAGGGTGTCGTTGAAGTCGTCGTCAATCCCCATGCTGGCGAGACACGGATAGTGATGATGAAGCAGTCCCGAAAGCCGTTCCGCTTCGTCAGCGGGTACCCCGACCAGTTCTCTTGCCACGTGCCGAGCGCAGCCACACACAGCGTCACGCAATACCTCTATGTCGCGGATATCACGCGTCTCCGAATCAACAGTGACGCGGAACTTGGGGCGCCCGAAGTGGTGCGCAAACTCGGCGATCAAGGGATTGTCATACGCCAAGCGGTGCTCGTCCACGTTGTAGTGGCTCTCAGTCAGTGAGCAGAGAGGCTTTGGCGTCACACAAGCCACGTCCATCTCGGCCAACCAGCCCCGCAATTGGCGTGCCAGGCCGCGAGGCAGCCAAACTTCGCGATCTGTGGGTGCGATGACGGCCTGGGCTTCAGTGCGTTCAACGACCTCTGGCAGCAACTCGGCCACGCCCTTGTTCTCGCCCAAGGCCAATATCAGATCCACCTCCGGCAGTGAGTCTGGCACGTACTCGCCGGGGTAGTCGACGATCGGTGGGTAAGACGCTGGAGCACGCCAGACCTGGATCTCCCAGTCGTCAGGAGCGTGGGCACGAATATTGTCGACGTGCCGTTGTCCGTAGTCTCCAGTGATGATGGCTAGGAGCTGCATACCCTCCCCCAGATGGACGGCTGCCTGCGGCAGCCTCCACCTGTCCAGACGATGAGCCCGTTACCGCTGGCCCACGTATTCCGGCTTCGCTGCCGCCAACAGAGAAACCTTCTCTACTAGACCTCTGACTGTCGTTTCCAAAGCTGACGAACGGGACGGGTCAGACCGCCTGCACCCTCTTGACCTCGGGGATCTGCTGACGCAGGGTGCGCTCGATCCCCATCTTCAGGGTCATAGTCGACATCGGACAGCCGCCGCAAGCGCCGGTGAGACGCACTGAAACGACGCCCTCGTCGCTGACGTCAACCAGTTCCACACCTCCCCCATCGGCCTGCAGGGCTGGTCGGATCGTGGACAAGCTTTCTTCTACTTTCTCTCTCAAGGTGTTGTCATTCTCTTTCATGTCAGCTCACCTACTCCTTCTTCCGTTCTTCACTTCGCTCAGGCTACTTGCTTATCTCTCTGTCCCGCCGAACCGCCCCAGACGATCTCGTAGCCACACCTGATGGCCTCCTGCGGACAGACGCTCTCACATGCCGTACAATACGAGCAATCCATCGGACGCGCGATGATCGGTCCGGCAGCCGCCATCTCTACGGCGCCTGTAGGACATTGCTCAACACACTGCCCACATCGATCGCATCGTCCCAAGTCAATCTCTGGTAGCGCCCAATCTGACATCATCCGAACATTCCCCTCTTCGCTACCAGATATGATACCAGAGAGGACTTTGCTTGTCTGTGACATAAGTCGCACCGACCACTCCGAATCAGGTAGCTCGCGTCTCAGGCCGGTTCGTGTTGCCACTCCGGCTGCTTGCCTCTACGCGCCCGCCGTTGTCTGCCACACGGCGAACCGTGCCAGCAGTCTTTGAGGTGGCGCCACGTGGTCGCGAGGCGCTGACGGAGCGAATTGGGGTCCAGCCCCAGGCGAAGCCTCAGCCAAGCCAGTGTCATCACGGCCACAGCGATGCCCACCATTGCCGTCCCGGGCAGCCACAGAAGGTCCAATCCAGCCCCTCGGAGCATAATACCGCGCACGATGACTAGATAGTGCTGCACAGAAGAGATGTAGGAGACGACTTGCATCACCGCCGGCATATTCCCTGCCGGCACGAGGAAGCCCGAGAATGCCACCTCAAGCATCGCCAATGCGAAGACGAATAGCATAGCCTGCTGCTGAGTGCGGGAGATCAACGATATGAGAGTTCCCCAGCCGATTTGAGCTAGCACGAAGGGAATCGTAAGGACCGTCAGAAGAGCAAGAGACCCCCTCATCGGTATGTCGAACCAGATGACAGTTAGACCCATCATCATAAGGAAGTCGATCATCCCGATGATCAATGTGGGGAGCGTCTTGCCGATCATAAGGTCCAACCGGCCCAGGGGAGTCACCCGAAGCTGTTCCAGCGTCCCCATCTCGCGTTCACGAGCGATGCTCTGTGCGGCGACCACCAGAGCCACCTGGAAGACGATAATGCCTAGCATCGCCGTGATAGCGTGGGGCTGGTCCTCCATAGCTGCATTGAAGCGGGCTACGAAGCGGAGGTCGATGGGGCCTGTGCTGGCAGCGGGACGGGACTCGGCACTTCCAATCTTGGCAGCCACGTCCTCAGCCGTACCAAGAGCGACGGTGGAAATGACGTGGTGTGATCCATCTGCGATGATCTGAACCTCGGCGCTCCGCGTCGGTTCCATAAGGGCGATCCCATATCCTGGCGGCACGACGGCTATGGCGGCCACGTCCCCATTCTGCATCCAACTGCGTGCCTGCTCTACACTATCACCGTACATTGTGACCCGCAGTTCATCTGTTCGATTCAGCTTAGCGACCAGCTGCCGGCTGCTCCGCGTTCTGTCTTGATCCACCACCGCGAGAGGCAGGTTTGTGACGCCTCCTCCGGTCAAGCTGCCCATAAGTAGCAATTCCACTAATGGTCCCAGGAGCAAGAAGGCCAGCAACAACCTATCGCGGCTCAGCTGCTGGAGCTCCTTGATTGCTAGGCCGCACATTCGGTATAGATGGTTTATCAAGTGAGTCTCTCTCCAGATCTGCTATCTCTCACGCGATGCGCTTCCTAAACGTCAAGGCACCCAGGATGGTCCACAGGGTGGAGAGACCAAGTAACATAAGGGCGGGGCGCCAGAGCTCCAGGAGGGAGGCGCCCTTGAGAAACAGAGCGCGACAAATGGTTACGAAGTGGGTGCTCGGCATGACGTAGGAGACGAAGGTGCTCACCAAGTCCGTGGTGTCGATGGGATCGGTTACGCCAGAAAGGAAGAAGGCCGGTACAAAGAAGATGAACAGAGAGAGGACGGTGGCGGCTTGCTGGCTGTGTACGAGATTCCCGATGACAATGGCCAGCCCGACGCTAGCCATCAGGAAATCAGCCGTAAGCACCACGAGCAGGATCGGACTGCCGCGGAACGGCACCCCGAACAGCAACGAGGCTGTCAGCCATACCGGTAGCAGACCGATTAAGGAGGCGGTGACATAGGCAATCATCTTACCGCCCAGGTACTCCAGACCGCGGACAGGCGTGGCAACGAGCGTCTCCAGCGTGCCCTTCTCCCGCTCGCGGGCGAGTGCCAAAGCAGCGGCGATCACCGGCAGGGAGAAGACGATAGGTATCAGTCCCGAGACCATGCTGTCTTGATCGGCCGCCTCTGGAAGATACGCGGACTGGGGCTTAATCTGAATAGGTGGGGGCGGTACCAGATACTGTCTGCTGAGCTGGGCGCCGAAGTCGGCAGCGTGGCCCAGGAGACTGCTACTTGCCTGCCCTGCGATGAACGTGTCAACGCCATCCAGGATGACCTGAATCGAAGCTGTGTCGCCGGATCGGATCGTGTCGGCAAAACCTGGCGGGATGACCATCCCCGCGTCAACGTGGCGGCCCACCAACCTTGACTCAATCTCCTCGTAGCCCGACGCGCGTCGAACGGAGAAGTCAGCGTCGCTGCTCAATGTGCTGATGAACTGGCGCGACAAGGCCGTCCGATCCTGATCCCATAGGGCTAGCTCAATGCGGTTAGTGCCACTGGTGAAGACCATGGACAGCGCGATCAAGACGAATGCGGGTGAGAGGAACACCATCCAGAGGGTCCGAGGTTCGCGGAAGATATGGCGATACTCTTTCTTCAGAATGCTCGCTAGACGTTTGATTGACATCAGCCCGGGATTATAGCGCAAGAGACTGGGATCGTCAACGGGGATCACATCCCTTCTGCTCTCCTGTGAGCGGGCGGGGGGTTGGTTCCTTTTCGAGGCCCTGGAGCAGCATCTGCATACCCTCTCTTGCCACGTGCCCCCAGTCGGCTCCCTCCGCGTCAAGCAGACCCTGCAACACAAGACCCACGGCCAGTGATACAATAACTCGTGCTGTCGTGTCGGGATCGACCGGGCGCAGGTCGCCTTGATCGATTCCTGTCTTCACGATGTCGGCGAAGTACGACCGATACCGTTGATAGGGCGTGATCGTCGCCTCCCATACCTTGGGATCATGGGCGGCCTTCGCCCAGAATTCCAAGAAGATCGGGAGTTGATCATCGGCGACCTCGAATACGGTGCAGATCATCTCGGTCATATTCAGCAATTCCTCTGAAACGGGAACTCGCGCGTTGCGAAACCCGGCCAGACCTGCGTCTAGCTGCGCCAACCAACGCTGCAACAACTCCATGAAGAGATCCTGCTTACTGGAAAAGTGATGATAGAAGGCACCTTTGCTCACGTCAGCCCGCTCACAGATCTCGGCGACGCCCGTGCTCTCGTAACCTTGTTCGGCGAAGCCGATTGTGGCGGCCTCCAGAATCCGTGCGCGAGTCTCCTCAGCTCGTTGTTGGGTCGTCATTCCCTTTCCTCTGGCAGTTGTCGAAAGAACCGACTGGTCGGTATGATTTTACTCGGGTCTCGTACCTTTGTCAAGTCTAGATGGCCTTCGTGGGGGGGGGAAGTGGCTGGAATTGGGCCACCGGCAACACCACCGGAGGCAAAGTTGCCAGCTATCAGGTTCGGCCGAGGCGTGGAGTAGGCATGCTCAGGTTCTCCACTGGTGGTGTGAGCTCGGGAGGTGTTTCACCGGCAATGACGCGAAGGCGGAGGGGATGTTCGTGGCGGTTCTGTCACCGGTCCATGCGCTTACCGCGGCCATATCCGTCGATATCCAAGATCCCGGTGGCAAAGCGGTGCACCGTCATAGGGGCTACCGAGACAAATCTCTCGGAAAGCCAGTGGGCGATCTCGGCATAGGTCATATGCCGCTCGAAGTACATCTCCTTCAACCATAACCCCATATCTTGTTTGGTCTGGAGCTCCAAACCGTGCTGGAGGATGAACTCGGCCTTGGAGTCCCCCAGCTTGCGGAAGTCGAGTTCGGGGAGCTCCGGCTCATAGCCTAGTTGCTCAATCACCCAGTCTTTGGAGACTTGGCCGCGTCCGTTCCAGGCCTCCGGTGTGTGGACGGCCTTTCGGAAGACGGCTGCTAACTCAGTCCTCATCGTCTTTGGATCGGATGGTTTCCCATCGTTGGGGTCGGGGGTCGTGCCGTTTCCGGGGATGGAGGGCGTGATCTGGCGCACGCGCTCGCGGCTGAGGTCGAACAGGTCGCCAATAGCCTGTAAGGACCAACGGTGCTTCACGCGCAGCGTTGTCATAGCCTCGTTCCGCCGAAGCTGAGCCAGACGAAGTGCCTCCTTGGGGCCTAGTACCTCTTGCAGGACACGCCATGCCTGAGGATACTGATCCAGAAAGACTAGCAGCCGGTCAACGTCGGCCTCGGGGAGATCGGACCTGGAGGAGGGTCTCGTCTTGTCGTGGCGGCCGAGAGGTGAGGTGAGGGGGGAGGGCGTTCGATCCCGACACAAGGGGCGAAAACGGTGCCTGTGTTCCTCTAAGACGCTCGCAACAGCTTCACTCAAGGTGCTCTTCCTCTCGCGTAAGGACGGGGCGGCGGCCTCTGGGTCTCTTCACCCCCAGCAGCGCTACACCATCATCAAGCTTATGAAGTTGCTCAGTCAGGACTTCGACAGCTGCGCCTATTCACCTTGGCTGAGCCATGGGAATGATACCAGCCCATCTTTTGGTACGGTTTAACCGGTTGTTAACAACGAGTTAAGGAGGGCTTCCCATGAGGAGCCCCAGCGCCCCATCTGGCTATCTGTCAGGTGGGCGTCAGGAAGGCATTAGGTTGGCGTCAAGCCCGGAGGAGCCGGCTATGGTAACCTCTACACTAGAAGATTCTCTTCTTCTCCTCCTTTAGGAAGGCCGAGGCGCGAGCCTCGGCTTTTCTTCTGTCTCTGGGATAAATGAGAGAACCCATTCGCCTCACACCGTTCTCACACCATTATCCCCTCTGTTCCTCCTCAGTCAGCGTCAAAGGGAAAGATGGTCGAGTCGCTGCTTCCGATAATGCTGGCTTCGATCGTCCCCCTGGAGATCTCCTGTAGTCTGTCCTGAAAGGCGGGGAGCGCGTCCTGTCGTAGTTGGGCCTTTATCGTCACTTCTGCGGCGAACGTCTCGTCAAGTATCTGACCCTGGTGAAGTTCAATCAACCGTCGGACTTGCTCGAAAAGGCTATATGGGACGTTGACTCGAATGCTGTGCGTGGCCGCTTTCATCGCCCGGGGGAGTACCGAGAGAACCTTGCGTGTGACATCACTGTAGGCGCGAACCAGCCCGCCGGTGCCCAGCTTCGTTCCACCGAAGTAGCGGGTCACAACGATGGCCGCATCCCCTAGGTCGCTGCCACGCAGAACCGCGAGGACAGGTGGGCCGGCGGTGCCGGAGGGTTCACCATCGTCGCTGCAATGAGCGATCACCGAAGCACCGTGTCCAATCACGTACGCAGGGACGTTGTGCGTCGCGTCGTCGAACTCGCGCTTGATGCGAGCGATGAAAGCGCGTGCTTCTTCCACGGCGAAAGCTGGCGCAATGGTCGCTATGAAGCGCGAGTTGACGACACGGAGACTCGCGCGTGTCTCTTGAGCTGGAATCAGCTGGTGTTTCATGTCAGCGCGAGTGGGCTATGGTTGGGAGGCATAAGCAGTCGTCGCGACGGAGTCTTCTGCTCAAGTCAGCCGATAAGCCGGGTTCTGTGCCCTCGACCTTCTCGTGGTCTAGGGTGGCGATCATCTATCTGGGATGATGGTTGCCCATCACCTCTAGCAGCCTACCCGGGACTGGAACGGAGCGGGTCACCCCGTGCCCTCGGCCCCTTGGAGACCGAAGGCTTGTCCCATGCTTGGCCTTGCTCCTGGTGGGGGTTGCCCGGCCGTCCGTGTCACCACGGACGCCGGTGGTCTCTTACACCACCTTTTCACCATCACCGCAGGTCGTTGCTCTCACCATCTTGCGACGCGAGAGCTCACTGCGGCTGTCTGTTTTTCTGTGGCCCTTTTCCGTCAGGTCTCCCCGACCTGGGATTACCCAGCACCATGCCCTATGGAGCCCGGACTTTCCTCGCCCCGTTCTTGGGACGCGACCGCCTGGCCAACTTGAGCTTTGTTATAATGATAACACGTTGCAGGAAGTTGTCAAGAAAGTGTGTCGGAGAACCGGCACTCATGCAAGATGAAGTAGAGGACGATCCCTCAGGTCGGAAGCAATCTCTCTGAGACAGGCTCCCTTACGAGCTTTCGGTATGCTGAGAGGTCCGGCCGAGTGGGAAAGTGAATCAAGTGGGTAGAACAGTGACAATCGGAAGCCCCAAACCGCGAAACGGGAAACGACGTATCGGGAAGGTCGGACAACGCCTCCGCCCACTTGCACTCCTGCTTCTGGGGGCCGAGGGTATACCAGACGGCGATCAGTTCGCTCTGTGGACGCAGGTAGTCTATGTGCCAGTGGTGCCTCTTCGACCTGCGACAGTGACGGGAGACTCGGGCTGCCAACCCGCCCGGGCCCCGAGCACTGCCGACGTAAGCGTACCAGCCTGCGGGAAAGGGGAACACGCCCAGCTTACCCACGCGGATCGTTGCCTGCTCGGGCAGACGCAGAATCAAGACGTAGGTTCCTGGTTCTTCAGGAAGCATCCACTGTTCGCTGCCATACCAGCCCTGCGGTCCAAGCTGCGACACAGCCTGCTACCAGGAGGATGCCGCCTAGCAGATCGACCATCCGGATCGTGTGCATAGCGCTGATGCGGTAGATTTCTCGCCCCTCGTAATCCTCTGGCAGGATCAGTGCTATGATGCCGGCTATCAACAACAGGACGGCCAGCGACGCCAGCACAATCACGTACCACTTGAACATCGGGCTAATCGGCTGGTGGAGGAACGGGAAGATCCTCGATGTCGGTATCTGCCCACTTATCGCCTTCTTCGATGAGCATCACCGGAATGTCGTCGCGTATGGGGTATTTCCGCTGGCAGTCGGGCTCCTGACAGACGAGCCAGGTGTCGTGCACTAGTCTCAGTTGTCCAGGGTCGTCGCCTGGCTTTCGAGTCTCACCGCTGACGCAGTGGGGACAGCGCAGAATCTCCAACAGGTCTTCACTTACCACGGTCTTGGTCTCCTTAGATCGGTAATAGCAGCCTTCCCGCATCCGGCAGTAGTAGTATAGCACAACGGGAGGTGGCGTCAATCTTGCCGCGGGGCGGCCGAGACACGGGAGGTCTGCGGGTCCCGCCGGGAGCGCTGGACAAATTTTCTGGTTTCGTGTATCATCTTAACGTTTCATCCCCTGCGCACGATGATGACTAGCTGAGGGGACCTATGGCCGACGAGGCAGACAACAAGAAGACAATGCAGGACCTGAAGCTCGCTACGGGCGAGCAGGGAGAGGGCGTCCAACCCTCCATCATCTCGATGGAGCTCGGCACGGCCACTCGTGCCCAGTGCCGTTGGCTATCAGCTGACGCTGGGTACTGATATGGGCGAGCTGCAGGAAGGGTCAATCACGTCTGGCAGGTTGTTCACGTCCGTGCGATGACTACTCTGACCCTGGCCTGGTGATAACCCTCGCGCACCTGGACGCGACGATCAAGTAGGCGAATAGAGCAGGAAGGCGGAATGTTTCAGAAGCAGCTGGGAATAGACCTAGGAACGGTCAACGTACTGGTCCACGTCAACGGACGGGGGATCGTTCTACAGGAACCTTCAATCGTGGCCATCTCGCCCGACGAATACAAGATTATGGCCGTGGGCGAGGAGGCAAGCTCAATGATGGGGCGAGCCCCCGACACCATCGAGGTCCTTCGTCCCATGCGCGATGGCGTCATCGCAGACTATCGCGTCACGCACCGCATGCTTCAGTATTTCATCCAGAAAGCCTCCGGCCGCTTCAGTCTCTTCAAGCCGCGGGTGATGGTGAGCGTCCCCTACGGCGTGACGAGTGTGGAGCGGCGTGCGGTGCGGGAGGCAGCGCTAGATGCAGGAGCCAGCGCCGCCCATCTTATTCCGGAGCCGTTGGCAGGTGCCATTGGGGCTGGCTTACCAGTGGATACGCCCGCGGGTAGCATGGTGGTTAACTTGGGCGGAGGGACCAGCCAGGCTGCGGTGGTATCGCTCAACGGTGTCGTTCGGGCCAACGCGGTGCGTATCGGCGGCGTGCACATGAACGAGGCGATCATGGCTTACGTCCGCCGCAAGTACAATCTGATGATCGGCGAGATGACGGCCGAGAAAGTCAAGATCCGAATCGGGGCGGCTCTTCCCCTGGAGGAGGAGAAGTCGATCGACGTCCAGGGCCGCGATCAGGTGGCGGGATTGCCCCACCGCGTCACCATCACCTCAGAAGAGGTGGCAGAAGCGCTGTCCGAGCCCCTGTCGGCCGTGACCTCTATGATCAAGTCGATGCTGGAGCGGACGCCCCCAGAGCTCTCCTCGGACATCATCGACCGCGGCATGGCGCTGATCGGTGGTGGTGCCCTGTTGAGACGTCTGGACGAGCTGGTCTCCCAAGAGACTGGCGTGGCTACCTACGTCGCCGATGCCCCAATGGCTTGCGTCGCCCTGGGCGCCGGGAGGGCTCTAGAGCAGTACGAGATCCTCAAGCGGACTGTGCCTGACATGTAGCTTTCCGATCTTGGAGAGCGTTGTGCGTCAGGGCCCTGGGCGTAGCTCAGGGCCTCGTTGTTTGCGTCATCCTCTCACTCAAAGACCCGCGGGGCCGTGGCCCGTGTGGCTGATCACAGAGGCTTCGACGACGCTGTCTGGCTCCACCTGGCCTCTCCGCATGATCACCGATCGGCGCACGATGGCATGGGCACCGATCTGACAACCGCTCTCCAGATACGTTTCTGGGCCAATCCGGCAGCCGCAGGCTACGTGGACTCCTGCCTCAACGCGCACGGGAGGCACGAGGGTCACCTCGGCCGGTAGCTTGGCTTCTACGGTGGCGCGCGTAGGATCTCTCCGCAGGACGTGACGGTTCAGAACGAGGAGGTCCTGTGGGGTCGTCAACGTCATCCGGCTGCCTACCTCTTGGCCGCCTACCCTACCGCCATCGGCGATCAACAGGCGGAGTGCGTCGGGGAATTCTCGCTCTCCACGGGCTGACGGGGTCACCTGTCGCAGATAGTCGAGAACCTTCGGCGACAGCACGTAGAGCGATGGAACACTCAAAGCTTCTTCAGATCCATAATAGGACGAAATCGTCTCGATGTCTGGTTTCTCTATAATGTCCGTCAGCAAGTGGTCTTGCAGCACGGCGACGGCGCTGGCAGTTGCTCTACCGTGGGAGGTCCACATGAGCGTTACAGCAGCATCTAGTTCGTTGTGGCGATAGCGAGCGAGCAGCTTGGCGACGTGCCCCTTGGGATAGAGGTTATCACATGAAGCGAGAAGAAAACCAGAGGCCCCTTCCTCACCCATCTGAGGGACGGCACATTCCAGGGCTTGGACCATGCCAAGGCGCTGCTCCTGATAGCTCAGACGGATTTTGTTGACCCAAGATGAACGGTCGAGATAGGTCAAGAGCTCGCGGTCCTCAGGGTGTGCCACGACGATGCCACGGTCCACACCGCCCGCAGCCAGCATGTCGAGCACACGCTCGATCATCGGTTTGCCGGCAACCGGCATCATCGCCTTGGACCGGTCGGTGGTCAGGGGACCGAGTCTTGATCCGCGTCCGGCGGCGAGCACGACAGCCAGCACCGATTACCTTTTTGCCTTGCGGGCAATCCAGATCAGCTCTTGATCCGCCTCAGTGAAGGGACGACGATCGAAGTCACCGTAGAGCGCCTCGACCTCAAAGCCACAACGATGGAGGAGGTGTTCGAACTCATAGCGGTAAATCCATCGCAGTCGCATCGGTTTGTAGGTTCGCTCCACTAAGCTGCCCTCCGCGTCGACGACGTCGTGGATCACGAAGGTGTCAATCAGCTGCTTGACCGGATCGTGGCCCATAGTGGCCCAGGCGATGACTCGCCTCCCGCTCTCTGGATCTTCGAACTCCTTCTGGATTTTGGCGACCCCTCGGCCGCTTCCAGCTGCTTGTGCGATGAAGGACACGCTAGGGTTGAAGAAGTTGAGCGCGAAGCGGCCATCGGGCCGCAGGTGAGCCCGAATACTGCGCAGCGCTGTCATCTGATCCTCGGTGGTCCTGAGATGTAGAAATGAGCGAAAGGGGCAGTAGATGAGGCCGAAGCGCTCGTCGAAGCAGAAGTCGCGCATATCAGACTGGGTCAATGTGACCCGGTCTTGCACCTCGGATCTCAGTGCGGAAAGCTTACGGCGGCAGGTGTCCAGCATGCTGGGTGAGCTGTCGAGGCCGTATACCCGCACGCCTGCCTTGGCAACGGGGATCAGGACTCGACCGGTGCCGCATGCCAGTTCCAATACCGGCGGTTCAGCCCGCTCCGCCTCCTCGACGTAGAACGGGATGTCCTCCAGACCCTTTCCGAACTGTGCGTCGTAGGTCGTGGCGTAGACGTCATAGTCGCTCATCTGGCCGTCTCCCCTCCTCACGTACGCTCCAGTACGGCTTCTCCTCACCCCATCTCTCCTTGAACGCGTCCGGGGGTTCCACCAGGAGAGACTCGCACGTGGCCGTCACGGTGCCATCAGGAAGGCGCACCTCTCCGGCGACCTTCGCCCCGACACCGCTCGCGCGTTCGACCCAGCCGACGGCCGTCAACGGGGACTCGGTCGGGGTGGGTTGCCGGAATCGGACCGTCATTCGCAGCGTGACCAGGAGCTGCTCTCCTGCTGTTTCCATCATCATTGCGCGTCCGGAGACCTCATCGAGCACCGTCGACACGATACCGCCGTGGGCTACCCCGGGGTAGCCTTGATACGCGTCTGGTATCACGAAGTCTGCCCTGACCTGATTGGCCTGGTGATCCTCGTAGAAGTGGAGCTTCAGTCCCACGGGGTTCTCTCGCCCACAGACGAAGCACATACGCGAGGTCGGCTGCTTGCGCACAGGTGTCTCTCCCTCTAGGTGAAATCCTGCAAGTACTGTTCCCATTGCTTGCTGAGCTCTGCGTCTGGCTCAGGAGCGTTGAAGCGGAGTCCGAACACACCGCCCATTGAGCACAAGGCATCCTGAGCGGACGCTACGGAGCGTTCTTCGTCGGCGCCCCGTAGGATCGCGTCAGCTAGCCCTTCCAGATGCTGGAGGGCCATAGGGGTGTTGAGATCGTCATCCATCGCCGAGACAAAGGCAGCTCGCCAGGGAGCGGCATCCAGTGCCTCAGCACCGCCGCCGTTGGCGCTGACTGCGGCGTTCAGTCTCTGAGAGCGCTGTTCAGCCTGCTCCAGTTCCCCCCGGTTATGACTCCAGGCATCGCGGTAGTGGTGAGAGGCCAGATAGAGCCTGAGGGTGTCGGCCGTCCAGGTCTCCAGCAAATCGTTGACCATAATGAGGTTGCCCAGGGACTTGCTCATCTTCTCGTCTTCGTGGCGGACCATGGCGGTGTGGACCCAGTATCGGACGAAGGGAGCCTCGCCCGTGGATCCCTCGGCTTGAGCAATCTCGCTCTCGTGGTGCGGAAAGGTCAGATCCGCCCCGCCGCTGTGGATGTCGATAGGGCTGCCCAGGAAGTGGAGGGCCATCGTCGAGCACTCGATGTGCCATCCGGGCCGTCCAGGACCCCATGGGCTCTCCCAGGCGGGCTCGCCCGGTGCCTGGGCCTGCCAGAGAACGAAATCGATGGGAGCTTGCTTATGAGGATCATCGGGGTCGTTTCCCCGCTCGTTAGCGATAGGCAGCATCTCCTCGCGGGAGAGGCGGCTCAACTTGCCGTAGGCTGGCCAGGCGTCGATGTGGAAGTAGACGCTCCCCCCTGCTTCGTAGGCCAGGCCGGCGTCCAACAGTCTCTGTACGACGTCAATGATCTGTGGGATGACGTCGGTGGCGCGTGGAAACCGATCAGGTGGGCGGACGTTCAGCGCGATCATATCCCGTATGAACCGAGCCGTCCAGCGATCGCCCAGTTCCCCCCAGTTCTCCCCTACCTCGTCTGCCTTGCGTAGGATGTCATCGTCGACATCGGTGACGTTCTGCACGTACTGCACGTCGTGACCTCGGAATACCAGGTAGCGGACGATGATGTCCAGGGCCGTGTACGTGAAGGCATGGCCAAGGTGGGTCGCGTCGTACGGTGTGATGCCGCAGACGTAGACGGAGATCGGTTTCTCCTGTGGCTTGAACGTTTCGATCTGGCGTGAGAGGGTGTTGTAGATTCGCATCTCTGGCTCCGGTAGGCAATCTCTGGCGGTGATCCGTGACTCTTTCAGTACCCCATGTCGAGGTCAACTCTGTTCGGCATCTCCTCCCCGGCTGCAGCCGCGTTGATCAACCGTGCCAGGTGGGCCATGCGTCGCCTCTCGATCTCCTTCGAGCCCCCGCTGCCGGCACGATGGGGGCTCAGCACGACGTTGTCCAGGCCGTGGAATGGATAGGCCGATGGGTGTGTCTGCGAGCGGGAGGCCTCGTCTTTGGGGTAGCTGTACCACACGTCCAGTCCCGCGGCGTGTAACCCACCATCCCGCAGAGCGCGGTACAGTGCTTCTTCCTCGATGATCGGACCACGCCCCACGTTGACCAACACAGCCTCAGGAGGGAGCAGCGCCAGTTCCTCGGCCCCGATCAACCTCTCCGT
>Ga0207797_1000781_pt1 | contig 23945 bp, 23 predicted proteins | sample PRCRCaboRojoPR_6_FD_187275 | JGI IMG/M metagenome (GOLD analysis project Ga0207797, IMG submission 187275) | Marine sediment microbial community from Cabo Rojo, Puerto Rico - PR CR 10% Liquid 1 (SPAdes) | ecosystem: Environmental > Aquatic > Marine > Coastal > Sediment | place: Cabo Rojo, Puerto...
TGGCTCGCAGACCCCCTCTCGAGGTCCGTTCTCGCGACAGGAGTCGACCCTCGTCCTGGGTGATCGGATCGCCCGAGACCAATCGCGTCGATCGACCGGGGGGAGGAGCTGCCTCTGTTCGCGGGGCGGGGAAACACCCAGGGCGAACCGGTCCCAGTGTCCGTTCGTATGAGCTACGGCGATCGAACTATCGTCGATTTCCTCGACGACGTCGCCTCGAAGGAGGTGACCCCCGCCGGCGGCACGGCCGCGGCCCTCGTCGGCGCTATCGGAACCGCGCTCTGTGAGATGGTGTGTCTACACACCGTCGGGAAGGACGGGTACTCGGACGTGGAACGGGAGATGGCCGAGGTCGGGCGAGGGCTCGGGGCACAGCGGGAGACCCTTCTGGGACTCGCCGACAGGGACGCCGAAGCGGTCGACGAGCTGCTCGCGACGACGCGTGACGGATCCGACCCGACCGCCGCGACGAGGAAAGCCACCGGAGTGCCGCTCGCGATCGCCGAAGCGTGCTTGCCCGTTCTCGAGCACGCGACCGTTCTGGCCGAGAAGGGCAACCGAAACGCCGTCCCGGACGCCGGAACCGGGGCGTTTCTCGTACACTCGGCGCTCCGAGCGTCCCTGTTCACCGTGCGAGTCAACTCGGCACAGCTCTCGGATCCGGCCTTCGCGGCGGGGATCGAGGACCGGGCAGCCGGCCTCGAGCGATCGGCCGAACTGGAGCTCGAACGGGTGCTCTCGAGTATCGAACGGGGCCGCTAACGTCGTCGTCGTGGGCCGGTCGGACGTCGTCGGGTCGAACGGGCGTCCCCGGTCGGGCGTGCCACCGGGGGTCGCTACCGGCGGCGACTCCGGGATCAGTAGCTGTCGTAGACCGTCTTGATCGAGGTGTAGAAGTCGATGGCGGCGTCGCCCTGTTCGCGGTAGGTGTTCGTCGAGGAGCGCTTGTAGCCGCCGAACGGGACGTGGAGTTCGACGCCGGTCGTCTGTTCGTTGACCTTCACGATCCCGGACTCGCTCTCGTGGAGGAACCGCTCGGCCTCGGTGTGATCGCCGGTGACGATGCTCGCCGAGAGCCCGTACTGGACGTCGTTCGCGGCCTCGACGGCGTCCTCGAATCCGCCCACCGGCGTGACACCGACCACGGGCCCGAAGATCTCCTCCTGGAAGATCCGCATGTCGCGTTCGACGCCGGTGAACACGGTCGGCTCGACGAAGTAGCCGTTCTCGTACTCGCCGCCGGACGGAGTCTCGCCACCGCACGCGAGCGTCGCGCCCTCCTGCCGACCGACCTCGACGTAGTCGAGCGTCCCCTCCAGTTCGCTCTCGGAGACGTGTGGCCCCATGTCCGGGTCCTCCAACCCGTGCCCGACCTCCAGGTTCTCGGCGTACTCGACGAGCCTGTCGACGAACTCCTCGTAGACCCCCTCGTAGACGAGCGCCCGCGAGCAGGCGGTACAGGCCTGGCCGGTCACGCCGAACCCGCCCCCGCCGACGACCTCGACGGCCCGGTCGAGGTCGGCCGACTCCGAGACGACCGTCGGGTTCTTCCCGCCCATCTCGCACTGGACGCGCTTCCCGTCCTCGGTGGCGGCCTCGTAGACCATCTCGCCCACCGGCGCACTCCCGGTAAAGGAGACCACGTCGACGTCGTCGTGGGTGGTGAAGGTGTCACCGACCGTGCTCCCGGGACCGGTGACGAGGTTGAGGGCGCCGTCGGGGAGCCCCGCCTCGTCCAGACACTCGACGATCTCCCGTGCCGGACCCGGCGCGATCGACGCGGGGTTGATGACGACCGTGTTGCCCGTCGCGAGCGCCGGCGCGATCTTCCAGGCGGGGATGGCGCTCGGGTAGTTCCAGGGCGTGACCAGACCGGCGACGCCGAGCGGCTCCTTGAGCGTGTAGAGCTCCTGGTCCGTGACGCTCGCCCCCTTCACGACGCCGCCGATGTCGCGGGCCTTCTCGGCGTAGTAGTAGAAGATGTCCACGCTCCGGCCGACCTCGCCGGCCTCCGAGCGGGTCTTGCCCTCCTCGCGGACGAGCGTCTCGACCATCTCCTCGGAACGGTCGTCCATGAGCTTCGCGGCCTCCCGCAGGACCCTGCCGCGCTCCGGTCCGGGGGTGCTCGCCCATCCCTCCCGGGCGGCTACCGCGGCCGCCACGGCCTCCTCGGCGTCGGTCACGCTCGAGTGCTGGTACTCGCCGACGACCTCCGTCGTGTCCGCCGGGTTCCGCACCTCGTAGGTCTCGCCCGTCTCGGATTCGGTCCACGTCCCGTCGACGTAGTTTCGATGGATCGGGGACATGCACGTCACCCTGCATCGACCAGCTTTACGCATCTTTCGGTCGGACGGAATACGGGACCGACTCCTCGGTGGATCGGTCGGTTCCGGACGCATCCGAGCGCTCGAACGGGCCGGGGTCCCCGCGAGGACCGGATCCGAACGGGCCGCCTCGAGCCACACGATCCCCCGGCTCGACGCTCGGCTGAACGTTCGGGGTCGTCCGTCGCCCGTGATCGACGCGGAACCCGACGAACGTGGGTGATCGACGCGGAACCCGACGGACGTGGCGACCGAGCGGTGGTCGACACCCCCGCCGTCGGTCGCGACACGGTCACGTCCATCGCCGGACCGGAGGGTCCTGCGAACAGGCTGGTATCGCCCGAGAGCCCCCTCCGTTCGGCAGCGTCGATCCGGTCCCGGCCGACCGGGTACCGACCACCGTCGAGGGGATGTGCCGGCCGGACCCTCCGGCGGACACGCCGGACCCGATCGGGAACGCGGCCGTCCGATCCGCGGTCCCTGCCCGATCGACGAGGCGTTCTCGAGGTGGGGGGAACGAGGACGTCGCGGGGCTGTCACTCGAACGCGATCGGCAGCCCCGACAGCTCGACGCAGTGAAACGGCGGCGCGAAGCGGTCCCGCGCCCGAGGCCGGATCGCCACGGCGAACGGCACGCGGCGGACGACTCTCGCTCCGCGAGCAAGGCTTTTACAGGTAGACGCCGTGCCGTGTCGTAGCCCGGGATGGACGTTCGTGTGCTCGGAACCGTGCAGGACGGCGGGGTGCCCCATCTCGGATGTGCCTGCGACCTGTGCGAAGGGGCCCGGACCGATCCGGGCCGACAGAGGTACGCGAGTTCCCTGCTCCTCGCCGGGGAGTCGACCCGCTATCTGATCGACGCGACGCCGGACGTCCGGTTCCAGCTCCGTGGCGACCTGCTGGACGGCGTCTTCCTGACCCACGAGCATCTCGGCCACCTGTCCGGCCTCCTCTACTTCGGCCCCGAATCGTTGGCTGCGGCGCAGCTCACCGTCCACTGTACCCCGCAGCTAGCGGCGTTCGTCGGGGCCAACGAGCCGTTCGCCGGGCTGTCGGAGCAGGACTACATCGAACTCGATCCCGTCCGGCCCGGGTCCGGCGTCGACCTCGCGGGTACCGTCGTCCGTCCACGGCGAGTTCCGCACCGCAGCACGCATGCCGACACCGTCGCGTATCGGATCAGCGCGGACCGCAGTCTCCTGTACGTGAGCGATATCGACGCGTGGACCGACGAGACGATCCGGATGGTGGCCGACGCCGACGTCGCGCTCGTCGACGGCACGTTCTGGCGATCCGGGGAACTCGACCGGTACGATGAGGTCCCGCATCCGGCGATCGTCGACAGCATGGACGCCCTCGATCCGACCGGTACGGAGATCCACTTCACCCATCTCAATCACACCAACCCCGTGCTGCAGCCCGGATCCGAGGAACGCCAGCGCGTGGAGGACCGCGGCTTTCACGTCGCGGATCGAGCCGATACCTTCACCCTCGGGTGACGTCCCCGATATCTCGTCCCCGGAGGGTGTTCTCTCGAACGGATAGGTAGCGATCGAATCGGTTTCGGTATCTCTAGAAACCGAACGCTCGCGGGAGGTCTCGAACCACCCGTCGGCCTCGGGGGCATCGCGAACGCGATCGACGAAGCCGGGCTGGCGGTGATCTCCGATCTGCACGAGCCCGTCGGAGGACCGACGCGGACGTCGGGTACCACGAACCGATCGGACCGGTTCGTACCCCGCGACCGGACAGGGGCTGGTCGGCCACCCGTGCCGTCGGGTCCGTCCCGTGGCTCTCGGCGACGAACGTATGATGGATACTTATGCTGTCGTGGGTACTGGTAACTAGCACCATGCTTCGGTCGACCGGCATGGCGAGGGACACAGCATGAACGGAATCCAGGACGGTGTGGCGGTCGTGACAGGTGCGAGTTCGGGAATCGGCCGACAGTCGGCGCTCCGGTTCGCGGCGGAGGGAGCGAGCGTCGTCGTCGCGGACGTCGTCGAGGACGGCGGGCACGAGACCGTCGAGATGATCCGGGAGGACGGCGGCGAGGCGACGTTCGTCAGGACGGACGTCACCGACCGGGAGGACGTAGAGCGGATGGTACGGACGGCACTCGACGAGTACGGCGGCCTCGACTTCGCGCACAACAACGCCGGGATCGAGGGGGACAACCCCCCGCTCGCGGAGCACAGCGAGGAGAACTGGGACCGGGTCATCGGGGTCAACCTGAAGGGTGTCTGGCGGTGCATGAGGGCCGAGATACCCGAGATGCTCGACCGTGGTGGCGGTCGAATCGTCAACACGTCCTCCATCTCCGGGTTGACCGGGAGCGGTGGCGCGCCGTACGTGGCGAGCAAGCACGGCGTGATCGGGCTGACGCGGAAGGCGGCGGTGGACTATTCCGGCGAGAACGTCCGCGTCAACGCCGTCTGTCCGGGGATCATCGACACGCCGATGGTACAGCGCGCCGGGGAGGAGAGCGGCGAGCTGCTGGAGCAGATGACCGCCGCCACGCCGGCCGGCCGGCTGGGCGAGCCCGAGGAGATCGCGAGCGCGGTAGTGTGGCTCTGCTCGGACGACGCGTCGTTCGCGATGGGCCACCCGCTCACGCTCGACGGCGGGCTGACCGTCCAGTGAGGCGGGACTGGAGAGCTCCGAGAGCGAGAGACCGGTCAGCTACCCCGGGGCGGCCTCCCCTCCCGTATCTCGACGCGGACGGGAACCACCCATCGGTACGGGCCGACCCGGCGGTGGCGGCGCCTCCGCGAGCACCGGGCGTGCTGATCGGCAGGCTCCACCGGTTCCTCGCGGTCGTCTCCACCGAGGGCGAGCCGTCGGCCGCGTACGGCCGGTGCGTGTACCGTGCCCTCCCGGCCACTGTGGGGGGACCGCTCCCCGCTGTCCGGGACGCCGGGACCGACACTCCGCCCGCTGAGGGCGCGGTGTGACGGTCTCGCGGCCGCGGCTCAGGTCATGTCGAGGTCGGAGTCGAAGCTGACGACGTTCTCCATGTCCGCGTCGTAGACGTCCTCGAAGGCGTCCCGGGCGATCGTCCGGCGGTGGACCTCGTCGGCCCCGTCGACGATACGGAACGGCCGGACGGCCTCGTAGAAGTACGCGACCGGGAGGTCCTTGCTGATACCGGTCCCGCCGAGACACTGCACCGCGAGGTCCATGATCTCGTTCGTGACGTTCGCGGTGTACATCTTGGCCATCGCCACCTCGATACGGGCGTCGCTCTCGTCGAGTTCGCGAGCCGCGTGGCGCACCATCGTTCTCGCGGCGTGGAGGTCGGTCTCCGCGTCGGCGATGCGGTGGCGGAGCGCCTGCTTCTCCGAGAGCGACTCGCCGAAGCCGTGGCGGTCCTGGAGGTACGCCTTGGATATCTCGAGGGCGCGCTCGGCCATCCCGGAGTAGCGCATGCAGTGGGTGAGCCGGCCGCCGCCGAGTCGTAGCTGTGCGAGCCGGAACCCCTCGTTCAGCTCGCCCAGCAGCGCCTCCTCGGGGACGCGGACGCCGTCGTACTTGATCTCGGCGTGCCCGCGCTCGATGTCGACGATACCGTGCCCGCCGAGGTGGGGGATGTTGCGGACGATCTCGACGCCGTCGGCGTCGGTCGGGACGAGGAAGATGGACGTCCCGGCGTAGGGGTGGGCGTCCAGGTCGGTCCGTGCCATCACCAGGAGCAGGTCGGCGTCGTAGCCGTCGGAGGTCCACCACTTGTGGCCGTTGATGACCCACTCGTCGCCCTCCTTTCGGGCCGTGGTCTTCAGCATCTTCGGGTCCGAGCCGCCGCCGTCCATGGGCTCGGTCATCGAGAACCCGGTCCGTATCTCGCCTTCGACCAGCGGCCGGAGGTACTCCTGCTTCTGCCGTTCGGTGCCGGCGATCTCGAGGGTGTGCATGTTCCCCTCCTGCGGGGCGTTCGCGCGGATGGAGAGCGCCCCGAACAGCGAGCGGCCGACCTGCTCGAACGACGGGAGCATGTCGCGGAAGCCGAGCCCCTGGCCACCGTACTCCTCGGGCACCTGCGGGGCGAACAGGTCTCGCTCCTTCGCCATCTCCCAGAACTCGTGGATCTCCTCCTCGGAGACGAGTTCACGCGTCCGTAACGCCTCGCGCTCCCGGGGCAGCACCTCCTCCTCCATGAACGTCTCGACGCGAGTCGCGACTTCGACCGCCTTCTCCGAGTCGTGGTACTCCATACCGACGTACAGGTGGAAGGGGGTGGTAAACCCCGGGGTCAGCGATCGGCTCTGCGGTCGATGGCTACGACTCTCCCCGCAGGCGTTGGTCCCTCCAGGACGGGTCGTGGCAGGCGAGTCCGTGTCGTGTCTCCTGCGGCGCAGTCGGTCGACGCACCGTCGATTTTATTTCATCACCTATCTTATCGAACTTATGGTCCTGAACGAAGACCCGCCGAACACGTCGACAGGGAGCCGCTCCGTCCTCGCGGGCCACGGGCGATGGGCGGTCGGTATCGGTGTCGTGGTTCTCGGTGTCGCCCTCGTCGGCCTGTGGCTCAGCTCGGCTCTCGACGGAACGGGGCTGTTCCCCGTGCTCGCCATCGCGGTCGCGGTCCTCGGTGGCGCGGCGATCGCTCTCTGGCTCATCGACGCCCAGCCGTGACCCGTCCGCCTCGAACGCGGCCGGGCCGCCCGGGTTCCGGGGGGCAGGTCGGAACCGATCGATCGGGGGGCCGCGTGGAGCCGAGAGAAGCGATCGGCGCGACCGGCCGCTACGATCCGCCGACCCACGACAAAAGTTAACACCGAGTGGGGGCGGAGTCGAACACGGATCGACAGCCCATGACCACCTCCGACCCTCCGAATCGATCCCGCACGGTGACGCTATCGTTGTCCCGGGAGGCGCGGTGGAGGCTCCACCACGTGCTCCTCGACCGGCTCGACCGGGAGGGCACCGAGGGGTCACCCACGGGTACCGGGCGACCGCCCCCCGAGGTGTTTCGGGCGTTCGAGACGCTCGAAGACGGCGGGACCCGTTTCACCGTCGCCCAGCTCGAAGCGATCCGGACGGTCCTCGTGGAGTACCATCACGCGACGACGTGGTGGGAGCTCGAACGCGCCGGGATCGAACGGCTCCTCCACCGGGTCACGACCTGTCTCGACCGGTAGCGAGCGGCCCGATCGGCCGATCGGGAGACCGATTATCACCGAGAGAAACCGGTCGGGACGGTTTTTTTACATGGCCGTACTCCACCGTGACAACACGCATGATAGCCGAGACGGCGGACCTGGCGAGGACCGTGAGGCAGCTCCGGGAGGAGAACCCGCAGGGCTACGGCTATCTGACCCGGTACTGGGCGGACGCCAAGCAGGGTCTCGACGCCACGGATCGAAACTACGCGCGGGTCGGACACATCCACGACAGCGTTCCGGAGCCGGGGATCGGGACCCGTGGTCTGGGCCAGACGCTCGTGCTCCTCGCGGAGCTCGACGTGCTGTCGGTGCTGACGACACGAAGCAACGCCACCATCTACGACCTCACGAGGTACGACCCGGACAGACTGGCCGCCATCGGTCGACTGCTCGAGTCCCAGTAACCGCTCTGAGGACCCGGATCGCCCGGACCGTTCCGGTCGTCCCACCGGCGCTATCTCACGCGCTCCCCGTACCTGCCGGTGGGACCGTCCGCGTGAACTGGTCGGCCCGTTCGGCGGCCGCCTCGGGCTCCTCGCGGACGGCGACGACGACCGCCCCGGCGCCGTGCTCCGCGAACCCGCGGGCGACCCCGCGCCCGATCCCCGACCCCCCGCCAGTGACGACCCCGACCCGGTCGTCCGGGAGTGCGTTGTGTGAACACCTCGTGCCAGGTGAGCGAGGGGTGGAGATACATCCGGGAGCCGCCGTCGGTCACCCTGCCGAACCCGGATCGGCGTTCCTCGCGGCCCGGCCGGTCTCGGGCGATCCGCCCGCCCGGACGGCCAGTACCGGGACGTCCGACATACGGATCACCCGCTCGGTCACGCTACCCAGCAGGTACCTTTCGAGACCCCGCCGGCCGCGGGTTCCCATCACGACGAGGTCGATGTCGTTGTCCTCGACGTACTCGAGGATGCCCTCGTGTGGCGACCCCTCGCCCACCTCGCTCGCGACGGCGTCTACGCCGCGGTCCTCGGCGCGCCCGACGATCGCCTCCTCGGCGAGGCGGCCCTCCTCCTCGACGTACTCGAAGACGCGACGCGCGTGCGGGTCGAGCGGTAACGCGTTCGTGTCGACGACGTAGAGGACGTGGAGCGCGGCGCCGAACCGCTCGGCTATGTCGAGCGCGTGGTCGGCCGCGCGGTCGGCTTCCGGACTCCCGTCGGTCGGGAGCAGTATCCGGCGGTACATGGACGGCACGGGGGACGCCTGAGTGGTAACTCCTGCGGCGGTGCCACCGGACCGAGCGTTCCGGCCCCCGTTCGGGAGCAGGCCCGTCGTCCCGGCCCCTCCCACCGTGGCGGATCCGGTCGGTCCGTAGCCGTCGAAACAGCAGCGCCGCGATAGCCGGATCCGCGAGCGGTATCGACGTCGGTCGGGAACGAAAAGCGGGCCGGCGACGGCGGACCGGATCGGACGGAGGGAGAGCCCGCTCACTCCGCCCAGCACCCGACCGGATCCCGGTCGTGCGCTCGCGGGGAGGAGCAGTCGCGGGCCGCGCCCGGGCCGTCCGGGGACCGTACGGGGAGCCACGACCGTCTCCCAGGAGGGTCGACGGACTGCCGGTGACGGTCGGGTGCGCTCAGCCGAGGAGTCCGAGCGCGGTCAGCTTCCAGACGAACCCGAGCCCGAGCAGCGCCAGGACCGTCTGGTGGAGTCGGACCGCCCGGGACCAGTAGCCGTGGTACCATCCGGCGACCGCACCGGCGGCCGTTCCGATCGCGAGCGGGACGACGAGGGGCGACAGGAGGACGGTGACCCGCATCGCGGGCGGTCCGAGCAGGAACGCGGCCAGCCCACCGCTCCACACTGCGCCGACGAACGCGCCGACGAGCGCGAGCGACACGGTACAGAGGCCGACGCCGGCCGCACGAGCGAGCCACGGCGGGCTCCGCAGACGCCGCCCGATGCCGTCGAGCACTCCGCTCGATCGGATCGGCCCGTCGACGGTCCGGTCTGCCGGTCGCCGGGGCTCGCTCATTCCACGGTCACCTCCTCGTCCACGGACGGACCCCCGGCCGCGTCGTTCGACCGGGGCTCGCGGTCGCCTGCTCGATCCCCGTGGAGACACTCCCGTCCTCGACACGCGGTCGCACCCGCCCAGCCCAGGAGCGAGAGCAGGAACCCGCCGGCGGCCCCGGCGACGACGCCGCCGGTCACCGGCGCCCGGTCGGCCAGCGGGACCGGCTCGTAGGCCGTCTGCGGGACGCTGCTGACGTACATCCTCCCGACCGAACCGTCCGCGACGTCGAACGCGAGGACGTCGTCGCCGCCGACCTCCCGATAGACGTACGGGTCGGTCTCGACCCACTCCGAACCGCCGATACCGGACCCGGTGAGGGTGCGGGTGGCGAGCCGGCCGTCGCCGACGGTGTCGACGGTGACGCGGGAGAGCAGGCCGAGCGCCCGTTCCGGACCGTCGTCGTAACTGAACGCCGTGGCGGCGTACTCGGCGGCGACGGCCTCGGCACGCCGGCGTCGGCCGCTCGCCGTCGCCGGGGTCGGCGGGGGCGTCCCCGGGAGCAAATCGTACTCCCGGAGGATCCGGTCGACGTCCCCGGCGACGACACCGCCCGACGGGGCGGCGTTGTACCCGACGAAGACACCGACGTCCTGCCCGGGAACGAGGACGAGCTGGCTCTCGAAGCTCCCCGTGCTGCCGGAGTGGCCGATCGCCCCGGCCCCGACGGGCCCGTGTTCGTAGAAGCCGTACCGCCAGTTGTTGACGGCCGGGTGCCGGACGTGGTGTCGGCGGTGCATCCTGTCCACGGTCCCGGCCTCCAGGATCCGGCCGTCCTCGACCGCACCGTCGTTCAGGTGGGCACGCATGAACGCCGCCATGTCCGTCGCCGTCGCGCTCATCGACCCCGCCGGCCGCGCGTTGATCCAGGTCGACGCCGTCGGGGCGAACCCGTCCTCGCGCCGCTCGTGGGGCCGCGCACGCTCGCCGGGATGGCTCGTTGGAACCGGCTGACGGAACGTGCTGTGCTCCATCCCGAGCGGCTCGAACACCTCGGTCCGGACGTACTCCTCGAAGGTGGTGTCGTGGGCCTCCGCGACGACGTGGCCGGCGAGCATCGTTCCCCAGTTCGAGTACTCGACGGCCTCCCCCGGCGGCCGGACGCGGTCCGGCCGGCGCTCGACGAGCGCCGTCTCGATCGACGTCAGGTCGGCCGGGTCCTCGAACGCCGCCGGCAGCCGGGACTCGAAACCCGCCGTGTGGGTACCGAGCGCACCGAGCGTGACCGGGGCCTCGTACGTGTCGGGGATCGTCACCCGGGAGTCTCCCAGGTAGGCGTCGACGTCCGCGTCGAGTTCGAGCACGCCGTCCTCGACACCCTGCATGACCGCGGTCCAGGTCACGAGCTTCGAGACCGACCCGATCTGGAACGTCGTCCCGTCCGCCCGGACCGGCCTCCCGGAGGTGGTGTCGGCGTGACCGTACCCCTTCGCGAGCACGACGTCGTCGCCCTCGACGACGGCGACGGTCAGCCCCGGTGTCACCTCGCCGACGTGGGCCTCCATCGTCTCGTCGACGAACGCCTCGAGATCGTCCCGTGGCGGGAGTCCGGCCGCGGTTGGCGACCGTGTCGCATTCGGGGTGGAGCCGGTCGGGAGCCCGGTCGCGGACCCGGCACCGACGAGCCCGCCGACTGCCGAGAGGACCGCCCGCCTCGTCGCGTCAGTCATCCGTCCGTGGGGTCGCCTCGATCGTGGTCACCGTGCCGAACAGCGCGGTGTTCGCGTCCGCGACGTCGAGCCCGGCGTCGGCCGCGACCGACAGCGGCTCCTGGGTCCACCGACAGCCGGTCTTCGCGTAGTGGGCGTCGGCCCGCCACTCCTGGTAGCGAGCGATCGCCCCCACGTCGCTCCGGCCGTGTTCGAGCAGGAGGATGCGGCCGCCGGGACGACAGACCCGCTCCATCTCGCGGAGCGCGGCGACCGGGTCGGGGAACGTGCAGGTCGACAGCGCCGAGACGACCGTCTCGAAGCTGTCGTCCGGAAACGCGAGGGCCGCCGCGTCCATCCGGTGGAGGGTACCCTCCCGGTCGAGGCCGTCGAGCGTCGCCCGCGCCTTGGCGAGCATCGCGGGGCTGAGGTCGATGCCCACGAGGTCGACGGACTCGGGGAGGTACCGGAAGTTCGTCCCCGTCCCACAGGCGACGTCGAGCACCCGACCGGACGCGTCGCCGAACTGTCGGCGACGGTACCGGCCGGTGACGAGACGGTCGGCCCACTCGAACCGGTGGAACCAGTCGGCGTGCTCGGCGTAGGACGCCCGGATCTCCTCGAGCGACATGGGTCGGTCGCCGGCGGGGTCCTCGCGGTCGCCACGGCCGTCGGAGCGGCCGCCGAGGTCAAGGGTCGGATCGGCGGTTTCGTTCGTGTTCATGTGGTCGGATCACCGTGTTGCACGGTCCGGGCGTCGAGGTCCTCGCCCGTAAGTATTATCGAATATATGATGTATTTTCGAGGTCGTTTCAAAAGATCGGTTGAGCGATCGGACCGGCAAGAGCGCGAAAACGCGGCCGATCGGCGGTCACCCCGGTCGACGGGGCGGATCGGCTCAACGCGGCTTTCGTATCGGGTCTGTCACGAACGCCCCCCGGCGGCTCACCCGCGTCGGACGCGCTCGGTCCGCGTGACCTCCGCGTCGGCGTCGAGACGACAGCGGAGCGCGTCGCCGTCGCGCCGCAGCACGACCTCGTACTCCGCCGGGTCGGTCGCCACCCGTTCGGACGTCCACCGGCCCTCGAGGAGGTGGCCGGTGAACGTCCAGAGGCCCTTCGCGGTGACGTCGACGCCCCGGTCCCAGTGGAAGGCGACCGACGCCGGGTGGTAGGCGACGCGGGTGGTCAGGAGAGCGTTGTACGGCCGCAGGCACTCCGAACACCGGTCGGCGACGAGGAAGGGGTCCGCGTCGGGGGTCGGCACCTCGTCGACCTCCCGGATCCGGGTCGAGAGCGGGCCCCCACACTCCGGACAGACGCCGCGGCGGACCCGGTCGTAGTCCGCGGCCTGTTTCCGCCCGACGCTCCGGACCAGGTCCTCGCCGTCCAGCGACCTGACCTGGGCGGGCGTGACCGAGTAGTTCGAGACGGGCCGCTCGCAGGCGGTACACTCGACCAGGAAGAACTGGTGGTGGAGGGTGGCCCGGAGTGCCGCCTCCCCGCAGAACGGACACCGCCCCTCCGTCGGCGTCGGAGCGACGTCCGGCGGCCGCTCGTAGTTCCCCGAGACGACGAACCGGACCATCCGTTCGCCGGCGTGCGTGAAGGAGTACCCGTCCTCGTCCTTCCGGAGGAAGGTGCCGGTGAGTTCCCCGAGGTGATACGAGAGCTTCGACGTGTTGTCGACGTCCACCCGGTCGTAGATCTCGGAGAACCCCAGCGCGGCCGGACCGGCATCGACCGCCGCGAGTTCGTCCTGTGCGTGTGCGACCGCCCGGAGGACGTCGACCCGCGTCTCGTCGGACAGGAGCCCGAACACCGCGGTCGCCGATCGATCGGAACCCATCTGGTTCACCTGCCGGAGTCGACGACCGGTTCTCTCTTGAAACTCCGGCAACACCGGGTCCGGAGCCGGTTCGGGGGTGGGCCCCTGGCTGGCGCGACAACCCCTCGTTGCCGGGGAGCGGGCTCCCCGGGACCACCTCGTCCGGGTCCGCCTGCCCGGAGGCGGGCGACGGCGACGGGTATCACAGCACTCATGCCCCGTGGCGGGCACTGTCGGACCGATGCCTCTACCGATCGGGGGAGCATGACCGTGGAGGTCACCGAAGCCAGCACGCTGTGTGACGCCGTCCTCGACGAGGTCGAACGGGCGGTCGTCGCCGACCGGTCGTTCCTCGAGACCGTCCTCCTCGGCGTGCTCGCACGGGGACACGTACTCCTGGAGGACGTCCCGGGGACGGGCAAGACGCTGACCGCCAGGAGCATCGCGACCGCCCTCGGCCTCTCCTTTTCACGCGTGCAGTTCACCCCCGACCTCCTCCCCTCTGACGTCACGGGGACGCACGTCTTCGACGAGCGAGACCGGACCTTCGAGTTCAACGAGGGACCGATCTTCGCGAACGTCGTCCTCGCCGACGAGATCAACCGGGCGCCCCCGAAGACACAGAGCGCCCTGCTGGAGGCGATGGAGGAGCGGCAGGTGACCGCCGACGGCGAGACGCGCGAACTGCCGGATCCGTTCTTCGTCATCGCGACCCAGAACCCGGTCGAGCAGGAGGGGACGTTCAGCCTGCCGGAGGCGCAGGTCGACCGCTTCGCCGTGAAGGCGAGCATGGGCTACCCCGACTACGACGGCGAGGCGGAGCTCCTCCACCGGCGCGCGAACCGCGAGTCACGGAGTCCGACCGTCGAACCGGTGCTCTCGACCGACCGGGTGAGAGCGCTCCAGCGGGTCCCCGAGACGGTCCGCGTGGACGAGGACCTGCTCCACTACGTGCTCGAGATCTGTCGGGCGACGCGGGAGGACCCCCGGGTGAACGTCGGCGTCTCGCCGCGGGGCACACAGCGGCTGTTCGAGACCGCCCGTGCCCGGGCGGTCGTCGACGGGCGGGCGTACGTGACACCGGACCACGTCAAGTCGGTCGCTCGGCCGGTGCTCGCACACCGGCTCGTGCTGACGGCGGACGCCAGGGTCGACGGCGTCCGGAAGTCGGCGGTGATCGACGACGTCCTCGACCGGATCGAGGTCCCGACGGTCGACTAATCCAGCGCCGCGACCAGCAGGACGGCGGCGATCACGAGGAGGGCGACCGCCGCGACCGGCCCGCCGTCGGTGCCGACCCGGTAGAGCCCCAACCCCACGCCGGCCACGACAGCCCCGACGACGGCGCTCGCGGCGAGGTGGACCGCCTCCAGCCGCGCGGTGTCGGCCTCCCGGCCGAGCTGTCTGCCGACGCTGACGGCACTCCCGCCGGCGTCCCACGCCAGCACGGCACAGGTGACGCCGACCAGGACCGGGAGGACGGGGGCGCCGCGCGCGCCGGCGACGACCGCGCCGACGAACAGGCCGAACGCGCCGACCGTGACGGCGGCGGTGGTCCCGCGAACGAGCCCGGCCAGGAGCAGGAGCAGGCCGAGCCCCCCGGCGGCGAGCCCGCCCCACGAGTAGAGCCCGCTCGATGCGAGCGCGACGAGTCCCGCGCCGATCGACGCCCGACGACTCAGCCTCGCCGGCGCCCGGTCGACCGCCCTCACCCCGACCACCGCTCGTGGTAGCGAGCGAGCGCCCGGTCGACCGTCTCCTCGCGGGGCCAGTCGACGACCGGGACGCCGGTGCCCCGGAGCGACGAGATGCGGAGCCCCCTCGCGACCCGCGCGAGCCGGTGGCCGGTCGTCCGGTCGGCGGTCGGGTCGGGGCTGAGCACCGTGACCGGGTAGCCGTACTCGTCGAGGCGCCTGGCGAACCGGACGCCGGAGTCCTCGCACAGCGGCGTGAGAAAGAGGATCTGCGTGCCCGGCGGGAGGCGCTTGCGGAGCCGGTCGCCCCAGCGGAACACCAGCGACCGACGCTCCCCGGGAACGGGCGAGAGCGCGGGATGGGTCGCCAGCAGCTCCCGCGCCTCGACGCGGTGATCCACGCCGGACCCCGGGGCGAGCCAGCAGTCCCCCGGACCCGGCGCGGCGATCCCGACCCGATCGCCCGCGTCCGTCAGGGCGGCGAACAGCCCGCCCGCGGCGTCGATCGCCCGATCGACCGCGTGCGGCGCGTGCGGGGCCGGCGAGACGTACGCCGACTCCCTCGCGTCGACGACGAGGACGATCGTCGCCGCCCGTTCCTCGCGGAACTCGACGGTGGTGAACGTGCCGGTCCGCGCCCGGCGGTTCCAGTCGATTCGGCTCAGCGGGTCCCCGGGCCGGTACTCCCTGGTGGCGTGGAACTCGACCCCCTCGCCGCCGCTCGGCGTCTCGACGCGACCGGCGTACTGCGTCGCCTGTTCCCGGAGCGGCACCGGCTCGGTCACCGGTCGGAGCGACGGGACACAGGTCAGCGCCGTCTCCGCCGGGAGCAGTCGCTCCTCCTCGACCGCGCCCGGGAGGTCGCGTGCCACGAGGAGCGCGGGGCCGAAGCGGTGGATCCCCCGGCGGGCCGTCACCGTGTAACTGAACGTCGTGCGTTCGCCCGGACGGAGCGCCGTGCCGAGCCGCGGCGACCCGTCGGCGACCGCCAGCGATCCGGGGACCCCGTCGACGAGTCGGAGGTCGGGGAGATACCGGTCGGACCCGTTCTCGACCGCCACCGTCACCTCGACGTCCTCCCCGGTGTCGGGACGGTCCGTCCCGAGCGACCGCTCGATCGAGACGCTCCCGGGAGGGAGCGCCGACGAGCGGGCGTAGGCGGCGTAGCCGACGCCGACCACCCCGGCGAGCAGGACCGCGGGCTCGCGGACGAGGACGCCCGCGCCGATCCCGACGAGCGCGACGACGCTCGCGCCGCGCCAGTGGCCCGTCGGGTGGGGCGCCCGGAGGACACCGCTCGCGGCCTCTTCGGTGCCCGTCTCCACCGTAGTGACACCGCTCGAGGGGGCGTCGCTTCCGTCCTCCCGACGCGGGTCGCGATCCCGGATACCGTCGGGCGTTCCCCCGTCCGGTCCCGAGGTGAACCCCGCGACGCCGGCGATCGCGTCCACGGCGTGTCGTATCCCCCGGCGTGTCGGTGACTCCCGGCGGAGCCAGTTCCGGACCCGGGCGCGGACGGGGAGCCCCGGCGCGGCCCCGCTCCCGAGGAACGCCGCGGCGACGCGGTCCTCGGTCCACGTGCCGGCCTCCAGCGCCGCCCCGGCCTCCGCCTCGGAGTACCCCCCGTACCGGGTGAGAACGGCGACTGCGGCCGACCTGAGCCCCTCGCGGACCCGGTTCCCGCGGTAGTACGTCCGGCGGGTGTCGAGGAACCCGTCGAGCACGCTGTCGAGGTCCTCGCCGGGCACCGGGGTCGCGAAGGGGAGCTCCGGGTCCGGCGTCCCGGCCTCGTCGAGGGCCGCGTGCCGGCGGCGCTGGATCACCCGCAGCGCCTGGAGGAGCGCCAGGACCCCGACGACCGGGACCACGATCCGGTCGAGGTCGACCCCCAGGAGTCCGGGCGCGACGATGGCGACGAGGCTGGTCCCCAGCGCGAGGACGCCGAGGGGCGCCGCGAGGCGGCGGTAGTTCACGGGCCCTCCCCGGCGTACCGGTCCTCGATGCGCCGGAACACCGCGATCGCCCGCCGCTCGTGTTCCTCGGACGGCCGCGTCTCGCCGTACCGGACGTCCTCGAAGAGACGCGTGAGCTCGTCGACGTCCTCGCGGCCGAGACCCGCCTCGACGGCCGCGGCGGCGAACTCCCCCGGCGTGCTCGTCCCCGGATCGTCGACGTCGAGCAGCTCGGTCATCTCCCGCCACGTCCGGTAGACCTCGTTCCCGGCGTCGGCAGTCCCCTCGAGACGGTCGGCCGCGCGGCCCGCCGCACGGCCCACGGCCGCGGCCTCCGCGCCACCCTCGTCGGTCCCGGTCGAGACCTCCCCCTCACCGTCGCCCCTCCCGCCGACGAGGGCGACGACGGTCCCGAGGACCGCGAGACCCAGGACGAACAGCAGGGCCACCGACGGCGCGGTCGTCCGGATCGCGTCCGAGCCGCCGCCACCGCCGCCACCGCCGAGGGCGCTGCCGTTCCCCGGTCCGGTCATCGGGGGGGCCAGGGGTGGCGGCGGCGAGGACAGGAACCGGAAGAGGAGGGACGCCAGCCCGAACAGCACGACGCCGGCCAGGACGACCCCGAGCGCGCGCCGCCAGTGGACGAACGCGTACGCGACCGTCACCAGCACGACGAGGGCCGTCAGGATCGTCAGGATCTCGGCGAGGAACGGGATCTGCAGCGCCTCGCCGGGCGTCGTTTCGGACCGGGGGAGCGGGATGCCCCCGCCGCTCCCCTCGCCGCCGACCCCGTCCGGCCCCTCCGGACCGGGGCGCTCGGTCACCACCGTCGAGTCGAGCGTGGCCGCGGCGAGCGCGACCGCGAGAACCGCGAGGCCGGCCAGGACCGCGGACCTGGTCGTCTCCCTCATCGGGGTCGGGGGGATCGGGCTCCGGTTGCGGGGACCGGTCTACCGTCCGGGACGGCCGACCTCGCGTCCCGTCCGCGGCGCGACGGTCGGGTGGTGGACTGCTGCGTTCGTATCAATACGAGGCCCTCGTCGGGTGAATGCCCGGTCAGGGGTAAGAACCTTCCTACGGCCCCCGGACGAACGGGCACCGTCGACCGCGGGTAGCGGGCACCGTCGACGGCCGAGGCGGTCGTGGGTCGCTGGGAAACGGTGAAGAACGCACCCGTGGAACACCGAACGATTGGTATGTACGCCGACATCGTGATCGCGGTCGACGGGAGCGAGGAGTCGAAACGGGCCGCGCGGCGCGGCCTCGCGCTCGCCCGGGCGTTCGACGCGACCGTCCACGTCCTCCACGTCGTCGAGCGGAGGGCGCTCGGGCTCACCACCTCGGCCGAGGAGGCGTCGCGGCTCCGCGACCGGGGCGAGGCCGTGCTCGCCGGGATCGAGGAGCTCGCCGCCGGTTCCGGTCCGACGGTCCAAACGGCGCTCCGGGAGGGCCGACCCGCGGTACGGATCGACGAGTTCGCCGACGAGCGGGACGCCGACCTCGTCGTCGTCGGGAGGCAGGGGACGACCGGGCTCGGTCGGCGGCTCCTCGGTGGCGTCACCGAGGGGCTCGTCCACCGGAGCGACGTCCCCGTGTTCGTCGTCCCCGAGGGTGCCGACGCCGACGTCGACGCCGACGGGGACGGGTACGCGCGGGTCCTCGTCCCGACGGACGGGAGCGAGAACGCCGAGGTCGCCGTCCCGCACGCGGCGGCGGTCGCCCGGCGGTACGGCGCGGTCCTCCACGTCCTGAACGTCGTCGACATCCAGGAGGCGGGAGGGGTGTTCGGCGCCGGCGGCCTCGAGGCGGCGTTCGTCGACCGGCTGGAAGCCCGGGGGCGCGAGGCCGTCGAACGGGTCGAGGACGGGCTCCGCGGGACCGATCCCGACCTGGACCTCGAGACCGCCGTCGTCCGGACGGCGTCGTTCGACGGTGCCGCCGCCGGGATCCGCGAGTACGTCGCCGACGCCGGGATCGATCTGCTCGTGATGGGTTCGCACGGCCGCTCGAACCTCGGCCGCCAGCTGCTCGGCAGCGTCGCCTCGACGGTGCTCCGGACGGTCGACGTGCCGGTCCTGCTCGTGAAACGGGAGGACTGAGGCCGGCTCTACCGGACCCCCCGGGAGCGATCGGCCCGAGCGGCCGACGGAGTCGGCGACGCTCCGGCCGAACTCGCCCCGGTGCTCCCGGTACGGGAGGTGGTCACAGTCGTCCGGGACGGGCGACCGGGGTTTCGCCTCGCTCATCCCCCTCTGGGCCTCGCCGCGGATCGAGGACGGCAGGGGGAGGAGCCTCGATTCCCGGACGGGTCCGGTGACCTACAGCAGCCCGAGCTCCTCGGCGACGATGTCGGCCAGCCGGTCGGCGAGGTCGGGATCGACCCGCGCGACGTCCGCCCCGTCGTGGAGGGTCTCGTTGTGCCGTTCGAGCGCGTCCGCGACGTCGGCGAGCGGCACCCTGGTCGTCGTCCCGCAGGCCGGGCAGTCGATCGGGACCTCCGGGTCGGCGTCGACGGACTCGTCGCTCATACGACCTCCTGCGAGCCCGGGGGGATGAGCGTTCCGACCGCGACGGTCGGGGCGACGGGGTCGACCTCGCGGCACCCGCCTCCCGGTGCCGCAGGGCCGATCCACCCGCGGTCGGCGACCGAAGAGTGAAGGGTACCCCCCGTCAGGGTCAGCCATGCTTCGGATCCGGAACGGCCCTCTCCCGGTGGAGTCGAGCGGCGACGTCGTCGACCGAGCCGATCCCGCGCGGGGCGGATCGCGATGACGGTCCCGGACGTCGAGGCGCTCGTCTTCGACGTCTTCGGGACGGTCGTCGACTGGCGCGCCGGCGTCGTCCGGGACGGGCGGCGGCTGGGCGAACGGGAGGGGGTCGACGTCGACTGGGCCGCGTTCGCCGACGCCTGGCGCGAGGAGTACCGCCCCTCGATGGCCCGCGTCCGCCGGGGCGAGATCCCCTGGCGGAACCTCGACGCGCTCCACCGCGAGTCCCTCGAGGGCCTGCTCGACCGCTTCGGCGTCGAGGGGCTCCCCGAGGAGGAGGTCGAGCACCTCACCCGCGTCTGGCACCGACTCGACCCCTGGCCGGACGCGATCCCCGGGCTCGAACGGCTCCGTCCCCACTACGTGATCGCGCCCCTCTCGAACGGCCACGTGCGACTCCTGACGAACATGGCCAAGCGGGCCGGCATCCCCTGGGACCTGATCCTCTCGGCGGAGCTCTCGGGGCACTACAAGCCCGACGAGGAGGCCTACCTGACGGCGGTCGACCTCCTCGACGTAGCGCCCGAGGAGGTGATGATGGTCGCCGCCCACGAGACGGACCTCGACGCGAGCCGCGAGGCCGGGCTCCACACCGCCTACGTCCACCGACCGACGGAGTGGGGCCCCGAGGCGGCCGAGGCGACCGAGATGCCCGATCCGTCGGCGTACGACGTCGTCGCCGAGGACGTCGTGGACCTGGCCGAGCGGCTGGGTGCGCCGCCGATCGCCTGACCCCGGGCCGCCGTCGGCCGGTGGTCAGACGGTGCCACACTCGTCGACGTCGGGCGCGTTCGCCCCGAACAGCGTCGCGCCGACGAGCACCGCCGCGAGCGCGACGACGACGACACAGCCGAGATACTCGACCCGGACCGAGACCCGGGCGGCCACGGGGAGCGCCACGAGCGGGCCGAGCGTGGCGCCGAGGTCGCCGAAGACGTTGTAGACCCCGCCGAGCTTCCCGAGGTCCCCCGCGGGGCTGATGTCGCCGAGGTAGGCGAGCAGCGGGGGGTTGCTCCCGCCGACGCCGACGCCGACGAGCGCGACCCCGAGCGCGGTGCCGACGGCCGTGGGCAGGAGCCCCAGCGTGACGAACCCGGCGGCGAAGGTCGTCAGCGCCGGGATCGTCAGGAGCGCGCGGTTCGAGAGCCCGTCCGAGACCCGGCCCACGGCGATGGTCGTCACGCTCGAGAAGACGACCGCGATGGCCATGACGACGCCGCTGACGCCGGTCGAGGAGAGCACGGAGAGGGTGATGCCGTTGTCGCGGGTGTAGAGCACGATCGTCGAGAGGAGGACGCCCGAGAAGAGGAACCGGACGACGAAGTTGACCGTGCCGACGGTGAAGATCCGGACGTCGCCGGCGACCAGCCCCGGCACCTCCCGGAGGCCGCTCGTCGTGTCGACGTCCGCGTCGAGGTCCGGCAGGACGAGGAAGGCGACCAGCGCGGCGAACAGGCCGGCGACGCCGGCGACGAGGAACGCCTCCTGGTAGCCGTAGACGTCGGTGAGCACGCCGCCGAGGACGAGCCCCGTCGGGAAGCCGAGGCTCTGGCCGCCGCGCATGTAGCCGACCCACTTGCCGCGGTTGTCCTCGGTCGTGACGTGGGTGACCGTCGAGAACGCGCCGACGAAGACGAACGCCGACCCGACCCCCCACAGCGCCCGCGAGAGCAGGAACACCGCGGTCGCCGACAGCGGGAGCGCGTCGGCGTGCAGGCCGAGGACGTAGCCGAACGGCACCAGCCCCTGGACGAGAAAGCCCGCGATCATCGGTCGTCGCGTCCCCACCGTGTCGAGGATCTGCCCCGCGGGCGTGTTCATCAGCAGCCGGGTGAAGCGGTTCAGCGAGAGGATGAGCCCGACCATGAACGAGGAGATCCCCAGTACGGTCCCCAGGGTCGGAATGGTCGGGAACGCGACGCCGCCGCCGACGCCGCCGAAGAAGACGCCCGCGATGAGGCTCGCGACGACGTAGCGGACGCCCGGGTCGTCGTCCCGTCGGGGCAGTCTCACCCCCCCACCCCGCCGGGCCGCGTGTGGCTCCTGCTCACCGGGACACCGGCCTCGAGCCGACCGTCGGACGGAGGGCGATACGGGCGATACGTTGCATGGCGGCCCTCCAGCACCGTCCGTGATAAATGGTCGCACTTCTCCGGAGCCCGGCGGTGCGCCCGGTCCCCGAACGGGCTATGCCGTCCGGGAGCGAGCGTCGGGTATGACCGCGATACGGGGTCTCGGCGAGGTCGCCTTCCGGACCGAACGGCTCCCGGAGATGGTCGAGTTCTACGGCACGGTGCTCGGTCTCGACCGGATCGACGACCCGCCGTTCGAGGGGAGCGCGTTCTTCCGGGCCGGGGAGGGCGTCGCCGGCCACACCCAGGTGCTCGTCCTCTTCGACCGCGCCGACACGGAGGGGTACGTCCCGCCGGACGCGGCGCGGTCGACCGTCGACCACGTCGCGTTCGGCATCGACCGCGAGGCGTTCGACGCCGAGGCCGAGCGACTGGAGGGACTGGGGTACGACCTCGACTACGCGTACCACGACTGGGTCGAGTGGCGCTCGCTGTACCTCCCCGACCCCGACGGGAACAGCGTCGAACTCGTCTGTCACGACCCCTGAGGTGATCGGGGACCGACGGCACGCGAGCGGCTCCATCAGCACGCGAGCCGACGCTACCGCTCCGGGGTCCCGGGGTCCGACCGGTGCCCGCCCCGTTCACGACGACGGGGTCGACCCGTGCCGGCGACGCCGTGAAGTAGCTGAGGACGGTGGCGGTACCATGGCAGGCCAGGAGACGACCGAAGCTCCCGCCCCCGACGACCCGGTCACCGTCGGGGTGCTGAGCTTCCACAACAGCAAGGAGTCGAAGGCCATCCTCAACGCGGTCGAGGCGCTCGGACACGACACCGAGTGGCTGCGCGAGGAGAACGTCGTCCTCCGGGTCGACGGGTCGGGAGCCAGCCTCGAACCCGACGTGGACGTGATCGCCAACCGGCTCCTGCTCTCGAACACGGACCAGCCGACCGAGGAGCAGGGGATCGCCCGGACGCTGACGCGGCTCCGGCCCATGCTGAACCCGCCCGACGCGACGGCGCGCGCGGCACACAAGATGGCCGGGGCGGCCGCGCTGGCCGAGGCGGGCGACATCCGCCTCCCGCGGACGCTGCTCGCGCTCAGCGGCGACCGGCTCAACCGTCTCCGGGGGGAGTTCGGGCCCGAGGCTGTGTACAAGACGGCCATCGGGACCCACGGTGGCGGCGCCTGGAAGGTGGACACGGGCGAGACGCTCACCGCGAAGGTCGGCAGACGACGGGCGTTCCTCCAGGAGCTCGTCGGCCGCGAGGACGAGGAGCGACCGCGGGACCTCCGGGTGTACGTCGTCGACGGCGACGTGGTCGGGGCGATGTACCGGGTCGCCGCCGAGGGCGACTGGCGGACGAACGTCGCGCGCGGCGGGGCAGTCCGCGACGCCACCGAGGACCTCCCCGCGGCTGCCGAGCGGCAGGCCCGCCGGTCGGCCGAGATCATCGGGCTCGACTACGCCGGCGTCGACCTCATCGAGGGCGACGACGGCTGGTACGTCCTCGAGGTGAACCCGACCGCGGGGTTCAAGGGGCTCTACCGGGCGACCGGCCGCTCGCCAGCTCCGCACATCGCCCGCCTCGCCGTCGAGCGCGCTGGCGGCACCGTCGACGACGACCGGGTCCGCGAACTCACCGCCACGCTCGACGACTCGGTCCCGGCCTGCAAGCCGACGCCGGAGTCGGAGGCGTTCGACGAACCGGTCGTCCTGGGGTTCACCGAGCGGGTCGTCGTCAGCGGGACCAGCGGGACCCGGACGGTCGTGGGCAAGTCAGACACCGGCGCCGCCCGGACGAGCATCGACCTCCAGCTGGCGGCGGAGATCGGCGCCGGCCCGATACACACCGTGAGTCGGGTCCGCTCGGGATCGAGCAGGCAGAGCCGACCCCGACCGGTGGTCGACCTCGTCGTCGGGGTCGCGGGCACCCAGCACACCGTCGAGGCCAACGTCGAGGACCGGTCGCACATGACCCACTCGCTCCTGCTCGGCCGGGACGTCCTGCGGCACTACCACCTCGACATCGGCCGCCGCGTCGACGACACCCCCGTCGGCGAGGCGGACCGGACGGAGGAGTAGCCGCTCGGTCGGTGTCGCCCGGACGTGGGGGCTCACCCCGGACACCGGGCCGCGCGGAGGCCGGTCCCCGCGAAAGGTTATTGACCCCGCTCCCCGACGGGCGAACCCATGACGACCCGGGAGAAGCTGGCCCAGCTCGAGGAGTTCGACACGCCGTCGGTCACGAACGTCGTCGCCACGTATCCGGACGATCCGCTCTGTCTGGGGCTCTACAACCCGTGGAGCCGGGACTGGTACACGGACCAGTCCGTCGAGACGATGTACCCGGAGCTCGGGCCGCGTGCGGGGTTCGCCGTGACCTGCGTCTACGGCCTGCCCGACCCGGACTTCGAGCAGCTGGGGTTCATGGACGTGGTCGACGCGCTCGACGACTCGCCGAAGCC
>Ga0207797_1000782_pt1 | contig 23897 bp, 15 predicted proteins | sample PRCRCaboRojoPR_6_FD_187275 | JGI IMG/M metagenome (GOLD analysis project Ga0207797, IMG submission 187275) | Marine sediment microbial community from Cabo Rojo, Puerto Rico - PR CR 10% Liquid 1 (SPAdes) | ecosystem: Environmental > Aquatic > Marine > Coastal > Sediment | place: Cabo Rojo, Puerto...
CCCCGATGTGGCGGAGAGGGTGGGATTCGAACCCACGGAGCCCGAAGGCTCACGCGCTCTCCAGGCGCGCGCAGTCGGCCGGACTATGCAACCTCTCCGCAGCCGCAACGTGCATTATTATACCACTCAGATGCCGCGCTGCAAGCTCACGGGCCGAACCTCACGGCTTTATCATTTTCGGGTTAGCGCAGGTGACCGGCACTTAGATCGGGACATCGCCAAGCCGACATGATGCCTATCAGGGCCTATACTAGGTCTTCAGGGCGCTCTCCTAAGTGCCGGTCACCTTAGAGACGAGAATGATAAGGCCCTGCCGGTTTGTGGAGAAGGAGACACAGGCAGGACTACGGAAAGCGGGCGATTCATGATACAATCCTGCTCGGTGAATGCACTGATCATGAACGAGGAGTCATCCTATGGATCTCTTTGTCGCCACCCACAATCGCGGCAAAAAGCGCGAGTATCAGGAGCTTCTGTCCCCCCTGGAGGTCGAACTCTGTTTTCCAGACGATTTGGATCTCCATCTCGACGTGCGGGAGGATGGAACCACCTACGCGGAGAACGCCCGCAAGAAAGCGAACCGGTACGCCCAAGCTTCTGGATTGCTGACCATGGCCGACGACTCGGGACTCGAGGTCGACGCTCTCGACGGGGCTCCCGGCATTCACTCCGCCCGCTACGCGGCGGGAAGCGACGCCGACCGCGTGGAGGCACTGTTGGACGACCTGCGGGGCGTGCCGTCGAGGGAACGCACGGCCCGCTTCCGCTGCGTGCTCGTCATCGTGTCTCGGGCTGGAGATGTCTATCAGTTCGAAGGGGTGTGCGAAGGTGTCATCACCCGCCAGCCAAGAGGGGAAGGAGGATTCGGGTACGATCCCGTCTTCTACCTCCCCCAATGCGACTGTACGATGGCCGAGCTCTCCCGGGATGAGAAGAACCGCGTCAGCCACCGCGCTCGCGCCGTCGAAGCGGCCTTACCGATGCTCAAGCGACTCGTGCGCGGTTGAGGGTGGCAGACATCGCCGGGGGTAGCGGGGGTCCCGACAGCAGAGAGGCCTCCTTCGCGATCCCTGCCGTGGAGCCGTCAGGTTTCATCGGGCCTCCCGAGCTGGAAAGCGTGTTTTCAGAGCCTTGGGTGCGATTTGCCCCCCTCTCAGTTTGTGCTATAATGCTCCTCTGAGGATAGCGACATATGTTGCATAGCCTCAAAAAAACCTATGGATAAATCACTGCCGGGACTTGCCGACAGGGAGCACCATCGGGCCGCTACGTCTTCTCGTCACCAATCCCTTTTCTCACGTTTGGCTGCTTGGTGCACCACGACGGCTTGGCGCGCCTGCGTGGATTGGCGCGACACGCGCCCCCTTCTCTTTCGTGCTACCGCTCACTTCTCCATTCTAGCTCTCGCCCTGATTGCCGTCGGGCTGAGCGGCGTAACCATACCTACCCCCCAGATCGCGGCCGGCAGTTCCTCGGAGGAAGGCATCACGTCTTCAGCAACGGCGATTGTCTCCGTCGAATCGGCGACTCCTACGGTCAGCACCGTCGCCATGACAGGGACCGCCGCAGGCCGCCCTACAGAATCCGACACCATAACGCGTCAGGCTGTGCCGCACACGACGTTCCCTGATCGGCCGCGCGGCGAGGTCATCACCCACACGGTCGAACAGGACGAAACCCTGTGGACCATCGCCGCTCAGTACGATCTCGCACCGGAGACCATAGCTTGGAGCAACCGGGAGGCGATACAGGACGCCCCCTGGCTCATTCAACCGGGTCTTCCACTCTTCATCCTGCCGGTCGACGGCGTCTACCACACGGTGGAAGAAGGGGAAACGTCAGCGAGCATTGCAGAAGAGTACGGTGTGGACCCATCGGCTCTGTATAACCAGTGGAACGAACTCGAAGAGGGACAGTCTCTGCAGCAGGGACAGCTTCTCGTCGTGCCTGGCGGCCAGGGCGATGAAATAGCCTGGGAACCGCCGCAGCCAACACCGAGTCAGCCGCGCTATAGCGTCCAGTACAGCGCCAGCTCGGCCGCCGCTCCCGCGCCCAACAACTGGTTCATCCTCCCCACGGGAAGCACCCTGGTCTCTGGATGGTACTTCCGCGATCCACGGAGGCCGACGCACATCGGCCTGGACTACAAGTGCCACTCCGGGGATCCGCTCTACGCCGCCGACAACGGTGTGGTGACGGTCGCGGGATGGAACGGCGGCTACGGGATCATGGTCGAACTCAATCACGGTAACGGCTTCACGACGCGCTACGGTCACTTCAGCCAACTGATCGTTGGCGCAGGGCAGGCAGTCCATCAGGGCGACCTGCTCGGGTACTGCGGAAACACCGGGTGGTCGACTGGACCCCACCTCCATTTCGAGATCCGCAAGAACGGCGTGCCGCAGGATCCTATGGCCTATCAGCCATAGCACTACCTATTCCCAATGTCTCCCCCGGACAGGGGCCCTCGGTCATTCTCTGCTGCCCTGAAACCAGAGATCCTCCGCGAGCGACTGGAGGAGGGAATCTCGGGTGCGTTTGCACGGCTGGCGGCTCTCGTCTACCGGCTGTCGTGTGACTGGCACGATTGGCACCCGCTCCTCACCCGGACCAGCGCCCATCTAGCCGTTCTGGCCGTAGCTCTCCTGGGCTCCCTTCTCAGCACCTTCGACTGGTCGGCCCACCGAACCTCGGCTGTGTCGGTGTCGGCAGCCCTGCCTGCCGCAGGAAACGAGGAGCAGGAGGCTGCCTCGGACTCGTTGGAAAGCCCAACGACCCTGACCGTCGGGCAACCCCTCCTCGTCAGCGCAAACTCCGCTGACCTGTCGCGCCAGCCCAATCCTCACACCATCATCCCCGAGCGTCCCCGTCTGGGGATCGTCACCTATACCGTTAAGGCGGGTGACACGATCCAGTCAATCGCCGATCAGTTTGGCCTGGAACCCACCACGATCATGTGGGCCAATCCAGAGGTTGAGGATGCCCCAGACCTGCTGCGAATCGGTCAGGAGATCGTCATACTGCCCATCGATGGCGCCTATCACCAGGTTGAGGATGAGGATACGCTGAAGTCGATCGCCGAGGCGTACGGCGTGGAACCGGACGCGATCATCGACTGTAAACACAACGATCTGGAGACCTGGTCGAGCCGCGACCTCGAGGAAGGTACTTACCTGATTGTTCCCGGGGGCGAGAAGCCGTACGAGCCGAAGGTGGTCACCGCATACGCCGGTCCGGTGCCGGAGGGGGCCCGAGGTACCGGGCGCTTCCAGTGGCCGGTGCTGGGTACCATCACCCAGGGTTACTGGTACGGCCATCGCGCCATCGACATAGGCGCGCCCACCGGAAGCGCGGTGCTGGCCACCGATGGAGGATTTGTGAGTTTCGCAGGCTGGACCGACGTGGGATACGGTTACCTAATCGTCGTTGATCACGCCAACGGCTTCGCCACCTACTACGCCCACCTGAGCAATATGTACGTCGCCGAAGGACAGGCCGTGGAGCGCGGTCAGGTCCTCGGTGCTGTAGGCAACACCGGAAACTCCACCGGACCGCATCTCCACTTCGAGGTCCGCCACCACAACGCTCAGCACAACCCCAGGGCTTACTTACCGTAGGGCCTATCTGGCATACTGCTCGGCCCGCACCTCGCGGATCACCGTGACCTTGATCTGGCCGGGATACTCCATATTCCCCTCCAGCTTGCCCGCGATATTCTTCGAGAGCCGAATGGCCGCCAGATCGTCGACCTTTTCCGGCTTGACGATGACCCGGATTTCACGACCAGCCTGCAGAGCATAGGCTTCGTTGACCCCGCGGAACGACTGGGCGATCTCCTCCATCGTGCGCACGCGCTTAAGATAGAACTCCAGGCTCTCCCGCCGCGCCCCCGGCCTCGCACCGGAGATAGCGTCGGCGGCCTCCACGATCACCGCCTCCACGGAGTTCTGCTTCACCTCGTTGTGATGAGCTTCCACGCAGTGCACGACCTCGTCTCGAATGCCGTGACGCCGGCAGACCTCCGCCCCGATCTGCACGTGGGTCCCCTCGTTCTCGAAGTCAATGGCCTTTCCAATGTCATGGAGCAAGCCGCCGGCGCGAGCAATCTCCGCGTTGGCGCCCAGCTCCTCCGCTATCATCCCCGCCAGCTTCGCAGACTCGATGGCGTGAGCATACTGATTCTGCCCGTAGCTGGTCCGGAACTTAAGCCGTCCCAACAGGTCGGTGACCTTGGTGGGCAATCCATGAACCCCGGCCTCATAGGCGGCCCGCTTGCCCTCCTCCCGAACATACGCATCGAGTTCCTGCTTGCTTTCCTTGACGAAGCGCTCGATGTTCGTCGGGTGAATGCGTCCATCCAACACCAGCCGTTCCATAGCTCGACGAGCTACCTCACGGCGCACCGGTTCGAAGCACGAGATAGTCACCGCCTCTGGTGTGTCGTCGACCACCACGTCGACGCCAGCCGCCTTCTCGAAGGCTCGGATGTTTCGTCCCCCACGGCCGATGATGCGCCCCTTCATATCATCGGATGGGAGCGAGACTGTCGAGACCGTCACCTCCGCCACGTGCTCGCTGGCGATGCGCTGGATCGCGGTGGTGATCACCTTACGGGCGCGTTTCTCGGCCTCCTCGTGCGCCTCGGCCTCCACCTCCCGAATCACGCGCGCCATATCCTGTCTCGCTTCTTGCTCAGCCGCCGCCAGCACCTCCTCTCTGGCCTCCTCGCGGGTGAGACCCGCCACCTGCTGCAGCTTCTCCTCCTGTTCCGTCACCAGTTGATCCACACGATTCCGCTGCCGATCCAGGGCGCTCTGGCGCTTGTTGAGGGACTGTTCACGGCTCTCGAGGCGCTCCTGGCGGTGATCCAGCTTCTCCCGCCAGCTCTGCAACCGCTCCTCTGCTCGGCGCACGCCTTCACGCCTCCGCTCCAGCTCCCGTTCTGCTTCCTCGCGCTTCCTCAGGGCCTCATCCTTGGCCCCAAGCACGATCTCCTGGGCCTCTGTCTTTGCATCCTCCAAGCGCTGCTTCGCGTCTTCCTCCAGCTCCTTCAGCCCTGCCTGAACGACATAAGCCCGAATCAAGAACCCTAACCCAAACCCAACGGCCAGCGCCAGGACGCCTGCTATCAACGTCAGTATCCATTCAGTCATTCTTTCCCCTCGCTCTCCGTGTTATCCTCGGCCCGTCTCTTCTCAAGTTTCTCCTCAATCAACGGCTTGATGAGCCCGTAGGAGAAACCTCTCCGTGCCATGTACGCCTTCAGCTTCCGGCGGAAATCCTCCGGCGCTTCTCGAGACAACCGCCGTGCGCCAGCTTCCACCGCCTTCCGAGCCGCACCATCCACGTCGAAGTCCTCCAGCACCTCGTCGATGATCTCGTGCGCCACTCCTTTTCGCCGCAACTCGTAGCGCAATCCTCGCAGCCCTCGAGGGTTGAAGCGGGCTCTGTTCTCCACCCAGTACCGCGCGAAGGCTCGGTCGTCCAGCAAATCGGCACGCCTCAAACGTCCAACGACGACGTCGATGACCTGCTCCTCCACGTCCTTCCCGCGTAGATTGTGACGCACCTCGAACTCACTTCGAGGCCGGTACGAGAGGTAGTTGAGCGCCCGCTCATACGAACGCTCTATCTCGTCCTTCATCTGGAGTTCGACGATCTCCTCGGCGCTCAACTCCTGGCCCACGCGAAGGTGGACAGCCTCAACAGCAGCCAGCCCGAAGGCGAACGCTCCATCGAGGTAGACGTTGACCCGATCCTTGTTGTGCTTCTGAAACTTGAGTGCCGTGATCTTTCTCGTCATCGTAGTACAGAAAACAGAAAGCCGTGGCTCACAGGCCACGGCCAATGACGTGCAGTCATTACTAGTGATCTCGAATTAAGCTCTGATTCTCCTCGCTGCAAGCACGAGGAAAAGATCCTTCTCATCCCGCAAGCCAGCTCGGACCACCGGCTGCAGTCTAAGTGGTATCGCTACGCTTTACAACTCAACCCCTGTCTTGAAAAGCCCTTCCACAATATGATTAACCATCCATCAGTCGCCTTCAGCCTCACATATCAGAAGCGTCCCACCAACTATTCCCCCCTGCCCTTTACGCACCAATACCACCAGAGGGCCGCTCATGCTACGCCAACGCCGCCAACAACGGACGGGGGATGCGGACCCATCGGCAACAAAAGGGAAATCGCTGTGCTTCTCGCTATTCGGGCAAGTCATAGACAAAAGTGTGCTCAGAGAAGGATATCATCAGATTCGGCGCTTATCATAAGATGCTAGCATCCATCGAGATCAAACCGTGGCTATTCTTCTTAAGCCAGAGATAAACCCATTAAGGTACTACTCAGTCTCTTCTTCTTCAGGCTCTGACTCAGCGCCTGACTCTGAGGCCGCCCCATGCATTGTTCCCTCTTCTACCATCTTCTCTCGGATGGCAGCCTCGATCGAGCTGACGATTTCCGGGTTCTCACGCAGGAACCCCTTGGTGTTCTCACGCCCCTGCGCCAGATAGTCATCGCTGTCGTAGTAGTAGTAGGACCCGCGCTTCTCCATGACCCCCAGATCAATCGCTACGTCCAACAGGTCGCCTTCCTTGCTAATACCCTCAGAATACATAAGGTCAAATTCCGCTACTCTGAAGGGGGGCGCGACCTTATTCTTCGTTACCCGCACGCGCGTGCGCGTGCCAATCAACTCGCCTCGCTCCTTGATGGACGTGATGCGTCGAATGTCCAGCCGTACCGAAGCGTAGAACTTAAGCGCACGGCCGCCGGACGTCGTCTCCGGATTGCCGAACATCACGCCAATCTTCTCTCGAAGCTGATTCGTGAAGATCAGCGCTGCGTTTGACTGTTTGATCGCTCCACTCAGCTTGCGAAGCGCCTGGCTCATCAGACGCGCCTGGAGCCCTGGGTGTGAATCACCCATCTCTCCTTCAATCTCGGCACGGGGTACCAGCGCGGCCACAGAGTCGACCACCACCACGTCCACCGCGCCCGAGCGAATCAACGTCTCGGCAATCTCCAGCGCCTGTTCGCCGGTGTCCGGCTGCGAGATGAGGAGTTCATCCACGTTCACGCCCAGGTTCCTCGCATAGGCGGGATCGAGCGCGTGCTCCATATCCACATAGGCAGCGGTGCCGCCCCGCTTCTGCGCCTCGGCTACAATATGTTGGGCGAGAGTGGTCTTGCCTGCACCGTCGGGTCCGTAAATCTCCGTGACGCGGCCCCGGGGAACGCCACCAACCCCCAGTGCCCGGTCGAGGGCCAACGAACCTGTCGGAATCACCTCGACGTCCAGGTGAGAGACCTCACCCATCCGCATCACGGTACCCTCCCCAAAACGTTTCTTCAAGTTGTCCAACGCTCTGTCCAGTGCTTTTTCTCGGCCTGCTCCTGCCATGATCACCGTCCGACGCTCACTAAAGCGCAGGCATCCAGGCATCATCGTCTGAGTTACCTACGCGGGGTTTTTTAAGCTAGACTTGGCTTAAGTGTACATCAAATAGCATAAAATGGCAAATGAGACTTGACCAGAGGCCATGATCGTGATAGAAAAAGATCCGTTATGCGCGCGAGAGAAGCAAACCCCGACGACTGGATCGCCATCGAGGCCCTTATCCAGAGAGCCCAGTTTGACTCACCGGCGCTGTGGAAGTGGGAGACTCACCTAACGGACCGAGGCTTCATCGTCGTGGAGGAAGAGAACAGAATTGAGGGCGCTCTCTTCGCCTCCGCGGACGAGTCGCCCGCTGCCTGGGTGCGGCTGGCCGCGATGAGCGCTGAGTTGAACGTCCGTCAATGGCTCGACCTCTCGCTGCCGCCGATCCTCGACCACCTTCGCACCCGGGGGATCGAGCAACTGACGTGGATGGACCGAGGTGGATGGGCCGCCCCGTTTCTGGCATCTCACGGCTTCCACACGTTGACCGAAGTGGTGACGTTGACCAAGACCGACCACGTTACGCCGCCGATCGAGACGCCGGCCGTCACGCTGCGGCCCGCCTCCCAGGACGACCTCGGGGCCGTTGCAGCCATCGACCGCGAGGCGTTCACCCCCACGTGGTGGCGCAGCGAGGCCACCGTGCGACGCCGAGCCGCGACAGCTTCCCGCTTTACCGTGGCCGACCGTCGGGGTGATGTGGTGGGCTACGCAGAGAGGGAGCTGCACCCACCGAAGGCGCACCTCAATCGGATCGCAGTCTGTCCGGACAGCCAGGGGCGGGGAATTGGCGCTGGCTTGTTGAAGCACGTCCTCGTCTCGCTTTGGGAGGCTGGAGCCGAAAGCGTTTCCCTCAACACCCAGCGGTCCAACCGCCGCTCCCGCCGCCTATACAGCACCTTCGGCTTCGAGCTGACCGGGGACGCCGTCCTCGTGTGGGCCCTTCAGCTCTAGACCCGGTCTTCGAAGCTGACGATAGCCAACGGGTCACCAACCGCAGGCTTTCACCGCCGCCCTCTGGCGGAGGCCAGTGTCCCTTCCCACGTCTAGCCCGGACCTCTCACTTGCTCTGAGCCCCGTCTCGGGGCGACTGACGCGTACTACCGAGCCTGGGCTGGAGCCAGACCGCCCCCGGGTCCACACAGTGACCGGGTCCACACCGTGACCGGGGCAACGCGGTATCCGGGTCAACGCAGTGACCGGGTCCACGCGGTGACCGGGTCAAGCCGTTGACCCGGGATCCTTCGACTTCGCTCGGGACAGGCGGGGGCTGGGAGCAGGGGAAAAGCCAGAGTCTGTTCTGTGAAACAGCCCTAGGGCGTGGGCGTGACCAGCGGGCTGGATGGCTCGGTGGGCGTGGGAGACGGGCTTGCCGTCTCGGTGGGCGTGGCCGTGGCGGTCGCCCTGGACGTCGGAGAAGGCAGCGGCGTCGGCGTGGCCGGGGCTCCGACCTGGACCTGCACCCGCGCCTCGACGGCCCTCTGCTCGGTGTCGAAGGCCCTGATGCGCAACGTGTACGCTCCCGGGGCCAGATGGTTTGTATCCCACTCCGTCAGCAGTCCGTCGCGGACAGGGGAGAGGTGAGGGCCGCTGATCCACCCCCATCCCTGCGGGTCCCGACCGAAACCGTACTGCGCCTCATAGTGATCGAACTCGGGAAGCTGGACCGTGCCGATGATACGCACCACACCGTCAACACGCTGGTCGGTGCTGGGACTGGTGATGGAGACCTGGGGGTGAACGGTGCTCTCCGTGCACTCCTCCAGGGGGACCAGAGGGAGGTTGTCGAACTGCTCCGGATGCGCCCGGACCCACTCCCGCCCCCGCTCATCCGTGATGTTCAGCATGAAACGCTGAACCACGTTATCGGGGCACATCGGATTGGCCCGCAGTCCCGTCACTTGATCGATCTTCACCATCTGATACCAGTCGTGACTCTCGTCCAGCGGGGGCTGTCCCCTGGCGAAGACCTCCATCTTCCGTTCGGGACATCGCTCGGCCGGCCGAGCTCCGGAGTCGGCACAGATCTCGTGCTCAACGATGCCCGACGGTCGAGCGAAATCGCGGACTGGACGCTCCGCGTGAGCAGCCTCCATAAATCGGTGCCAGATCGGTCCCGCGCCGGCTGCTCCGGGCACCTCCACCATCGGAGCATTGTCGGAGTTGCCGACCCATACACCGGTCACTAGGTCCGGGGTGTAGCCGATCGTCCAGGCGTCCCGATAGTCGTCGGTCGTTCCCGTCTTCGCGGCCGCAGGACGGCTCAGCTCCAGAATGCTGGGACAACTGAACGCCGCACAGCGAGCCTGGTCGTCGGCAAGAATGTCCGTGATCAGATAGGCGTGCTCAGGTGAAAGCGCCTGCCGCCCCGCCGGTGCGCCGTTGTCCACGAGCACGTTGCCCCGACTGTCCTCGATCCGAAGGATCGGGCTTGGGTCCATCAGGATACCCTGGTTGGCAAAGGCGCCGAATGCCCCTGTCATCTCCAACAGCTTGACCTCGCCTCCTCCCAGCGTGAGAGCCAGGCCGTACGCGGGCGGTCGGTCGGCGGGATACTCGGGACACGATTCCTCCGGATGAAGCAGCGACTCGGCACCCAGACGCGACGCCATCTCTAGCAGCCCGTCGACGCCCACGTAGTGGAGCGCCGAGACGGCGGGCACGTTGTAGGAGTTGGCCAGAGCGTCGCGCAGAAGTACCGGTCCGTGGTACCTACGATCGTAGTTGAGGGGCACGTAGGGCGGATTGGCGCCGTCGGGAAACTCCGTGCGCACGTCCCAGAACAACGTCGCCGGCGTCCAACCCCGCTCGAAGCTGGCGAGATAGGTAAGCGGTTTGATGGACGAGCCGGGCTGACGGCAGCGCAGTGCCACGTTCACCTGTCCGTCGATCGACGCATCGTTGAAGTCGGCAGAGCCGACCATAGCCAGGATGTGACCCGTCTCCGGATCGAGGGCCACCAGGGCCCCGTTGCTGACGTTCCGGTCCGCCAGGTTGGTCACCCCCGTCCGAACGGCCTCCTCGGCCTCCCTCTGCATCTCGGGATCCAGGGTCGTATGAATCCGCAGCCCGGCGCCCCGGTAGAGGGCCTCGGAGCCGTAGCGCTCTTCGACGATCCTCCTCACGTACATGATGAAGTGGGGCGCGGTGTCGATATCGACGTCGGGCGGCCGGAAGGTATGGGCCTTCATCGCCGCTGCAGCCTGCTCCGCCTGCTCCGACGTGATGTGACCGTCCTCGACCATCAACCTTAAGACGTCTTCCTGACGTGAAAGGGCGCGCTCAAGGCCTCCACCGAAGGGATCATACGTGGCGGGTAGCTGGGGGAGGCCGGCAAGGAACGAGGCCTGGGCAAGCGTCAGATCGGCGGCGTCGGTGTTGAAGTATGTCTCGGCAGCGGCCTGAATGCCGTACGCCTGGTTCCCGTAGTTCAGTTCGTTCAAGTAGATCTCGAGGATCGTATCCTTCGAGTAGACCCGCGTCAGCTCGGCGGCCAGAACCATCTCCTTCACCTTGCGCGAGGCCGTCTGCTCAAACCGTTCCTCGGGAAGCAGAACCATGCGCGCCAGCTGCTGCGGAATGGTGCTAGCTCCAGACACGATCTCTCGCTCTGTTACCACGTAGTAGACAGCCCGAGCCAGAGCGATAGGGTCGAAACCGGGATGAAGCCAGTAGTCCCGATCCTCCGTCGCGATAGTCGCGTTGATCAACTGAGGTGAAATCTCGTCCAGACGCACGTACGTCCGCCGGCCCCCCTGCGGATCCATGACCTCGTACAGCAGCTTCCCCTCCCGGTCGTAGATCTTGCTGCTTACAAAGGCACTCCGGCGACTCTGGAGCTCGGTGGGGGAAGGGAGCTGTTCCGCGAGGGCTACGTACCCCACCACCGACGTCGCAACACCGAGGAAGAAGATCAACACCAAGCCGGCTACGGCGGCGAAACCCGTCTTCAGCAAGACGATGCCCCAATCACGCTTCTCGCTATCTTTGGGACCGTCGGTCTCGTCAGTCTGGGGAGGAGCCGCGGCGGGGCGAGGCCCTCGATAGCCGGGGCGTTCCGGCGGCGGTATGTCCTTCGAGCCAGAATACCCGGGCCCCAGGTCGTCCCGCAGCCGGTTCACGCGAGCCGTCGTCCCCCGTTTTTCATCGGAGGATCGATCTGGCTCACGCTCATCGGGCCCACCCGCTGATTGCTCGGGAGCTGTCGGGTCAGCCGCCTCATCGGCCTCGGAAGCCTCAGCGACATCATAAGCCTCAGCGACATCATCGTGCCGCTCTGACCCCACCGGGTCCATCCGTTCCGAGCGCTCATCACGCTCGCTTGGCATACGATCCCGAGCTTCCTCTTCTGACATACGCTGTTCCGACATACACTGTTCTGGCATACGCTGTCCTCTATACCCTAGACGAGGAACTACCCTTCTAGGTTCCCGACCGGGCGTGGATTATAGCAAGCAAGGTGACCGATGCAACTGAACCAAGCGAGATAGGGCTCTCGGGCCCACTGGAACCCAAGAGAGGGAAAGCCAACTTCTGCAGAATGATGAAGGAGCGGCGTAGACAGCACGTTATGCTGAGGCAATCAGAATCCGCCCGGTTCTCCCTTGAGAATGAACGGGAGATACGTCTCCTCGAGATGCTCGAGTTCTACGTCTATGGGGCTCCCTAGATCCACGAACTCCCTGCCGGCCTCGTTCCAGACGTGAACCATCAGATGAGCCGTCTGGTTGCTGACAAACGCGCAGTCCCAAACCCAACTGTAGGGGCTGGTCTGGTCATCACCGAGATGATGCCAGCGCCCGTCGTAGCGGGCGTGGAACTCGACGCGGTCCACAGCGCCGACGTCGGCACCCACCTGCGCCTCCACCGTGATCGGACACGTCTCTACCAGCGTCCCCGTCAACGGCGCCGTCACCCAGACGGTCGGCGCGACCGCTTCGGAGACCCGTTCCCAGTCGAGGCCGACCATCGCAACTTCCTTTTCCTCGAAGTGTTCGACGACGAGCTGGTGATCGCCGCCCTCTAGCGTGACTGTAGACGTAAACCACTCCTGTTGAGGCTGCCATTCATCGACGATCACCTGATCGTCAATCAGCAGCCGTACGCCGTCGTCGGCGAAGAGGTCAAACTGCCAGCGTCCGGGATCCAGGGCAACGGTCCGCCGGAAACGCGAGCTGAAGTAATCAACCGGCAGGTTGAGGTCCGGAGAGTCCCAGGACCAATCGTGATTGAGCGCGCCGTCCCCTCCCCGTACCGTGATAACGGGATCCCACCACAGATCCTGGTTGCCCCAATGCTCGGCGTACCATCGCGAGCTGTCCTGGGTGTCCCGCCTGAGCTCGAAGCCCGGCCCCCACCAGAACGCCGTCAGCGCCGCATCGCCCCCGGAGTTGTAGAACTCCACGCTTACCTGGTGGTAACCCGGGTCCAGGTGATGCGTGCCGTAGTGTTCACCCGCGTTCCAGCCGTCCACCACCGTCTCCCCGTCGACCTTCAGCCGGGCTCTCTCGTCGTAGCCGAGCGCGAAAGTGTAGTTACCGCCGTCGAAATCAACAGCCCGCGAAAAGCGTGTGCTGAAGCGACCGGCCGGACAGCCACCGACCGCCGCATCGTGGTCCCACGTCTTGAAGAGGTAGTGGTCCGTCTCCTCGTCTATGGCGCAGCGGTCTGTCAGCGCCCCGTCGCTGTAGTACTCCACCGACCAACCGGGGAGATGCAGCCAGCCGATCTCCCCGTAGCTCGATATCACCCACCAGTCACTGACTACCAGTGTACTGTACCCGGTGGCGGAGCTGTTCTGCTCGATGACCGTGATCGTCCCATCGCCGCTGGCATCCACGTCCGAGGCGGCCACCACCGACGTGTGCCCAATCGAGCTCGTAGGGCCGTAGCTCAGGACGTCGTCAGGCGCCGGCGCCCGGCCCGGCGTTCCGTGCGACACCTTTTCCAGCAGATCGCCGTCGTAATTCCAGACCACCTGACTGCCGTTTCCCAGATAAGGCGGGATGCCGTAAGCAAGATAGAGGAAACGCTTGCTCAGCTCGGGACACTGCCACTCCAGCTGGCTGTGGCCCTCTCCGAAGTCCACCCAGCGCTGCGGGCCGCCGTCAGCCCAGGGCCGCGGACCACACGCCTTCATGCCCCGGTACTCAGCGCCCAGGGGATAGGCCGGCGCCCCCGTCACGCTCTGGAAGTTCACCGTGTCGCACTCACCGTCCCACCAGGATGGAAAGGGGAGATCTGCGGCCCGGCTGGAGACCGAGGGCGTCTCGCCTCTCGACACCGCCTCTTGCTGTACGGACGCCAGGCTGGAGGACGAGGCGTGTAGATCTGGACTGCAAAGCGAAGAGCTAGATAACGAGGCCTCAGAAGCCTGCACCGAGAGTCTCGACGCGGTGGACGTCTCCAGCTCCCGGCTGGCGCGGACGATCCAGATCCGCGGTCCCGCTTCCACCACCCACTCGGTCACCGCCACGGGCACGGCATCCTCGCCGCGCACGTGCAGCTCCACCACGCTCGTGGACCCTGTGACCTCCTCACCGAACAGACGCATCACCGGGCCATCCTCAGGACGGCCGCCTTGCTCCTCGCGGTGCGCTCGAAGAGCCGCGCGGTACGCCTCGGCTTGTCCCAGCCCGGAGACGGGAACGGCCTCCGTCGGCGGGGACGTGCCAAAGGGAGCGGCCGTGATGGAGAACTCCCGGAAGAGAGGCTCTCTCTCCACAGCTCTGGCCATCTGAATCGCCGAGGTTGGATCGGAGGTGACAAAGCTCGCGTCGGTGAGGAAGGAGGTGGTCAGCTCAAGGGTCACGCCGTCGAGTACGAAGCTGATGGCAGGCTGGGATTGCGCAGCGGCGAACCGCTTACCCACCGGTACGTCGCCCGGACCCGTCGTCCCTCCAGCAGCACCGGCCAACAGCAGACAGATCAGAACAACGACACCCGTCGAGAGCCTCTTCATTGTCTCCCTCATTCGACGCTAACCTTCCCCAGTTCCCAACGCTGACCCTCTCCCCGGCGCGGCATCCCCACCCTCTCCTCGACTCCCGTCACCTGGTGTGCAGCCGTACCGACAGCACTCGCGCCGACAAGCCTAATCAGTCTTGAGCCAGAAGATGCTGCGAGGCCTTCACCAACGCCAACACCGTCGGTCAGGGTGCGCTCCTAATCAACAGGGTCCACGCCCCCTTCTGCACCGTATCTCCCTCTTGATTCACGACCGCCACGTCCAGAATCACGAAGCCGCCGCCCAGGCGAGACATCTTCTTCTTCCGCCTCACCTCGAAGCGGGCGTGAATCGTGTCCCCAAACTTGATCGGGCCCCGGAACTTCCACTCCAGCGAGGTGAAAGCCTCTACGGTTCCCTCCCCGAAGCCCATCCGGGAGCTGAGGCCGCTGACGATGGAGAGCCCCAGTAAGCCGTGGGCGATCCGCTCGCCGAAGCGGGTCTCCTTGGCATACTCGGCGTCGGTATGGAGTTGGTTGTAGTCACCGGAGAGAGCGGCGAAGCGCATCACATCGCTCTCAGTCACTGTGCGACCGGGGGTCTCGATGACCTCGCCGATCTCGAATTCCTCGAAGTAACGGCCGCGAGCTTCGGTCTCTTTCGTCACGCGCAGTGCCTCCTCAGTGTTGGTCAGTCGATGGGGCGGATTGTAGCACGTCTCGGGGAAGCTGCCAATAGAGAGTCGCCGTGGTATGGACCATCAAGGAAGGAGAGTCGCTACCGAACAGGTGTCATCCGGACAGCGGCTGCCGTTCTTGCGCGCCGGGTACCGGCCATCGGCGTTGAACAGCCCCACCCGCACCGTGTACGGATCTGTCCCGTCGGCAGAGACGTACCTCACGTCGTGGATCCGATCTCCGCGGCGCCAGGCCCAGGGCGGTATCATGCCGCCCAGAGCGGGCCCGTCCATCTGTGCCACCAAGTTGCCGTCCGCATCAACCAGGTGGACGAAGATCTGAGCGTCCACCGGTCCCACGGCGGCCCACTCGATTGTCACGGACCAGGCATCTTCGGCAATCCGTTCTACCGACGCCGCGGTGATTCCCGTACCATCATCGAATCTGACGAGATGCTCATCGGGGGGCGAGCCCCGATTCCCCTCCATCGTTCCCACGTGCCGCAATTGGAAACGACCATCTTTCCACTGTGAGAGCCAGATCGTCCGGTGATCCAGGGCAAACTGACGCATCTCCTCCCACGTGAGCCCCTTTCCCTGGAAGCTGAAGGCAATATCCGGTTCCTGCAAGACCGGGGAGTACATCACGGCATCCGCAGGACGATGCGTCCCGTTGACCTCGATGAACTCCGCGATGTTCGAGTAGGGGGGCACAAAGAGCACGGCTTCGTGAGTCAACGGATAGGTCGTCTCGTGGCGTCCTACGCCTCGGGGAAGATTCACGAACCCCAGCGGCGCCTCATCCTTGTCCTGAGCCGCAGCCAGGACCCCTTCATAGACCCCGCTGACCAGCCCGAACAACGACCGTTGGCTTCGGAGGAAAGCGATGTTCTGCGTCAGGATAAGCCCAACCAGCGCCACCGACGCCAGCCGTCGTCCCCACCCGCTCCAGACTGCGCGGCCCAGCCCCAGAATCAACCCAGCCCAAAGCATCGCTAACCCGACCGCGGAAAGGGCGTGGATGCGGGGCGCGGTGTACAAATACCCATAGCCCAGCGAAGCTGCCGCGGGCAGCACTGCGCAGGCCCACCACCACAGCCCGATGGCGCTGTAGCGCCGATCTCGACGCTCCCGCAGGGACCAGACAAGGAGTCCTAGGAATCCCGCAGTGGCGGCAGCGATCAAGGTGAAATCGTGGGCACCATACTGCCGTACCAACCGCCCGATGACCGGCGCCACCGGATAGACCAAGCCCTGCAGGAAGATCATCATATTCTTCAGCCAGTCCTGCAGCCCCACGAAAGCAGCCTCGCGAACGCCCGGCACCCATCCTCGGACAAACACAGCACCGACGTTCAACGTACCACCGAGCAGGATCGGTAGCGTGCCCCTGTGACCGCGCAGGCCATGCCGGAGCGCCATGACCCCGCCAACGATCACTGCAGACACCACACCGCTCTCGTGCGCAGTTGGCGCCAGGACCATCGCCACCAGACTGACGTACCACCATCCCGCTTTCTGATCGCGCTCTGCCTTCAGGGCGCTAAACACGGCGAGCAGAGTTAGGGTAGTCACCAGAAGATGAGGCATAGCTGTGACCCAGGGGACCGCCGTAGCCATGAAGGGAAAGACCGCGAAGAGCACCGAGGCTAGCAGCGCCTCCTCGGGATCGCGGTCGCTCAATCTCACGACCTGCATCACCAGGAGTGAGCTTACCCAATGGAGAAGGACGTTCGTTCCGTGCAGCACCCCCTGGCTCGTTCCAGGGGGAAACAGCCGCCCGAGTTTGTACACGGTGAACGTGAGAGGCCGGAAGTAATCACCTTCGCTCGACATCGTCCAGATGTCCAGCCAGGTGTGTCGACGCAGCCATGTCATGATCGGCAGGTCGTCGTAGTAGAAGGGAAGGCGCAGCGCAAAACCGTAACAGATCAGCACGAGAGCAGCGGTGATGAAGGCGCCTACCCATGCATGGTAACGGTCCCAAAGATCGCGCCACTGCTCAATCATCACAGTTTTGCCCTAAAGTTCGCCGTTCAGGACCTGCTTCAAAAGGTGTCCCGTGTAGCTCCGTTTCACCTCTGCCACGTGTTCCGGCGAACCCTGTGCCACGATTTCGCCGCCCGCGTCGCCCCCTTCCGGTCCCAGATCGATGATCCAGTCAGCCACCTTGATGATGTCCGGATGGTGTTCGATGATCGCCACCGTGTTCCCAGCCTCCACCAGACGGTTGAGCACCGCGATCAGCTTGTCGACGTCGGCCGCGTGGAGCCCTACGCTCGGCTCGTCCAGCACGTACAGCGTCTGTCCGGTGGCCCGCCGGCTCAACTCCCGAGACAGCTTCACGCGCTGCGCCTCGCCGCCCGACAGGGTCGGTGACGGTTGGCCCAGCTTGATGTATCCCAGCCCCACGTCCCGCAGTGTCTTCAGCTTCCGCTTGATCTTGGGGTGGTTGGCGAAGAACTCAGCGGCCTCGTCCACCGTCATATCGAGTACGTCGGCGATGTTCTTCCCCTTATAGCGAACCTGCAGCGTCTCCCGATTATAGCGCCGTCCGTGGCAGACGTCACAGGGAATGTAGATGTCGGGCAGGAACTGCATCTCGATCTGGAGCGTCCCGTGACCTTTACAGGCCTCACAACGACCGCCCTTGACGTTGAAGGAGAATCGCCCCTTCTCATACCCGCGCACCTTTGACTCCGGCAGCGATGCGAAGAGCTTCCGGATCGGCGTGAAGACGCTCGTGTACGTGGCCGGGTTCGAACGAGGGGTCCGTCCGATGGGCGACTGGTCGATGTTGATCACCTTGTCCACCTGCTCGACGCCCGCTATGTGATCGTGGTCTCCCGCCGGATCGTGAGACCCGTGGAGGAACTGCGCCATGCGGCGGTAGAGGGTGTCGATCAACAGGGACGACTTCCCCGAGCCGGAGACCCCCGTGATGCAGACGAACTTGCCCAGCGGAATCCGCACGTCGATATCTTTCAGGTTGTGCTCTCGCGCGCCGTGAAGGACCAGCTGATCCCCGTTCCCCTCTCGGCGTTGGCCCGGGATCGGGATCGATCGGCGGCCTGACAGGTACGCACCGGTGACGCTCTCCGGAGTCTCGATGATGTCCTTCACGGTCCCGGCGGCCACGATCTCCCCGCCGTGCTTGCCGGCTCCGGGCCCGAGATCAATGACCCAGTCCGCCGCCCGGATGGTAGCCTCGTCGTGCTCCACCACCAGCAGCGTATTGCCCAGATCGCGCATCTCGTGCAGCGTGTTGATCAGCCGTGCCTGGTCTCGATGGTGAAGCCCGATGCTCGGCTCGTCCAGGACGTAGAGGACGCCCACCAGCCGTGAGCCGATCTGCGTCGCCAGCCGGATTCGCTGCGCCTCGCCTCCGGCCAGCGTCGTCGCCGTCCGGTCGAGGGTCAGATAGCCAAGCCCCACGCTGACCAGGAAGTAGAGTCGGTCCCGAACTTCCTTCAGCACCCGTCGGCCGATCTGCCACTGCTTGTCCGTCAGGCGCGATGGCACCTCCATAACATCAATCGCTTCCGACGCCTCCTTAAACTTGCCGTCGGACAGATCGTCAATCCAATCCAGCAGGGTGCTGACGGGCCAACTGGCAAGCTCATCGATCGCCTTGTCGGCGACGGTCACCGCCAGAGCAACCGGCCGCAACCGGGCGCCTCCACACGCCGGGCAAGGGCTGTGTGTCATATACCGCTCGATCTTCCCTCGTACGTAGTCCGAATCCGTCCCCTCATACCGCCGCTTCAGGTTGGGGATCACGCCCTCGTACTGGGTCCGGTACCTGCGCTGACGCCCCTTCCGGTTCCGATACTGAACTTGAATCCGCTCTTGGCCGCTGCCGTAGAGGATGATGCGCTGCTGTGCGCCGTTCAACTTGCGCCAGGGTTTGTCGGTCGGGATGTCGAAGTGATCGCAGACAGATTCGATCATCTGCCAGCGGTAGCCCCGTCTATCATCCGTATTCCAGGCCTGGATGGCTCCCTCCACGAGGCTCAGGTCCGCGTTCGGCACGATCAGCTCCGGGTCGAGCTTCATCTGTGTCCCCAGACCCTCGCACTCCGGGCATGCCCCGTGAGGACTGTTGAACGAGAACGTCCGCGGCTCTATCTCCGGCAGACTGATGCCGCACACCGGGCAGGCGAGGTGTTCCGAGTAGAGCACGTCGCGGCCCCCATCCGATGACACGTCGTTGACGATCACCAGGCCGTCGCCCAACTGCAGCGCCGTCTCCATCGAGTCCGTCAGACGAGACTGGAATCCGTTCTCCCTCTCGTCGGGAACGATGAGTCGGTCCACCACCGCCTCGATCGTGTGCATCTTGTAGCGGTCGAGGTCGATCTGCTCGTCCACGTCGCGAACCTCGCCATCCACCCGCACGCGCACGAAGCCGGCCTTACGCACGTCCTCGAAGATCGCCTCGTGCTCCCCCTTCCGATCCTTGATCAACGGCGCCAGCACCCGGAAACGGGTCCCGGCGGGCATCGCCATGACCGAATCAACGATCTGCTGCGCGCTCTGCCTCGTCACTGGACGCCCACACTGCGGGCAGTGAGGCACACCGACGCGAGCGTACAGCAGCCGGAGATGGTCGTAGATCTCGGTCACCGTGCCGACCGTCGAACGGGGATTGTGAGAGACACCCCGCTGGTCGATGGAGATGGCGGGCGAGAGCCCCTCGATCTGATCCACGTCCGGCTTCTCCATCTGTCCCAAGAACTGGCGGGCATAGGATGAGAGGCTCTCAACGTAGCGTCGCTGTCCCTCGGCATAGATGGTGTCGAAAGCCAGGGACGACTTACCCGATCCCGAGATGCCGGTCACCACCACCATCTCGTCTCGGGGGATCTCCAGGGTGACGTTCTTCAAATTGTGCTCTCGCGCTCCTCGCACGATGAGCTTGCTCTTGTTATCTTGTTCGTCGAACATATGTTATCAAATCTGGTATCTTCTTCTATCTCTATGTTAGAAAGGCGACCTTTCATGATAACACGTTTTCCTAGTTGGACAAAGCAATCACCCCTTGCTATAATCCTCCCAACCTGGCCTTCTCGATTGCTCTGAGCGCCGTCTCGGGGCGACTGGCGCGTCTTGCCAGCCTTGGCTGGAGCCAGAGACCGTCCCGGGTCCACACAGTGACCGGGTCCACACAGTGACCCGGGTCCACACAGTGACCCGGGTCAAAGCCTTGACCCGAGATCTCTCAACTTCGCTCGGGACAGGCGGAGACTGATAGCAAAGGAAGAGCCAAGGTCTGTTCCGTGAAACAGCACTAGACCACCTTGGAGAACGAACCATGATTCTGCAGACCATTCCCGCCGGCATGAACCAGACCAACTGCTACGTCGTCGGCTGCGAGGCGACGATGCGAGGAGCTGTCATCGATCCCGGCGGCGAGGGGAAGCGACTGGTGCGGGAGATAGAAGACAGCGGGCTGACCATCGAGTACGTGCTCATCACGCACGCTCACTTCGACCATATTGGCGGAATCGCCGATGTCGTCGAGGCCACCGGCGCCCGATTAGCCATTCACCCCAATGAACAGCCTCTGCTGGAAGCTGACGGAGGGGCCTCTATGTGGGGTCTCCAGGTGAAATCCAGCCCGGCGCCGGACGTGATGCTCTCGGACGGGGAGATCATCGAGGTGGGCGAGCTCGACTTCGAGGTGCTTCTGACGCCGGGACACAGCCCCGGCGGCGTGACGTTCTACGAAGCCGACGAGGGCGTGGCCTTTGTTGGCGACGTCCTCTTCTCCAGCGGCGTGGGCCGTACGGATCTCCACGGAGGGAATCGCGGAACCCTGATGCGATCGATCAAAGAGACGTTGTTCGCGCTCCCGGACGACACCGTCGTCTATCCCGGTCACGGGCCAAAGACCACCATCGGGCGCGAGAGACGAACCAATCCCTGGATATAGCCCCATGACCTGCGGCGGAGAACGCGGGAGCTACTGTCTCATGAGCCGGACGTAGATCTCCTCGAGGGCCGACTCCCGGACGGAGAGGTTAACCAGCGCCCAGTCGTTCTCGGAGACACGTTCGAGAGTCGAGGCGACGTGCCCGACGTTGCTGGTCCTGAAGACGTAGTTGCCCTCTTCCTGCTCGAAATCGAGCTTCTCTTCAGACTTGAAGACCACCTCGTATTCGCGACGCCCGAGCCTCTCCCGTATCGCCTCCATGGTGTCGCAGATCAGAAGCTCGCCGTCCCGTAAGATCGCAACGCGATCGCAGATATACTCGATATGAAAGAGGTTGTGCGCGCTGACGAGAAGCGTCTTCCCTTCTTCCTTCAAGCCCTTCAGGTAGTCGATGATGAAGAACGAGGTGAGCGGATCGAGGCCAGAGTTTGGCTCGTCCAATACCAGGACCTGAGGGTCGTGGAGCAGAGCACGGGCGATAGCGACCTTCCTCTTCATCCCTTTGGAGAGCTCCCCCGCTCGTTTGTCCCGCTCTTGGAGGTCCAGCGACGTCAGCAGATCCTCGATGCGCCTCCGGGCGCGTGCCCTCGGCACCCCGTACAGCTCGGCGAAGAACAAGAGATACTCGGTCACGGTCATCTTCTCGTACAATGAGCTCTCCTCGGGCAGGAATCCGATGAACTGCTTCACGTAGGTGGGACTTTCCGTCATGTCCCGGTTCATCACCCGAATCTGGCCGGATGTGGGGCTGACGAGACCGACGATCATCTTCAGCGTGGTCGTCTTCCCCGCCCCATTGTGGCCGATGATGCCCATGATCTCCCCTTGCCCGACGTGCAGGTTCAGGTCCCGGACGGCTGTCGTATCTCCGTATAATTTGGTAACATTCCTCAGATCAATCATTCGTCAGCGTCTCATTTCTGTGGTGCGACAATGCACGGTATCCTGATCATAGCAAAACGAGAGCTTAAGAGACTCCGGACCCGGTTTCAGGGAGAGTCACGGCTGACCGTCCTCCTCCTGCTGGTCGTCTCTCTGGGCATCTCCTATCTCGTGGCTCAGCAAGGCTTCGTGCCCAGCAGCGGTCTCTACCGGATCGGCGTCGCGCCGGACGGACCGCCCATCCGCGATAGCCGTTTCGAAGTTCTTGCCGCTGACCCGACTCGGGGGCGCGCGCTCCTCGACAAGGGCGTCATCGACGCCTACGTCAACCAGCACACGGTTCTTTCCGGCCGTCGCCGCAAGTCCGGTTACGCGGTTGGGGCGTTGAAAGAGTACCTTGAAAGAGCCGAGCTGACAAGGCTCGCAGATCAGGCGGAGCTGGACCGGGCCTTTCCTCTCCGGTTGACGACCGAACGCGTGACCACCACCAACGCTTCCCCCGCCGGGAGACCGAGATCCTTTGACCTGACCGGCGATGAGAGCCCGGTCTCGTCCGAGGACGATCATCAGCAAGGGGACGAAAGAGATACAGAGGCCGCGGGATCAGCGGGCAGCGGTAGCGGTGAGAGCACACCATCGGCGTCGACGGATGCGGCGGATGCCGAGGTGCGCGAGCAGATCGAGCGAGTGAGAGAGAACAACGGACTGCCAGGCGCTCAGATCAAGCTGGCAGCCGAGGAGCGCACCATGATCCCGTCACTCATGCAGCCGCCGATCCCCTTTGCTCAGGTCATCATCGCTTTCCTCTACGTCCTCCCCGTCTCCTTTGTCAGCGTCTTTTTCACCTCCAGCTTCATGGACGAGAAGACGGACAAGCGGATCTCGGTCCTCCTCAGCGCCCCGGTCACGCCCTTGCAGATCATCGCCGGCAAGATGCTTCCCTACGTCGCGTTCTCTTTAGTCTCGGTGGTGGCGATGACTCTCGCTTTGGGCGGGGAGATTCTGCTCAGCTTGGCCATTTTCCTCCCCGTCATCCTTTTCATCTTCGCCATCTATCTGATGGTCCCTCTCGTCTATCGGACCTTCCGGGATACCACCTTCATCTCGATGCTCGCTACCACAGTGATCATATCCTATCTCGTCTTTCCGGCCATGCTCTCCGGTGTCAGCGACCTGGCCTATATGTCGCCCCTGACTTTGGCCGTGAGGCTGTACCGCGGCGAGTCTTTTGGACTGCAGCAGTACGCCTTCTCGACGGCCCCGATGTACCTGCTGTTCGCCCTCTCCCTTTACGTCGGCACGCGGGTCTTGAATGAGGAGTTCCTGATGGGCTTCCGTTCGCTCTACCGGAAGATCCTCGACGCCATCTACCTGAGCATCTGGCACCGTCGGCTCTACCTCTCCGTGACGCTGTTGAGCGCGTTCCTCGTTCCCATCGTCTACGCCGTCGAGCTGGTGATGCTCGCTATCTCCCTCAACCTTCCCCTCCGCCACGCCGTCGCCCTCCTGCTGATGGCTGCCATCGTCGTGGAGGAGATCGCCAAGTCACTGGGCATCGTGGCCCTCCTGGAGAAGGGGATGGTAAGGGGCTGGCGGCAGATCGTCGGACTCTCTCTTGTCTCAGCCGCTGGCTTCTTGATCGCCGAGAAACTCCTGTTGTTTCTCTCGTTGAGCGTCGTTTCTCAGTCCCCCCTCTCGACGTTGCTTTTCAGCTCGGGGATGATTGTCCTCCCTTTCTTTGCCCACTTCGCTTTCACAGCGTTGGTCTGTCTCCTGAAGGGCCGCTGGAAGGTCAGGTATCCCTTCGCCCTCATGGCAGGCTCGGTCGTCCATCTCATCTATAACCTGGTCGTTCTCTGGGTGGTCGTATGAGACCCTTTCTCGCCATCGTGAAGAAGGAGTTGCGCTCGGTCCTCGAGGAGCGGACCATCATGATCGCCGTCGCGATACAGCTCTTCATCGCTTCCTTCGCTTCGGTCCTGGTCGTGGGGCTGGTCGCCTTCTACGATCCGGATTCCAT
>Ga0207797_1000783_pt1 | contig 23888 bp, 23 predicted proteins | sample PRCRCaboRojoPR_6_FD_187275 | JGI IMG/M metagenome (GOLD analysis project Ga0207797, IMG submission 187275) | Marine sediment microbial community from Cabo Rojo, Puerto Rico - PR CR 10% Liquid 1 (SPAdes) | ecosystem: Environmental > Aquatic > Marine > Coastal > Sediment | place: Cabo Rojo, Puerto...
CCAGCGTGCCCAACGGCGTCGATATCGCCGCCGCGAGGAAGGCATACGCCACCGCCCGCCTCCGCTTGAAGCCCCCGCGCTCCAAGAGCACGAAGGTGACGATCCCCTCGGGGAACTCGTGGAGCACCATCCCGATGGCGGCCAGCGCCCCCGTCAGCACACTCACGTTGAACGTCACCGCGTAGATCACCCCGTCGATGAGCGAATGGAGCCCGATGCCCAGCATAGGGATGACCCCAATCGTCGTGTCGATCGGTTCACACTCCCGTTCCTGACACACGTACAGCCTCACCAGGCGGTTCGTCAGGTAGATACCCAGAAAGCCGATCAGCAGGAAGGTGGGAGCTCTGGGGTTCATCTCGAACGACCGTGGGATGATGTGCATAAACGAGACCGAGATCAGCACGCCTGCCGCGAAGCTCATAAAGTGAGCGGATCGCTCCTTGGCCCACTGCCCGCGCCTGCTGATGGCCACGATCCCGATTGTCGTCACCACGCACGCCAGCGAGCTGGCCGCCATCACCGTCCAGAACATTCGGGTGAACACCTGTACGTCTCCTCCTGTCTCCGTGAATCGCGCGACGTCTAAAAACCCAGCAACTGCCCGCCTTGATACACCAGGAACGTGATCACACTCGCCGTCGTCAGCGGCACGACGAGGCCCATCAACGTCCATTTGAGGCTGCGGGTCTCCTTCCATATGGCCCACACGGTCACCAGGCAGGGCAGGTAGAGCATGAAGAACACCATGAACGTGTACGACGACAGGGGGCCCCACATCTGGGGCAACGCGCTCAGCACGCCCTCGGATTCCACCAGGGTGGTCTGCAGGCCATACGTCATCGCCAGCGCCGGGACGACGATCTCCTTGGCAGGAAGGGTGAAGAGCAGAGCGGTGATCATCTCGCCGGTGAGCCCAAACGGGTCTCCCAGCGGTGCCAAGGTTCGCACCAGCCAGCCGACGGCCGTCCCCTCGAAGGGAGCGCCGGGCGGCAGATTGCCCAGGATCCAGATAAGGAGCGAGGCGGGCCCCGCGAACTGCACCGCCCGCCACATCGTGTGGGCTACCCTGTCCACCAGGGCCCGCCATGCAACCTGTCTCCACTTCGGCATCCGGTAGCGGGGCATCTCCAGCACGAAGCCCCCCGGCTCGCCGCGGAAGAGAGTTCTGTTCAGCACGAAGGTGGCCAGGGAGGCCGCCCCGAGGCTGAGGAAGACCAGCGAGAGCATCACCGGCAGCGCCCGGTCCCCGAAGAGGGCAATGACCAACGCCACCCCTGCACCGTAGCCCCCGCTGCAGATGATCAACGGGCTCGTCAGGATGGCCGTCAACTGGACCTTCTTGTTCTCGATGATCCGCGATGCCATCACGCCGGTCACGTTGCAGCCGAAGGACATGCCCCACGTCAGCGTCTGCTTCCCCTGGGAGCCCAGGACCTGCATGGGACGGTCCAGGTTGAAAGCGATCCGGGGCAAAAGGCCCAGGTCCTCCAGGAGGGCGAAGGCGGTGAAGAGGATGGTCATAGGGGGCAGCATAACGGCGATGACCGTCCCCACGCCCACGAGGAGGCCATCCACCAGGCCGCCGATCACCCACCAGGGGGCCTGAATGCGCGTCAACCAGGCTCGGGCGCCGTCGATCAGCCGGGAGAGGCCCGCATCCAGCCATCCTCCCGCGATCTCGCCACCCTGAATGGTGATCCAGAAGATGGCAAGGAACACCGCCAGCGTGATCGGCCACGACCAGATCCGATGGGTGACGATGCGGTCGATCCGCTCAGTCACGCTCTCCGCCTCTGGCCTCACGCGGTGGACCACCCGGTGCACCACGTCGTGAGCGAGCTCATACCGGCGCCGCACGATCTCCACCTTGGCGTCGGGCCGGGTCCCCTCGCGCAGGCGCACGGCCTGCCGTAGGAGGGTCTGCAGCGCCTCCGCGGAGGCGGGCGGAGCGGCGAGCCCCAGCGCGGTCAGGTCCCCTCGTTTGAAGGCTTCGACGACCTCCGGGTCGTCCTCCAGCAACTTGAGCGCCATCCAGCGGCTCCGCTCCTCAATCCCCACGCGCGTCAGGTCCTCCTGCAGGGTCTCGATGTGCCCCTCGATGGTCAGGCCGTAGTCGAGTTGAACCGGGTTGGTTGACCGGCGCCCCTCGGCCACCTCGACCGTCGCCTCCACCAGCTCCGGAAGTCCCTCTTCCTCCGTAGCCACCGTCGGCACCACGGGCACGCCCAGCTCCACCTCCAGCTCCGCGACATCGAGCTCCCATCCCATCCGCTCGACCTCGTCCATCAGGTTCAGGCCCACCACCACCCGGTCCGTCAGCTCCAGGATCTGCAGCGTCAGGTTGAGGTTCCGCTCCAGGGAGGTCGCGTCGACGACGTCCACCACCACGTCTGGCTCGCCGGAGATGATGTAGTCCCTGGCGATGACCTCTTCGGGTGACTGGGCGGCCAGGCTGTACGTGCCGGGCAGATCCACCAGCCGAATCTCTCGTCCCTGGTACGTGAAGCTCCCCGCGGCCCTCTCCACCGTCTTGCCCGGCCAGTTGCCCACGTGCTGCTGGCTCCCGGTCAGGGCGTTGAAGATGACGCTCTTTCCTACATTCGGATTGCCGGCAACCCCGACAGTGATGGTGCCGCTATCCATCCTCTAGCTCCTCCACCATTACGTCGTTGGCGTCGGTACGCCGCATGGCGATCCCTGTTCCCTTGATCCGATACTCGATTGGGTCGCCCAGGGACGCTCGCCGCATCACGGTCACCTCGGCGCCCGGGACGAATCCCATGTCCAGCATACGCCGCTGGCGCGTCCCACTCCCCTTGATGTCCACGACCCGCGCTCTGGCGCCCACCGGTAGTCTGCCCAGCTCCAGGGGCAAGGCTGGCGCTGGTACGGCAAACACGTGATCGGCGGCAGCACGGGCCAGTGGAACCGTATGGTCATCGACCCGCAGCTGGAGCAGATCTGGCTGCCGCTCCACGACCTCGACGTCCACGCCGGGCTTGAACCCCAGTGCCACCAGTTGCGCCAGCAGTGGGGCCGGGTCGTCGTCCAGGCAGACGATGCGCACGCGGTCTCCCGGTTCTACGTCTCCAGACAGCGCACGCCCCGGAGACGCTGGCACACCGCACTTGGGTGCCGGAATGGCATGTCCGTGCGGATCCCACGCCGGGTGCCCTAACTCGGCGTCCAGTCGCTCCAGCTCCTCTGGCGTCGTGGTGTGCTCGCGCCGGTGCGCCTCAGCGTGGACTGCGTCCAGGGACATCCCCTCCCGGTCCACCAGATACGTCTCCCACAGGCGGTGGGCCCGGATCAGCTCCTGAGCCCGCGCCTTCCCCTCGTCGGTGAGCCGCATACCCCCTTCGGCGTCTCTCTCGACCCAGCCGAAGTCCAATAGAGCCGCCATCCCCCGTTTGATCATACGTTCGGATAGCTCCAGGCGGTGCGATAGGTCGCCGATGCGTAGAACACCTTCTTTCTGCTCCTCTGCGTACGCCGCCTTCAGGATGTCCTCTGCCTCGACTCGCTCATGGGGCAGCGATGTCTCGGCGGGGCCCGGCCTCCTGCGCCGCCACAGCAGCGTCGCCAGCCACAGGACCGTCAGCAGGAGTGAAAGGGCAGGCCAGAACCACTGAGGAAGGTCCAAGGTTTCCATTCGCTCTCCTCCTCGACGATACGCCTGTTACGCCGACTCTGGCCTCTCAAACACTGTTACCCCGTGTGTAGAGGTGCCTCGCCGGGGTCTTCTCGGCCTGATCGACCTCACAGCTCGACCAGATCGAGCACGTCCTTCCTCTCCGCCGTCTCCTTAGGCTCCGTCGAAAGCGGCACCCGCACCAGCTCGCCGTTCTCCCGCTCCCGCACGTGATACAGATCCTCCATCCGCTCGACGCGGTCGATGAACAGCACCCCGTTCAGGTGATCGATCTCGTGATGAACCACGACCGCGTCGAACCCCTCGAACACCTGATCGAAGGGATAGCCTGCCTCGTCCAACCCGTTCACGCGAAGCGTGTGCGGCCGCACGGTCTCGCCGTACAGGCCGGGTAGGCTCAGACAGCCGTCGAAGTCCGTCCTCTCATCCGCGGCCTCCACGATCTCCGGGTTAATCAGCGGGATCGGCGGGCCGGGCTCGCTCCTCCCCTCCTGCCCGCCCCCCAGTCGCACCACGATCACTCGGCTGTGAGCCGCGATCTGCGGTGCGGCCAGTCCGACGCCCTCCGGATGGGCGTTCAATGTGTCCACCAGGTCCTGCACCAGCCGTCTGACCCGCCCGGTTATCGTTCTGACCGGGGCACTCTCCGTGCGCAGCACCTCCGCGTCTTCGGGATATGCGACAATCTCTCTAATCGCCATACGTGCCTTCCTTCAGAAATCTCGGTCTACTTCAGCAGAGCGGTTTCGTTTCCATAGCTGCCGAAAACTAGCCTTCCCGACCGCGCACCCGCACCTCAACTCGCGCGCACCAGCAGGATCGGCACACGACTCCCCCGCAGCACCCGGTCGGACACGCTCCCCAGTAGCCAGCGTCCCAGCCCCGTTCGCCCGTGGGTGCACATCGCGATGAGATCGACCCGGTTGGCCTGGGCGTACCCGATGATCGCGTCCGCTACCCCGCCGATTCGCATCGCCGTCGACACGGTCACCCCTTCCTCCCTCAGACCGGCAGCTGTCCGGTCCAGATACGCCTCCGCATCCTGTGTCGCCGTCTCCAGAACCCCGTGTATGGGCAGGTACCAATCCCCACTGAGCGACCCCGAGACGTAGATGATCGGCACTTGAAACAGGATCATCTTCGCGTGCAATGCCTGGGCGATTTCCGTGACCGACGGCAGCACCTGCTCGGCCACCCTCGAGCCGTCGAGTGGCACCAAGATGCGGCGGAGAGACACGTGGGGTGGGGAGATGTACAACTCCGGTTCTTCTGCCCGGACCATCAGTACCGGCACGCTTGCCGACTGAAGCACACGCTCAGCCACGCTGCCGTGCGTCCAACGGCTGATGCCGGTGCGGCCGTGGGTCGTCATCACGATCTGCCGGATGTCCGGCTCCGCGGCGTAGTCCACGATCGCCTCCGACGGCGGCCCGTGTCGGACAACCTGCCGCACTACTAGGTGGGCATCCTCAAGCTCGCTGGCTACTTCGCGCAGATAACTGCTGGCCTCTTCCTCGACTTGCTCCCTTAGCGTGGCCACCTCGAGCCCCACGCTGTTGAGGACTACCTCGGTATCCGGTGGAATCGAAACGGCCCGGAGGAGAACGATCTCGGCAGGCAGCGCCCGCGCCAGCGTGATCGCACAGCCGAGGGCCTGCTCCGCCAGGGGAGAACCATCCAACGGAACGAGAATTCGATCGCTCATCGTTTCCTCCCTTCGTCCTCCTCACCTCATTCGCGATCGTCGCGGTGTCTGTGCAGCCTCCTCACGTAATACCGGTGCCCCCCGTGCTCCGCCTCCACAAGCTGATCCTCCGCCACCAGCCGCTCGACCACCGTCCACTCTGCGTCACGCCGCTCCAGGAGCCCCTGGATCGCCTGCTCCCGCATCGGGTGCACGGATGTGATGCTCAGCAGATCCTCCTCGACGTCACCGGTGGACGCAAACGTGTTCCCCTCGTAGCCGATCAGATACTCTACATAATCCACCTGTTTGCCGATGATCTGGTAGGCCCGGTTGACCGCCTCCTCGTCCGGCGCTTGCGCCCACGGCTCGGCCGGCGGTCTGGTGGGGATGGCCACGTAGGCCCGATCCGGTTTCAGGCGTGCCAGGAAGGCGGCCACCTCGTTCATTGCGTCCTCGCTGTCGTTGACCCCGTTCACCAGCATCGTCTCCGTCGCCAGCACCCCGTCGTACTCCTCCGCGAAGGCCATCATCCCGTCTTGGATCGCCCGCAGCTGGAGCCTCCGGTGGGGCCGATTGACCTGCCGCCAGGTCTCCTCCGACGCCGCGTCGACCTTCAGGGACACCCAATCGGCCTGCGCGAGGGCATCCCTCACGTCCTGCCGCCAGACGAGCGAGGCGTTGGAGATGACGGCCACGTCGATTCCCAGCGGCTGCAGCAGCTCGATCTCACGGTAAAGGTTCGCATCGAGCGTCGGCTCCCCGTCCGGGACGAAGGTTAGATAGTCGATCGACTCCCCGGCCTCCTTTGTCTCTTCGACCTTCTCCTGGACGTCCCGGACGACGTCCTCCGGGTCGTAGAACGCTTCCCGCTCGACCTGCATCTTGATCGTTCGCCCCAGCTGACAGTAGACGCAGGAATAGGTGCATACCTTGGGCGGGATGTTGTTGATTCCCAGGCTCCGTCCAAGACGCCGCGATGGAACCGGTCCAAATGCGATCATGTCGTCAATGCCTCCTGGGAGGTCACACGTCCTCCCCGATAATCCCTCTGAAAGCGACCAGAAATGCGTCGTTCTCCTCGTGCGTGCCGATTGACACGCGGATGAATCCGTCGGGCAACTGATTCGAGACGTCCGAGACCAGCACCCCCGCGTCCCTTAGCCGTCTCCCGATATCTGGGACGCCCGTTCTGACCAGCAGAAAGTTGGTGTGGCTCGGGATGACGCGAGCCCCCGCGTCTTCCAGTGCCTCCCGTAGCCACTCCCTCTCCTCGACGAGTTGTCTCACCCTCTCCCTCGCGTAACCCGGGTTCTCCAACGCCTCTATGGCTGCATACAAACTGGGCTGCGGCAGAAACCCGTAGAAGCCGACGAACGCGTCCCGAAAATCCTCACCGATCGCCGCGTACCCCACACGGGCGCCGGCCAGGCTGAAGGCCTTGTCCAATGTCCGCGTCACCGCCAGATTCGCATACTCCTCCACCCGGTCGACGAACGAGCTGTTGGAGCTCTCTTCGGCGAACTCGTGGTAGGCCTCATCGATCACCAGCAGGGTTTCCCCACTTTCCACCACGGTGCGGACGGTCTCACGATCCAGCATCACCTGCCCGGTCGGATTGTTCGGGCTGTCAATCATGACGAGGCACGGTTCCTCCAGCGCGTCCATCAGGACCCCCGGCTCCAGCGTGAACGTCGGTGGGCTGAGCCGAAGGCCGATCCATCGTGCCGCAACCGCCCTCACCGTCTCTAGCGTCGGGAGAAACGTCGGGCTCACTGTGATCGTCGTTCGCTCTCTGGCGAATGCGTGGACGATTTCGCGCAACAGAAGGTCCGATCCCGGCCCGACGACGAGCTGTCCTTCCGGAACCCCCGCGTAGTCGGCGAGCAACGCGCGGAGGCGCGCCAGATCCTCCGGGTCGACGTACCGGTTCAATCGCGACAGCCCGCGCCGCGCCCCGGCGATGACGTGCTCCGGAGGAAGGGAGGGCATCTCGTTCATATCCAGCCGGATGGGCGGACTCAGCATCTGACCTCCATCATCATCCACTCTCGGTAGCCGACGATGACCTTCATATACCCCGAGAGCGTCTCATCGAGAGCTGCGTCACCGGTATCCACGCGCAGGCAGTCGAGCGCTCGCACTTTCCGTTGCGTCCCCACGACCGTCACGTTCTCCCTGCCAACTCCGCGGATCACCGTCGGGGTGAACTGTTTGCTCCCCCGGCCGAAGATGAACCCGTTGCCGCCGATGGGCGTCACGACGATCTTTCGCTCGTCGTATTCCTCGAACAGCTCCAGGATACCCGCTTCGTTCAGATCCTCGCCCACCAGCGCCCCGCCGTGGACCGCGTCGACGCCCAGGAGCGTCTTCGAGAGCCCCAGCTCGTCTGTGATCGCCCGCAGCGTCGTGCCGGGCCCCAGCAGGATGAGCGTATCGGGATCCATCGTCTCGACGAAGAACCGGGCGATGTCCCGCTTGACCTCCTCCGCCGGTGCGCTCACGTTCGAGGCTGCCTTGGCGGGCTGGAGGGAGGTTCGCACCTCGGGCACCAGGAGCGTGCCGTATAGCCTCGAGGCCAGTCTATCGTCGCGGAAGGCCTCCTCGTCGATGTCGAGCACCTCCTCCTCCGTCACGGATGTCCCCGCGACGAAGGCGTCGACCATCTCGGCCGCCGCCCGGGCGCTAAGCGCGAACGCGGCGCTGAATACCTTCACCCCCGCGGGCACCCCCACCACCGGCACGGACGTACCCACCGCGTCCGTAATGTCCCGGGCGGTGCCGTCGCCACCGACGAAGATCAAGAGCTTGGCCCCCCGATCCACCATCGCTTCGGCGATCTGCTTCGTGTCCTGCGGCGAGGTCTCCTTGCCGATCTCCCCGATGACCGTGGCGGGTATGCCCATCTCCTCCAGGTACCTGGCTCCCATCCGACCCGGCGCGGCGAGGAACGCGATCTCGTCCACGCGCTCCAGGTGAGCGAGCATCTCCCGCGTCCTGCCCGGCGTGACCGGCTCGGCGCCGAGCTCCAGGGCCTTCTCGTGCATCTCTCCGTCCGTCCCCTTCAGGCCGACGCTGCCCCCCATCCCCGCCACCGGGTTGACGATCAAACCGACGGTCTTCTCCTTCATCGCGAAATCCCCTCCCCCCCGATAAATGCAGGGCAGGTTTCTGTAAGCGAAGCGACACCTGCCAACCCCTTTGCGCGGGCTATCGATCTACACGTCACGGGCGTCCAGCACGTGGTCACCGAGTGTCTCGAGCCTGTCCACCGCCTGGCCCTTCTTTACATCCTGAACTTTGACGACGAGCCCTCGCTTGTCGGGCTCCTCGCCGTAGAAAGAACCGACGCTCACGATGGTGCCACCCAGCTCGGAGATGGCCTGAGCCAACGCCAGCACGACGTCCTTCGTTTCCGGGACTTCCAATGTCAAACGCAACCCCGGTCGGCCCCCGGCGAACATCTCGACAAACGTCCTGAAGATATCCGTCTCGGTGATTACACCGACGACGCGGCCTCCGTCATCTACCACGGGCAGCCCGCCAACCTTGTTGTCTGTCATCAGCCGCGCCACGTCCTCGATAGGTGTGTCCGCCGTTGTGCTGATGACGTCCTCGGTCATGATCTCTCCGATCTGCACGCTCGATTGGAGGCGGTTCAGCTCCCATACGTTCAGCGAGCCAGGCTGCGAGGGTGCGGCGGTGAGCAGGTCGTGCTCGCACACGATGCCCACCAGCACGCCGTCCTCGTCTACAACCGGAAGCCGTCGGATCCCGCGCGTCCGCATCAGCCTCGAGGCATCGCGAAACACCGTGTCTGCCGGTATCGTCACTGCTGGCGAGCTCATACGATCTCGCACGAACATCGGATCCCTCTCCTCTTCTCAGCGACGCCCGCTGGCGACGGGGTCACACCTGGCTGCTTGGATTCCTTACCGTCCGCGTCGCCGGCGCCGCACACGGCGCCCGCCGCCGTTCGCCCGCCCGGGTGCTTGCGTTTCCTCCCGGGACGCAGGGGGAGTCCAGCGCTCCTCCGGTCGCTTGGCCAACCAGCGGCCGACCGCTCGCAGAAGTGCGTCGGCAGCCCGCATCAGAACACCAATGCCGACCGCTGTCACCGCCGGCCTGGCAGCCTCAACCAGGGGGCGTGCGCGCTCGACGGCCGGGGTGGGAGGTGCCGCGGGCCGCCGTTGCGCCACCGGTCGCTCCTCCACCCGGACCAGCTCGCCCTCCACCACCGGATGTATCGCATCCTCTGGGCAGACCTCGAGGCAGACTCCGCACCCCGTACACGTCTCCTCCTCGACGTGAGCCCTGCCGTCCACCAGCGCGATCGCCCCGACGGGACAGACCTCGATGCAGGCGCCGCATCCGGTGCAGCGCTCTTCGTCTATCCATACCACTCGGTCCTTAGCCATCTGTTCCTCCCTACGCTCAATACCTTCTTCTGCCTGCAACGTCACACAGGGTATCCACCCGGCTCACCCGTGTCTTCCCAGCCCCTGGACCAATTGTTCGAGGACGGGTTGGTCGGCGAACGATCCGCCACCGATCGCGCTGTTGGGGCACGCAGCGACGCAGCTGCCGCAGCCCATACAGCGGTTGTGGTCCACCGTCGAGACGCGTCTCCCTTCCCGGACGGTCAGGGAAAGCGCGTCGTAAGGACATAGCTCCACGCACGTCCCACAGCCGGAGCAGAGGATGGGGTCCACCACGACGGTCTCCAGCGGCGACGTGTATCCTGCCTCCAGCGCCAGCTCACGCAGTGCGCCGATGACGTCGGAGATGTGAACTTCCTGCGGGCAGCCAGCGTAGCACAGATCGCAGGCCGTGCAGTTCCAGACCGTCATATCCTCAAAGACAGCCTCACGCATCCCCAGGAGGGCCTTGTGAAACACCCGCCGGGGGTTGAACGCCTCGTCGCGCCAGGGAACGATGCACCGGCTCACACACGTCCCACAGTGATAGCACGCTCGCAGGCTCTCGGCGCCGGGGGCGAGAGCGACGTCATTTTGAAAGTTGGTGGTCCCTGGGTCTGTATGCATTCGTCATCGCTCCTTCGTTCCGTGGCCTCACAGGAACAGCTCGTCCCGAATGGGACTGGGCCCCAGATCGGTGATCTGTCTGTCGAACGCCTTCACCACGCGGACAAACCGCGGCGCCTCGGAGGACGAGATCCACGAGAGCCGCAAGCGATCCTCCAGCTCCAGCCCCAGTGTGTCAAAGATCGACTTGAGCAGCGCCGTTCGCCTCCGGGCCTGCAAGTTCCCGACCTGATAGTGACATTGACCCGGCCAGCAGCCGCTGATCAACACGCCGTCCGCCCCCAGGAAGAACGCGGTGAGCACGAACAGCGGGTCGACTCGACCGGAGCACATCACCCGGACGACCATCACCGAGGGCGGCATCTTGAACCGCGACACGCCGGCCGAATCGGCGGCCGCGTACGTGCACCAGTTGCACAGAAATCCTACAATCGCCGGTTGGAATTCTTGCTCTTCCATCTCTCCCCCTATGTGGCCACCTGAGCGAACTCTTCTTCTTCAAACGTCCTGAGCGGAATCTCCTCCGCCACGTCTCTCCCCGGCTCGTAGTCGAAGACGGCCTGGGCCGCGGCTCCCACTTTGGAGAACAGCGTCGAGACCGGGATATCCGCCGGACATACGTCCGTGCACATCCCGCACCCCACACACGACACCGCCATGTGGGCCATCCGTCCGAGCTGGAAATAGACCGTGTCGGACGGTACCCGCAGCCCGCCTTTTCGGACCAGCTCTCCCTCGTAGTATCCGGTTGGACGTTCGCAATTCTGAGAGTCGAAATAGCACAGGTGGCAGTAGCAGATCGGACACACCGTCTTGCACCCATGGCAGCCGATGCACCGCCCAAATGTGTGGATCAGGTCCTTCAGGCCGACTCCGACACCGGCGAAGAGCTCCTCCCGGAACGCCTCGCGCTCGCTCTGGGAGCGGTCGATCGCCTCGCTTTTCGGCTTCTCCGAGATCGGCGTCCCCTCGACCTCGCTTGCAAAGGTCGCTCCCCGCTCGGTGTTCAGCTGCAGCGTGCACTCGGTATCGAGATCTGCCTCCCCCAGCAGCGCCACCGTGATGTCGGCACCCTCGGGAACGAAGTGCTGGCACGCGCGACACGTCGGCCGCGCGTCGTCACTCAGCTCGCCCCGTGCCACCCCCTCCCAGTACTCGGGTAGCTTCTCCTCCAGACGGCCGTCGATGTCCGCATCCAGCGGGTAGACGCCACCGCACGTGGAGCTGATGAGCAGGACGTTGTCCAGGCTTCCCTGGCTGAGCTTCACCAGTTCGACGAACGCTCGTAGCTCGCAGGGCCTGATCATAGCGGCCACCGGCTCGTCGAGCGCCCCCTCCAGCGTCAGCCGCGAGAGCAACCCCCCGGCGTTGGCGGGCATGAACGGGAGCAGAGGAACCGCGTCCCCGTCCGCTTCGAACGCAGCAGGGTCTCTGAACAGAGAATACGCCACGCCCCCGCTTCCGTTCCCGGTCCTTCCCAGCGCCAGCACAGCGTCGACCTTGCCGCTTTCCAGGAGGGAGCGCAGCAGCTCTCGCACCGTCTCCTCTGCTCCTTTGTTGATGTGTAGTCTTTCCGATGCAAAGGTTGACGATGTCGCTTCCTCAGGCATCCTGCACCTCCTGGTTTCGGTAGGTCTCCACGTAGGGCTGCTCCACGTCGTGGAGCTCATCCATCTCGTACGATACGAGCGGTAGCGGATCCTCAAGGCTCACCCCTGCCACGTATCCCAGCGCCTCCTGTGCGCGCTCCCCCAGCAGGCTGAACACCTGGCCGACCGGGATAGCCGTCGGGCACGCGTCCTCGCACGCGCCGCACGAGACACAGGAGATGGCCATGTGCGAAGCCCGTCCGATGTGGAACAGCAGCGTGTCCGGCGGGAACCTCAGCGCGCCTTTGCGTTCTGCTCGCGCCAGGTAATTCTCCGGCGGGAGCTTCAACGCGCCCGATTCGAAGTAGCACTGACGACAGTAACACACGGGACACGCCCGCTGGCAGTTGTGGCAGTTGATGCAGCTCCTGAACACGTCCAACAGCTTCTCTGCCCCGGCGATTGTCTCTTGCAGCTCTCGCTGCACCTCCCGGCGTCGTTCCGTCTGTGCATCTCCGACCTCATCGACCCGCGTACCCCAAGCTGCCAGCGCCGCGTCCAGGGCATCAGTCCGCTTTGTCTCGTCTTCGGCTCGCATGCCCATCTGCTCCAGGATGCGCTCGCCCTTGGGACTCCCTGCAACCAGGACCGCCGTTCCGTCTGCGCATCCTAGCGTGCCCACGTGCAGGTCCGAGCCCGGCGCCTGGCGGATGCTGAAGCGATCGCAGATCTGACACGTCGGCCGCATCGGCGAGCGGTCCCACGCCGAGGAGGCTTCCCTGAACCGGTCCGCCCCGGCAACCGGGTCCTCGAGATAGTCCGCCAGCGGCAGCACCCCCGAGCAATCCAGGGTGATGAGATAAACATTGTCCAGATGAGCCTGCTCAAGCTTCGCCAACTCGATGGCCGCCCGGGCCTCGCAGGGCCGCACGACTGCTGCGATTCGCTTGCTCCCGTCTCCGTGCATCGTCAGGCGCCCGATTGCTTTCCCGCCCTGGACGGGCATCACGGGCGGGAGGGGGGAAGCGCCATCAAGAATGGCTGGGTCCTGCAGCAGTAAGTAGGCGAACGAGTCCCCGGCCGGCGTCCGCACGGGCATAAGAAGTGCATCAAAGATGTCCTTGTTCAACGTCTCCTTCAACCAGCCGATCAACGCCGCCTCAACGCCGTCCTCTGCGGCCAGCATAGCACCGTTCCCACTCATGTGTCGCTCCTTGTCTTCAACGGGTTGGGACCCAGCCTCGTAATGTGGTCATTAAACTCGGTGGCTGTGTCCACAAATCGCCGCCCCTCGCCGTGGGCCACGTAGCGGAACCACACCCGTTCCGGCTCGAGACCCAGCGTGTCCAGCAGACTCTTGACCAGCGCGACGCGCCTTCGCGCGCGGAAGTTGCCGTCGTCGTAGTGGCAGTCTCCCGGGTGGCATCCACTGATCACCACGCCATCCGCCCCTTCAATCAGTGGGCGCAGGATGTGCACCGCCGGTAGGGCGCCGGTGCAGTTGACCCGCGAGGGGATGACGTTCTCCGGGTAGCGCAGATGATGGGCCGCCGCAGTCTCCGCCCCGCCTGAACCGCACCAGCTGCACATGAAGTAAACGATCTTTGGTACGAATGCGTGCTCTTCCCTCATAGGTCACCTCACACCAGTAGAGCATCCAGCGCGGCCACGGACTGCTCACCCTTGAAGTCCTGAAGATAGGACGCGTTGTTCGGACATATTGCCACGCACGAACCGCACGAGTCGCACAGGAAGGGGCGGATCTTGACCACCCGCTCGATCTCGTCTATGACCCGCGCACCGTAGGGACACACGTCTACGCACACGCCGCATCCCATGCATAGGGATTCGTGTACAGCGGCGACGAACATCTTGTTGGGAGGGGGCATCTTATCCTTGCCGATGACCACCAGCGCCCGCCCGACCGCATCCTTCGCCGTCAGGATCGTCTCCTCGAACGATCGCGGTGAGTGCGCCAGTCCCACCGGGAAGATCCCGTTGCTGCCCAGCTCGAAAGGCTTCGTCACCTTCTTGATCGCCTCCTCATATGGGTAGTTGCTGATGTCGCTGGAGAAGAACCTCTCGTAGTCCAGTGGGTAATTCAGCAGCTCCGACAGCGCCTCGTTGTTCTCCGCATCTGGCACGATGCCGGTGCTCAACACCACCCAGTCCACCCCCAGGCTTTCCCCGCCGCTGACGAGCTCCAACCCGGCCCCGTTCCTCCGTACCTCCGGGTACCCGCTCTCCCTGTCGTCTCCCGGGAAGCGGATGAAGTCTACTCCCGCTTCTTTAGCCCGTCCGTAGGTGTCGGTCTTTCCATAGCTTGCGATGTCGCGGTAGAAAATCGTAACCTCCGCTCCTCGCTCTCGGAGCGCGACCGCGTGCCGCAGCGCCTGGTTGCAACAAAGCCGGGAGCAGTAAGGGACCTCCGGCGTTCTCGATCCTACGCACTGGATCATCGCCACCTGCTCGGCGCTCTCTCCGTCGTCCATTCTTGCCGCCAGCTCTGCCTGTGTCATCACGTCCGGGTCTTCCCCGTGGAGGAACCCTTGTGGCACGGATTCCTGCGCCCCCGTCGCCACGAAGATCACGCCGGCGTCCACCGAGACGGGGGTGGTCGGGGTGTCTACCACCGCGTGGTAATTCCCCGCGTACCCGTCCACTTGGCTCAGTTCAGCCTCCGTGTAACACGTGACCAAGTCGGATGCGTTCACGTCGGAGATCAGTCTTTCGACGTACGCCCGCTGCTCCGCGTCCAGATACGTCGTCTGGCCGCCCAGCTCCGTCTCCCGCTCCACCAGCGTCACGGGGAATCCGTTGGCGGCGATCTCGCCGGCCGCAGTCAGTCCGGCCACTCCGCCGCCGACGACCAGCGCCTGTCCCTTGAACGTATCCACGGGTGGACTAACGTGTCTCCCCCGCTTGACCTTCTCCACTGCGCCCCGGATGAGCGCCAGCGACTTTGTCAACATCCTCTCCGGATCCGTGTGAACCTGGATCACGTCCTCCCGGAACCGCAGGTACTCGCACAGGAGCGGGCTGAGACCGGCCGTCATCACGGCTTTGTTATACTTACCCTTCTTCTGCAGCGGCGTGCACGTCGCCAGAACGACCCGATTGACGCCCGACTCCTTGATGCGCTCCGCTGTCGCCGCGATCGTCGGCCCGGTACAGCATCCCTCGATGACCTCCGCGTGGCTGACGCCGGGCAGTCCTCGCACCCGCTCCACCAGGCCCGGCAGATCCATCCGTTCCTCGAATTCGCCGAAGCAACTGCAGATGAAGACGCCGACCCGTGCCGGTTCGTCCGTTACGTCCCGCAGCGTGGGCGGAGGGCCGGGCGTGAGGTTCTTCTTTCCCAGGTACTGCTGCATCTCCGTCAGGGCTGCGCAGCCGTCCCATACTGTCTCCGGATTCCCCTTCGGGCCCGTCAGTTCTCCGACGGCGAAGACCCCGTCCACGTCGGTCTCGCAGCACGAATACGGTCGCAGGCGGCAGAACCCGTTGTCGTCCGCCTCCACGCCCGTCAGCCGTGACAGCTCGTCCATCTGCGACGGCGGGCTCTGCCCGGTGACCAGGATCGCCAGCTCCACGCTCTCCGTGTGGGACTCGCCTTCCAGCGACGTGTAGTGGATTGTGGCTTCTTCGACGGTATCGTCGGGAGCAATGCTCAGCGTTTCGGCCCGCTCGACACGTACCCCGGTGTCCAGCGCCTTCAGGTACCACTGGTGGTGTCCTTTGCCCGTCCCCCGATAGTCGTGCAGGAAGACCGTTACCTCCGCCTCGGGCAGGATCTCCCGCAGACGCACCGCTCGGTAGATGGCGCTCACGCTCAGGTTGTAGTTCTCATACTCGACCCCTGGCTGGTTGAAGTGCGGCGTGATGACGACGGCGAACGTCTGTGGAATCCGTCCGGACGGGAGACGCACCGCATCGCGCACGAAATTGGTCAACAGTGAGCGCCTGGCCACCTCGGAGTTCCGGATCACGCTAGGACCCTGCCCGAGCCCGAAATCGCGCAGATCCTCGTCGCTCGGCGCCTCGAACGCGTCCGCCAGCACAATCGCGCCCACGTTGGCCTCCACCACTTCCTCGGGCCGTTCGAGCTTGAGCGCGCCGGTGGGACACACCTCCTCGCATGCGCCGCAGCGCGTGCAGTGCTCGAAGTCGATCACGTAGCAGTTCTCCCAACCCGCCTCGGGGACCACGCGTATCGCCTTGCCGTCGCCTACTTCGATCGGACAGACCTCGATGCACCGATCGCACTCCGTGCAGGCGAAGTTATTGACCACCTTATCTCTTTTCTTGAATGTGACGTGGAAATGCCCCGCCTCGCCGGAGACTGTCAGCAGCTCCGCGTTATAGCAGTCCTGCATGGCACCGCTCGCCTTGAAGGCGCGCTGGGGCATGTGCCCGCAGATCCAGCAGAAGTCCAGGGGCAACTGGACCAGCGCCTGATACTTCACCTCATCCACGTACGACCCGCGGTTGAGAAGGATGAACTTATGCCCCCGCTTGCCAAGGGCATACGCCGCGCGGTAGCCACCTAAATTAGTCCCATAGATCAACACCGTACTCTCATTTGGCATCTGCCTACCTCCACTGCCCGGGGCTCAAGTGCGCGACTCGAACCTGAGCCCGATGGATGACTTTCACGGAACGGACTTGACTCGGATCCCGTCACGGCCCGACCGTCATGCGCGGCTCAGCCTGGGTCGTAGCTTCTCGACCGGGGCGATACATCCCCCGACCGCGAGATCCAGCGTAGCGCCCCCCATTGCTCGAGCCGGATCGCCAGATCCAGCTCATAAGCAACGAACCCTCACGACTCTGATCTTTTCGTCATATGCAGCGTCTCCGGAACCGTCGTCAGCAGAGGAATCCTGATCAACAAGTCCACTGCCAGCGGAACCAGGAACACGTAGCTCGGGCCCAGCCTCTCCCATATCACCCCGGCCAAGATAGGGGCAGGGATGGCGACCATTCCCCGGAAGAGTGCCTGCAGACCACTCCACCTGCCCATCTCCTCGACCGGGACCAGCTCCAACGCCATGGCTCCCGCGACCCCGGAGTCGATGTGATAGAAGGTCCACAGGGCACCGGCCAGGATCAACGTCACCGGGCTGAACGAGAAGATCAGGAGCAGGTGGGATGCGTACCACAGCGGCGCGAGCAGGTAGATCACCTTCTTCCGCCCGATCCGGTCCGCCAGCCGCCCCAACGGGATGCCGAAGACCAGACGCGCCAGAATCGTCGCCGTCGCCATCGCGCCGAGCACGTACTGATCCGCGCCCTTCACCTCGTGCGCGAATACCTGAAGGAACGGGGGTGTCATCACTGCCGGAAGATACGTCAGAGACGAGATGATGACCCACTTCTTCAGCAGGGCGCTCCCCCCGAGGAGTTGCCTGAATCCGCTCACCAGGCCCGGTTTGATACCCGCCTCATGCCCATTCCGCACATCCGTCAGCCGGGTCGCCACGAACAGAAAGACGAGGGCGTACCCCACGAAGCGGATGGCGTAGAGCGGTCGGATCCCCTCAACCGTCATGCCGCCGAAGGCTGTCACCACCGGGGCTGCCAGCAACGGGGCTACCATCGCGAGGATCGAGCGGAACGCGGCGCACAGATTCTGGGCCGTCGCGCGGTCCTTGTTTCCCACTGAATCGGCGCTGATCACACTGCACCCCGTTCCCGTCAGCCGCAGCGCGACCGTGTAGAGCATGGTCGCGGCGATGATCGCCTGCCAGCTCGGCGCCAGCGCGTAGATCAGCGCCACCCCGGCCAGCAGCCCGGTCCCCAGCACGTAAAACCGCTTGAATCCGTATCGGTCCACGAGCCAGCCTACCGGCACGGCGATGAGCGCCGCGACCCCGTTGCCGATGCTGTTCACCGCGCCCAGCTCTACCGACCCGGCCCCCAGGGCGACCGTGTAGATCGAATCGTACTGGGCTGTGAGGTTGAACAGGAAGTTATTCACCGCGGCGCGGGTTATCGCCACCCGGTAGTTCCGCTTCTGGCGCTGGATGAACCCGGCCATCCGACCGACCGGCCTGGCAACTGCCCTCGCCAGTGGGTTGCTCTTTGCCTCTTCCACAGAACCCTTCCTCAATGTAGGTCTATCTCACCTTGGCTGAGCCGCTCACCTTGGCTGAGTAGGTCGGGTTTCCATACCCGACGTCCCATCCCGACGCCCCTTGGCCGGGTTTCCATACCCCCGTCCCGCGCTGATCACCCCTGATGCACTGCCTCCGCATACCCCAAACGCACCCCCGTACACCTCCACGTACCGGCGGTAACCCCTGGTGTCCGCCTCGCCCCGGGCGTAGGCCTCGTGCCATCCCGGCGGCACGGGCATCTCCTCATAGAGCGCCTCTCGCTCCGCTTCCAGCAGGCAACGCGGGCGCCCCATGAAATCGGCGGCGCACATCACCGTATTGCCCGTCTCCGCCGAGAGACGATCCAACCAGCCCACACCCTCCTCGCAGCGGAGCAGGTGGTGGTCCAGTATCAGCCTATCGACGTGCCGTGCCAGCCGTTCTGCGTTTCGCCAGGCTCGCCTCCGCCGCCTCGGTCCCATGAATGGGGAGAGATAAAGCGGTGGCCCGCCAACGAGCGCAATGTCCGGCGCCCAGTCCAGGATCAGGGAGACCGCCTCGGCGTCGAGAAGCTGGATATCGGAGCCGTGCACGAAGACGAGCCCCTCATCCTCGATGCGGGTCATCATCACTGTGCCCAGATGCGTATTCGGCTCTCCGTGCGCCACCGGCGGGGAGAAGGCGAGCGGCCCCTGTCCCTCTCCATCGGCGGCCGGCAGATCCCGGCGGAGAACGTCGCTCAGCGCCTCCCGGCGCTCAGTCATATTGTGCGAGAGGCCGCTCGCCCCCTTGACCCAGAGCCGGCCGGTGCGGCAGACGTCTGCCGCCTGCTGGGCCTTCAGCTGGTAAGGATTCGCATCCGGCAGCGGGACGTGATCCCCGTGGAGATGGCTCACGACCACGTCGCTCGCCTTCTCTAGCTTTTCCAGGATCTTCCGCCGCACCGCTTCTCCCACGGCCACCTGAGCGGGGTGGGGGAGGAACCCATGGCGGTCGTAGCCCAGCGCCAGTCCAGGGTCGATCAGGATGCTGCGCCCCGCCGCTTCGACGCAGCAACAGAGGCCGCGCACGCCCAGCGACTCCGCGCCGAGAATCTCAATTCGCATTCCGTCCTGCTACGCCCCCATCTTTGCCAGAGCCATCTCCGCCGCGTTCACCACGTGGTACGCGATTGGCGAGGCCGTCAGGGCCGGATGCGTCCCGATCTGGAACGTCGCCATCTCCTCCGCCGTCATGCGGCTCTGCACGCAGGCGGAGATGGCGTTGATGATCTCTCCGGCCGTCGCATCGCCCATCACCTGGCCGCCCAGCGCCACGCCCGAGTGGCGCTCGAACACCATCTTCACCTTCGTGTTCGCCGCCCCGGGCATACTCCCCGGATGGCGGTTTGGGCCCTCGATCGCCACCGGGACGACGTCATATCCCAGATCCTCGGCCATCGACTCTGTCAACCCGGCGGTGGCCATTGCGTGGTCGCCCACGGCCGTCGACCAGACCCCCATCGTGCCAACGTTCTCCCGCTTGATCCCGAAGAGATTCGCGCCGGCGATGCGTGCCTCCGTGGAGGCGATCGACGCCAGCTTCAGCCGGGAGGGCTTCCCGCCGAAGAACGAGATCTTCTCGGCGCAATCCCCGCAGGCAAAAACGCCGTCCGCCGACGTCTTCATCGTCCGGTCCACGTTGATGCCGCCCGTCGGGCCGATCTCCAGCCCCGCTGCCTCGGCCAGATCGACGTTCGCCACGGCGCCCACGCCCATCACCACCGTATCCGCTTCAACGGACGTGCCGTCCGCCAGCTCCACCCTCTCCACGTGCCCGTTCCCCGCGACGCGCGCAACCCGCGCCGGGGCGCTCACGTTTACCCCGCGAGATTCGAGCACTTCCTCCATGGTGACGCAGAACTCCTCGTCGTACGCCAGCATCAGGCAGTGCGGCAGCATCTCCACGATCGTGACGTTCTTGCCGCCGATCTTGTTGATCTCGTCGCCGAACTCGATCCCGATGAAGCCCCCGCCGATGACCACCACGTCCTCTGCCGTCTCCAGCCGCTCCTGAAGTTGGCTTAGATAGTCGACGTCCTTGAAGATGGCGTACACGCCGTCGAGGTCCAGCCCCGGTATCGGCGGCATTGCCGGCTTCGACCCCGTGGCCAGGATCAGCCGCTCGTATCTGATCTCGCCGGCCTGCGTGTGCAGGGTTTTCTCCTCCGTGTTTAGCTCTGTTGCCTCCGTGACGAGCAGCTCGACGTCGTTCTTGTCGAGCACCGCGTCCGGAATCAGGTTCTTCTCCGGGGCGCCGACGGTGCCGAAGATGTAGGGGATTCCACAAGGGATCAGGACCTGTTCCTCTTTGCGCACTAGAAGGATTGAGCGATCCGGATAGTGGCGCCGTGCCGTGATGGCCGCCGTCAGCCCGGCGGCACTTCCTCCAACGACGACGATGTCAGCCTGTTTCATAGTTTGCTCCTTGTTGCTTGAGTCGATGATGGGGACCTATGTTCCTCGTTCCGATGCGCCTGCGCTGGGCACAGCGCGTCGTGCCGTCCAATGTCTGCTCTGTCTGGTGTTGTCCCTCTATCTCTCCTGTGCACCTCCTCTTGCCAACTCTCTGTCGGTTGTGCTTGGTCTCCCGACCAAGCACCTCGCCCAGCTCTAATCCCTACGTCTCCCCCTGAAGCTTGTCCAAACGATCAAGCGCCTGCGCCAGCTGCTCCTGCAGCTTCTGTGCCGTCTCCTTCAGCGCGGCAACCTCGTCCTCCCGGCTACCGGCGGACGGCGATGTCGTCGGAGTGGTCCTGCTGTACCCTTGTCCCGCGCTCCCAACGCCCGGCTGCATCCTCTGGCCCATACCGCGTCCCATGCCCCTGCCACGGCCCATCCCCGCACCGCGTCCCATGCCCATCCCGCGACCCATACCCATCCCGCCTTGCGCGCTCGCCTCGGCGATCGACTGGAGCTGACCGGCCTTGAACGCCTCGGCGGCCTCTCGTACCGTCCCTCCACCGAAGAGATAGACCGGTACGCCGGCCGAGATGAACACGTTGAAGGCGTTGGGTCCCACGTTGCCGGTCACCACCGCCTGGGCTCCACGCTCGACCACGAGCTGGGCCGCCTGGATGCCCGCGCCGCTGGCGGCACCGATGGCCGGGTTCTCTATGGCCTCAAACGTCATGTCGTCGGTCTCGACGAAAACGTAGGCCTGGCATCGGCCGAAGACGGGGCTTGCTGGCGCGTCAAGATCCGCGCCGCTGCTTGTGACGACGATTCTCATTTGCAGTCCTCCTTACCAGACATATAATCGATTTGCCCGTCGGGGCAGGGACCGACTACCACTCGATGAGCGAGAGCCGGCCCCTCGCACCGTCGGGGGCTCGGGGCGGGTGACGACGTTGACCGCGGAAACACCCGCCCCGAACGTTATCGGCGGCTAGCGCGATGCCGATGCGCCGCGCCCCGCCTACGCACCTTCCTGCTCGAGTTCCTCGATGCGGCTGGTGATGGCGTCCAGGTTCTCGCGGAGCCACTCAGCCTCCGCTCGCAGCCCGGCCATCTCCTCCTCCCGCGTCGGCGCCGCGGCGTAGGGTCCGTACCCGGCTGGCGGCGCGTACCCCGCGGGCGGGGCATACCCATATCCGTAGCGGGCCCAGAACGGCCGTCCCGTCGCGTAGTATCCGTGTCGCCATCCTCGGCCGCGGCCCCAGCCGCCGCCCCAGCCACCGCCCCGGCCGCGTCTCCAACCCATGCCCATCCTGGGCCATGGATTGGCGTATCCCGGTGCGTCGTATCCGGCGCAGTATCCTGCGCCCCGGCCTGTCATCGGTCCCATTCCCGTGGGCCCAGTTCCGTCTCCTGCTGGCATTTCGCCTACCTCCTTGGTTATCTGTATCTACTGCTTATCGATCCATAGTCTCCAGGCTCTGCAGTCCGGCTATCGTCCACCCGGCGGCTGCAAGCCTGTCCCGATTCTTCTCTGTGACCCGGCAGGTCGCGTCGCTACCAGCGACCCCGGCCCCGGCCTCGACCACGGCCGCCAGCGCGGCCAGGGCGGAAGCCTCTTCCGAGGCCCCAGCGCGGGCGACCGCGCCCATAGACCGGTGGGCGGGCACCATACGCCGGCGGCACCTGCCCGCCCACGGGCGGACGGTAAGCCCCGTACGTCCGGGCTGCAGGGCTGTAGGGGTTGCACCATCCCCGCCCGCCTCCGGTCATTGGTCCTCTGCCGCTTGGTCCTGTTCCGTCAAATCCTGGCATGATTCTCACCTCCTGTCTGAATTCTTTATTCGGCCCGCCGGTCGACGAGCACGCCGGTTCCTCGGCGACGTCCGGCGAGCCTGATCGATCGTCGGACAGATACGTGCCCCTACCGTACCCGGCCGCGCACCCATCGGCCCCGCCGCCCGCCGCGACCTCGCCGTCGCCAGAAGGTCGCGCTGCGCCAAGCGGGCGCCGGCCACCGGCGGCGCCAGTAGAGCGGGGGGCGTGCTGGCGGTCTCGGCAATGCGGCATGGCCCACCACAGGGCGGCCCTGCCGCCCTACGTAGCCCATGGCTGGCTCCCCTGGTTCATCGGGTAGCTTGACGGCGCAGTATCCTTCGCCGCGACCGGTGAACGGTCCTTGTCCTTTAGGTCCTGTTCCGTCGTACCCTGGCATACCTTTCACCTCCCTCTATGTCCTTATGCTGCGTCCCTGTCGTCGGGCGTCTCCGGACCCCCATCAGTCGTATGCGAGACGGGTCTCCTCATCCGTCAGCACGTGTGCAATGCGCTCCTGCCAGGCTGGTGATTCCCACGTGCCCAACGCCTGATGGGTCAGATAGTAGTTCTGCGGGATCGGATGGGTCCCGATGACGACGTCCAGACCGTACTTCTCCGGGATGAAATCAGTGAAGGCCTTTAGACGCGGGCAGGGCGGGTAGCCGACGATCAGGCCGGTGGCCAGGTGGATCACCTCCGCGCCGTTCTTCTTCATCTCGGCCGGGGCGTACTCCACGTTCCCCCCGGGGCAGCCTCCACACGTGGCGTACCCCACCAGCTCGACCTCCTCACCTTCATATAGCGCGAAGGCCCCTGCCCGGTTGTGCAGCGAGCGCAAGCACTTCCCGCCGGCGCACGTGTGATAGCGGTGGCAGATGATGATCCCAATGTTTGTCACGGTTGTTTCTCCTTTCTCTATTCCCGACCAGCGCTGTCACCCTGCCCCTGGGTGATGACCAGACTTCCAACCGGCGTACCCACATCTCGAACGATGACCGGGCACTTGGTCTGGAGCAGGAAGAAGACCCGTGCCCCCTTCTCGCTCAGCGTCTCATAGTTCGCCTGCCCCTTGGCGATAATGAGGTCGGCCTCGTCGTACGTTCGTCGGAACGCCTTCGAGCAGGTCTCCAGCAGCGTGCCCGGGCTATCCGACCCATTGCTCATCACATCCGCCACCTGATCCACGCCCGCAGCTCTTGCATCGTCCACCGTGGCGTCGTTGATGATGGCGTGCCCTTTCACGGCGTAGATCACTGGCGCGTCAATTGCCTCGATCAACAGCCGATCAAATACCGTCTCCCCCGCATTGTCCCCCAAGTAGAGCACGCTCTCGGCCTCATTGAGCGCGGACCGGAGGGCCTCGCTGTCGTCGGCAGCGAATGGTTCCTCGAGCACGCGTATCACCTCGTCTCGCAGGTCGTACGCTGGGTTCGGCCCCATGTCGATGATGTTCCCTGCGATGCTGAGCCGCGCCGCCGTCTCCAGCCTGTCCTCCGCCTCAGCTACTATGGTCTTCAGCCACGGATAGAGCGCCAGCGCTTCCTCCGTGCTCCGTGCCTTCACC
>Ga0207797_1000784_pt1 | contig 23886 bp, 15 predicted proteins | sample PRCRCaboRojoPR_6_FD_187275 | JGI IMG/M metagenome (GOLD analysis project Ga0207797, IMG submission 187275) | Marine sediment microbial community from Cabo Rojo, Puerto Rico - PR CR 10% Liquid 1 (SPAdes) | ecosystem: Environmental > Aquatic > Marine > Coastal > Sediment | place: Cabo Rojo, Puerto...
CGTCGGCGGAAGCGACCGGTACCAGGGCAAAACAGCCAGCTCGTTTCTCGGCATCGGCATGCATTTCGACATCGCCGGCAATGATGTCTACCAGACCGGCAACTGGTCGCAGTCCTACGCCTGCGGCGGCGTCACGTTCATGATGGATGTCGGCGGCGACGACAGCTACCATGCAGGCGACCATGCACAGGCCTGCGCCCACGCCGGCGGCATCGCGCTCATGGTCGACACCGGCGGCACCGACCGGTACCATGCAGGCAACCGTTCACAGGGATGCTCCAACGCCAACGCCGTCGCCCTCCTGCTCGACATCGCCGGCGACGACGTATATGTCGGGGGAAGCTATGTGCAGGGGAGCGCCACGGCCGGCGGCATCGCCCTCCTGCTCGACTGCCTGGGAGACGACCAGTATCGCTCGGGCTCCAACGCACAGGGCGCCGGCGAGGGCTGGACGACCGGCCTGAAAAAAATGAGCACCGGCCTCATGGTAGACGTGATGGGCAACGACCGGTATGAGGCGGCGGCACATGCACAGGGCTACGGCACCCTCGCGGGCGTGGGATGCCTCACCGACCTGCTCGGTGCGGACACCTACACGGCAACGCGTGCATCCCAGAGCCACGGCACCCTGTTCGGCATCGCCATGCTCATGGACTTCGAGCGCGACAACATCTTCTCCCAGCAGTTCCCCTCGCCGGGCGGCAGCGAAGGCGGCACCTCCATACACATAGATGACATCGACGCGCTGCCCAGCGACGCCATCCTCGACCTGCTCAGCTACGTCCGGGACCACAACATCATGCCGCTGTCCTCATTCCTCGAGCTCCTCGGATAGCCGGCTGAGCGTCCGCCGGACGATGTCCGGGGCAGCCCCGACATATGCCGCGGCGTCGAGCGCCCGTGTAATATCTTTTTCATCCAGATGGGAGCGAACCGCGCTGTTTTCCATCAACACCTCCCGGAGATGACGCCCGGATTCCAGTGCCTCGAGGGAGCACCGGCGCAGCAGCTCATGGGCCTCCTGGCGTCCCATGCCATCGTCGACAAGCCGGAGCATCACCGCCTCCGCCAATGGCAACCCCTGGCTCCGCTCGATGTTTTCCGCCATCCGGTCGGGATGCACGTCCAGCGCCGAAAACACCCTGTTCATCCGGAACAGAATCCAGTCGGACAACACCAGCGCATGGGGCACGATGAAGCGCTCGGACGACGAGTTGCACAGGTCGCGCTCGTGCCACTGCACCGCGTTCTCCCAGGCGGGCAAAAGCTGCGCCCGAACCATCCGCGCCAGTCCGCATATCTGCTCACAGGCGATGGGGTTTTTCTTGTGGGGCATCGTCGACGAGCCCACCTGCTTGCTGCCAAACGATTCCGCTGCCTCACCTATCTCGGTGCGCTGCAGGTTCCGTATCTCGGTGGCGAATTTTTCCAGCGAAGCGGCGATGTTCGCCAGGGCCGACAGCAGCCGGATGTAGCGATCCCGGCCAACGATCTGCGTCGCCGGCAGCTCAGCTTCAAGCCCGAGCTCCTGCATCACCCGCTCCTGCAGCATGAAAAACCGTTCGCCGAAGCCGGCGCCGGTGCCCACCGCCCCGGCCATCTTGCCGACCGATATCTCACGGCGGCAGTCAGCGATGCGGCGGGCATGCCGGCTGACCTCCGACGCGAAAACCGCCATCTTCAGACCAAAGGTGACCGGCAGCGCCGCCTGTCCATGGGTCCGACCGAGCATCACGGTATCCTGATACCTGTCGGCCAGCTCCATCAGCGTGTGCTGCAACGTGCGCAGGTCGCCGTGGATGATGTCCAGCGCCTCCTGTATCTGCAGCGCATTCGCAGAGTCAACGATGTCATAGGAGGTGGCGCCGAGATGGACATAGTTGCCGGCCTCGCCGTCACACTGCTCAGCCAGCGCCTTCACCATCGCCATCACGTCATGATGTATCTCCCGTTCTATCTCCCCGACGCGCTTCACGTCGACATGCTCAAGCGACGCCTTCTCGGATATCTCCCTGGCCGCCGCATCGGGAATCGTCCCCAGGGAGGCATGGGCGCGGGCGAGCGCCGCCTCCACCAGCAGCTGATGGCGCAGGCGCCCCTCCTCGCTGAACAGTTTTTTGATGTGGTCGCGGCCGTAGCGAAAATCAAGCGGACAGACGTTGCTCATGGACTGACATCCGGGTTGGATTATAATTCATTTTTGGCCTGCCTGGCTGGATGCCGATATGCCGGTAAAAAGATGCGGGCGCCGGGATTTGAACCCGGGTAATAGCCTGTTTGCGCTCCTTTCTTTGCGATGTAACGCTTTTCGAAAGGGTTACCTGGCAAGGCTATGTGATACCAAACTACACTACACCCGCGTTGCGCAAGCCTGTAAATGGCATGTTCATCCAAATACTTTGCGGTTTATCCATGCCTCGCACGCGATGCGGACACCGGAACGTTTTTATAACTCCCTGGCTATTCATCGGACGCTGGGAATGGGGTCCAAAAAAAATGAAAACCATTTCATTTTTTTGCCTCCCAACCTCCCCCCATTCCCGCCTTTTCATCAGATACCTTTTTCCCGGCGAGACGGATATTGTTGATGCTGCTGGCAGCACGTTCGCATCTTTTCTGGTCGGCATATCCCCGCCTGCGATGGACTTCCGCATCGAACGGGGCATGGGCATCTTCGTGTATGTCACCGCATCGAGCACCTGGCACGGCGAAGGATGAAAAAGAGATGTATAACAACGGCGATACTCTTTTCAGGCCTGGAAGAGGGGTGACGAGGCTGTTCCACCGGCAAAAAATTTATAATTGTTAACTTCATTGTGGTGTAGGAGGTGAAAAACCGTGTTGGATAACGATGTCTATAACCTGATGGAGCAGCTCGTCGAGGAGAGCAAGAGCCTCTGGCAGATAAAAAACCACTACAAGGAGGACGCCTGCGACTGCGACGAATGCCGCCGGTTCTGGGACAAGCTGGAAAAGGACAAGGAACAGCACATCGAGGACCTCGAAAAACTGCTCCGAAGCCATATGTAACCACCCTTTTCTCTCTTTCTTTTTTTCGCCAACATTTTTATGCAAAACCCGGTTTTGTGTGCCACCATGGTCCAGCTGCCGGAAGACGAAAAAAAACAGCTCCGCAGCCTCTCTGAGCAGGAGGCGGCAGAAAAAATCGGGGGGCTCCGAGACGAAATACGCCGTCACAACTACCTCTACTACGTCAAAAACGAGCCAGAGATATCCGATGCAGAATACGACCGCCTGGTCAAAAAGCTTGAGCTGCTCGAAAACGAATGGCCGGACAAGGTCACCGAGGACTCACCGACACAGCGGGTCGGTGCCCCGCCCGCCGACGAGTTCCCGACCGTGGAACATGTGAAGCCGATGCTCTCGCTCGACACCGCCGACGAGCAGGAGGTCCGGGCGTTCCACCGCCGCGTGCTGCGAGAGCTCGACGTCGACACGGTGGAATACGCGGTGGAGCCCAAGCTGGACGGCCTCAGCGTCGAGATCATCTACCGCAACGGCTCCTACGAGCGCGGTGCAACCCGCGGCGACGGCGTCAACGGCGAAGATGTCAGCAACAACATCAAGACCATCCGCGCCGTTCCGCTCCGGCTGCGCACCGACGGCCGGGAAATGCCGGAGATGCTGGCGGTCCGCGGCGAGGTCATCATGCACATCGACGCCTTCGAGCAATATAACAAGGAGCTGATACAGCAGGGAAAGGACCCGATGGCCAACCCGCGCAATGCGGCCGCCGGCTCCCTGCGATTGCTCGACCCGAACAAGACGGCAAAGCGCCCCCTGGACATCTTTTTCTACGAGGTGATGAACTACGAGGAGTTGGACGTTGCCACGCAGAGCGAGGCGCTTGAACTCCTCGAACGGCTCGGCCTGAAAACAAACCCGCTCGTTGAGCAGCATTCCAGCGTCGAGGGGCTCATCGAGTACCATGACGAGATGGAGGAACGGCGGGAGCAGCTCGACTACGAGATAGACGGCGTGGTCGTCAAGGTAAACCGCTTTGATTTCCAGGAGCAAATGGGCACCAAGACCCGGAGCCCCCGGTGGGCCGTCGCCTACAAGTTTCCGCCGCGGCGGGAGGAAACCCAGATACGGGAGATCACCGTTCAGGTGGGCCGGACGGGCATTCTCACCCCGCTCGCGCTGCTCAGGCCCGTTGACGTGCAGGGCGTCACCGTTTCCAGGGCGAGCCTGCACAACCTGGATTATGTGCGGGAAAAAGACATCCGCATCGGCGACTGGGTGAAGGTCGTCCGGGCGGGCGACGTCATCCCCGAAGTGCTCGAGCCCGTCGAGGAGCGACGGAGCGGCGACGAGGAGGAGTTCGTGATGCCCGACGAGTGTCCGGTGTGCGGGAGCACCGTGGTCGAGGATGGCGCCTACTACCGCTGCTCGGGCGGGCTGAGCTGTCCCGCGCAGCTCAAAAAAAGCATCGAGCATTTTGGCTCGAAGGGCGCGCTGGACATCGACGGCCTGGGCGAGCAAACGGTGGCGTTGCTCGTCGACGAGGACCTGGTCGAACGGGTCAGCGATTTGTATCGGCTCAGCAAGGACGACCTGACCGGGCTGCCCCGATTCGCCGAAACATCCGCCGACAACCTCGTCGGAGCCATCAACGACAGCACGGAGCAGCCGCTGGACCGTGTCATCTATGGCCTGGGCATCCCGCACGTCGGGCGGCACATGGCGCATGTTTTGGCGGAGCATTTTGGCAGCATGGACGCGCTGATGGACGCCGACGAGGAGCAGCTCCATGACATCCGCGAGGTCGGCCCCGAGATAGCGCGGAGCGTCGTCGATTTTTTCAGCGAGGAGCGCAACCTCGAGGAAATCGATCGTCTCCGGAGGCATGGTGTCACGATGGAATACGAGGCGACATCGGGCGCCCTTGAAGGGCTGACGTTTGTGTTCACCGGCGCCCTGGAGGGCTCCACCAGGGGCGAGGTGAAAGAGCTCGTCGAACGGGAGGGCGGCCGCGTTGCGTCGAGCGTGAGCAGCAGGGTTGACTATGTCGTCGTCGGCGCTGACCCTGGATCGAAGCTCGACAAAGCAAGGGAGCTCGACGTCGAGGTCATCGACGAGGATGCGTTTGAGAAACTCCTGAGCGAACAGTAATCAATGGATATATAAACGCGGCCTGGAAACCATTAAACACCTGTGAACGCTATAGTATGGCTTCCTGCCACGGCGGGAACGTGCGAGCAGCTGCCATGACACGCAAGAGAGCAGGCGGCGGGGACAGCAAGGATGAGATAGCGGAGCTCAGGCAGCGTGTCAGAGAGCTCGAACAGGTCAGGGACGAAATGGACGAGCTCCGGTTTTTTCATGCAGCGCTCTCATCCTCGGTCAACGGCGTCGCGCTGACCGACCGGCAGGGACGGGTCGTCCATGCAAACGAGGCGCTCCGCGACATGATGGGCTATGAGCACGAGGGCGACCTCGTCGGCAGCCCCGCCGCGGTTTTGTTTGCATGTGAGGAGCTGGCACAGTTGATGGACGGCCTTGCCGGGGGAAAACGGGGCACGACGGAATGCGTCCTCCGTCGTCGCGACGGCGCTTTCCTGCCCGTCGAGGTATGTGCCTCGCCAGTCATGGCTGAACATGGGGATGTCATAGGCGGGATGCTTTCGCTCGTTGACATCTCCGCGCGGAAAAAAGCGACGGAGCGAGCCCGTCATCTGACGAAGGTGCTGCATGCCATCCGGAACGTGAACCAGCTCATCGTCCGGGAAACCGACCGGGAGCGGCTGATACGGGGCGTCTGCGAGCGCCTGGTCGCCGGCCAGGGCTACATCACCGCACGGCTGGTGCTGCTCGACGATGCCGGGCACATCGATGCTACGGCCTCCGCCGGACCGGAGGGCATGTTTCCCAGGATGGCTGACGGCTGGCAGCGGGGGGACCCGCCCGCCTGTGTCCGCCGGTCGCTGATCCGGGATGGGCCGGTGGTTATACGGGAGGCCGCCGCGGAGTGCACGGGCTGCCCCTATGTTGAGGATGACGGACGATATGGTGTCTATGTCACTTCACTCACCCAGATGGATACCTGCTATGGCGTGTTTTCGGTCGCTGTGCCCGTCAATCTGGTCGATGACCCCGAGGAACTCGGCCTTTTCCGGGAGGTCGCCGCCGATGTCGCGTTTGCGCTCTACAGCCTCGAGCTTGCTGAGCAGCATGAACGAGCGGTGGAGGAGCTCCGCCGGAGCGAGGAAAAATACCGGCTCACCAGCGAAAACATCCCCGTGTTCGTCTACTCGGCGCTGCCGGACGAGCATTCAACGAACCTTTTTATCTCCGGCAGAGCACGCGACCTCACCGGGTATGCGGCGGAGGAGTTCATGGACAACCCGGAGCTGTGGTCGTCCATCATCCATCCCGATGACAGGGCATATGTATGGAAAACCATGGAGGAGCACCGTCAGAGCAAAACCAAGCTCGACGTCGAATACCGCATCATCACACGGGACGGCGACGTCAGATGGGTCAGGGACACCGCGACGCCCTCGCTCGGCGACAGCGGCGACATCACGCGAATCGACGGCTTCATGCAGGACATAACCGGACGCAAGCAGGCCGAAGAATACTACCGCACCGTTTTCGAGAACACCGGGGCGGCCACCTGCATCATCGAGGAGGACACCACGCTGTCGCTGGTCAACGAACAGTTCGAAAAGCTCAGCGGCTTCCCGCGGGAGTACATCGAGGGACAGATGAGCTGGACGGATTTCGTCGTCGACGAGGATCTGGAGCGCATGAAGCGCTACCATGTCGAAAGGCGGAAAAACGGGGGCAGCGCGCCCACCCAGTATGAGTTCCGGTTCGTCGACCGCCATGGCGCCGTGAAAGACATCCTGCTCACCATAGACGTCATAGAGGGCACCACGAAAAGCGTTGCCTCCCTCCTAGATGTCACCGCGCAGAAAAAAGCCGAGGAGCAGTACCGGTGCGTGGTCGAAAACGCGCATGACGCCATCTATCTCATCCACCCAGAGCGGGGCTTCCAGTATGTCAACCCGGCCTTCGAGGAGCTCACCGGGTACAGCACCGACGAGATACACAGCGACACTTTTAGCTTCTGGGACATCATCCATCCCGACGACATGGCCATGATACGAGAGCGGGGCGAGGCACGTGCACGGGGCGAAACCCTTCCCGAGCGCTACGAGTTTCGCATCCTCGCAAAAGGCGGCATGGTCAAAACAGTGGAGGCCGTCACCGTCGACATCGCAGCCGAGGACATCCTCGTCATGGGCATCCTCCGCGACGTCACCGAACGGCAACGGGCGGAGCAGGAACGGGAGCGAGCCATGGTCGAGGTGGAACGCGCCCTGGAGCTCGAAAAACGGTTCAAGGCCGACGCGGCGCATTTTTTCCTCAACCCCATCGCCATCTGCAAGGGCTACCTGGAGATCCACATGGAAACCCTCGACGGCGACACCGCAACGATAGCGGCTGCACGCAAGGCCATCATGCGCATCGAGGCCGTCATCAAAAACATCGTCGAAAAAGGCGAGATACACGAATAACGGGATGGCAACGTTTTTTTAAACCCTCCCCGTTTTTCCATGTGGCGCTATGAAAAACCGTGAGATGGCAGGGATACTGTACGAGATCGCGGAGCTGCTGGAGATGAAAGACGTCGACTTCAAGCCCCGTGCCTACCGACGGGCGGCCCAGAACATCGAATCGCTGGGGACGGACATCGAGGAGCTTTATGAGCAGGGCAAGCTGCAGGACATCCCCGGCGTCGGCAAAAGCATCGCCGAAAAAATCATGGAATACCTGGAAACCGGCTCCGTGGAAACCCTGGAGCGATTACGGGAGGAAACCCCGGTCGACATCCAGGAGCTGTCCGCGGTCGAGGGGCTCGGGCCCAAGCGCATCGAAACCCTCTACGAAAAGCTGGGCATCACCACGCTGGACGACCTCGAAAAAGCGGCGGAGGCAGGAAAGATCCGCGACATCGAGGGATTCGGCGCGAAAACCGAGCGGAACATCCTTGACGGCATCGCCTTCGCCCGGCAGAGCCACGACCGCTTCCTGCTGGGCTTCGCGCTCCCCGAGGCCGACAATGTCGTCGCGATGCTCGAGCCGCATGTCAGCCGGATAGCCGTGGCAGGGTCGCTCCGCCGGCGGAAGGAAACCATCGGAGACCTGGACATACTGGCCGTGGCGAACAGTGCCGATATCATGGACATCTTTGCTGGCATGGACCGCGTTGCAAAGGTGCTGGTGCAGGGAGACACCAAGACCTCGGTGCGCCTCGAGGGCGGCCTCCAGGTAGACCTCCGCATCGTCGACGCCGAGAGCTTTGGCTCCGCGCTTCAGTATTTCACGGGCAGCCGGGACCACAACATCGCGGTACGGAAGCGCGCCATCCGGCAGGGCTACAAGCTCAACGAATACGGCCTCTTCAAAGGCGACAGCCGGGTGGCCGGCGAAACGGAGGAAGATGTCTACGAGACGCTGGACCTCGCCTGGATTCCGCCGGAGCTCCGGGAAAACCGGGGAGAGGTCGAGGCGGCCGCGGATGGCACGCTGCCCGACCTCGTCGACCTCGACGACATCCATGGGGACCTGCAGATGCACACCACCTGGAGCGACGGCTCCAACTCCATAGCCGAGATGATGGAGGCGGCCCGGGATATCGGCCACGACTACATCGCCATCACCGACCATGTCGGCACGCTGCGCATCGCCGGCGGGCTCGACGCCGACGAGGTCGCCGAGCAGGCCCAGGAGATACAGGAGGCCAGGGACACAATCGAGGATGTCCACGTGTTCCACGGCGTCGAAGCCAACATCATGAAAGACGGCAGCCTCGACGTCGGCCCCGACATCTTCGACCAGGTGGACCTCGTACTTGCGGGCATCCATTCCGCGTTCCGGATGGACGAGCCAGAGATGACCGAACGGCTCGTCAAAGCTATCGAGCATCCAGCGGTCGACATCATCCCGCATCCGACATGCCGGCGGCTCCAGAAACGGGAGCCCATCAACGTTGACCTCGACGCGGTGCTCCAGGCCGCCGCCGACAGCAACGTGGCCATGGAAATCAACGCATACCCGGAGCGCCTCGACCTCAACGACGCACATGTCCGGCGGGCCAGGGAGTACGGCGTCATGCTGTCCATCGGCACCGACGCGCATCGCGCCAGCCATCTCCGCTACTATGAGCTCGGCGTCGCGGTCGCCCGCCGCGGCTGGCTCGAGCCCGGCGACGTCGTCAACACCCTGAGCGTGGCAGAGCTGGAAAAGCGCTTCTCGCGCTAGCATTGTATAATAAATCATTAATACCCCTGTTTCGTTGTGGGGCATGGAGCTCCGCAGGTATGTCATGCTCGCGCTGCTCGGCGTTTTGGTCATCGCTGCCGCCGTGTACCTGTACGGACAGGGCGATGGAGGCGATGGCGCCGAGGCCCGGAAGGTCATCAGCGATTACGACCCGATGGTCGACCTCGAGGTTGTCTTCCGTATCGATCGCATCCGCATGCTTGACGTTGAGCGTGGTGCCTCGCCGCTGTTTGGAATGGATATCACCATCGACGGGCAGACCATCGAGGGCGTCGGTCCGTGGGGCGGCATCGATGCACATCCCCGATGGCGGCACGTGCAGGATGTCGACGACTCCGAGGAAAACGTTTCCATCACGGTGCGCCTGTACACGATAGACGGCGACGAGCAAACCGACATGGACATCAGCCCGGGTCATGGTGCCGGGCGGGGACAGACCCTGCACCTTGTGTATTCGTTGAAAACGGGCCGCTGGACCGGTGACGATTGGCTGCATGACCCGAGCGGCATGGGCCACGTGTCGGGGGCGGAGGACGGCAGCCTGGACGACCATGACTGCGAGCTCTGGTTTTCTATCTATCAGACCGACGCCGACCACGACCGGCTGACCTGGTACGAGGAAACCTACATCTACGGCACGGACCCGGCTGTTGATGACACGGGCAGCGACATGGACGGCGACGGCGTCCCCATCGGATGGGAGGACACCTGGGGGTACAGCCCGCTGCGGGCGGACAACCACAGCACCCTTGACCCCGACATGGATGGCATCCAGAACGACGAGGAATACCGCATGGCGTTTTACGGCGCCGACCCCTTCCGGCAGGATGTTTTCGTGGAGGTCGACTACATGGAAAACCAGTTTTTTGGCCATACCACGTTGCCGGAGTATTCAAAGCAAATGGTCATCTCGGCGTTCGCCCGGCACGACATCATGCTCCACGTTGACGACGGGCTGATGGGCGGCGGCGGGGAGATACTGCCCTTCGAAAAATTCTACACGCCGGAGAAGCTGGCCGCCTACTACGACCAGTATTTTTTGCATGGCGGCAGCGAGGCATGGCGGCAGGACGTGTTCCGCTACGCGGTCATGGCCTACTATACCATGGAGGGCAGACGCAACGTCGCTGGCTACTCCTACTGGCCGGACCGGGACGACCAGTTCAACTGTTTCGTGGTCGCCCGGCGCGCCATCAAAAACTACCGGTGGACGCCGATGTCCCGTGACACCGCCACGGCGAGCCTGTTCATGCACGAGCTCGGCCACACGCTCGGGCTGTTCTGGCATACATACCATGGTATCGACAACACGACCAACATCTATCCCTGGCTGTCCGGCTGGAGCATCTATGAAAACTACCGGAGCTGCATGAACTACCGCTATGCGTGGAGCCATGTCGACTACAGCGACGGCAGCCACGGCGAGGGGGACTTCGACGACTGGAGCCATGTCGACCCCGCTTTTTTCGAAAAACCGTTTTTCGCGGAGCCGCCAATTATTTTGTAGCATGAAACGGAAAATGTTATTAACGGGAATGCTATACCAGTCTGAGCCCCGGTAGTGTAGTGGTTATCATGCGAGCCTGTCGAGAGCCCCACGGGGCTTGCAGCAAGCTCGCGACCCGAGTTCAAAGCCGTGTCGCATCCGGCGGCATGGATGAAAATCTCGGCCGGGGCGCTCCCTCTTTTTTCCCGAAACATACTTATACACAGCGGGGATATTTTTCCCTGTCAGGTGACGAGATGAAAGGAAAGCGGCATATCCTGGTTGTGGTCGGTCTTGTTTTTTTTATTGTTGCCCCGTCGTTCTCGTTCGTGCTCACCCCGTCGATGCAGCGGATTCCCGACGACCTGCACAAAACCGTGGTCTACGAGGGCGACCTCGGTGTGTTCAACACGTCAACGATGCAGATGGACTACATCGACGTGGAGATACACCGTGAGCTCACCGCGATGGAGGAACAGGATGGCGTGCTGCTCATACGTGAAGACATATCTGTTTTTGATACACGGTCCGGCCAGCCGATACCGGACCTGGCCGACACCAACATATGGGGCATCGACCCGTTTACCTCCAAAAACGTCCGCGGATACGGGGACACGGAGCGCGTCGGCCAGTACATTTTCCCCGTCGGCGTTGATAAAAAGGCATACGTGGTCTGGAACAGCGACATGGACGACGTGTACAGCCAGGGATATGTCGACGTCGAGGATGCCACGGGCACCGCCCATTACCGGGGGGAGGAAACCGTCGAGGGTGTAACCTGCTACCGGTTCTCGGGGAGCCAGGAGGAAATTTGTATCGGCCCGGGCATCGAGGGCACCCCGCCAGGCACGCAGATGTTCTACGAGGGCGAGCAGTCCGCCTGGGTGCACCCCGAGACGGGTACCATCGTCGACTATGACAAGCATTTCCGCCAGTACCTGGAGTTTCCCGACCTCAACCGGATGCCATCCAACCTTGATACCACCGCCCGGCTGAGCGGCACCATCGCCATGTTCAACCTGTCCAACGCGGCCAGCGACGATCCCTATGACCGGTGGAACGCACGGGTGCAGCAGCACGTCTGGGTGGAGGACGCGCCATCCGACACCACGTACATGGTCGGCAGCGAGACCATCGCACGGGACGCCAGCGGCGGCCTGCTGCCCGCTGACTTCCAGGCCTCCAGCATAGACGGCGTCAGCCCTGATACGATGCGCTACGACCCTCATTTCAGCAACAAGAGCGGCCGGCTGACGTTTCCCATCGGCATCGAGCCCCGCGACTACGAGCTGTGGAACAGCGACATCGGCGCCCCGTCGACCGCCCGGTACATGGGCCAGGATACGCTGGGAGGCCTGCCCGTCTACCGCTATGTCGTGTCCGTCGATGGCCGTCCGGTGGGTGTCATGGAGATACCCGGCATGAGCGACCGGCACATCGACCTCGCATACAGCGGCGACACCGTTTATTATGTGGAGCCGACGACCGGGAGCATCGTCAACGTCGAAAAAACGGGGACGGTCAACGCGTCGTTTCCCGACCTGCATACCATCCCGGAGAACATCGCGTCGTCGCTGGAGATGAACGGCGAGCTCTGGATTCTGGGGGAGGGCGCCACCGACATCCGGATGGTCCGGGAGGTCACCGCAACGGATTTCCATTATGACGAGGGACGCAAGGTCGTGCTGCTGGAGGACAACACCACGGTCTACGACACCGAAACCGGCGACGTCGTCGGCATGGCATCGGGCAGCGAGACCCATGGCGTCTACGCGGACACGGCTGAGGAGGCACCCGACTATGGTGACATGTACCGCAGGGGCATCTTCACGTTTCCGCCCGGCGTCGACAAGCAAACCTACCAGATGTGGAACACCGAGATATCCGCGACGTCGCCCGTCCGCTATGTCCGCGAGGAAGACCACGAGGGCATCCACACCTATCTTTTTGAGACGGAGGAAACCCGCCAGGTCTACGATCCCACTGAGGGCATCGAGCAGGATGTCCGGTACACCACGACGACCCGTTACTGGGTGGAGCCCAACAGCGGCTCGGTCGTCGACATGGAAAAGCAGTCGGAGAAAAAGGTCAACCTGTTCAACTATCTCATCGGCATCCCCGGCCCGCTCTGGGTGAAGGCCTACGAGCTCACCCTGTCGTTTTCCGATGCCACCGTCACAGCGAACGTCAAATCCGGGCGTGACGCGGCAGCGCAGATGCAGCTCTCCGGCACCACGATGCCCGTCACCCAGGTCGACCTGTCAACCCAAGATTTGCAGGCAAGCATCGATGCAGCCAGGCAGCAAAAACAGCAGGTACAAGAACTCGACGAAAGCAGGGTCAAAGCCGTTGACTTCCATTACTGGATGAGCCAGGCATCGGTGGAAGAAATGGCCGACGACGCGCAGACATCCGGCTTCCTGCTGATGCTGTTCCAGGTCATCGTGCCCGTGCTGCTCGTCATCTTCGGCGTGGCGCTCGTCGTGCTCTGGTACGTCAACCGGCCGGAATAGGCTAGCGGAACTGCGGCCGCCTGCTCAGCCGGCGTGGCAGCGACAGCCGCTCAAATGGCCGCCCGGTCATCTGTTCTGCTATCAGTTTGTTGAGCTCCTCGAGCGACAGCTCATCGGGGCAGTCAAACCGGCAGCGGGGCTGAAACACGCCGTCCTGCTCGCGGTCGCCATATACGATGATAATGGGCACCCATTCCTTTTCGGCGGTCCGGATCCGCTTCGACACGCTTGCATCCCGGTCGTCGACGTCCACCCGTGCGGGGATGCCGTCGGCGAGCTCCAGGCAGTCGTCGATGAACGCGTCCCGCACCGGGATGAGACGTATCTGGGTCGGCGACAGCCAGAAGGGCAGCATGCCCTTGTCGCCCTGCCGCATTTTTTTCGCCTCGGTTTCAAGCAGCGCGCAGACACAGCGGTCGATGCCCCCCGAGATGGAGGTATGCAATAGCAGGGGGTGCTGCCGTTCGCCCTGCTCGTCGGCGTAGGTGATGTCAAACGACTCCGGGTTTTCGACGTCTATCTGCACCGTCGACAGCGCAAACGATTTGCCGACGGAGTCGTTCATGTTGAACTCGTACTTGGCGACGAAATAGAAGTAGCGTTCGTCCCACATCTCCACCAGGATGGGCCGGCCCCATTCCCGGGCGAGGTCGATGGCGAAGTCCCTGTTTTCCTCGTAAAACGAGCGGACGAACCGGACCGCTATTTCGCCCTCGAGCTCGTTGAGCCGTATCCATTCGAGCGAGAGCATGAACTGTCGCCGGAACTCCTCGAGCGCCTGCTCCCTGTCGCTGCAAAGCGTGTGCATGTCGGGCATCGTGAAGGAGCGGAGGCGCTTGATGCCGGACAGCTCGCCGTGCTGCTCACGCCTGAACGAGCGGGCGAGCTCGAACAATCGGAGCGGCAGCTGCCGATAGGAGATGACCATGTCATGGGCCATCAGGTACTGGCCGAAGCAGGCGGCGAAGCGCATGAACAGCTCGTTTTTGCCGCTGCTGACCCGGTACTGCCGGGCGGGAAACTTCGACAGATATTTTTTCAGGGCCGGGTGCTCCGTGTCGTACATCAACGGCGTCTCGACCTCCATCGCCCCCGCATCCAGGCACATCTGCTCCACCTTTCGCTCCAGCAGTTTTTTGACCAGCCGCCCCTTGGGATACCAGCGCATGTGGCCGGGGCCCGAGCCGGGCTCGTAGTCGACGAGCTCCAGGTCCTGCATCAGGCGGATGTGCGCCGGCTGCTCAGCCGTGGCGCGGCTGCCGTGCGCCTCGTATTCATAGAACTTCCGGAGCTCCTCATGGCCCTCGAAATCATACTGCTCGGCCTCTATGAGCTCGCCGTCGGGGGTGAGCACGTAAAACGTGGACGGCGCCGCCGTTTCCTCTTTTTTCTCTTTTTCTTTTTCCGGGGTTATCGTCCGTGACAGCTCGGCCAGGGGATGACCCTTGCAGCGCAATGCGAAGGCCTTGTACCAGCCGAAGGGTGCCTGCCGGACCGTGAACGTCTCGCCGAGGCGCTCGTGAAGCAGCGCCAGCGTTTCCTGCGCCGCGGCGACGCCGGCAAGGTTTGACGACAGATGCGCATAGGGATACAGCATGACCCGGTCGACGCCAACCCTGGCGGCGACGTCGGATATCTCCCCGGCTGCGTTGTCGACCACCGTCGGGATGTCCTGCATGTCGGGCTGCTCGACGGCGACGAACACGGCCAGCGCCTCCTCAAGCCTGTCCTGTGGTGTTTCCACGTCTGCTGCGCTGTCGATGGCTTTCTGCTTTGCCTCGTATTCGATGTAATCGGTGTGGAGCAGCAAAAGCTTCATGGAGGTAAAGCAGCCCTGGATATAAAAATCTTACAGATATGGCCGCAGTGTCTCGCGCAGCTCGTCGGGATGCCGCAGGCCGGACAATGTCACCGCCCTGCCGTCTCCATGGATGGTAACGTCCGCGTAGCCGAGCAGGTCGCCCATCCATCCCCGTGACACCGCTATATCGGTGACCTCGGCGAGCGGTATCTCGCATGTTTCCACCCGGAGCAAAAACGCGTAATGGTCTTCCGCGCTGATGACCCGCCGGCTGGTGACCAGGTAGCGAACCCGGACCCATTTCACCGCCGCGTACAGCCAGAACAGCAGGCCGAGGCCGTACAGCCATATGGTGGCAAGGCCGAGCAGCCAGAACGGCCAGAGCGCCAGTGGTGACATGCGCCGCTGCCAGACGACGTGCTCGTCTTTGAGATGCAGATGGGTGTGCAATGGCATCATATCCCCATCAGGATGCGGAGCAGGTCGCGCAGCCCCGGCGACAGCCCGAGGACGAGCACGAACAGCTTTATCAGCCCCGTCAGCGTTGTCCGGCCCGCCAGCTCCTCGCGGAGGTAGACGTCCAGCGCGTAGATGATGCCGAGGACGATGCCGAGCTTCGCCAGCGGGTAGGCAATGCCGCCGCCGTGTTCCATCAGCAGCAGCGGCAGGGGATGTTTTTCCCCGTAGCTTATACCCATGCCGAGGGGGTCGACCACCGCGAGGTAGCTCACCCAGCCGTCCACCATGTGGCCGAACACCAGCGACAGGTTGACGGCATCCGTGCCCGGCTGCCAGCCCTGCCATCGCGATGCCAGGTAGACCAGCCCGGTGATACCCGTGGCAAGGATGGCGACCAGTGGCACGACCATCAGGTGCACCTGGCTGTAGCTGCTCCACTGGCCGCCCAGCGTCCATCTGCCGATGAGATACAGCGAGGGCAGCACAAAAAACAGCCCGGACGAGAACAATCCATGTATCCTGTCATGGGGCAGCAGCTCGAAACAGATAAAGGCGGCTATCGCGCTCAGGGCGACGACGAGCGGCGAGAGCGCCGCCGTCATCCATCCCGACAGTAAAAGGTAGGTCAGGGTGTAGCCCGCGGTCAGCATGGACAGCGCCGCGATAAATACCCGGCGTCCTTTTGCTCGCGAGGTCCGGCCGGCCAGGATGCCGATTGCCAGGCCCAGGGCGAGGTAGACGCCGATCTGGATGTAGATGACCGGCGAGATGAACAGGTAGGTGAGCGGCCGCTGGAACAGCCCGCTGTCCTCGAGCGTGCGGAGCGTCGCACCCAGAACGATGTAGGGCATGGCGCCGGCGATGAACCGTGCGTCGACCTCAATGTTGAGCCGGCGAAGCACCCGGTACATGCCGTAGAAGGCGACGAGGAGCAGCAGGCCGTATACCAGCTCCGAGAGCAGGGTGTAGCCCGCCGCTGCCTCGACGCCGTGATGGCTGACGGGCTCGCCGACCGCATCTGCGACGACGGGTCCGACAAAATATTTCCAGATGAACCGGTCGTAGAGCAGGTCCGGGACGAGGATGAACCCGGCAGCGAGCGCTGCAGCGATGCAGGCTCCTGCGATGACGATGGTGCGGCGGTGCATCCAGTGGGAAACAGCGACGGGCTAAATAAAGATGTGCACGCCCGATACACATATATGGCCGGATGGGGATGCCGGGGGATGCACAGCGGTTTCGTGTGCCGTCGATGCGCCCGGTGCTGCACGGCTACCCCTGGCGAAGAAATGGGGGAGGATGTCCGCCGGGCGCGGGCCGCGCTCGCCATGCGGGATGGCCTGGTCTGGACGCCGGAGCGGGGCATGCACAACGTTGCATTGTTCACCGACGAGGTCCGACGGCTCCATGCCATCGCGGTGCAGCAGGATATCGCGTTTTGTCCCGTTCCCCTGCTCCACGTCTATGACATGCGCTCCCGCCAGATGGTTGTCCTCGTCTGGACGTTTGGCGCACCGGATTGCCCCTTTCTCGGGGATGCAGGGTGCCATGCCGACGGGGTGAAGCCCCTGGTCTGCCGTTCGTTTCCCGTGATAAAACACCCGGGGCTGTCCCGTTACACTGTTTCGGAGCGCTGCCCCTCTGCCGTGTCTGGCGGCGACGTCGAAGCCATGTATCCCGGGGAGGTATGGGCGCTCCGGATGGCGGATGCACGGATGACATGGCTTTTTGGATGCTACGACATGCTCCGCAGGTCCGGGATTGTTCAGCCCCGGATGACGGCGCCGTTGGCGAAGCCATCGATATGGCGGTCTGGCCGGGTGGTATCCCTGGAGGACTATCTGGCCGAGCTGCCCGATGGCGTGGCGGCGATACAAAAGGTTAAAAAGGGGGCCTGCTTTCCCTCCCATGGCTCGATTCCCTGAGGCCGAGGCGCGGATCCTCAACAAGCGCATCTGCATGAAATGCAACGCCCGCAATCCGCCGAAGGCCAAGCGCTGCCGCCGCTGCAAGTCTCCGCATCTCCGTCCCAAGTCACGCGGCGCCTAGTCGTTGGACGGGCATTCCAGGTTGACGCATTTTGTCCATTTTCCCCGGTATATCGTGGTGACCATGGGGGCACCGCATTCCTTGCAGTAGTCGCCCTCGAACAGCACCCGGCCTTTTTGCGGCAGCGGGTAGCTGTTGGTGCAGTCCGGGTAGTTGTCGCAGCCGATGAACCGTTTGCCCCGGCGGGAGCGGATGACCATGAGGTTGCCACCGCATTCGGTGCATTTTCCCATGAAGCGCTGCTTGAACATGGCCTCCTGGATGACCTCGCCGATGACGTCTTTTCGCTGCTGGAGCTGCCGGAGCGCCTCCTTGAGCAGCCGGCGGGAGTCGTCGACGACCTCGTCCAGCGTTTTTTCGCCCTCGGCGATCTCGTTCATTTCGTGTTCGAGCTCGGCGGTCATGTCGGGCCTGGTGATCCGCTCGGCGCTTCGCTCCAGCGCCTCGATGACCGCCCGGCCGGTGTGGGTCGGCGAGATGTATTTGCCCTTGATGTAGTTTCGGGCGTAGAGCTTCCCGATGATGTCATGCCGGGTTGACTTGGTGCCCAGGTTGTTTTTTTCCATCATGGCCAGCAGGGTGCCCTGGCTGTAGCGGCGGGGCGGCTTGGTTTTTTGCTTGTTTTTGTCGATGCCTTCGACGGTGACCCGTTCGCCCTCGCTGAGATGCAATGGATGCTCTTTTTTGTTGTAATGGGGATAGATGGCCCGCCAGTTGGCTTCGAGCAGCTCGTATCCTTCTGCTTCAAAGGGCTCGCCGGCGATGTCGAGCGCCGCCGTGGAAACGGCGGCCAGTGCGTCCATGGTCAGCGTGGCGAGGAACCGGCGGACGATGAGCTCGTAGATGCGCCATTCCTGCTTGTTGAGCTTGTCCCTGGATGCCTTTCCAACGGGATGTATCGGCGGGTGGTCCTTGCTGAACTTTTTGCCCCTGGTTGGCTTGTCTCTTTGGTGCTGCCGGCTATGCTCCACCAGCTCGGGGAACACCTCCTCGAGCTTTTCGAGGATGCCGGTGATGGGGAGCCCGGGCGGGTAGACCGTGTTGTCCGTCCGGGGATAGGAGATGTAGCCGCGCATGTACAACGTTTCAGCGATTTTCATGGCGGCACCGGCGGAAAAGCCCAGGCTGGATGCCTGCCGGAGAAACGTGGTGGTGTTGAACGGCGACGGCGGATACTCGCTTTTTTCCTCCCGCTCGTAGCGTTCCACCATGCCATGCTCGGCCCGCTGAACCTTTTTGTATATCCGTGCTGCCTCGTCGCCGTCCCAGAACTTGCCCTGCCGGTGCTCCGCGTCAAATGACGCCTGGTCGGTGCAGTGGGCGATGAGCCGCCAGTAGGGCGTCGGCTCGAAGGCCTCCCGTTCTTTTTCCCGGTTGACGATGAGCGCCAGCGTGGGGGACTGCACCCGGCCGACGGACAGGAAGTCCCTGCCGAGCTGGTTGGATGCAAGCGAGATGAACCGGGTGAGCGTGGCGCCCCAGGCCAGGTCGATGATTCGCCTCGCCTCCGCGGAAGCGGCGAGGTCGCGGTCGAGGCTGTCGGTGCTGTCGAACGCCTGCCGTATCTCGTAGGGCATCAGCGAGCTGAACTTCGCCCGCATCACGGTGTGGCTGCCGTTGAGCAGGTCGACGCCCTCGGCGCCGATGAGCTCTCCCTCGCGGTCGTAGTCGGTGGCGACGATGACCCTGTCGGCGTTGTCGGCGAGCTTTTTGAGCGCCGTGGCGATACGTCGGTTGCTGGTCTTCCGGACGGGTTCCACGTCGGCCAGGTCCAGCGGCGAGACCTGGTCCCATCGGTTGTACTGCTTGGGATAGTCCAGGGAGACGATGTGCCCGCGCAGCCCGATGACCGTCCAGGCGCCGTCGTTGAACGTGTAGCAGGGCACCCCGCTGATCTTGCTTCGTTTCGACCCGCCGTCGGACAGGATGTAGGCGATGCGGCTCGCGGCCATGTTTTTCTCACAGATGACAAGCGTGTTCATTGTCGTGCTAACACCTCGTTGAGTTTTTCAACAAAATCTTTTTCTCTGTCGGGAGGGATGGAGGCCCCGGCGGCCACTGGATGTCCCCCGCCCGACCCGCCGACCGTTTCCGCCGCCTCGTGCATGCCCGCAGCGAGGTCGAGGCCCCGGTCGACGAGCCGCCGCGTCCCGCGCCCCGATATGTCGATGTGGCTGTCCTGCGGGGACAGCGCCACGACGGGCCGATCGGACGGAAAAAGGGGCAGGTATTCCATGGACAGCCCGGCGGCGACGCCCTTGAGCGATGCATCGCGGATGTGAAAGGCGGTGAGATGGCTGCGCACCTCCGGCTCCTCTTTCTCCAGATTGCGCATCTGCTCCCGGATGCTGTCCCGGTAGCCCTGCTGGAGCTCCCGCGCCCGCTCCGCCGCCGTGTCGCTGCCCAGGCACATGGCGATGCCGACGCCGGGGCTGCCGCTCCGCGCGCAGGCGTTCATCCGGGAGGTCAGGTCGGCCAGGATGCCATAGCGGCGGCCAACCGGTATCGTCTGCACCAGGGATATCTCGGCGGCCTGCTGCTCGAGGAGCTTCACCGCGAGGGCGGACAGCAGCTTTTTTTGCATGTTTTCCGGCAGGTCCGTGTAGGGCTGCATGGGGTCGAGGCCGAGGTCTTTGAGGAACCGGATGGCGCCGCCGCCCGAAAACCCCGTGAAAAATGGGTCGATGGACTGCTCGAGGGCGTCCATGAGCGGCACATCGATGGGAAACACGGGCTGTTCCTCCATGCCGATGATGTCCGCTTGGACGGCCCGGTCGAGCAATGTTTTGTTGAGCCCGGTGTAGCCGCCGACATGCTGCCGGTCGCCGATGGCACCCGCGATGGCGAGCTCCACCAGGTCGAGGTTGCCTTCGTCGATGGCGAGCGACAGGGACATGGTGGCGGTGGCGCCGCATGCCTCCCGGCTGCCGTCCATCCCGTAGCTCCGGACGTTGAGATTGATGCCGTTGTCCAGGCCGCCGTCGATGACATGGTGGTCGACCAGGATGGCCTGGCAGGGCAAACCGTTGAGCTCGTCGAGGTTGCTGCTGCCGATGTCACAGAAAACGGCGAGGTCGTGCTCCCCGGATACGCCGCCGGCTATGGAGCTCCCGGTATGCCGGATGGACACGTGATGCCGGAGCCCGAGACGGGTGAGCGTGACAGCCATGACAGCCGCGGCTGCGATGCCGTCGGCGTCGCTATGGGAGACAACCCTGACCCGTGCCCCTGTGGAGAGCGAGTGCACCAGGTCAGCGGCATGCCCGGCCGCCTGCTCAAAATCCATGCCGGATACATCGGCTGCCATATTAAAATGTTGGGATATGCCGCCGGAGCCGGTGCAGCATCGCCACGACATGACGGTGCTGCGCCCCGACAAGCGCTATGACGCCCAGGACGGCGAGCCAGAACCCAAGAGCGGGATGCCAGCTCGCATGCAGGCTGGAGCCATTGTCGAGCCCGGGCAGCGAAATGGCGACGGTGCCGCTGCCCCACAGGTCGCCGACGAGGACCTCCGACGCCAGCGACATCCCCAGGGTGAACAGGACGACGGCGGCAACGCTGGCACCGACAGCCAGCCATGGTAGCCATGCCCGTCGATGATACCAGTACACCATGAGCAGGCCGGCGGCGGCGGCGAGCAGGCCGGCAACCGCGCTGCCCATGGTGTAAAACAGCCCGGGGAGATCAGCGATGGCGCCGCCCGCGTAATCCGGGGCATGGCCCGTGGTTATCATCTCCGCGGGCAGCAGATAGACATTGGTTTCCATCTCGGTGGCGCCCTGGCTGCCGGTGAGCTGCCACCAGCCGTGGAGCGGGGCGACGAGCAGCAGCGCGATAGCCGCGATGAGCAGGCCCCGGTGCCATGTCAGCCGTGACCGTTGCAGCAGCAGCGCCAGGCCCGCCAGGACGATGACGGCGACGGAGCCCAGCAATGGATACAGAGGCTGCTGCGTGGTGACCATGTTGATTGAGGTGTCGCCGGTGACCATTATGTCCCGCTCCGCGACGGTTTCGCCGTCGTCGACCGCGGTGACATGGTACTCGCCGGGCGGAAGCTCCGCCGTATCGACACGGCGGCCGTCTCGCATGAGCATGATGCCGCAGTCCTCCGGCAACCCCCGGCGGTCATGGCAGCTCACCCGGAGGTGGTATGCGGCGGGAAACGGTACCGCGATGGTGTCGGATGGCACCGTGACCTTTTGCTCGACGAGGACTGACTTGTAGCGGATGCGGAGCACGTATCCCCCGGCGGGCAGGTCGGTGTAGCGATAGCTGCCGTCTCCCCGGTGTTCTCCCTGGAGCAGCGTCGATGTTGCCATGTCGGGGCTGGTGAGCACGGGCTGCAAGGGCACCCCCGGCGGCATGTCCAGCCTGTCTTTCACAACGACGTCGAGGTCGTGGATCTCCGCCGTGACCTCTATGCCCGAGAGCCGAGGCAGCCGTATGTCCCGTTCATGCAAAACGAAGCCCTTGTAGGATGCCCGCAAAAGATAGGAGGCGGGCATGGGTGCACGCAGCGTCGCCGTGCCATCGCTACCGGTCGTGTTGCCGGCGATGGATGCATCATCGTCGAGCAATCTGACGGCCACGCCGGAGATGCCGTTGCCGTGCTGGTCATACACCGCCACCTCAAGGCTGCCCTCCAGCCGGCACCACACCCGGGCTGACATGTTTTTGTCAACAGTGACGGCGCGGGCGCCGATGTACCGCTGGCCGTCCAGTCCGCCCCTGACACGGATGACATAGCGGCCCGGGGGAACACGTGGAAACACGGCTGTCTTGAACACTGTTGCGTTCCGCAGGTCGAGCCCCAGCAGCGCGTCGACGTCCAATGGGATGCGGCTCGCGATACCCGACGATATCATGCTGTCGTTCCGCCAGAGCTCAACCGATGTTGCGGGCAGCTGCCATCCGGTGAGCAACGACAGCGCCGGCGCCAGCGGCAGCGATGGCGCCAGATGCGCTGCAACGACGAGGCGGTGTCGCTCCCCGGTGCCGCCCGTGATGCCGGTGCCGCTGCACAGCCGGCAGTCCTTCAGCCGTTCAAACGATTTGACCTCCTGTTTGACGGCGCCGACGCCATTGTTTTGCGTGGTGTAGAACTCGGAGGTGAACCGGGCGGTGAACCCCGCCGGGATGACGAGGTCGTGTTCGCCGTCGCGCTCGTAGGCGTTGCGGCCCAGCGAGATGCCGCCGCCGTCGACCTCGAGCCCGGGGACGCTGACCTCCTGCCGGCCGACCGCCCGGACCTGCATGCCGGGCAGCGATGGCGCGGGTGTGGTGGTGTTGAACAGCAATGCGTAGGCGGTGCCCGTGGTGCCGCTGTCGATGGACACCCAGGCGGGGCTGCCGATGTCGATGTCATCCCGGGTGTCGAGCAGCCACCTGTAGTCGCTGCTCTCGGGGTCCTGGTCGAGCCGGTATTGGTGGACGACGCCGTCCTCGGTGTTGACATGGAGAAAGGGCGGGATGGCGCCCAGGTTGAGCCGGTCTATCGACGAGGAACGGGCTTTGACGGTTAAAAGGTAGGCGTAGACGCCGTCCTCGTTGGTGACCCCGTCCACCATGCATCGTTCTTTGACCTCGTGCTCCACCGCTGCCATCAGCCGTTTTTCGCTGCCGGGGCTGTGATAGTAGGTATATACGGCGGTGGTCTCAGCCTTGCCGTTGGCGCTGCTGCTCTGGATGCCCACCCGGGCCATCAGGGGGCCGTCGACCATGATGTTTTTGGACAGCAACTGTTCGTCGGTGCCCCTGTCCCGCCCCTCGTACCAGAAAAAGGCGTAGGAGGCGAGCTGCCCCCAGTTTTGCACCTCGAAGCTCTGTCGGTCGGGCAGCTGCTTGATGATTTTTTGGGACATGTCGATGCCGAAAAAGTCGCCCTGCTGCCCGACGCCGTAGACGACGTCGCCGTCGTCGGCTATGCTGTAGTAGTCGAGGTCGATGCTGTAGCCGGGCACGGGCTCATAGTAATAGCTGCCCTCGCCCACGCTGACATGGTCTTCATAGCCCGGCGCCCCTGTCTCGTCGTCGCTGTAGGCCAGGACGTATTCGCCGGGCCCCCGGAGCAAAAACACCAGCCGGCATCCCGTTATGTGCGCGCTGTCCATCCGTTCGAGGTCGTAGATCTGGCAGGGCAGCTCCACCGCGCCGGAGCCGTCGTCATACAAAACCCTGACGGCATGCCGTGTTTCATTGGCCGCATAGCATGGCTGTTCGAACCGCACCCGGATGTCTATTGGCTGCCCCGCCATCGCCGG
>Ga0207797_1000785_pt1 | contig 23802 bp, 18 predicted proteins | sample PRCRCaboRojoPR_6_FD_187275 | JGI IMG/M metagenome (GOLD analysis project Ga0207797, IMG submission 187275) | Marine sediment microbial community from Cabo Rojo, Puerto Rico - PR CR 10% Liquid 1 (SPAdes) | ecosystem: Environmental > Aquatic > Marine > Coastal > Sediment | place: Cabo Rojo, Puerto...
CAGCCCCACGGTTCATCTGCGAGGCGCGGCCCTTCGAGGCCTGGAGCACCGTCGCGCCGCGGGACCGGGCGAGGGCACGCGTCTCGTCCTTGGAGCCCCCATCCACGACGATGGTTTCGAACGGCTCCTCCTGAGACTGGAGGCAGTGCAGCGTAGGCCCGAGCGTGCCCTCCTCGTTCAGGGTCGGGATAATCACCGAGATGAGGGCCGGGTCGGACACGCCGGGGGGACGTCAGTCTCTGAGAGCACACGCCTCCTGTTTTGTGCACTCACCAGATCATCTGTTTCATGCAGAAGACCGATCCGCCTGCCTTCAGAAATTCGCTGGTGTCGAGCTCGACCGGCACGAAGTCGTGTTTGCGCAGCCGATCGTTCGTCAGCTCGCAGCCCTCCTGAATCAGGACGTGCTTGCCGTCCGGGCAGTGGCCGTTGCAGGCGAGCTGGTGGCGCGCCTCGTGGTCCGGCACCTCGATGGGAGTCTCAAAAAGCGCGTCAATGAGGGCGAGCCCCGTGTCGTCGAACGCGTCGGGGGCCACGAGGGCGTGCTCCGCGTCGAGCGGGCAAAGGCACGTGTCGAGGTGGTAATAGTCCGGATCCGTCAGGCGGAGCAGAACGATCGGCACATCCAGCAGGTCGTGGAGTGCCTCGTATGCCTCCGGGCTCGTGCGGTAGCCGTACCCGCCCCAGAGCAGACGACGCTTCGGGTGCCAGAGCGCATCCCCCATGCCCTCAAAGTCCGCCGATAGGTCGTCCGGCAGCGTCTTTACCTTGTACCCCTGGTCGTCAAAGAAGCGGTCGTAGTACGGCACCTCCCCCTTCCGGTGCTCGCTGTGCATGCGGCTAAGGACCACTCCCTTCGTGCCGGACTCCGGCTCGTAGAAGGGGAGCGTCTGGTTCGCGCAGAACACCATGTCCGGCAGCCCGGACTGACCGTTCACCTCAATCGGGTCCCGGTCGAGGGCCGTGTACGTGGCGCGGACGGCCTTCCACTGCTGCCAGGCCACGTCTTTCTTGACCGCCCCCACGTTCTCCGACATGTGAGGATTGATCACGTATTCGACATCGAAGTGCGTGGGGGTGGTGAGGACGACCCGGTTCGGGCGGGGGAGGGAGGGCAGGTCCTTCAACTGAGCGTCGAGATCATCGGGGCTTTGGTAGATCATGGGGATGGGAGAATGGATTGGAAGGCAGGGTGGGAAGGTTCGGGGGCGGACCAACCGAAATCTACGACTCAGAAGTCCCGCCGCGCAAACCAGATTCCGGTGACGCCGTAGGCCGCGCCGCCGAACAGGAGGGAGGAGATGAGCGGATACCACGACGAGACGGCGTTGCCCTTGGCGAGGTTCGACACGATCTGGGTGACTTCCGTGAAGTTGGGGAGCGTGTGGTACAATCCCCAGAATATGGGCTGGCTCACCGGCCCGAGCGTAGGGCTGATCTGGTTGGCCGCCGCGAGGACCATCGACACGAAGATGAGCCCGTAGGAGACGATGAGGCCCAGGGCGGTGCTCTCGGTCCAGACGCCCATAAGGGTGACGGCGCCGTACATGACCGCGAACATCCCCACCACGATAAGGAGGGAGAGCAGAAACCGCGGGTTCCACACGCCCGTCTTCAGTGACATGATGATCCAGACGCCGCCCATGAGGTAGAGGGTGAGCACGGCAATGGCGCTCCACACGCCCAGTACGTGCCCGAAGAGGGCTTTCGTGCGGCTGACGGGCTTGGAGAGTAGCAACTCTACCCGTCCGTCCGATTGCAAATCGGGGAAGAGGGACGCAGAGGCGAAGAGGGCAAGGAGAATGCCGATCCAGTACGCCACCCCCGCCACGACGGACTCCACGGCGATCACCACGCGGTTGAGCGTGAGTGCGGGCGCCTCCTCGCCGCCCATGTCTTCGGGTGTGGCCTCCTGGCCGAAGAGGCGAATGCCCGCGAGCGAGCCCTCTACCACGTCGAGGTTCAGCGCAAAGGTGACGGCTAGCAGCACCAGCGAGCTGATGATAAACAGCCCTAGCACGATTTTTCGGGCCCAGAGCTCCCGAAACGTGATGAGGACGAGGCCGAGAAGGGGACGCATTGCGTATGGGCGTTTGGGCGTTGTGCGTTAAGCGTTATGCGTTGAACGTTCCGGGGCAATGGGAGACGGCACTGAGCGATGGTGTTCACTGGATTGAGAAATACGCATCACGTCCTCACGCGTCACGAGGGGTATCGACGACGTCGATGAAGTAGTCTTCGAGCGACTGACGGAGCGGCGTGATCGACTCGATCTCAACGTCGGCCCTGCGGAGGCGATCCAGCACGGCGTTTAGGGTGGCGCGGTCGTCGGCGCGGACGCGGTACTGTTCCAGGTCCGGCGCGGGGGCGGAGCCGTCCGGGGACGGGGCGAGGGGGAGGTCGGTGTCGTTCCGGATCGAATCGGGCAGGGAGGTGGCGACGAGGTCGTAGACCCGCTCCACGGCGGTAAGCTCCTCCACGCTCCCCTGCCGCACCAGCGACCCCTCGCGCAGGATGGCGATCTGCGTGCATACCTTCTCGACCTCCGAGAGGAGGTGCGAGTTGAGGAAGATTGTCCTCCCCTCGTCCCGCAGTTCCAGGACAATGTCGCGGATGGCCCGGCGGCCCACCGGGTCCACGCCGCCGGTCGGCTCGTCGAGGAAGAGGAGGTCCGGATCGTTGAGGAGCGCCTGTGCCAGCCCGAGGCGCTGGAGCATGCCCTTCGAGAAGGTCTTCACCTTCGAGTCGCCCCGTCCGTCGAGGTCGAGACGCTCAAGCAGCGCCGGGATGCGGTCGTTTCGCTTCGCCCGTGGTACGTCGGCGAGGCGGCCGTAGGCGTGCAGCGTCTGCACGGCGGTGAAGAAGCCGGGGAAGCGGTGATTTTCGGGGACGAAGCCGATCCGCTGCCGGGCGGCGGGATCGCCGGCGGGACGATCGAAGAGGTGGGCCGTGCCGCTCGTGGGGTGGACCAGCCCGAGCAAAATCTTGACGAGCGTCGTCTTGCCCGCGCCGTTGGGGCCGAGGAGACCAAAGATGGCGCCCTCGTCCACCGTTAATGAAACCTCGTCGAGTGCCTGCACCGTGGACCGCTGCAGCAGGCCGGTGCGGTAGGTTTTTGACAGCGACGAGACGGAGAGGGCGGGCATGAAGGCGGATCCTTATTTGCTCTCGTCTGACTCCGGAACGTCGGACGGTGCCGCGTCCTCAGCGGCAGTGTCGGGTGTCCGGGGCGGCGCGTCGCTCTGAATGACGTGCGTCGTGCGCTGCGGAAAGGGGATCTCCACGCCCTTCTCGTCGAACGCGCGCTTCAGGCGCTGGCGCAGTTCGCGCTCGGCGGCGAACTGCTCCCCGGGTTTCACGCGCACCACCACCCGCGCTGTTACAGACGAGTCGCCAAAGTCCATGAGGCCCTGCACCTGCGGCGATTCTTCGAGCACGATGTCCTGATGCTCCGCCACCCACTCGTTGGCCACATGCTCCATAATGGGCAGGATGTCGTCCACGTTCTGCCCGTAGCTCAGGCCCACCGGCACGATGGCCCGCGCCCACTGCACGCTCTTGTTGCCGAAGATGCGCACCTCGCCCGCGGGAATCATCACCAGCTCGCCGTCGAACTTCCGCAGCTTGATGAGCCGCACCCCGATTTCCTCGATCGTACCGGTGTGCCCGTTGATCGTCACGAGGTCGCCGACGTGCAGGATGTCGTCGAAGAGCAGAAAGACACCGCCGATGACATCCTTCACGAGTGTCTGCGCGCCGAATCCAATGGCGAGCCCCGCGATTCCGGCGGTGGCAATGAGGGCGCCGATGTCGAGCCCCACCTCGCTGAGGACCATGATGCCCGCGACGGCCCACACCGCGTAGCCCGCGATGGACTGGAGCAGGTTGCCGAGCGTGACGGCGCGCTGCCGCTTCGGATCGGTGGGCGGAAGGTCCTGTACTCGGGCGATCCACTGCTGCGTGCCGCGCCGGACGAGCGCCAGGATGAGGGCCGCGAGGCCGAGAATGACGACGATCCGTACCGCACCGAGAAGGAGGGCCCGCAGGCTGAGCGATTGGAGCCAGACCTGCGGGTTGGCCTGCAGGAGCAGAGACGGATCCGCGAGAAAAGAGGAGGACAGAGACGGGTGCTGCACAGAGGGGGAAATCATTTACCGATGCGAGAGGAAGTTGGCGAAGAGCCTTTGCCTACTCCGCTCGGACCTGCTTGAATGTGTAGGGGTCGAGTGTGGGAGCATGGGTGGGTGGGCGGTTTTTCCTCCTACGCTCCCAAACGCCCAGACGCCCACACGTTGCGGCGTTCTCCTCAAAGACGTTTGCACAGCTCAGTTTGCGTCCGAGAGGGCGTCGATGCCGGGGAGGGGCGCGCCTTCGAGGAAGGTGAGCAGGGCGCCGCCGCCGGTGGAGACGTGGCTGATGCGGTCGGTGCAGCCGGACTGGCTGAGGGCCGAGACCGAGTCACCCCCGCCGACCACGGAGAACGCTCCCTGATCGGTGGCGTCGGCCACCGCCTCCGCGATGGCCATGGTGCCCTCTGCAAACTGGTCGATTTCGAAGACGCCCATCGGCCCGTTCCACACCACCGTCGCGGCGTCGAGAATGGTCTCCCGGTACGCGTCAATCGTGTCGGGTCCAATGTCGAGCCCCATCATGTCTTCCGGAATGTCGCCCTCGACGACGGTGGCCTCGACGCCTTCCTCCGCCGCTTCGGCCACGACGTGGTCGCTGGGGAGGTGGAGGGTGTCCCCGGCCTGGTCGTAGAGCGTCTCGGCCGTCTCCAGCCGATCGGCCTCGAAGCGAGAGGTACCGATTTCGTGCCCGAGCGCCTTGAGGAACGTGTAGCTCATGGCACCGCCGATGAGCAGGTGGTCCGCCGTTTTGGAAAGCGCCTCGATCGTTCCAAGCTTGTCGGAAACCTTCGAGCCGCCGAGGATGGCGACCATCGGATGCTGGGGGTCGTCGCGGACGCGGGTCAGCGCCTCTATTTCCTTCTCCATCAGGCGCCCCATTACGGCGGTGTCCACGAACTCCGCCACGCCGGCCGTGGAGGCGTGCGCCCGGTGGGCCGTCCCGAACGCGTCGTTCACGTACACGTCGGCCAGGTCGGCCAGAGCCCGCGCGAAGGTCTCGTCGTTCGACTTCTCCCCGGCGTCGAACCGGGTGTTCTCCAGCAGAATGATGCTTCCCTCACTCATGCCGTTGACGATCTCCTCGACTGTATCGCCCACGGTGTTGCTGGAGAAGCGTACTCGCTCCTCGATCAGCGTACCGAGGTGGTCGCCCACACAGGCGAGGCTCAGGTCCGGATCGGGCTGGCCGCCGGGCCGACCCAGGTGACTGATGAGGATGGCTTTGCCTCCATCGTCGAGGACTTTCCGAATGGTAGGCAAGGCGGCTCGGATGCGGGTGTCGTCTCCCACGCACGGACTCCCGTCCTCGGCGGTGTCGAGAGGCACGTTGAAGTCGACGCGGATGAGGACGCGCTTGCCGCGCACGTCGATGTCGTCGAGGGTCAGCTTTTTCATGGGGTGGGGGTATTGGGCGACACAACGAGCGATCCGCCATCCCGCTTCGGGGCGAACGAAAAGGCCCCGAGGCAGGAGGCAAGAGAAACCGCGGCACCTGGATTAATCGGCGATCCGTTCCACGAGGTCCACTGTGCGGCAGGCGTAGCCCCACTCGTTGTCGTACCAGCCCACGACCTTCACCTGCGATCCGGCCACGTTCGACCACGGCGCATCGTAGATGCAGGAGTGCGGATTGTGGATGACATCGCGAGAGACAATCGGCTCGTCGCTGTAGGCGAGGATGCCCTCCAATTCGCCGTTGGCGGCCTCGTGGAAGGCTGCGTTCACGTCGTCGATCGTCACGTCCTGCTCCACGACGGCCGTCAGGTCCGTCACCGAGCCGTCGGGGGTGGGCACGCGCATGGCCATGCCGTCGAGCTTGCCGTCGAGGTGGGGCAGCACCTCGCCCACGGCCTTCGCGGCGCCGGTGGTGGTGGGGATGATCGACTCGGCCGCAGTGCGGGCGCGGCGGAGGTCGCTATGCGGTCCGTCCACGATGTTCTGGGAGGAGGTGTAGGCGTGGACGGTGGTCATGAGGCCGCTTTCAATGCCGAAAGCATCGTCGAGCACCTTCACGAGCGGAGCCAGGCAGTTCGTCGTGCAGCTTGCATTGGACACAATCTCCTCGTCGCCCGTCAGTTCGTCGTCGTTCACGCCGAGCACGACCGTTGCGTCGACCTCGCTCTTGGCGGGGGCGCTGATGACGACCTGGTCGGCACCGGCTGTGAGATGCATGCTCGCCTTCTCCCGCGTCCGGAAAACCCCCGTCGACTCAATCACCACGTCGGTGTCGAGGTCGCCCCACGGCAAATTCGTCGGGTCCTTCTCGCTGAAGACCGGGAACTCGTCCCCGTCCACCACGAGGGTATCGCCGTCCAAGCTCACGTCTCCTGGATATTGCCCATGCACGGTGTCATATTTGAACAGGGTCGCCAGCGTCTCGGCATCCGTCAGGTCATTCACGCCGACAATGTCGACGTTGCTGTCGCCGCGCTCCAGAAGCGCCCGAAAGCACAACCGACCGATGCGGCCAAATCCATTAATTCCGAGCTTGATAGCCATAATTCAGGGAGAGTCTGAGTTCGACAGTTGAAACGAACGGCCCAGCGCGCCCACGGCTCAGCCCCGCAGCCGCGCAAGATCGCTTGCGAAATGTCCGCATGCGAAATGAGTGGTAGCACCGGACACAACACGCTCCAAGTTATAAAATATCCGGCAGCTTCCTTGGTAAAGATCACATGCAAAACCGGCCCCGTCACCGGTCGCTTCATCCCCAGCGGAAACGAACGAACGACGGATCGTTAAACGGAATTCGCCAGCCTTGATTGACTCGTCCTCAGTCTCCCGTTCCGTTTTTGGGGATGAACTTCGTCGTCATCTGACTCTGAACATTCGTCGAACATGACTGCCCTCAAAACCCCCGAAAAGAAATCTCGTCGCCAGGAGCTCCGGCAGAACATTTTTGTCGAGCTCTACGCACGGGCCCTGCTGTTTTACGAGGAGCACCGTCGCGTGGCGCAGGGAATTGGGGTGGCGCTTCTCGTGCTCGTGCTGGCCATTCCGGGATACATCTACTATCACCAGCAGCAGGAGGAGGCAGCCAACCAGCAGCTCGGACAGATCCTTCCCGTCTACGAGCAGGGGAACTACCAGCAGGCCCTCGACGGCACGAGCAATCAGGCTGGACTCCTGACGATTGCCGATGATTACGGCAACACCGACGCGGGCAACCTCGCGACCTTCTATGCGGCAAACGCGCTCTACGAGCTTGAGGAGTACGACCGGGCCCTGACGTACTTCCAGCGGTTCGAGAAGGGGTCGGACTTCATCGGGGCAAGCGCCTACGCGGCGCAGGCGGCCATTCACGAGAACAAAGGAAACTTCGGGCGGGCCGCCGAGCTCTACGAACAGGCGGCGTCGCAGTACGGGAATAAGCTGACCGCCCCCCGCTTTCTACTCAGCGCTGGACAAGCCTACGAGGAGTCGGGCCAGTACGAGGCAGCCCTGAACATGTACCAGCGGATCCAGGACGAGTACCCGGACTCCAATCAGGCCAGCAACGCGGAGCGGTACATGGCCCGGGCCAAGGTACGTCAGCAAAAAGCCTCTTCGTAAGTTGCTGGCGCGGGGCTAGCTGGGAGATTGGATCGGTGGCTGAACCGACCGATCTGGACGGGACGGTGATCCGCGGTCGAGTCTGCGCCCCCTTCTCTCGCCTTCTTGATGCTTGGCCGGGCGGAGCCCGGACCCACGGCACATTCTGTGGACGATCCTTTCGCTTTGGCATGCCCACAATTCTGGTCGTCGACGACGAGGCAAGCATTCGTCGGACGCTCCGCGAAATTTTGGAGTACGAGGACTTCGAGGTTGAGGAGGCCGTCGATGGAGAGGAGGCGCTGGAGGCCCTCCGCGAGAATGCGTACGACCTCGTGATCCTAGACGTAAAGATGCCGAAGATGGACGGCATGGAGGTTCTCGAAACGATCGCGGACGAGGGCTACGAGGTGCCGGTCCTCATGATTAGCGGCCACGGCACCATCGAGACGGCCGTGGAGTCGACCAAGCTTGGGGCGTACGATTTCATCGAGAAGCCCCCCGATCTCAATCGCCTCCTGGTCACGGTGCGCAACGCCCTGGACCACGGGGAACTGGAGGTCGAAAACCGGCGCATGCGGCAGACCATCACCGAGCAGAGCACGGGCGACCTGCCGCCCATCATCGGCGAGAGCGATGCCATCCGAGAAATCAAGGACACGATCGAGCGGGTGGCGCCCACGGAAGCGCGGGTGCTGATCTCCGGCGAGAACGGCACGGGCAAGGAGCTCGTGGCGAAGTGGATCCACCACAAGTCGGCCCGGGCCGAGGAGCCGATAGTGGAGGTCAACTGTGCGGCCATCCCGAGCGAGCTGATCGAGAGCGAGCTCTTCGGCCACGAGGAGGGGTCATTTACTGGCGCCACGCAGCAGCGCATTGGCAAGTTCGAACAGGCGCACGAGGGGACGCTGTTTCTCGATGAGATCGGCGACATGAGCCTCTCGGCGCAGGCCAAGGTGCTTCGGGTGCTGGAGGAGAACGAGATTGAGCGAGTGGGGGGCGAGCACACCATCTCGGTCGATGTGCGGGTCATCGCCGCGACGAACAAGGACCTGATGGCAGAAATTGAGGAGGGCAACTTCCGGGAGGACCTGTACCACCGGATTGGCGTCATCCTGATCGACGTGCCACCCCTCCGGGAACGCCGGAACGACATTCCGCTGCTTACGCGGCACATTGCCGAGCGGGTGGCGAAGCGCAATGGATTGCCGCCGAAGGAGTTTGATGAGGAGGCGCTCCAACGCCTCAAGCGCTACGACTGGCGGGGCAACGTCCGCGAGCTGCACAACGTCATTGAGCGCCTCCTCATTCTCGTGGAGGGCAACACGATCGAGGCCGCCGACATCGATCAATTCGTACAGCCGGGCCTGGGGTCGAACGGGCCCACGCAGGAGCTCATCGAGGCGTACGACGACTTCAGCGACGCCCGCGACCAGTTCGAGAAGCACTTCATCCAGCACAAGCTGCACGAGCACGACTGGAACGTGAGCCAGACGGCCGAGACGATCGGGATCCAGCGGTCGCACCTCTACAACAAGCTAAACAAGTACGGCCTCGAACGCGGAGATTAGATGTATCGCGCATGTCGTATTGCGTGTGTCGAACGGGAACGGATACGCACTCCGCAATACGAGATCCCGACTGACCTCCGTTCGTCCGAAACGAACTCAGATCTCCCCTTTAACTCCTCCGCCGCCGTGGCCGCCCCACTCCTCACGGTCGACGATCTCGTGAAGCAATATGACACCGGTGGTGATGAACCGCTGACGGTGCTGCAGGGGCTCGACATGACCGTTCAGGAGGGGGAAATCGTGGCCGTCGTCGGGGAGAGCGGGACGGGGAAGTCGACCCTGCTCCACCTGCTCGGCGCCCTCGACCGTCCCACCTCCGGGACCATTCGGTTCGATGACGAGGATCTCTTCGCGAAGAGCGACGACGAGCTTGCGGCGTTCCGCAACCGCTCCATCGGGTTCGTCTTTCAGTTTCATCACCTCCTCCCCGAGTTTACGGCGCTCGAAAACGTGGCCATGCCCGCGCTCATCCAGCACCGGTCGATGGGGGACGTGACCCCGCGGGCCCGCGAACTGCTCGACCTCCTGGGCCTGGCCGACCGCGCCGACCACCGCCCCGGCACGCTCTCGGGCGGGGAGAAGCAGCGCGTGGCCATCGCCCGGGCCCTAATGAATGAGCCGGCGTTGGTGCTCATGGACGAACCGACCGGCAATCTCGACGCCCGCACGGCCGAGCCGCTGCACCAGGAAATTGAGCGGCTCAGCCGAGAAATGGCCCAGACCTTCGTGCTCGCTACGCACGACCCGTCGCTTGCGCGGGTTGCCGGGCGGGTCCTACGTCTAGAGCTTGGCCAGCTCCACGCCCTGGAGCCCTCCGACGAGATGGCCGCCCCACATCCTCGCCCCGACGACGATCCGGGCGAGTCGTGACCGGGAGATGAAACGAAAATGATTCTTTGACGACAGACCTTGAACTCCGGGTGCGGGGGTGCGTTAGGGAGACGGCTTGAGGCAACGACCTCTTCTTTTGAGGAACGCCCCGTTTCTCTGCTCGAGACAAGAGAGCGGGACAGATCTACTGCCCCGTCCTCGGATGGAAGGACTCAGGCCAGTATTATGCCAGGGACAGGCCGTTTGGGCACCTGGCCGTGCTTTTTGCGAGACCGATCTTTTGCAGTTCCATGGACTCGATTGACTCCCTCCCGCTCTTTCCGCTGAGCCTCGTGCTCTACCCCGGCGAGCAGCTCTCCCTGCACATCTTCGAGGAGCGGTACAAGGATCTCACCGCGTATTGCCTGGAGCACGACGTGTCGTTCGGGGTCGTGCGGGCCGGGGAGGACACGTGGGCCGACGTTGGGACGACGGCCCGGATTGACCGTGTCGTGAAGCAGTATGAGGATGGGCGCTCCGACATCGTGGTGCAGGGGGAAGAGCGGTTCCGAATCGAGGCCGTCCACGACGATCAGGCCAGCTACTACACCGCCGACGTGACGATGCTTGCGGACGAGGACACCAGTGTGGATCTCGACCTGAAGGAGCGCGTCATCACACAGCATATGAAGCTTTTGGAGTTGGCCGGGCGCACCGTCCGGCCTGATCTCTACGAAGACGTGGAGCGGCTGTCCTTCGTCCTCGCCCAGAACGGAGCGCTCGATGGAGAGCAGAAGCAGGAATTGCTTGAGTTTCGGACCGAAAACGAGCGCATCCGCTACCTCATCCATCACTTCGAGTCGATCATTCCCCGCATCGAACAGCAGGAGGGCGTCCAGCGCCGCATCCGCTCGAACGGGCACTTCAAAGATTTTCCGCCGGAGGAGGTGTAAAGGCAGTAGAGCTCGGGCGTGTGGGTGTGGCTAGACGGATAGGAGCAACAACAGGCCCTCCCCCAGGATGGTGGGGACAGGGGCCACTGTTACAGCATGATCGCTGTAGGGAGAAGCGTGGACATTGGGCCTATCTTTTGCGAGATTGATCGGTCCGTAACAGCTTTTGCCCAGTTCTGAGCGCCCTTCATGCCACGGATTGGTCCCTACTCTCTTCACGCCGTAGAAACCGGACGCTTTGGGTTGGACGGCGGCGCGATGTTCGGGATCGTGCCGAAGCCCCTCTGGTCGAAGCGCATCGAGCCGGACGCGCAAAATCGCATCCCGCTGAGCATGCGCTGCCTGCTGCTGGTGGGAGACGATCGCGTGATCCTTGTGGATACGGGCATTGGGGATACGTTCGAGGGCACCGAGTACCAGGACATCTACGCCGTCGACCACAGCAGTACGACGCTGGAGGGGTCGCTGCGCGACCACGGCGTTGCACCGGCCGACGTGACGGACGTCATCCTCACGCACCTTCACTTCGATCACTGTGGGGGCAGCACCAAGCAGACCGACGCGGGCATTGAGGTCACCTTCCCCAACGCCACGTACCACGTGCAGGAGCAGCACTGGGACTGGGCCACCGACCCGAATCCGAAAGAAAAAGGCTCTTTCCTTGCCGACACGTTTGTCCCGATTCAGGAAGCCGGCCGGCTTCATCTCGTGGAGGGGGAGGGAAGTCTCCTTCCGCACGTTGACGTAGCACTCGTTTACGGTCACACCGAGGCGCAGCAGGTTGTGAAAGTACAAGACGATGCCACCACCCTCGTCTATGTGGCCGATCTGTTGCCCACGACCCATCATCTCCCTCCTGCCTGGACGATGGCCTACGACGTGCGCCCGCTGCAAACGATTGACGAAAAAGGCGACTTTCTGGAGCGGGCCGAACGGTCGGAATGGAACTTGTTCTTCGAGCACGACCCGGAGGTCGCGGTCGGAGATCTCAACCGGACCGACCGGGGAATCGAAGTCGTCCGCCCGCGCCCGCTCGAAGAGCTGTAGGCGGCCGGCCTGACTTCGCGAATACAGGCACACCTCTTCTCTCCATTCCTTTCAGGACTACGTTGTCTACGATGACCGACTTTGAGGAGCCCGAAACAAACGAGGAGATCCGTGAGGTCGTCTCGTCCGTCTACCATGACCTAAACAATCCCCTCTCCATCATCTCGGGGAATGCACAGTTTCTCGTGGAGCTGAGCCAGGAGGAGGAGCTGGACGAGCAGTTCGTCTCGTCGGCTCAGGACATACAGGAGGCCTGCGAGCGGATGTCTGAGGCCCTCCAGCGCCTGACCCACCTCAAGGACGCACTGGGGGACGAGTAGTCGACAAAGATGTACGTCGCGGAAACTCTGAGAGTGACAGTCCCTTGAAGAGGCGTAGGATTCAGGCGGCCAGCGGGGGAACGTCGTCGACAATATTACATTCGTACCCGCACACCGGGTATTTTCGGGGACCCACCAGGACAGCCTGAGCTTGAGATTCTTCCGAACAACCATCTCCAACAGGCCTGTTGATGTAAAGCGTTACGAATGACGCATTGCCACTGCGTTCGTGGCACTCGGCGCGAGTTGTACGATGAAGCCGTCGGCACACCGGGCGAGGCGATCCTGGGTGATACGGTGTATGCGGTGCCGTGCCGCGTCGACTTTCGTTCTGTACGCGATTAACCTTCTCCTTCCATGACAGACCTGTCTTTCTCTCACACGCCCCGGCAGCTTCTCACGCTGCTCGGATCGGTTGTTCTTGCCTGCACGCTTGCGGTGCCGGCCCACGGTCAGGTGGCGCAGTCGTCGGCCCTGTTTCTCCGCATTGAGCCCGATAGTCGATCGGCGGGCATGGGGAATGCGGGTGTTGCCCTGGCGGACAACGCGAACGCGATGTTCTGGAACCCATCGGGCCTTGCGTTTCAGGAAAACACGCAGGTGGGCCTTACGCACGCCAACTGGCTGCCGGAGTTTAACGCCAACCTCTTCTACGAGTACCTCGTGGGGACGTACCACGTCGATGGCGTGGGTACCTTCGGGGGCAACGTCCAGTTTCTCAATCTTGGGGAAACCGAGATTCGGGACGCACAGGGAAACGTGCTCGGGGTGTCAAACTCCTTCCAGCTTGCCCTCTCTACCTCCTACGCCGTGAAGGTCTCTGAGCAATTCAGTGTGGGGACGTCGCTCCGGTTCATCCGTTCGAAGCTTACGTCGGGGCAGCGAGTGGGAGGAGATGGAAGCGCGTCCACCCTTGCGACGGACATTTCGGCCCTCTATCGCTCGGCTCCCTTCTCGCTGGGCGGGGCGGACGCGACCTTCTCTATGGGGCTCAACATTGCCAATCTGGGGGGCACGTTGGACTTCGACCCGAGTGAAGTGGGGAAGGACCCCATCCCTGCCAACCTCCGGATCGGGCCGGCGCTGACCATCGACTTTGATGAATACAACTCGCTGACCCTGGCGACGGACTTCAACAAGTCATTGGTGAGCACCGATGTAAAAGAGATTCAGAGGCAGCAGGGCGATTCGACTGTGACCGAACAAATCCGCGTGGGGAATTCTGGATTTGAGGGGCTCTTCGACTCGTGGGGGACGGCTTCCGGACTCGTTGGTCCCGATGGGGAGGCCGAGTCCCTCTCCCTGATCGAGCAGTTCACGATTGGGACGGGACTGGAATACTGGTACAGCGACCTGTTTGCCCTCCGAACTGGGTACTACTACGAAGACCCGAACAACGGAGACCGTCAGTTCCTAACGTTCGGGGCCGGGCTCCGGTACAACATCGTTGGGGTCGACATTTCATACCTCTACACGCAAGACGACAACAGTCCGCTGGCCAATACCCTGCGGTTCTCGCTCCTGTTTAGCTTTCAGTAACGCTGTGGTGGTCCGGAATCCCTCGTGGCTTCCGAGGATTGTGCCGGATGCGCCGCGAGAGTCCTACCCCGATACGCCGCACCAGGCCGGTGCAGCGTATCGGGGTTTGCTATCTGCCGTCCGTGGTTGGATAACTGTGAGCCGAGTGGTACATTAAATTAACAATGCCTGGCGGTGCGTCGTGTGTTGGGGCACTCCAGACGGACCGCGAGCCTTACGGTTGGTCCTGCGCTCCGATGATGAAACGGTGCCGATCATGAGTTCGACGTCTGACGTGCCTGGGAATGGAGACCTTCGCCGCCGTATTCTGGATACGGCGCGTCACCTCCTCGTGCAGGAGGGATACCAGGATCTGTCGATGCGTAAGATTGCCGACGCTATTGGCTACAGCGCCACCAGCATCTATCTGTATTTTGACAGCAAGGACGCGCTGCTGCACGCCCTTATCCACGAGGGCATGATGGGGCTGCGGGATCAACTGCGGGAGACGGCGGCTCAGCATCCCGAGGCTCCAGTCCGTCGGATGCGGGCGCTCTGCCGCTGCTTCGTCGAGTTTGGGCTCGACAACCCCGAATACTACGAGATCATGTTTCAGCTGCGGCCGGAGCGGATGGAGCGCTATCCCCCCGAGAAGTACCGGCAGGCTCGCGAAAACCTCCAGTTCTTTGCCCAGGCGCTCGAAGAAGGGGTCGAGAAGGAGATTTTTGAAGTCGAGGACACCCGGGTCTCCGCCAGTACGGTCTGGGCCTCTCTGCACGGCACCATTTCTCTGCTGCTGGCCGACCGGGTCGACGTGCAGATTGATCCAGACGCCTTCATCGACACCGCCATTCGCCAGGCCATCCGGGGCTTCCAGCGCGCCCCCGCCCCGTCGACTCCCTGAGAACCGCCCAGACGCCGCCTGGGTCGACCCTTTCGCTTTCTTTCACTGATGGACCCCGCGGTTTATGCCCGACGCTGTAGACACCGCCGATTCCGCCCCCGACGTGGTCCGCACCGCCCCTCCGGACGCGGGGCCCTGCATCCGCGGGAAGACGCTTCCGGAGCTGCTCTACGAGACCACCGAGGCGTACGAGAACCCCCGTGCCCTGAACCAGCCCACCGAGGACGGGTGGGTGCCCCTCTCGCTTGATCGGTTCCGGCAGCGGGCGGAGGAAACCGCGCTCGGTCTCCTGGATCTCGGCCTGGATCGGGGCGACAAAGTGGCGCTCCTCATGGAGAGCGACGTCCCCTTCTGTGTGGTCGACATGGGCTGTCTCATTGGAGGCCTCATTGACGTGCCCCTGTATCTGTCCAGTTCGGCGGAACAGATGCAGTACGTGGTCGAGCACTCAGAGGCCAAGGTGCTCGTGGTGTCGAACCCGAAGCGCCTGGCACAGGCCGCCGAAATCCTGCCAGATCTGCCCCGCATTGACACCGTGATTCTCTGTGAGTCCGGCGACGCCGAGGACGATCGTCCCGAGTTGCCCCACGGCGTCGAACTGATGACGCTCGATGCCGTGCAGGAGCGGGGGCGATCGTCGGTGGAGGATCAGGCCGCGGCCATCGCAGAGCTGCGGGCTCAGATCGACGCGGATGACCTCGCGACCATCATCTACACGAGTGGCACCACGGGGCGGCCCAAGGGTGTGATGCTCTCCCACGAGAACATCTCCTCGAACGCTATCACCTCAGTGGGGGAGCTCGACGACTTCGAGACGGGGCCGGAGGGCGAGGTTGTGATCTCGTTCCTGCCCCTCACGCATGTGTTCGCCCGGATGCTGCAGTACGCCTTCATGTATCGGGGCGTGAGCGTCTACTTTACGCACCCTGACAATCTCGTGGAAGCGCTCCCGAAGGTGCGGCCCACGGTCTTCGCGTCGGTCCCGCGGGTGCTCGAAAAAGTGTATGCGGGGATCAAGAAGAAAGTGATGGCCATGACGGGCATCCAGAAAGCCATTGGGGAGTGGGGGCTGGAGGTGGCCCAAGAATACGACATGGAGCAGCCCGGCTCGGCCCTGTACAAGGCCAAGCACGCGATTGCAGACCGGATTGTCTTTCGCAAGTGGCGGGCCGCACTCGGTGGGCGTGTGAAGTACATCGTCGTCGGCGGGGCCGCGCTCCAGCCGGACCTCGCCAACATCCTCGCGGCGGCGGGCATCACGACGTTGCAGGGCTACGGGCTTACCGAGACGAGCCCGGTCATTACGTACACGCGCCCCTGGCGCAACAAACCCGGCACCGTAGGTGAACCCCTTCCGGGCGTGGAGGTCAAGATTGCCGATGACGGGGAGATTCTGACGCGCGGTCCCCACGTCATGAAGGGCTACTACAAGGCCCCCGACAAGACGGACGCAGTGATCGAGGACGAGGGCTGGTTTCACACCGGGGACATCGGAGAGTTCGACGAGGAGAGCTTCCTCAAGATTACCGACCGGAAGAAGGATCTCTTCAAGCTCTCGACGGGCAAGTACGTGATGCCGCAGCCCATCGAGAACCGGATGGGCAGTGAGCCGCTCGTAGACAATGCCGTCGTGGTGGGCAGCGACCGCAAGTTCTGCACGGCACTCGTTTTCCCGAACCCGGATCAGGTGCGGGCACAGGCGAAGGAATTTGGGTTGGATTCGGAGCAGGCCATTGACGATCTCCTCGCTGAGCCGGACATTGTAGATGCGTTCAGGTCCATCGTGCAGAGCGCGAACGAAGGCATGGACCACTGGTCCACCGTCAAGCGCTTCGCCCTGATTCCCGACGAACTGACCGTCGAGTCGGACCTGCTGACGCCGACGCTCAAGATCCGGCGGCCGAAGATTCACAAGTCCTACGCCGACGAGATTGAGGCGCTCTACTACGAAGAGGACGAGCCTCCGAGCGACCGCACGGAGCAGGGTGCGGTCCTGGTAGAGGCGTAACGTCTCCCGATCTCTGCAAACCGTAGGAGTCCACAAAGGGCTGGAAGCGGTTCCGTCTCGTCGCCCGTGGTTAACGCTGTTAATTTCGACACTTCAACTTTTCATCCATCTCTTCGACTGCAACCATGGAAACCAAAGCCCTCGACACCCGCGCCCTCGACCTGGAGGCCCCGGCCACGCACCGTCCCTTCCGGACGGCAGCAGTGCTGGGTGCTGGCACGATGGGGGCGCAGATTGCCGCCCACCTCGCCAACGCCGGACTGGAAGTCCATCTGCTCGACATCGCGCCCGACGACGAAGACGATCCGAACGCGGTCGTGGAGAAGGGCTTCGAACAGGCCCGCGACGCGAGTCCCGACCCGTTCTTTACCGACGACGTGGCCGACCGGATCTACCTCGGCAACTTTGAGGAGCACTTCGATCGGGTGGGCGAGGTCGACTGGATCGTGGAGGCGGTTTTAGAACGGATGGATGTAAAGCGGGACGTGCACGGTCGGATCGAGGAGCACGTCCGCGACGACGCTGTGATTTCGACGAACACGAGCGGGCTGCCCATTCACGAGATCGCTGAGGGCCGCTCGGACGACTTTAAGCGCCGCTTCCTGGGCACACACTTCTTCAATCCACCCCGCTACCAGAAGCTGCTGGAAGTGGTACCCACCGACCGCACGGAGCCGTCCGTCGTGGAGCGCGTGGCGCAGTTTGGGCGCCTGCGGCTGGGGAAGGGCATCGTCGTGGCCAACGACGTGCCGTACTTCATCGGCAACCGGATCGGCGTCTTTGCGCTGATGGAGGCGCTGCGCTACTACACCGAGGGCGAGTACACGATTGAGGAGATCGACACGCTCACCGGCAAGCTGGTGGGCCACCCCAAGTCCGCCACCTTCCGCACTGCCGACCTCGTGGGGCTCGACGTGATGCTCCACGTCGCGCAGAACCTGCACGAAAAGTTGGAGGACGACGAGCGCCGCGAGGCCTTCGAGGTGCCGGAGATCCTGCAGCGGCTCGTGGACGAGGGGCGGCTCGGGGAGAAAACGAAGGCCGGCTTCTACAAGAAAGAGGACGGCGAGATCAAGTCGCTCGACCCAGAGACGTTCGAGTACACCAGCGCCGAGGAAGAAGAGCTCGGGGACCTCGGCGAAATCTGGAAGGCGGGCGGGCTGAGTGCGCGTTTGAATGCGCTCTACCAGGATACCGGTCGGGCGGGACGGTTCTTCCGCGAAACGACGCTCGAACTGCTGGCCTACAGCGCCAACCGGATCGGCGAGATTACGGACAACCCCGCCGACGTGGATCGGGCCATCCGCTGGGGCTTTGGGTGGGAGAAAGGCCCGTTCCAGGTGTGGGACGCGCTCGGGATGGAGACGGTGAAGGAGGGGCTGTCCGACCGCGACCTGACCGTCGCCGACTGGGTCGACGACGTGGATGGAACGTTCTATCAGACGAGTGAGGGCCGACGGATGGTGTACCTGCCGGACGCTGGCGGATACGAGCCGGACCCCCGCCCCGACGATGAGCTCGATCTGACTGCCGTGAAGCAGGACGAGGCGAACGAGCTCTGGACGAACGACGCGGCGGCGCTGCTCGACCTCGGCGATGGCGTGGCGCTGTTCGAGTTCCGGTCGAAGGCCAATACGCTGGGGCGGGACGTGATGATGGGCCTCCGCGAGTGCATCGGGAAGGTGGAGGCGGATCCCGGTCTCCGGGGCCTCGTGGTGGGCAACCAGGGCAAGAACTTCTCGGTGGGGGCCAACCTCGGGGAGATGGCCATGGCCGCCTCGCAGGGGGATTTCGACGTGATCGATCAGTACATCTCCGAGTTTCAGGACACCATCCAGCAGGTGCGCTACGCCGAGAAGCCGGTCGTGGTGACGACGCATCAGCGCGTGCTCGGGGGGGGCTGTGAGATGGCGATGGCGTGCCCGAATCCGGTGGCCGCAGCGGAAACCTACATCGGCCTCGTGGAGCTGGGCGTGGGCCTCATCCCGGCGGGTACTGGGTCGATGCGACTTGCCGCCAAGGCCGCGAAGGAGGCGCCCAACGACAACCACAACGCCATCCAGGACCACCTGCGCCCCTACTTCGAGACGGTGGCGATGGCGGAAGTCGCGGAGAGTGCCGCGCAGGGCATCGAGATGGGCTTTCTGCCCGAGAACACGCGAGTCGTTACGCACGAGGACCGGCGCCTCCACGTGGCGAGAGAGGAAGTCCTTCGCCTCAGCGAGGAAGGCTACGCGCCGCCCCCGGTGATGAACAAGATCAAGGTCCTCGGGGAGAAGACGCTGTCGACCTTCAAGGTGGCGCTCATGCAGTACCGCGAAGGCAACTACATCTCCGAGTACGACGAGCATCTGGCCACCCAGCTCGGAAAGGTCATGTGTGGCGGCACACTGAGCAGTCCGCAGGAGGTCCACGAGGACTACCTGATCGAACTGGAGCGCGAGGTCTTTCTGAGCCTGCTGGGCGAGGACAAAACCCAGGCCCGCATCCAGCACATGCTGGAGCATAACAAACCTCTCCGAAACTGAGCGTTGCACGTTGGCGCGTTTGACGTTGAACGTTCCGCATCTGCACATCCTCCATCAACGTTCAACGTGCCAACGTTCTAACGTCCAACACCCGCTACTCAACCTGCCAACCTTCAACCTGAACCCATGGAAGCAACAAACGACGCCTACATTGTCAGCAGCGTCCGCACGCCCGTCGGCAAGGCCGAGAAGGGCACGCTCGCGAACTATCGTCCGGAGGACCTCGGCGCTGAAGCCGTAAAGGGCGCGATGGGCCGGATCGACGGCCTGGAGCCCGAGATGATCGACGACGTGCTGATGGGCTGCGCCTTTCCGGAAGGGCCGCAAGGAATGAACGTCGGGCGGATCATTGCCCGCAAGGCTGGGCTTCCCGACCACGTTCCCGGCGCCACGATCAACCGCTTCTGCTCGTCGGGCCTCCAGACGATCGCCCAGGCCACGCAGCGCATCGCCACCGGCACCGCCGACACCATCGTGGCGGGGGGGGCGGAGTCGATGAGCCAGGTGCCCATGAGCGGCTTCTTCTTCCAGCCCGACCCCGAGCTCGCGGACGAGGACATCGGCACGTACGTCTCGATGGGCATCACGGCCGAGAATGTGGCGGAGGAATACGACGTGAGCCGCGAGGACCAGGACCGATTTGCCCTTCGCTCCCACGAGCGGGCCGTGGACGCCATCGACAGCGGCCGCTTCGACGATGAACTCGTGCCGCTGACCATTGAGGAGACGCACTACCAGTCGGTGAACGGGCACGCGGGAGAGCAAACGGAGGTCGAAAGCGAACTGACCGTTGACGAGGGGCCGCGCCGCGACACGAACCTGGAGGTGCTCTCTAAGCTCCCCTCTGCGTTCCAGAAAGGCGGGACCGTCACGCCCGGCAACTCCTCGCAGCGATCGGACGGCGGCGCTGCGACGGTCGTGATGAGCGGCGACCGCGTGGACGAACTCGGTGTCGATCCGCTGGGAGTGCTTCGTGGCTTCGCAGTGGCGGGCGTCGATCCGGAGTTGATGGGCATCGGTCCGGCGGAGGCGATTCCGAAGGTGCTGGAACAGACTGATCTGGCGGTCGACGACATTGGCCTCGTGGAGCTCAATGAAGCCTTCGCGTCGCAGTCGCTCGCCGTGATCCGAGAGGTGGGCCTCGACGAGGACATCGTGAACGTGAACGGCGGGGCGATTGCGCTGGGGCACCCGCTCGGCTGCACAGGGGCGAAACTGACCGCCACGCTGCTGCACGAGATGATCCGCCGCGAGGTGCGATACGGCCTCTGCACGATGTGCGTAGGGGGCGGGATGGGCGCTGCGGGCGTGATTGAGAATTTACGCATGTAGTTGAGGGAGAGACTCCTCACCGTGGCGGTGCCGGGCCTGACGAGTGGGGATTTTCTATGCTGGCACTAGCTCTGGGGACGTGGGCGCGTGGATGCTCGGAGGCAGAAACGCTCATGCCTCCGTGCTTCCAACCCCCACGCTTTCTGCAGAACTTGCAAAGGATAACACCGTTAAGTATTATGAAAGTGTGAGTTAACGGTGTTAACCGTCGCCCAAAAGCGATCCTGCGCCGACATTCTCGCGTCCGTTTCCACAATCCGGAGGGCTCGTCATGAATCTGCCACTGTTTGATGTTTTCGCCAGCCTGTCGACGACCGGCGTCGTCGTGGGCGTGCTTCTCGTGCTCTTTGCGCTCGGCTACACTGGCGCGCCGCTCTGGCTCTGGGCGCTCGCTGGGGCCGTTGGGCTCTACGGCGGGGGCGCGCCGCTGTGGGTTTGGATCCCGTATGGTGTCCTCGTGGCCGTCTTCAACATCGGTCCGATCCGCCGTCAGGTTTCGGCCGGCGTAATGCGTTTGATGGAAGCGCTTCAATTCCTGCCGACCATCTCGGAGACGGAGCAAACGGCCATCGACGCCGGGACGGTCTGGATGGAGGGGGAGCTCTTTTCCGGCAAGCCCGACTTCGACAAGACGCTCGATCAACTCTACCCCGAGCTTACAGACGAAGAGCAGGCCTTTCTGGACGGACCCTGTGAGGAAGTTTGCGACATGGTGGATGACTGGGACGTGCACCAGCGGGGCGACCTCTCGGCGGAGACGTGGGACTACCTGAAGGAGAAGGGCTTCTTCGGAATCATCATCCCAGAGGAGTACGGCGGCAAGGGATTTTCCGTCGCGGCCCGAAGCGCGGTCGTGCAAAAGCTGGGTGGCCACTCGGTGCCCCTTGCCATTACTGTGATGGTGCCTAACTCGCTGGGCCCGGGCGAGCTGCTGCTCCACTACGGCACCGACGAGCAGCAGGACCGCTACCTCCCACAGCTGGCGAGCGGCGAGATCCTGCCCGCGTTCGCCCTTACCGAGCCGAATGCGGGGTCGGACGCCGGGGCGATGGAGTCGTACGGTGAGATCTTTGAAGACGAGGATGGCGAGCTGAAGCTGCGCCTCAACTGGGAGAAGCGGTACATTTCCCTGGCCGCCATTTCGGGCGTGCTCGGCCTAGCCTTTAAGCTGCGCGATCCGGAAAACCACCTTGGCAAGGGCGAGGACCTCGGCATCACCTGCGCGCTCGTCCCGACGGATGCACCGGGCGTGCGACTGGGCCGTCGCCACGACCCGCTCGGTGTGGCGTTCTACAACTGCCCCACCGAGGGGGACGACGTAGTCCTGCCCCTCGATGCGATTATCGGGGGCAAAGAAGGTGCCGGCGAGGGCTGGGCCATGCTCATGGACGCCCTCTCCGCCGGGCGCGGCATCATGCTGCCGGCACAGGCCGTGGGCGGCGGCAAGTTCGTGACCCGTGTGGCCGGGGGCCACGCCGCTATCCGCGAGCAGTTTGGACTGTCGATCGGCAAGTTTGAGGGCATTGAGGAGCCGCTCTCCCGGATCGCCGGGTACACCTACATCATGGACGCCGCCCGCAACTACACGAACGGGGCGGTGGACCGCGGCGAGAAGCCGGGCGTGGTGTCGGCCATCATGAAGTACAACACCACCGAGATGCAGCGCGACCTCGTGAATGACGGGATGGATGTGCTGGCGGGGAACGGCATCTCCCGCGGGCCCAACAACCTGCTTGCGCTGGCCTACCAGTCGCTGCCCATTAGCATTACCGTGGAGGGCGCCAACATCCTCACGCGGACGATGATGATCTTTGGACAGGGCGCGATTCGGTGCCACCCCTACGCGCTGAACGAGATCGAGGCACTGATGGAGAAAGACGTCAAGAAGTTCGACGACGCGTTCTGGAGTCACATCGGCCACGTGGTGCGCAACGGATTCCGGGCCTTCGGCCTCAGCCTCACCCGCGGCCGCCTAGCGAGCAGTCCCGTGAGCGGCCCCGCCGCGCCGTACTACCGCAAGATGGCGTGGGCGTCGGCCAGCTTCGCCTTCTTTGCCGACCTAGCGATGGGCAGCCTCGGCGGCATGCTGAAGCGGAAGGAGAAGATCACGGGCCGTTTCGCTGACATTCTCTCCTGGATGTACCTGGGCACGGCGGTCCTCACGCGATTCGAGAAGGAAGGGCGCCCGGAGGCACAGGAGCCGTTCCTGCACTGGAGCATGCAGTACGCCTTTGCGCAGATGCAGGAGGCATTCGAGGGCTTGTTCGACAACTTGAAGGTGCCTGGGCTCACGTGGCTCCTGCGCGGGGTCGTCGCGCCCTGGTCGCGCCTCAACACGATCAGCGAACTTCCGGACGACGAACTCGGGGGTTCCGTCGCGCAGGCCATTCAGGAAAAAGACGGCGCCCGCGAGTGGCTCACCGAGGACCTCTACGTGCCCCAGGACACCGATCAGCCGCTGGGTCAGCTGGAGCACGCGTTCCGCCTGAGCCGTGATGCGTACCACGTGGGCCAGGAGATCAAGGACGCGGTCCGCGACGGGAAACTGCCGAAGAAGCGGCCGCATGAGCTGCTCGAGGACGCCGTGGCGGAAGGGGTGATCACCGAGGAGGAGCGCGATCTCGTCCACCGCGCCGATGAGGCTCGGGAGCGGTACATTCAGGTGGACGAGTTTGACCTGGAAGAGTACCGCCAGCGCCGCATGCTGCCGGGGCAGCCGACGGATCGGGGGGCGCTCGATTCGTCGATTGTCGCGGCCCTCGATCGGGATGTGACGAAGGTCGAGGTCGAGCCTCGCGAGCGTGGCGATGGCGCGCCGACCCGCGGCGATGGAGCGCCCACGAGTCCCGACGCGGAAGCGAGCGACCCGTCGTCCGACCGCTCTGAGTCGCAGGAAACGGCCTAGCCACAGTGGTACACGACTGCGGGCAGCGGACACTTCAAATTCCTGGCTCAACAGACCTCCATCTCCAACCAATGGACGACAATCTTGCTCCTGACCTCCTCGCCCACCACCACATCATCGTCACCGGCGGGGGAACGGGACTCGGCCGGGCGATGGCGCTGCGCTTCGCGGACCTGGGGGCTGCCGTGACCATCAACGGCCGCCGCCCGGACCCTCTTGCGGAAACGGTGGCGGACATCGAAGAC
>Ga0207797_1000786_pt1 | contig 23798 bp, 23 predicted proteins | sample PRCRCaboRojoPR_6_FD_187275 | JGI IMG/M metagenome (GOLD analysis project Ga0207797, IMG submission 187275) | Marine sediment microbial community from Cabo Rojo, Puerto Rico - PR CR 10% Liquid 1 (SPAdes) | ecosystem: Environmental > Aquatic > Marine > Coastal > Sediment | place: Cabo Rojo, Puerto...
CCCGTGTGGAGGCTATCTGGTGACTCAGTGGCGCTCAAGCGCCAGACCCTTGAATGATCTAAAAATCAATGGCATAAAAAAAGCCCCCGTGTGGAGGCTCTCTGGTGACTCAGTGGCGCTCAAGCGCCAGACCCTTGAATGATCTAAAAATCAATGGCATAAAAAAAGCCCCCGTGTGGAGGCTCTCTGGTGACTCAGCAGGGTCTCGAACCCTGGACCCTCGCCTTAAAAGGGCGATGCTCTACCAGCTGAGCTACTGAGTCGGTGCAAAAGTAATACCTTATCATATTTCTGCAAACTTTTACTTCATTTTTTTTAAAAAAAATTCTACCCGCTATTAAAAACATTCTCCTTCAGTATTGAATAAACTGACTGGTGACATAACAGTTTTTTTGGCTCTTATCCCTTTTCTCATATGTTGATAACTGTGCAAGTGTTTTCATTGCTTTATTATATATGAAATCATGAAAAAATGAATACATTTATCCGCTGAAAACAAACTCATCGAAATGGAGGGTAAAGTTATTATAATTACCGGAGCCTCATCAGGAATAGGAAAAGCCTGTGCGTATGTTTTTTCCGGGCAGGGTGCTAAAGTAACCCTTGCTGCCCGTAACGAAGAAAAACTGAAAGAAATTGAAAATGATCTGAAAAAGGAAAAAAGAGAGGTTCTGACATTAAAAACTGATGTATCCAATGAAAATGATTGTAAGAAACTGATAGAAGAAACCGTGAAAACATTCGGCCGAATAGATGTACTGGTAAATAACGCGGGGATTTCGATGAGAGGGCTTTTTGGGGATATTCAGCTGGAAGTTCTGGAGAAACTCATGAATGTGAATTTCTGGGGAACCGTATATTGCACAAAATATGCATTGCCTCACCTTCTTGATGCCAGGGGATCAGTTGTCGGCGTTTCTTCCATTGCGGGTTTCCAGGGATTACCTGGCAGAACCGGTTATTCTTCCTCAAAGTTCGCCATGCATGGATTTCTTGAAACCCTGAGGGTTGAAACGTTAAAGCAAGGTCTTCACGTAATGATTGCCGCACCGGGATTTACATCCACTGAGGTTCGCAAATCAGCCCTGGGACCGGATGGCCAGGCCCAGGGTGAGAGCCCCAGGGACGAATCGAAAATGATGTCTCCTGAAAAGGTAGCTGAAATAATTTCCCGGGGGATTAAAAAGAGGAAGCGTACCATTGTTATGACTTCTGAAGGAAAGGCAACCATACTATTGAGAAAGTTCGCCCCTGCGCTTCTGGATAAAATCACATTCCGCGTGATGGCAAAAGAACCCGATTCACCATTTAAATGATTCATGATGAATGGAATAGAGGAGATATTTATCCCATCTGACGTTTATAATACAAAATATGCAAGTGCAGCCCTTGCCTTTAGTCTGCTAATACTGGGTTTTGCAGGGCATCATTATATAAGCATATTTCTGAAAGGGAAACTTGCCAAATGGGAAAATTCGGAGATCTACTTCGCGTCTACCATAGGTCAGCGAATCACCGGTTTCATTTTTTTCGGCCTTGTCCCTCTGACCGCTTTCTATCTTATTCAGAATATCAGTCTTGAGAAATATGGGATTAACATCCATAATTTGGATCAATCTCTGATATGGTTTGGTATTCTCGCTCCCCTGATTGTTTTTGGCAATTATTATATGGCCGGTAAAATGTCCAACCTTCAAGATTATCCGCAGATCCGCATTAAAAACTGGAATTCCTGGTCACTTTCAATCAATTTTATTACCTGGTTGATCTATCTTTTTGCTTATGAGGCTTTTTTCCGTGGTCTTTTGTTGTTTTCATTCTATTATACCTTCGGGGCTATTCCTGCTATAATTGTCAATATTCTACTCTATGTTCTTGTTCATTTTCCGAAAGGAAGCAAAGAGATGATCGGCTCTGTACCCTTTGGGTTACTCTTGTGTATAATTGCTTTAAATACAGGGTCTTTTCTTGCTGCCTTTCTTATTCATGGCATCATGGCCACCAGCTATGAATTTTTTTCAATCAAGGCTCATCCTGATATGTCAATCAAAAATAAACGTTTATGAAATACTTCATAACAGGTTCCACTGGTTTTATAGGAGCCCGGTTGGCTCAGAAACTGGCAGAGGAAGGACACGAGATAAGGGCATTGGTGAGAAACAAGGAAAAGGCGGATTCATTGCTGAAACACGATAACATCCAATGGTATATCGGAACCTTGATGGATATGGATGTTTTAAGAAACGCCATGAATGGTGTGGATGGAGTCTTTCATCTGGCCGCATTTGCCCAGCCGTGGGCAAAGGATAGAACCAACTATAACCGAATCAACCTGATCGGAACCCTGAATATATTCAAAACAGCCGAAGAGCAACAGGTAAAAAGAATAGTTTTCACGTCAACGGGTGGCACATTCGGACCATCACTTGATGGGCCGCTGAATGAAGATTCCCCTCGTTATTATGATTTCTTCAATGAATACGAGAGCACCAAGTTTATGGGCGAAAAAGTGGCCAAAGATTATGTGCTTAAAGGTATGGACATTGTTATTGTTCATCCAACCCGGGTTTACGGGCCGGGATTCATGTCCAAAAGCAATGCAATTACGCTTCTCGTCAAAAAATATTACAGGGGAACATGGTGGATCATTCCCGGAAGCGGGAAAAGAAAAGGAAATTATGTATATATAGATGATGTGGTCAATGGTCATTGTTTGGCTATGGAAAAAGGCGTAAAAGGTCAACAATATATACTTGGAGGTGAAAATGCCTCTTATTCTGAGCTATTCCATCTGATTCAAAAAATCACAGGAAAAAAATATCCACTGATTCCCGTTCCTGTTCCTTTACTCCTTATCTTTGCATTTTTACAGATGGCGGTTTCAAGGATGGCAGGCAGAGCTCCCCTTTTGCCGCCCAAATGGGTGAGAAAATATATGTATAACTGGGAGCTCTCCTCAGATAAGGCACGGGAAGAACTGAACTATACAGTTACCCCCCTTAGGGAGGGTTTATCTGATACATTTGAATGGATCAAAAAGGAAATGTCATAATGGAGCACTCTCCGAAGCTGTATACACTGATTACAGGTGCCAGTGTGGGTATAGGCAGAGCACTGGCCATTGAATGTGCGAAAAGAAATATGAACCTGGTGCTTGTAGATCTTCCTGATTCAGGCCTGGATAAAACCATTCATTACATTGAAGGCCAATATCATATAGAAGTACATTCTTTTGCCATCGATCTAACCTCTCCCAATGCTCCGCTCGATATATACAACCGTTGTATGGAACTGGGAATTACTGTAAACATGCTGATAAACAACGCCGGAATGGGCCACCTGGGGTCGTTTTGCGATTATGATTACCAGTTTTACCAGCGAATACTCCGGTTAAACACAGAATCCGTGGTGGTTCTGACCCGCCTATTCCTGCCTGACATGAGAAAGCTTGATCATGCCTATATCCTGAACCTTGGCAGCCTGGCATCCTTCTACCCCATACCTTTTAAGATCGTATACGCAAGTAGCAAAACCTTTGTATATTATTTTTCCAGGGCATTAAAAACAGAATTAAAAAATACGCCGGTAAAGGTGAGTGTATTGTGCCCAGGCCCCATCATGACCAATCAGGAAGTGCTCGAGAGAATCCGCCAGGGTGGAATCTGGGCAAAAATGACGACCATGAGGGCCAATAAGATGGCAGAAATAGCGATATCTTCTCTATTAAAAGGAAAAGCAGTTATCATCCCCGGATTGGTAAATAAATTCATATCACTCATTACAATGTTTGTCCCCATAGGGATGAAACAAAATTTTATGTTCAAAAAATTCAATGTGCGAAATAAGATATAGTCGTAAGACGTACAATTCGGGTTAAAATTTTATTCTGGAGAACAACCAGAAAAGAAAACTTAATATGATGCTCAGCAGAATCATGGAAGTAATTGGGGCAAAGAATACAAAGTTGTCTCTTTTTATTTTTATGTCGCCTGGTAAATTGCCAAACCAGGTGAGTTTATTTCCCAGAAAAAATAAAATTACCCCTACCACCACCACAATGATTCCTATAATTATTAAATATTTACCAAGTTGATGCATTATGAAAAATGATATTTCCCGGGTTGACAAAGTTAATAATCTGCAGAAAAATATTTGTAATTTATTATGAGTTTATAATAAGAGTATGAAGATTGCAATCCATATTTACAACAAAAATATTTTTGATACGTATGAACAAAAATAGCATCATTATCTATTCTGCCATCATTATTGCAGTTTTTGCATTGCTTTTTTATCTGGAAAATCCGGAGAAAAAAACCAAAAGTGAGGTAAACTCATTTTTAAAACAGTATGAAGGCGAAAAAGGAATTGTTGTATTGAAGGTTCCTGACTTTTTACTCGGTGAAATCATTAAAACTGATTCTTTGAATTTAGATAAAAGTTCATTCAGATCCTTTCGGATCATGATATTACACGAAAATGAAAATGAACACAGAAGTTGTGTAAAAACGGAGAGGAGACTGGATGGATTTCTTGACAGTCTGAAATTTCAGCCGGTTATGGGAGCGGTACAAACCGATTCCACCCGTATGAAAATTTATAATAAGGATATTGTCAACGCATGGAAAGAAAATGTAACGGTGTATACCTCGGATTCAACCCTGTTCTTATTCAATTATATATCAGACATTAATAATGAACAGGTAAAAAAGTTTTCTGATCATCTAAGCAATCAAAACTTATTATAGTTTGTTTGGGTTTTGGCAAAAAATTTGAGAGGAAAGTAACAAACAGGATCTAATAGTGTATAAATACTTAAAAAATAAAGGAATAACGACAGAACATTAGAAACTCAAAAACGGAAAATTATGAATGGAATAAGGAAGATTCTAACATTGACAATTATTGGGTCTGTAATGGTATTTGCAGGCTGCGAGAAGGATGATACAGTGAAAACCCTGGAAAAGGAAGACGCTGTGCAAACCCTGGAAACGAATAGCCGGGAGATAGAAAACACTCTGGAACAGATAGAAACCACAGATGGAATGAAGGCCATGCAAACACTGAGTGGCCTGACAAAAAAGGATGATCCTTTTGGCTCCACGCAGAAATCTTCAGGTGATCTGTCCATAATCAGCAATCTTCAGGAAATTCTTAAACCGGTTAATGAAAGCCACCTGAAACGATTGGGCGAACAAAAGTTCAACTTCGACGAATGGGTTGGAACTTATGAATGGCAGGATACCAAAGAATGGAAAGTTATGTTGGGAGAACCTGGTGATAAGATTATCATTCACTTCCCCACGGATACTACAAGTGAACCGGTTGAAAACAACGCAACCCTAACCATTAATGAATACAGTGAGTTTGAAACAACTGATTCATTGGGCAATACAGTTTATGTTGCAGATACGGTTAAAATGAATCTTGTAGTAGATGGTGAAGAAGTGGTGAATGTGAATTATACCCTTGACTACAACGAAGAACAGGAAATGGTAAATTCCCTCTCGGCTGTAGTTTATATAAAACCATTTACCTGGGAACTTTCACTGACACAGAACAGCATCCAGGCCGCTCTTATCAATGAAAACACCGGTAATGTAGTTACCTCCTTCTCTTTTGAAGTAACTTTTATGGATAACATGGAAGATGTTAAAAAACTGAACGGTAATGTGCAGCTTCATAACCTGAACCTGGAAGGCGGAATCAAACCAAATAACCTTCAAAAACTTAAAGATCCTACCTTCCTTAGGGAACAGGAGTTGACCACCATGGAAGATATGGTTGAATATGCCAATGAACAGATTGATGTTGCACTCTACCAGGTAAACACAGGCAATAAGATTGCCGACTTGAAGGTGGTTATAAATGAAGAGTCAGATGCTGAGGTTCCTGTAGAGGCAGCCCTGGTATTCAAGGATGGAACCCAGGAAATGGCCAAAAAGTATTTCAAGAATGTAATCAATTACATAAAAAGTGTTCTTGAAAAATACGAAGTAAGTGAACCAGCATACAGTCAGGCAAAATAAAAAATAGCCGAATAGAATTCTTTTCGGAATAAAAAGGGCCTGCTCAGGCCCTTTTTTTATGCTTCAGGGTTAAAACGGTGATTTCAGGACGGATACCTATTCTTCCAGGAAAACCTATATAACCCAGTCCTTTATTTACATATAAGAACTGATTTCCCTGGCGGTATAATCCACCCCATTCCGGGTATTTTAATTTCGCGGGACTCCACTTTATTTTTTTGGTGTATATCCCGAATTGCATCCCGTGCGTATGCCCGGAAAGGGTCAACCTGATGCCATCTTTGCCCACAACCTGCGCTTTCCAGTGGCTCGGATCATGGGTAAGCAATATGGAAAAGTCTTTCCCGTTCAGCTCTGACATGGCCTGATTAAGATCGCCGTACTGATGAAACGGGGGCAGACCCCAGTTTTCCACCCCAATCACAGCCAGGCGTTCACCATTCTTTTTGAAGGTAACTGATTCGTTGCACAGCAGCTGAAAACCAAGGGATTCATAGCCTTCCTTAATTTTGCTGAAATTCAGATTTTTTTCTGACTGGCTGTTCCAGGGAAAATAATCACCGTAGTCATGGTTTCCCAGGATGGCCAGTTTTGCCTCCCTGGCATGAAGGGATTTCAGGATTTCTTGAAACCCTTGAATTTCCTGGTACAAATAGTTGAAAAGATCGCCGGTTAAAACGATCCAGTCAGGATTTTCTTTGTTGATTCGTTTTACCACCTTTTTCAGTTTATTTTTATGCCCCTTCCATCCTCCTAAGTGCAAGTCGGAAATCTGGACCATTTTCATGCCATCAAATTCTTCGGGAAGATCGCTGAATGGAAGGGACAGGCGTTCCATCCTGAAATGAAATCGGCCAAACAGGATACCATAAAGTATCAGAGCAAACAGAAGAAGTCCAATTCCCGTTCCAAGCCAACTGATGGCATTTAAATCAATGTTACCTGCATAAAACCAGCCTGAAACAAAAGTTATAACATTTTCAGAAAGGGAAAAAACTGCGAAAATCATTTTGGGTATATAAAACAAAATGAAAAATCCGAAAAAGTTAAAGTAACTGTTTTGAACACCTGGATTTTTCCTGTCAAAGGGCTGCATTTTTATAAGAAAAATTAGATATCCCAGCAGGAAAACGGGCACTGCCCAGTAGATTAGTGTGAAATTCAGAGAAGGTAGATCAAACAAATGCACCAGGTCAAAATAAATGTAGCTGTCCAGCAATAAAATAAGGATTACAATAAAGTAAACTACAAAACGTATTCTTCTGCCCATAGTTCTATAAAATATTATGCATTAACACCTTTAAAAATTAATTTGTTCAATTTCCATTTCATTCAGTTGTCCTGAATCCAGGATCAACGGAGGGATGAGCTTCGAAGAAGTGGCTATAGGCCTCCCATTTGATATGATTGGACAATAGCAATAATCTTTCCGGTTTATGGATGTACCAAAGAATTATGAAAGAAAGGGTGGTAAAGAAAAATGCACCAAACTCCAGATATTTGACTATCCGGAATTTGGTGCTCAAGCTAAGTTATCTTTTTAATTTTAAGAATTAAATCCATTAATTCCTTTATCCAATCCGGCTTCTCATTATCTGAAGCTGATTCCCAAACCTGCCGTAGCTACCGAATAGTCGGAATAGGTATAATCAAAATGAAGGGTGATGACTGCGAATTTAAAACGCATGCCTACATTGTACCGTGGTCTTGTGCGGCTACCGCTCTGATGCTTGATTTCCATATCAACGGGATCTGTTTGGGAGCTTGCTTCTGTAATTTCCATCTGGGTATTATCGGGATTAAATGCAGGTAATGGATAATTTCCATTTAATGCCAGGTTGGTTCTCACGCTGTTGAATCCAACACCTCCGTAAAAACAAACTACAGGCAGGTTAGCAGATACCACCAGATTTCCTGTAAAGCTGCTGACATTCATTGCCATTTCCTGGTTGTTGTAATAGGTACCGTAATCCCAGATATTGGCCTGATCGACCAAATTGGCATCCACATAGTCCTGGGGTGTGAAATTGAGCCCGGTTTGCGAGTTTAATTTGGTGTATCCGCCCATCACAGAAAGATGAAGTATGGGAAGCTTACTGAGCACAGGGATCCATTGCTTTATGGAATGTTTCACACCTACACCCCACAGACCAATTTCAGCCTGGTTCCCAAGTTGCATATCCGGGATATACCTTCCGATCACTTCGGTGCCTTTAAAAAGACCCAGGCCAACCTGAAGCATGGGAGCGGGAGCAAATCCAATCCCTGTTCCTTTGGGAAGATCAAAAGAGGCCAGGGTGTAATCCTGTCCATTTATGTTTTCTGTATATGTAAGGGTGGCACCGGGATCGTTATCACCCATTGCGGTGGGTGAAGCGGAGGACTGAGCCTCTATACCTTTAAGATCCAGGGCCTGGGGATTAAAGGTTTTATGTGCATCAGGAACAAAAGTGGTATTCAATGTAAAAGTAATATCAAATCCGAGGGTTTTGTGGGGTTTTGCCGTATTATACCAGCCATTTGAAAGATCGGTCCCCAATGCATTGGTATAAGGCCGGACGTATTCTTTCAACAACATCTCGGCATTATCCGTCTGGTAGGAAATGACTTTTCCAAGTCCGTCGAGTTGGGCTTTTGCAGGAAATATAACACTTATAACAATAATGCCCGTCAACAATAGTTTAGATATTGGCTTCTTTTTCATAGCAACGTTTTTTTAATTTATCTTTGAACTGTTTTATCAGATTTTTACGGTAAAAATATAGATTTGTTTACCCTTTTTACGTATATAATTGGAGACAAATATCAAACCAAAATTGTAGAAATTCATTAAGTCGCACGATTTCATGGCGATAAATCAACCATTAGCAGACAGGCTGCGTCCAAAAACACTGGATGAATTTATCGGTCAGGAACACCTGGTTGGACAGGATGCTGTGTTACGCCGAATCATTGAATCCGGAAACATTCCCTCCTTTATTCTCTGGGGTCCACCGGGTACCGGGAAAACTACACTCGCCAAAATCATAGCCAATGAACATAACCGGATTTTTTTTACTTTAAGTGCGGTTCATTCAGGAGTGAAGGACGTAAGAGAAACCATTGAAAAGGCAAAGAAGCAGCGCTTTTTTGATGCCCCCAATCCCATCCTTTTTATAGATGAAATTCACCGTTTCAGTAAATCCCAGCAAGATTCACTTCTGAGTGCTGTGGAACAGGGTATCATAACACTAATAGGTGCAACCACTGAGAATCCGTCTTTTGAGGTTATTTCCCCTCTCCTTTCGCGATGCCAGGTGTATGTGCTGGAGTCACTTTCAGAGAAAGAACTGGAAAAATTGCTCCACAGGGCCACACTTGAAGATCTTTACCTGAAAAAATATAAAATTACCATACAGGAGAAAAATGATCTTTTCAGGTATTCAGGAGGTGATGCCCGAAAACTTTACAATATAATAGAACTTGTGGTGAATTCCGAAATAGCTGATGATTCCGGTAAGGAGATCACCATTACCAATGAAAAGGTGAAAAAGATCCTGCAGCAGCACATTGCTTTTTATGACAAAAATGCGGATCAACATTATGACATCATTTCCGCTTTTATTAAATCAATCAGGGGAGGTGATCCCAATGCGGCAGTTTATTGGCTTGCCAGGATGGTGGAGGGTGGTGAGGATCCCAAATTCATCGCCAGGAGACTGGTGATTCTGGCTGCAGAAGATGTGGGCCTAGCCAATCCAAATGCATTGCTCATGGCGAACAGTTGTTTTGATGCTGTAGAAAGGATTGGCTGGCCAGAATCGAGGATTATCCTTTCGGAAGCAGCCATTTACCTGGCTACTTCCCCAAAAAGCAACTCTGCTTACCAGGCCATCAATGATGCCCAACAACAGGTTAAACAAACCGGGGATCTTTCGGTGCCGCTCAACATCAGGAATGCCCCCACGAAACTGATGAAGGAACTGGGTTATGGCAAAGATTACAAATATGCCCACCATTATGAAGGCAATTTCGTTCAGGAAGAGTTTCTTCCCGAAAAAATCTCAGGCCGGATCCTATACAATCCACAAAATAACAAAAAAGAACAGGATATTCTCCAGCGACTAAAAAACTGGTGGAAAAACAAGTATAATTATTAAGTAAAGTGAAACTGAAAATACAAAATGATGATGTACAATATAGACAATCTGAAACACCTGGATACCGGCAATTTTTTTTTGCTGGCAGGTCCTTGTGTCATTGAAAACGAAGAAACCCCCTTCAAAATAGCCGAATATATAAGCGATATTACCAACCGGCTTCAGATTCCCTTTGTTTTTAAAGCTTCGTACCGTAAAGCCAACCGATCGAAGCTGGACTCCTTTACCGGTATTGGAGATGAAGAAGCCCTTAAAATTCTGGGCAATATCAGAAAAGAATTCAGTGTACCCGTCATAACGGATATACATAAACCGGATGAAGCTGAATTGGCAGCCAGATATGTAGATATCCTTCAGATTCCGGCTTTTTTATGCCGTCAGACTGAATTACTGGTAGCAGCGGCAGAAACGGGTTTGACCATCAACATTAAAAAGGGTCAGTTCCTCTCCCCACATGCCATGAAATTTGCTGCACAAAAAGTGATTGATTCAGGGAACTCACGGGTATTGCTCACAGAAAGGGGCACAACCTTTGGATATTCTGACCTGGTTGTTGATATGCGCAGTATTCCAATTATGCAGAAGACCAATTTACCCGTGGTCCTGGATATAACGCACAGCCTTCAGCAACCCAACCAAACCACGGGAGTCAGTGGCGGTCAGCCCGAAATGATCGAAACCATTGCCAGGGCAGGTATAGCTGCAGGCGTTGACGGCATTTTTATCGAAACCCACCCTGAGCCCGGGGAAGCCCTCTCCGACGGAACCAACATGCTTCAATTAAACAAGCTTGAAACACTGCTTAAAAAGTTGTTGGCCATCCATCAGGCAGTAAAATCCTAAATAAACTGCTGCTCTGAAAGAGTCTGATTTTGAATGGTTATTTTTCGAATAATTTTCTCGGTCCATGGAAATTATTCAGAAAAAATTTGTATTTTGGTATAAACATTTTTAACCAATAATCTTCAACCAAATGAAAAAAAATGCACTTCTGGCTCTGCTTAGCCTAATGTTAATCACTGTTTCTTCCGCATTTACGCAGGAAGAAAAGCGCGATGAAATTTTGCAGAATCATTTTAAAGCCATCGGACAGGATAAGCTGAACGATGTGGAAAGTATGAAAATGATGGGCCATAGCCTGGTTCAGGGAACGGAATTTCCGTTCACTATGTACATCAAGCATCCCAACCTGGTCAGAAATGAAGTTAGCGTCCAGGGTCAACAGATGATCCAGGCCTATGACGGTAAGAATGGCTGGATGATTGCTCCCTGGATGGGACCTCAAGCCAGAGATCTTTCCGGGATAGAGGTTAAAAGCATGGAAGAAAGCGCCAATATAGGCGGAGATCTCTATAAATGGAAGGAAAAAGGACATCAACTGGAATACCTGGGAGAAGGTCAGGTTAAAGACCAAGCCGCTTATCACCTGAAACTAACCAGAGAAAATGGAGATACCATACATTATTACCTTGATAAGGAAAAATACATGGTACTGAAACAAACAACCCAATCAAAAGTGAATGGTCAGCAGATAGAAGTGGATACTTATCTCAGCAATTATGAAATGATTGATGGTATGGCATTCCCCATGTTTGTAGAAAGCCGCTTTGTAGGTCAGTCTACTCAGGTAACGATTGATTCACTGGAATTAAATGTAAACCTGGAGGAAGCATTATTTAGGAAACCGGTAACAAACAATCCATAGCATTCAATCTTTACTGTGATCAGCCAAATCCTGAAAAGAAGGCTGTTATTAGCTAAAACTCACCATAAAACAAATGACTCTGGAAAGCACCCGATTCCGGTTGGGCCGGGATGCGGGTTTTTTCTTTAAAATTCAAAAAATCGCTTCAGGTTACCAAAATAAAAGTCATCCCATCCCATTTTCATATTCTCATAGGCTATATCCGGGATGTTTTCATGAGTTAGTTTAACTTTAGTACCCTTTTTGGTTTTTATCAAAAGGATGGTAACAATGGAAGGATTTTCCTGGTCGCCAAAGTACCATTCCTGGACAATTTTCCTGTTCTTCTCGAATTCAAGGTTTTTTCCCACAATATCACCATTCCAAAGTGAAAATTCTATACCTTCCTTTTCTTCCATAACGGCCGGCTGACCGGTCCACAATTCTAAAGTGAAGGGATTGGTCAGGGCTGTATAAATCTCTTCAGGTATTGCTTTTATGAAGTAATGCTGCGTATAGGTTTTCATTGACCTCGTGATTTTCAGTTCAGACCACTCATAATTCGGTTAGCTGATCATTCCTTTTAATCCTGTGCTTTAGGAAGGGTGAAAGAAAACGTGCTTCCTTTCTTTATTTCACTCTCTACCCAAATGGTGCCATGATTTTTCTCCACAAAATCTTTACATAAAACCATCCCCAGGCCTGTTCCTTCTTCCGATGCAGTTCCCCTGGTGGTAAAATGTGTAGTCAGGTCAAAAATTTTAGGAATGTTTTCCTTATCAATTCCCATCCCGTTATCTTTTACTGAGATTTTTATGTGGCTTTTACCGTGTTCATCTGCCTGTATCTGAATACGCCCTTTCTGTGGTGTAAATTTGATGGCATTGGTTAACAAATTTCGCAAAACGGTATTGATCATATTCTCATCTGCATAAACCTCGGGTACTCCTTTGGGGATCAGCTCAATCTCAATTTCTTTCTGTGTTGCTTTATTCTTCAATAAGCTGACGTTATCTTCAATCAAACGCTCAATGTTTAATTTCTGATGGGATACTTCCAGTCGGCCTGTTTGAGAACGGGCCCACTGAAGCAGGTTATCCAGCAGATTGTAGGCACTTGATGAATGCGTGTGGATCTGCCGGATAAACTCCTTAACCTTCTCGTTGGAATACTTGTCGTAACGATATACCAGTAACTCTGAAAGGCCGATAATTGTGTTGAACGGATTCTTAAGATCGTGGGCAATTATGGAGAAAAACTGGTCTTTTGTGGCATTCATTTTTTCCAGCCAGCTCTTTTTCTCTTCTATCTCTTCTTTCTCCTTTTGGATGGTATTGCTTCTTTCATAAAGATATTCTTCCGTTTGATTGCTTTCCCTCAACCGGGTAATCATTCGTTTCAAGATGTTTCTTGCAAAATGCAAATCCTTATCGAGCAATTCCTGAAACAATTTTTCGTCAATCCTTAACATGATGGTATGTTCGAGGGCAGTTGCAGTGGCAGAACGAACGGGATTATCAACCAGGGAGTATTCGCCGAAAAAATCAGGATATTCAAAGATAGCAAACTGGTATGCCCCATCATGCACTTTTACTTTGCCTTCTTTAATGATATAAAGCGCCGGAAGGCTATCGCCCTTTTCAAAGATAACACTTCCTTTATCAAATTGCAGTTCCTCCAGGGATTGAGCGGTGTATTCCAGCATTCCGGGAGCAACATTCCTGAAAAGATCTACCGATTTTAACAGGATTTTATTCTGTTCTAATTCATTGTTATTTTTTGAATTATTTCCCATTCAGTATGCATTGTAAAGTAAATTACAGCCAAATTAATTGGCTGTAATCTTACCTCTAACAACAAAGATATAAATATTCCGGGAAAAATTCATCTAAAACCCTGGATTGTTTAACCCAATTCACCTTATATCCGGCGTATCCGTTTAGTCAACACCTCTTTTGCAAACCGGGATTCATTAATCATTGGTGTATGTAAATAAGGGCCGGGGGGTATCATACTCGAATAAATCATGGTTCGGCCAGTCTTCGACCCTGTTGATGAATTCCGACATGGTTTCATCGATTTCATAGGTAAAATCATGTCCCTGGTTGTTACTGGTATTTATAAGCATTACCCATGAATATCCGTCACTGCAGCGTTTCATCAAGGCGGAAGTTCCCGCCAGGGTTCCGGATCTTTTCCAGACCCCGTTATAGGATACACTTAACCAACCAATCGGTTTATAACCGGGTTTGGTGTGAGTCATTTGCCTGAGCGATTCATCGGAAAGAATGTCCTTTTTTACCGGAGAACCATCAATATGTACCAGGAATTTAACCAGTTCTGCCGGTGAAGCAACCCAGGCGCCTGCTGCTCCCAAAACCTGCAGATTGGTACCACCATAGTAACGGGGTACACGTTTTCTGTAGTGGAATGAAGAAAAAGTGGTTTTATACCTGGAATTTAGATAATATTTCACCTCATTTGGAAAACGATCAGAAAGACGGGCATGCCCCATGTGCATATCATAAATCCCCAATGGATTCAAGATCCTGGAAGTTACGAAAAATTCATAATTCATCCCTGTGATTTTCTCAATCACTTTTCCCAGTACGGCATAACCAAAGTTGGAATAAGAGCTTCTTGTCCCCGGGGTAAAATCAAGACGGCGCTTACTTAATGTATATTTTATTGTTGTTTCCAGATCGATGGGGAGCTCTATGTCCATTTCCCTTCTTATGGTATATGGCATAAATACCGGATCTCCACCGTATCTGTCCCATCCGGCAGAATGTGTTAACAAATGGTATACGGTAATTTCTTTTACCCGGGAATCTCTTATATCTAAAAATTTGGGATCGCTGAGTATACCTTCTTCGCCAAATACTTTATCATTCAAATCCAGCCTGCCCTGTTCCTTTAAATGCATAATTGATACTGCAGTAATTAGCTTTGAGATACTGGCCACACGGAAAAGATGCTTCGGCTGGACCATTTCGTTATTCTCCTTATCAGCATAACCGAACCCTTTGGCGTAAATCAAACGCTCATTTTTCGTAATGGCAACAGATGCGCCAACAATATTCCACCGCTCAAGAAAATTTTTTATTACCTCCTCATGCTCCGATATTTTGGGATATGAAGAGACCTGATTGCTCAGTTTTTGAGAAATGGCATTTTCGGTCCCGGCTGAACCAGAGTCCAGCGAAACAGACCGCTCTGACAGGGAAATAAATATACCCCCAAAAAATACCAGAAATAAAGCAATCAGCTTTTTGTTTATGGAACCTGATACCATAAATCAATCATTTTAATCATTAACACAAAGTACTCAGAGGGAAACAAACAATTAACCAATAATAATGTTTACCGAAAACAAAGCTGCAAATGTAATGCTAAAATTGAATCAACAATATATCTTGCCAAAAATATCTTGAAAAACTTAACGGGGTGATAGGTGGGTTATTATCTATGGTGTATAATTTTAATTTTTTTTAACAAACCCGGTAAAAAACAACAACTATTGCCTCTCACAGGAAGCAATAGTTGTTGAAAAATAATTTGTGAATATGTATCTTCTAGAAGAATATACCGACAGTAACTATAAACTGGCTGGGCCGGTTATCAATTGAATAGGAGCTGTTGCCTATATTAACGCTTTCACCCAGTTTGCTTAAACTGCCTTCATATTTTGCGTCTAGTGTCAGGGTATTGAGTAAATCCAATCCCAGGCCTACCTGGTATCCCCAGGTGGCGCCATTGAATTCTTCCTTGAAATTGGTAGCTGCTTCAATTGCAGACTGCTGGTCAAGCATAATACTACCGACTGGTCCTGCCTGTAGCCGGGCTGGTCCCAGCTTAAATCCCACCATAATGGGAATGTCAATTTTCTTAAACTCCTGGTTCTTGATGGTGGTATAGGTTGAATCTACCTGTGGACCGTCGGAATAAATTTCACTTACCTTCACCCTGGAACCTGTTGAGGTAAACATCAACTCCGGCTGGACATACAGGCTGGCAATAGAGAGCCTGCCGAAAAATCCACCCTGAAAACCCACCTTAGCGTCCTGAGCTTCAAGTTCAAGCGCTTTAAGGTTTTCATTGTTGCTAACAGCAAGATCACTTAGTCTTGTATCCAGGCTTGTAGAAGAGGACACGATACCACCCTTGATTCCAAACTGCAATTGTCCGAAAGCAGAAGGTAAGGTGAAAAGCATTACCAGTAAAATAAGATAAAATCGTTTCATAGTTTAGGTTTTTGGATTATCTGTATTTTATTTACAAGAATTATTCCAAAAACGTTTTATATACCTTCTGCTTCGTTAACATAACCCTGATTGATCTCTTCATTACTGGCATCTCTAACTGAGAGTACCTGTCCTTTAAAAAACAGATCGTCACCTGCAAGAGGATGGTTAAAATCCATTTTTACCTTTTCATCTCCCACTTCCAGGACGATTCCGTCAAGCCTGTTGCCTTCCTGGTCCTGCATGGGAATGTAATTACCCTCTTTAAGAAGGTCATGATCAATTTCGCCCTCAATCTTAAAGGTATCTATCGGAAGGTCAACGATGGCATCTTCTGAAGCTTCACCATAGGCTTCTTCTGAAGGTATCTTGAAATTAAAGTCATCTCCTTCATTCAACCCTTTAATGTTTTCCTCAAATTTTTCGAGCATGTTACCCACCCCGTAAAGAAAGGTAAGGGGTTTTTCTTTATCCACTGTTTCCACCACTTCACCGTCAAAATCATTCACGCTTAACTGGTAGGTTACAGAAACAACTTTTTGCTTGTCAATAGCCATAAAATCAATTTTTTAATAGTAACAGTTTAAAAATATATTTGCAAAGGAAAAGGAATATTTGTACAATATCAAAAAATCCGAACAATAAATTTAAAAAAGATGCAGCAGGCTGGTAAGCCAGGTTCTGTTATCCCGCAAGGCGGGATTTCCATCATTTATCTGAGCGACCTACCCCCCGGCATTGGGCGAGCAACCCTCAAACGCCGGTATACATGGTCTTGCAACCCATGAGCCTGAACAGCTATTCCGGTCACCCGAAATACTGGTGAGCTCTTACCTCACCTTTTCACCTTTTCCCCGCGCAACGCGGGGTAGTTGTTTTCTGCTCCAGTGCTATACCCTCGCGGGTATCTTCCCTTTCGGAAGCATGGTGCTCTGTGTTGCCCGGACTTTCCTCCCCTGCCATTGGCTGGGCGATGGAACAACCTGCTACATCATATATCTAGTTAAATCAACGAAATGAATAAATTATTATTTTTGAAGGAAAACCAAAGTTGCCCCGTAACCATATTCTTTAAATGAAGCGTCCTGATAGTCGAGATTCGGATAGTGGCGATCCAGGTATTTCCTTAATTCGTATCTCAGTCTCCCGTTACCTACTCCATGAATGAAAACAATCTTCTTTGTTTTTGGCGTTTTCAGCGCACCTTCCAGGGCCGTCTGGAATTTCCCCATTTGAATATCCAACATCTCTTTGTTTGATAGTTCTTTTGGCTTATCTACCAGTTCTTCAATATGAAGATCTATTTCTTCTGTATCGGTTTTCGGTTCTCTCGATTTGTAAACTGCATGCTCCCCTTCATTCTTTTCCTTTTCCCTGATCACTTGATCGATCTCGTCTTCTGTTAGGGCAGATATCTTTTTCCTGAACTCCTCTTCTTTCTTAAGTTTCAGGAGCCATGCATTTTCATCAAAGAAATCGTTTTCTTTAAATGTGCCGGACTTGAAAAACTTTTGGGGCTGAAGATTTAACGTCAGGTCCAGCGGTTCAACGGGCTGGAAAAAACCCTTTTTATAGAAGAGGAACTGAAATCGGAAATGTTTAATTTCATTCAGCCGGTCCTTTTCTATGGTTTTGATAAAGATCTTTGAATTGTCCTCCAGTTCACCAGAAGCAAAATATACATAGGTATTTACTCTTTTAAGCAAAATCAAATAATGCATATGGTAATTGCTGTCATTGATCAGAAAGGTTTCCAGATCATCATTCAACGGATTCTGCTGATCAAGGGGCACAAAAGAAAAATAAACATGGCTTCCTGGATCTTCTGTGGTATCCAGTGTTTCTGCATCCGGAACCGACTCACCAAAGGCATCGTAATCCGGTTCCTCCTGTTCTTCTTGTTCTTCAGGTTCCTCCCATTTATATTGTTCTTCGTCCTTTTTTTCTTCCTCCCCGACCTTGAGAAGCTCTTCCTTTAAAACGGGTACCTCAAAGCCATCTTCATTCAGTACATTGACCATATCTTTATTGATGACACCGGTTACTTTTCCTCCACCCGTGTCGTTTAAAAATTTTACCTGGTCACCAACCTTTAAGTTCATCTCCTTAATATTTTATAATGAAACAATTGTATGTGGAATGGTTTACAACCATTTTAACCCGAATTATTCTCAAATAATTCCGGATAAAGCAAACGGCAAAATTAACTAATTTTGCATATCAAACGATAAGAATATGGTGAATCCGAAAGATATATCGGTTAAAGCATTTGATTATAATTTACCTGAAGCGCAAATCGCCCAATACCCCCTGGCCAATCGTGATGAATCAAGGTTGCTCATTTATGATTTCTCTAAAATCACTGACGATCGTTTCCGCAATATACCCCATTATCTTTCGTCCGGAGATCTGCTTGTTTTCAACAATGCCAAAGTGGTATATGCCCGCCTTTTTTTTCAAAAACCCACCGGTGCCCAAATTGAAATATTCTGCCTGGAGCCTGTCGATCCACCGGAATATGCTTCAGCTTTTAAGGAAAACTACAGCGTACAATGGAAATGCATGGTGGGCAATCTGAAGAAATGGAAAACAGAAGATATTGAACAAACCTTATCCCTCTATGACAGGAACATCCGGCTAAAGGCTCAAAAAGTCAGGCGGGAGAAAAATCATTTGATCATCAGGTTTTCATGGGACGATGCATCAGTTACATTCGGTGAAATCCTCGATCACGCTGGCAAAGTACCCATTCCCCCTTATCTGAAACGTGAAAGCGAAAAAATAGACAAAGAAAGGTATCAAACGGTGTATTCCAGGATAAAAGGGTCGGTAGCTGCTCCTACAGCAGGTTTGCATTTCAGCGACCGCGTGCTCAGAGACATGAAAGAAAAAGGAATCCGTCAGGCTGAACTCACCCTACATGTGGGTGCAGGAACTTTCAGACCGGTGAAAACCGAAACGGCCGGCCAGCATGCCATGCATCTTGAACATTTTTCCATATCACGCGAAACACTTGATCAACTAATCGATCAGCATAAAAATATCGTAGCAGTAGGGACTACCTCAGTCAGAACCCTGGAAAGCCTTTACTGGATAGGGGTGAAAATGCACCGGCATTCAATTGATGAGGAAAACATAAAACTCAACCAGTGGGAGCATCTGGAACTACCAGAGGATATGGAGGTTCCGGATGCATTGAATGTTATAAGGAAGTATCTGGACAATACCGGGAAACAATCACTTAATACCAGCACCCGGATCATGATCACCCCGGGATACCATTTTCGTCTCACCCATGGTTTGATTACCAACTTCCACCTCCCCAAAAGTACCCTTTTGATGCTGATCGCCGCATTTGTCGGGGATGACTGGAAAAAAATATACGATTACGCCCTCAGAAATGATTTTCGCTTTCTGAGTTACGGGGATAGCTCTTTGTTGCTACCCTTTGGAACATGACCTATACTTCAGCTAAGTTAAAAACCAATACGTTTAGGGTTTGAGGTTTAAGGTTTAAGGTTTAAAGTTTGAAGTTGTCAGAAATAAACACATTTTGCTTTCTTTTATAATCAAATAGCTCATACTGGTTAATATCGTAAGGGTATGGCAGTCAGAAACATCAAACATTGAACATTAAACTTTGAACCCTTGTAACTGCAAACTATTCATTCAAAGATTTGTCAATGTATTAATTTAACAATGTAACTTACACTTTATCCATCAGCTTTCGCATCAGTTCTACAAATTCATGAATATCCTGCTCGGTGGTATCAAATGATGTCATCCAACGTACCACTGACTTGTCATGATCCCAGACGTAAAAAAGGAATTCTTTCTGCAATTCAGGTATGATTTCGGGGGGAACCTTTGCAAAAACCCCATTGGCTTCGACTTTCTGAGTTATTTCTATTCCCTCAATCTTTGAAGCTTCATCTGCAAGCAACCGGGCCATGTTATTGGCATGTTGAGCTGTTTCATACCACAGGTTATTGGAAAGATACCTCAGAAACTGAGCTGAAATAAAACGCATCTTGCTGGCCAGCTGCATCCCCTGTTTGCGGATGTATTTGAATTCTTCCATGGCCTCGGCATTAAAAAACAATATGGCTTCGCCATACATCATTCCATTCTTGGTACCACCAAAAGAGAGTACATCAACCCCTGTATCCCTGGTGAATTCACGAAGACCTTTCCCTACAGTGACAGCAGCATTCGCAATGCGGGCCCCGTCCATATGGAGTATCATATTGTTTTCGTGAGCAAAGTCGGCAAGCGCTTTAATTTCATATTGTGAATAGACGGTCCCCAATTCAGTGGCTTGAGTAATGGAAATCACCCTGGGCTGTGAATGATGCTCAAAACCAATGCCTTTGATGTGCTTCCTGATGCTTTCCACAGTAAGTTTTCCATCTTCGGTTTCAACAGGTAAGAGCTTGACGCCATTGAATTTTTCAGGAGCTCCGCATTCATCCTCCTGGATATGGGCGGTTTCTGCACAAATCACCGAATGATAAGGTTGGGTAAAGGCTCCAATACCCAGGACATTGGCAGCAGTACCCAGGAAAACAAAATAAATCTCGGTCTCATCACCAAAAATCTCCTTAAACTTTTTGTATGCCTGAAGGGTATATTGATCGTCACCATAAGCAATGGTATGACCTTTGTTCGCCTCCCGTAAGGCATAGAAAATTTCTGGATGAACACCTGAATTGTTATCACTTGCAAAACCTCTCATATTTTTATGCTTTTATATGGAATTTATTGGGTAATGAATTCTAATTCTGAAAATGAATTCTAATTCTGAAAAAAAAACCGGGTAGGAATTTTCCTACCCGGACAAAATTAAGATTTTATAAATAAATCCAAGCGTTAAGATGGTTTAAAACTGTTCATCGTATTTGGTCCAGAGCTTATCACCCAAATTCCATGCTTTTTCCACAACCTTATTTCCCCATTTGTTGGTGTAATTGGTCAGGAATTCCCTGGCCTTTTGAGGATCCTGGTTATATAATTTCTGAGCCTTCTGATCAATTTCCGACTGTTGCTCAAACAGTTTTTTCTGCCAGGGATCCCATACCGCATCAACATCTTTGTGCATATCACCCCATCGTTGGGCAGTAAGCGTTCCAAGCCTGTTGAAAGCCCACCAGGCTGATTTACGGGTAAATCCATTGGTCCTTCCCGGAGTACTATAAGATTCAGGCAATTGGGTGGTGCCAGCAAATATAGGAATATAAATGGAAGTGGCAATGTTATCCTGGGCAAGCCAGACCACGCCTCCCACTTCATCAGGTAGCCAACTCCGGCACTGGATGATTGTTCCATACATGGTGTACCACCGGGCAATCGTTCGCTCTCCAAGAAAGCGTATATCACCGGTTTCTTCATTCACATGATACCATCCCCCGCTAACATCTTCAATAGCCAGCTGATCATAGGGCATAAAAGGATTGGCGAGCGGGGAGATCTCCTGCTCTCCGTCCTCATTTTCCCAGGTGGTATTTCGGCGCATATCGTAGGGGGTACCCTGATAATAATCCTTGAACACATCTACAAGATCACTGAGTTCTACCTTTTCATCCGGCTTCACGGAAAATGGATAATTCTCAGAGGTTGGACTCAGCTCAAGAGAAGGAGCCATCAGATCAAAAACCCTCCATTCTCTTCTCCGGGCAGCCACTGATTTACGGCTGTCGGGAGCATAAGCATAGCAGAATTCAAAAGGTTCTTCTTCCTCATCCCACCATCCTTTTTCTCTGGCCACCTTTTTTACGTTTTCTGAAGCCATAAAATGGTCGCTATCGTCCAGATTGATCTGCCTGATCCTTGAAGCATTGGCATTGACTGAGACGTGATCATCCGGCACCCTCTGGGCAGCCCAGATAGAACCAACTTTACCTTTGCCGGGTCCCACGATCTCGAAATGCCAGACTTCATCTTCGTCAGCTATGGTCAGGCATTCACCATAATCATTCCAGCCGTATTTTTTTGTAAGCCTCCCTGCCAGCTTAATAGCTTCCCTTGCATTGGAGGTGCGTTCAAGCATCAACTGGCACAATCGCTGGCAATCAATCAAACCCTCATCCGACTGAAGTTCATCTCTTCCTCCAAAAGTAGATTCGCCTATTGCCAGTTGATGTTCATTCATACTCGGATAGGCTGTATTCAGATAGCGGTTGGTATGCTCAACCTGGGGTATCTCCCCTATCCGTTCATGTTTATACGCGGGCATGGCCTGGGTGGAATCATTCATTCGTTTATACATGGGGACTGTTGCATCTGAATCATGATCACGGCTTGACTCAATGTCCATCCAGGAACGCGTACGATGACTGTCATCGGTATGGGACGTGATAACCGAGCCATCAGCTGTAGCATCTTTACCTACTGTTATGGATGTACAACCATCTGGAAAACCCGCTTCCCAGTCTGCCTTTGACTGAGAAAGCCCTGCATTGCTGTTGAATAACAAGATACTGAATATCAAAACTGAAAATGGGATGACTTTTCTTTTCATAGATTTAAAAATTTTGAGGCACCAAAATAATAAAATTGATCCTATTTCCATTGTTATAAAATTGCTTAAAACCTGTAAAAATAATTTTGCTTCTGTACCGATTTCGTATTACTTTCATTTCGTAAAAAATTTTTATAAATTGTACATCATTATAAACCTGTCGGAGATGCAACAATTGTTGAATAAAACGGAAAATGACATGGAAAAAAATAAGATGGAAAAGCTGGAGCTGAAAAGAAAGATTTATAATAAATGCCTGGGAATTCTGGAAAATAATGCTGAGACTGCCAGAAAAACCATGAATGAAATACAGATTGATGCCAACGAAGCTGAACAGGAACATGATGTTTTCGACGGTTCTCGTTCTGAATTGCTTAGAGAAAGGGATATATATGCCGAACAGCTTCAAAAGGCGGTTGATGATATACATATATTGAAAAAAGTATCCTTTGACGGGCTGGAAGATAAAGTAGAGTTCGGAGCAGTGGTGATCACCAACAGGCAAAAGATTTTCATCGCCCTGGGTCTGGGAAAGGTGGAAGTGGATGGTGATACCTATTTCGTCATTTCCAAGGATGTGCCCATCTATAAAGCCATGGAAGGGATGAATAAAGGAGACTCATTTGAATTCAACAGCATGAAGTTTGAGATAGAGGATGTTTTTTGAGAATTAATTTATTTCAAACAGCCATGACCAAACTAAATTTACGCGGGAAGGATTTACAAAGAATTGGTTTTGCCGATGACCGGGCCATGAGTGTGGCGAAGAACGTCATGCTTAAGTACTTCAAACACCAAAGCAAGGAAGAAGCACTGGAAATATTAAAGAAGGTGCACAAAAACCCCGGCAAATTCATCAACCATCCACAGCTTGGGAAGATTGCAGAGATTCTTCAGGAGAAAGCAAAATCGCAAAAAAAGATCTCGGTTAATCTTGATCAGCAAAAGCCTTACAAAATTTACGGTAAGGAAGGCATTGAAAAGGGCGCCCTCGACCAGATGGCAACAGCCATGCAGCTTCCCATTTCTCTCCAGGGAGCATTGATGCCTGATGCCCACCAGGGTTACGGATTACCTATCGGCGGGGTATTGGCTACAAAAAACGAGGTGATACCCTATGGCGTAGGTATGGATATTGGATGCAGAATGTGCATGTCAGTTTATGATCTGAATGTGGATGACATC
>Ga0207797_1000787_pt1 | contig 23788 bp, 17 predicted proteins | sample PRCRCaboRojoPR_6_FD_187275 | JGI IMG/M metagenome (GOLD analysis project Ga0207797, IMG submission 187275) | Marine sediment microbial community from Cabo Rojo, Puerto Rico - PR CR 10% Liquid 1 (SPAdes) | ecosystem: Environmental > Aquatic > Marine > Coastal > Sediment | place: Cabo Rojo, Puerto...
CGGCTCAGTATGCGATCCTTGAAGGATCCTGAGCTCGAATGAAAGGAAGGGCTCCTAGCGGTTCAAAGCCCCGCACCATATGGAACCAAGCGGGGCGCCTCGGCCGAAACGTGCAAAAAAACAACAGCTTGGAGCATTTTTTCATATAAAAACCGCTCCTGCCGCTTCCGAGAAGGAAGCCAGCCCGGCTTGAGGGTTAGACGGATTCGAGGCCCGTCAAGAGCATGCCCAATGTGATCAGCCCGACGTCTCACCATCGATGATTCCGGCCCCGAGCAGACGCCCTTGGGCAGAGTAGAAGGCAGCCACCTGCCCCGGGGTGGCCGGCTTCTCCGGCTGGGTAAAGCGGGCCTGGAGCCCGTCGTTTCCCTCCTGTTTGAGCACTTGGACTGCTTTGGGCCTCTGGCGGTAAACCGTTTGAACGGTGACAAGGTCCGGCCATTCGGAAAGCGGGACGAGCAGGTTGACTTCCCTCACGGAGAAGCTCAGAGCGCTCAGCTCTCGCCGGGGTCCCACCAGCAGAACGTTCTCGACAGTCAGCTTGCCCAGGACATAGAGCGGCTCTGAATAGGCGATGTCCAGGCCGCGGCGCTGACCGATGGTATACTCGTGCAGCCCGCGATGCTCGCCCAGCTTTCTGCCGGAGGTGTCGCGGATATCTCCCGGGCCGGGCAGCGGTCGCCGCTGTCTCTCCAAAAAGACCCGATAATCCCCGTCTCGGATAAAGCAGACCTCCTGGCTTTCCCGCTTGGCTGGTACAGCGAGGCCCAGAGCCTCGACTGTGGCGCAGACCTCCCGCTTCCTCCAGGTGCCCAAAGGCAAGCAGGCCTCGGTCAGCTGCTGCCTCCCGAGCAAGGACAAAAAGTAGCTCTGCTCCTTGGACGCATCGACCCCCCGCCACAGGCCGGGCCGCCCCGAGCCATCCAGAGCGCATCGAGCGTAATGCCCTGTGGCCAGCCAACCAGCTCCATGCTCTCTAGCCCGCTCCAGAATCGGACCAAACTTGAAGCGCCAGTTGCACAGGGCGCAGGGGTTGGGCGTCTCTCCTCGAAGGTAGGACTCGATGAAGGGCTCAACAACCAGACTGCGGAAAGGCTCGATCAGGTCCAGAATGATCAGGGGAACATCAAGGGAGCGGCAAGCGTCCTTCAGCCCCGCCTCCACGGCCATGTCCACTTCCCCGGGCTCGAAGAGCCGGGCATGAACGGCCAGGACATCGGAGCCTTGCCGCTTGAGCAGCGCCAGGGTCAGCAGGCTGTCAACCCCGCCGCTGACGGCCACGGCCACGGTCATGGCAGCCCGAGGCTGACGAGGCCGGCCGGGCTGGGCAGCGGTTCCAGGGCCTGCTCCAGGACATGGCCAACCTGGAGAAGGAGCTCCTCGCAAAAGCTCCCGCCGAAGAGCTGGAGCCCTACGGGCATTCCCGTGTCCCGGCCCAGCCCCGCCGGCAGGCAGAGGCCCGGCAGCCCGGTCAGGTTGAGGGGGTTGGTAAAGATGTCGGTCAAATACATCTGCAGAGGATCGTCGGCCTTCTCGCCGAGCCTGAAGGCTGTCGTCGGAGCCGTCGGCGCGGCAATGACATCGCACTCGGACAAAGCCCGCAGATATTCTTCGCGTATGAGCCGCCGCACCTGAGCCGCCTTGCGGTAGTATGCCTCGTAGTATCCGGCTGAGAGGACGTAGGTGCCCAGAATGATTCTCCGCTGCACCTCCTTGCCGAAGCCGACGCTGCGGGTCTTGACATACATGTCGATCAGCTCGTTGGCCCGGTCGTCCCGGAATCCGTAGCGGACTCCGTCATACCTGGCCAGATTGGAGCTCGCCTCGGCCATGACAATGATATAGTAGGCGGCGATGGCATACGGGGAAGAAGGGAGGGATATCGGCCTGATCCGGGCCCCGAGTCGTTCAGCCTCTTCCAGGGCCGCTCTTGAGGTTTGGTCCACTTCCGGGTCGAGCCCGCCGCCTTCCCAATACTCTGCCGGCAACCCCACGGTGATGCCCTTGAGATCCTCCCTTTGGCGCAAGGCGGCCAGATAGTCGGGAACAGGCCGCGGCGCCGAGGTGGAGTCCTTGTTATCGTGGCCGGCTATCACGGACAAAGCGCAGGCAGCGTCGCCGACACTCCTGGTCAGGGGACCCGCCTGATCCAATGAGGACCCATAGGCCACCAGGCCGAAGCGGGAGACCAGACCATAGGTCGGCTTGAGACCGACGAGGCCGCAGAAGCCGGCTGGCTGCCTGATGGATCCGCCGGTATCGGTACCCAGGGAGAGCGGCGTCTGGCAGGCTGCCGTGCTGGCCCCTGAGCCGCCGCTCGATCCGCCTGGGACCCTGTTCAGGTCCCAGGGGTTTCTCGTCTGCTGGAAGGCGGAGTTCTCCGTGGAGGAGCCCATAGCGAACTCATCCATATTGGACTTGCCCAGCACGATGGCTCCGGCCCGCTTCAGCCTGGCCACGGTCTCGGCGTCATAGAAGGGGACGAAGTGCTCCAGCATCTTCGAGCCACAGCTCGTGGGAATGCCTTTGGTGGTCAAGACGTCCTTGACAATGACCGGCACGCCCCACAAGGGCTGCTCGGTCTTCGGTCCTTCGGCATCCATGGCCGCAGCCTGCTCAAGCGCCGCCTCGCTCTCCACGCGGAGCAGGGAGGCGATGTGCGGCTCGGTCTGCTCGATCCGCGCCAAGCTGGCCTCGATTGCTTCGCTGGCCGAAACCTCGCCGTTGTGCAGCTTCTCCCGCAACCCCAGCAAGGACTCTGTATGTATCTCCGCCATCACTTTTCCCTATACAGGCTATGGTACAATACTTGGAGGCTGCCCGTTCGGACAGCCTCGAAGTATTTTAGGAGACCACCTTGGGTACCAGAAAGAACTGGCCGTCGCTCTGCGGGGCGTTGCCAAGGAGCTCCTCGCGGTCATTCAATACTCGCGGCTCGTCCTCACGGAGCGGCGCATCGTGTGAGACAGGAGAGTAGAGCGGCGCAACGTCGCTCGTGTCCAGCTCATTCAATGTCTCCATATAATCCAGAATATCTGTCAGCTGCCTGGCGAAGAGCTCCTGGGTCTCCTGATCGAGCTCCAGCCTGGCCAGCTGCCCTATACGGAACACCTCGCGGGTATCTATGGTCATGAGCCTCCTCCTTGGCTTTCCTCCTTCTCAGCCTGCTCCTTGGCTCGCTCACGAACCTTCTCAAAGCGGCTGACAATCTCCTCCCGTTTCTTCTTGAGCCGCTGAGGATCTAAAAGGCGCCTTTTCCGCTCCAGGGCTCGGAAGACATAGAGATCCTGATTGACTTCACCGTGCCGGTTCCAGGATAAGGGGGCGATGCTCCAATGGAAGCCGGAAAAGGAGGCCAGAGTCTTGGTGATGCGCTCCGGAGACCAGTCCGGGGGAATGGGGCCAAGGGAGCTGGCAAAACGCAGATAGTCGTAGCCCAGCCCGACCCAGAAATCCGGCTGCCCTTGGGCGGTTTCCGCGAGGCCGCGGCGCAGGCGCTGCGCCGCCGGAGAGCTTCTCCCGGACCACCAGGCCCCGGTCATGGCGGCCAGGGTGTAGTACTGCCTGTCCAGCTTGGACATGTCCTCCATCTCTTGGCTCCACAGGGCGGGGCCCAGGAAAATCAGCCTCGGCTCATCGAAGTAGAAGAACTCCGGAATGATCAGCCTGGCCTTGTTGAAGGAGTCCGGAATGAAGACAGCTTGGAAGTCCGGCTCGGGGCGCCCGTTAGCTGTGGCGTTTGTCCCGTTCTGCTCCCGGGCTTGCTCCTCGGGCTCCTTGCGATCGATCTCCTCCTCAGGGACCTTGAGGTACTTGCCCACCACCCGGCGGAGGCGGGAATGGCTCCGCGGCGAGTAGCTGGCCAGGGCGGTGATCTGCCCCTGATGCTCGACTGCCTGCCTCCAGAAGGACTCAGCCATGCGCCGGCCGTAGGTGCTCTCCGGATAGAGGATTCCGAAGGAGGAAATTCCGAGCTCCTCGGTCATCAGGCGCACCAAGGGACGAAGCTGATCCTGGTGGCTGGGAAAGAAGCGATAGCCGTCGATGCCCTCCCACCCGGGGCTGAGCTCAGGCCGGAAAGCGAAGAAGACGCGCTCGTTCTGCAGGCCTCTGGCCATGATTGCCTTCCAGGTCGACTGCCTCAGCGGTCCACCCACAGCCATGTAGTTCTTGGGCAGCCGCTCCAGCTCCCGGATCCATTGCTCTTCCATGGTATTGATCAGACGGACATGGATATCCACGCCCAGCCTGTTCAGCTGCCAGAGGGCCACATCCACCCCTCGGCAGATGTTCCAGCCGATATCCTTGTAGACCCCGCTCAGGGGCAGGAGCATGGCGACACCCAGGGCCGGTTGGCCGTATTGCTCCTCCAGGGACACGAAGATGGTATGCAGATGGGGCTTGCTCTCGAGCCTGGAACGCTCCAATAGTGAGCTGAGGCGTTCCCAGGCATGAGACCAAGAGAGCTGCTCGCTGCGAAGCTGATGCACGCTTGAGGCCCATTCCACCAAAGCGTAGGGGTACTGCCAATCCGTTTCTGGGGAAAACTCCTGGCGGATCATCCGCCACTTCGCTTCATCCAAGCCTCTGAGCCGCTCCAGCAGGCTCTTTTCCAGAATGACGAGCTTCTCGGGCTGCTCTGTGGCGGCGTAGAACTCCCGATGAATGGACCAAGCCTGATTGGGGAGCTCCTCGGTGAGAAAATGGTCCGTTAGACGGTCAAGCGCCTTGCGGCGCTCGGGCCAGTCAGCCCGGGAGTCTACACAGAAGGCCTTCAGCCGGTCCCTGAAGGTCTGAACCTCGCCCTGCTCGAGGAGCAGATCGGCCTGAATCGACTGCCACGCCCAGCTCAGCTTGGCCTCAGGGTCCAGCCTGGACCAGCCGGCCAAGGCCTCCTCTCCCCGCTGGGAATTGCCTGTATGCACGGCGCTCTCGGCGGCGCGCCTCAAGGCTCGAACTCGTTCCTGCCCTGGCAGGGACTGCCTGCGGCCCAAACGGAGGTAGAGCTCCTCCGCCCGCCGGTAGTCACCGTCCTCCCAGGCCGAATCGGCCTTCTGAGCCAAACCGGCCGTGTCCGGAGCCTTTGGCTCCGGCCCGATAACCGCTTTCGGAGCGCAGCCGACGAAAACGACGGCGAGCAAGCAGGCAAGGCCGAAGAGGAGCCAGCTAAACGGCTGGACAGGGCACGGCCTCCTTGTGGCGATGGCATTGTCTCTTGGCATGATTTCGCTGTCTCGCACCCCAAAGCTGCCGCGCTCAGCCACTTCCTGAATCGCACCAGCCGTGCAGGCTCTCGTTTGAAGCCGGGCCTCTGCATTCGGCCCAAGGGCCAAAAAAAGCCCGGCCCCGTTTACCGGGACCAGGCCTAGGTATAGAAAGGGGGAGTCGCTTCTGTCAAGCGCCTCCCCTTGGGGATGAACGGATTATTTATGCTCGGTGTACTCGGCGTCGACCACGTCTTCGTCATCCTGGCCCTGAGCGGAGCCTTGCTCCTGAGCGCCGGCCGCGCCTCCCTGAGCGCCGCCTTGGGCGGCTCCGGCCTGACCCTGCTGCTGATAGAGCTGCTCGGCCAGCTTGTGTGAAGCCTGAGAGAGCTCATCCGTGGCCTTCTTGATGGCCTCGACATCCTCGCCTTCCATGACCTTCCTCAGCTCCTGGATCTTGGAGTCGATCTCGCTCTTGAGGCTGTCGTCCAGCTTCTCCCCGAGATCGCGCATGGAGCGCTCGGTGCTGTAGATCAAGGTATCGGCTTGGTTGCGGGCCTCAATGAGCTGCCGCTTCTTCTCATCCTCGGAGGCGTGCTCCTCGGCATCCTTGACCATCTTGTTGATCTCCTCCTCGCTCAAGCCGCTGGAAGGCTGGATGCGGATGGACTGCTCCTTGCCGGTGCCTAGATCCTTGGCCGAGACATTGACGATGCCGTTGGCGTCGATGTCGAAGGTCACCTCAATCTGCGGTACGCCGCGCGGTGCCGGCGGAATGCCTTCGAGATCAAAGCGGCCGAGGCTCTTGTTGTCAGCGGCCATGGGACGCTCTCCCTGCAGGACGTGGATGGAGACCGACGGCTGATTGTCCGAGGCCGTGGTGAAGGTCTGGCTCTTCTTGGTCGGGATGGTCGTGTTCTTCTCGATGAGCTTGGTGAACACGCCGCCCATGGTCTCAATGCCCAAGGACAGGGGAGTGACGTCCAGAAGCAGGACATCCTTGACATCTCCAGCCAAAATACCGCCCTGGATTGCCGCACCCATGGCCACGACCTCGTCGGGGTTGACGCCCTTGTGAGCTTCGCGGCCGAAGAAGTCCTTCACCTTTTGCTGAACCAAGGGCATTCTGGTCATGCCTCCGACGAGGATGACCTCGTCGATGTCTGAGACCTTCAGGCCGGCATCATCGATGGCCTGCTTGCAGGGTCCGATGGTTCTTTCCACCAGATCCGAGGTCAGATCCTCGATCTTGGCCCGGCCGAGCTTCATGTTCATGTGCTTGGGGCCGGTCTGGTCGGCGGTGATAAAGGGTAGATTGATCTCCGTCTCCATGGTGTGGGAGAGCTCTTTCTTGGCCTTTTCAGCAGCTTCGCGCAGGCGCTGCAGGGCCATGCGGTCCTGGCTGAGATCAATGCCGTTCTCTTTCTTGAACTCGTCCACCAGGTAGTTCAGAATGGCCTGATCGAAGTCCTCGCCGCCGAGGAAGGTGTCTCCGTTGGTGGCCTTGACCTCGACCACGTTGTCGCCGACCTCGAGAATGGAAATATCGAATGTTCCGCCGCCCAAATCGAAGACGGCGATCTTCTCGTTGGTCTTCTTATCCAGACCGTAGGCCAGGGACGCAGCGGTGGGCTCGTTGATGATCCGCTTGACCTCCAGACCGGCGATCCGGCCGGCGTCCTTGGTGGCCTGGCGCTGGCTGTCGTTGAAGTAAGCCGGCACGGTGATGACCGCTTCGCTGACGGTTTCGCCGAGGTACTCTTCTGCGTCCTTCTTCAGCTTCTGCAGGATCATGGCCGAGATCTCCGGGGGGCTGTGCTTCTTGCCCTCGACCTCGACATAGGCGTCGTTCTTCGAGCCGGCCACAATCTTGTAGGCGCTGCGCTCCTTCCACTTCTCCAGCTCCGGGGCGTTGAAATCTCGGCCCATCAGCCGCTTGATGGAATGAATAGTCCTCTCCGGGTTGGTCACGGCCTGACGCTTGGCCATCTCACCAACCAGCCGCTCCTTATCGGTAAAGGCGACAATGGAGGGAGTCGTCCTTCCCCCTTCCGGGTTGGGGATGCATTTCGACTCCTTGTTTTCCATGACATAGACACAGCTGTTGGTTGTGCCCAGGTCTATTCCGATTATCTTGCCCATAGAGAACTCCTCCTCAATAAAAAATATTCAGTTTTCCACTGTCTCACAGCTTAATGTAAATCGACCTTCGCAGAAGTAAAGAGGTCAGTCCGAATTTTCACACTTTTTGCTGACGATGACCCTGGCTGGTCGGAGCAATCGGTCCTTGAGCTTGTAGCCCTTCTGCCAGACCTGGCAGACCTGGCCGGAATCGAGGTCTTCACGCGGCTCCTCAGCCATGGCTTCGTGCCAGGCTGGATCGAACTCCTGGCCCTGAACAATCTCAACGGGCTCGAGGCCGTGCTTGCGGAGATTGTCCAAAAACAGCTTAATGGTCATGTCCACGCCTTCGACAACATCCTTGCAGGACTCGTTCTTTCTGCCGTGCTCAGCAGCCAGCTCAAGATTGTCCAGGACGGGCAGCAGATCTTCCAGAACGCCCTCAACCGCATACTTGCAATACTGCTCCTTTTCACGGGACATGCGCTTTCTATAGTTGTCCGCATCGGCCTTGACCTGAAGGATGGTATTGTCCATCTCCTGCTTCTCGGGACATTCCGGGCAAACCTTCTCGCGGCAGAGGTTCCGGAGCTCCTCGTCGCTTAAGGCCGCAGCCTCCTCGTGATTCTCGGCGCCTTGATTTTCAGCCCACTGGGCATCCTGGGTCGTCTGGGCTTCCTCCTGGACCTCTTCTTCGGTCCGTTTCGACTGCTTCGCCATACTCTCCTCCTGAGAACTCCTTAAAATCGCGACTCAAGTATCTCAGTAAGCATTTTTGCTATGTAGTCAACCATGGGCACCAGCTTCGGGTAATCCATATTGATCGGTCCGATGGTCCCGACGACCCCGAGGGTTTCACCCCTCACCCGGTAGGGGGAGGAGATGATTCCCCATTCGCCGAGCTCAGGGCCATAGAACTCGCTGCCGAAGACTACGGTCAGGCTCTCGCCTTCAGAGACCTTTTCCAGGAGCTGCAAAAGCTCCGAACGATGCTCGAGGAACTCGAGGAGCTCGCGCATGCTGGACATGTCGATGTCGTCCAAGCGTTCCAGGACGTTCAAGGTGCCATCCAGAAAGAGCTGCCGTTCGCTGGTACTGCCCGTGGCCGCCTCGGCCAAGCTGAAGGCCTTTGAGTACAGCGCATTGAAGGCGTCCTCCGCTTCCTGCATCTCTTTGATGATGGTCTGCCTGACCTCGAAAAGGGTGTATCCCTGGAAGGTGTCGTTCAGGAAGTTGCTGTACCGAATCAGATCGTCGGAGCTGACCTTGTCGTCGACAGCGATGAGCCTGTTCTGCACGATGCCCCCCTGGAATATGAGGATGGCCATAACCAGGCCCGGCCGGACCAGAACGAAGTCGATCCGGTGCCAGCGAACGAAATCCTGCTGCGGCGCCAGGGCCATGCCGACCTGGCTGGCCTCGCTGGAGATCAGCTTGGAGACCTGCTCCAATATGTTCGGATAATCCAGGCTGGCCCTCTCGAGTCCTTGTCTGAGGCTGCGGCGAATCGGCTCCGGCAGGGAGCTTGGCTTGAGCACAGAGTCGACGTAGTAGCGGAAGGCTTTCTGGGTGGGTATCCGGCCAGCTGAGGTATGTGGCTGCATCAGAAAGCCCTTCTCGGTCAGATCGGCCATGATGTTGCGCATGGTGGCCGGGCTCAAGTTGAGGCTGGATTGCTTGGCCACATATCGCGAACCGATCGGAGAGGCAGTCTGAATGTAGGCCTGAACAATAATGTTCAAAACCTCTATTTCACGGGGATTGAAGGACATACCTCACCTCTTAGCACTCTCTATTCATGAGTGCTAACCTCTTAGCAACTGGTCTTTCGTGTGTCAAGGGCTGGATCAGACAGGGAGAGTCGGTGGCTGGACGGATATGGGAGCGGGTCCCCGGGACCCGCTCCCAGCGCTCTTGGCTTCGGTGGACCGTTCAAACCTTGAAAGCGGCCGATGGCCGCTTGTCTTGAGGCCTACCAGCCGATGGTCAGATAGTCGTGAATGGAGTTGGAGGCCAGGCGGCCGGCGCCCGCCGCAAGAATGACCGTTGCCTGTCCAGTAACGATGTCTCCGCCGGCCCAAACCCCTTTCTTCTTGGTCTTGCCGGTCTTCTCGTCGGCCACGATGTAGCCGCGCTTGGTCAGCTCGAGCCCTTCGGTCGACCCGGTCAGGATCGGGTTGGCGCCGGCACCGACCGCGATCACGGCCAAGTCGCAATCCAAATTGAACTCCGAGCCCTCAATGGGTACCGGACGACGACGGCCGGAATCATCCGGTTCGCCGAGCTCCATCTGGAGGCACTCCATGCCGGTGACCCGTCCCTTGTCGTCGCCGAAGAAGCGCTTGGGGTTGGTCAGCAGGAAGAACTCAACCCCTTCCTCCTCGGCGTGATGAATCTCGGCCTCCCTGGCCGGCATCTCCTGCCTGGATCGCCTGTAAACGATGCGGACTTTTTCAGCGCCGAGCCTGAGGGCTGTCCTGGCTGAGTCCATGGCCACATTCCCGGCCCCGAGGACAACAACGTCCTTGCCGCGCACTATGGGCGTATCATACTCGGGAAAGAGATAGGCTTTCATCAAGTTGGCCCGGGTCAGGTACTCATTGGCTGAGTAAATGCCCACGAGGTTCTCCCCGGGAAGGTTCAAAAAGGTCGGAAGCCCGGCCCCGACCCCGATAAAAACAGCATCGAAGCCGTCGGCGAACAGCTCGTCCACAGAGACGGTCTTGCCCACGACCATGTCACACTCGATCTTGACCCCCAAACGCTCCAGGTAATGCAGCTCCGAGGCCACGATCTCCTTGGGCAGCCTGAACTCGGGAATACCGTAAACCAGCACGCCCCCGCCCTTGTGAAAGGCTTCGTAAATGGTCACCTCGTGACCCTTGAGAATGAGGTCGCCGGCCACGGTCAGCCCGGCCGGCCCGGAGCCGACCACGGCAACTTTCTTCCCCGTGGGTGGCGCCTTCGGCGGAAGCTCGCCTGAGCCGTAATGGCGCTCGTAGTCGGCGGCAAAGCGCTCCAGGTTGCCGATGGCCACGGGCTCGTCCTTCTTGGCCAGAATGCAGACCCCCTCGCACTGGTCCTCCTGGGGACAGACCCGGCCGCAGATGGCCGGCAGACTGTTCTTCTCCCAGATCTTGCGGATGGCCTTGGTAAACTCACCCTCCTTGATATATTGGACAAAGGCCGGAATGTCGATCTCTACCGGACAGCCCTGGACGCAGCTCGGCTTCTTGCACTGCAGGCAGCGCTCAGCCTCCTTCATGGCCAGCTCTGGTGTGTAGCCCAACGGCACCTCGTCGAAGTTCTTGCTCCGAGGCTCCGGCTCCTGCTCCGGCATGGGCTGGCGGGGAATCTTTTCCTTCTTGTCTTTCTGCTGGCTCATCGCATCCTCCAATGTCGTCGAGGTATGTCAATCTGGAATCATTCATCAGCAGGGCTCGGCCAGCTGCCGCTGCAAGCCCCGCCATCTGCCAACTCTGAAGGGCGCTGAAATCGGGCTAACCCGTCTGGCATTCGCATTTGTACTTCTCGTAGGCCTCCTTCTCCATTTCGGTGTAGGCCTGCAAACGCTTGGTCAGCTCGTCGTAATCCACCAGGTGACCGTCGAACTCTGGACCGTCCACGCAGGCGAACTTGGTCTCTCCACCCACGGTCACCCGGCAGCAGCCGCACATACCCGTGCCATCGACCATGATCGAGTTCAAGCTGACCAGGGTCTTGACCTTGTATTCCGCGGTCATCCTGGTCACAAACTTCATCATGGGCACCGGTCCGATGGCCACGGCCATGCGGATATCCCGTTCAGGGTCGTCGAGCTGCTGCTTGAGCACGTCGGTCACAAAGCCGTGATGGCCGTAGGAGCCATCGTCGGTGCAGACCAGAAGCTCATGAGAGGCGGCCTTCATCTTGTCCTCAAGGATGAGCAGGTCCTTGGTCCTGGCTCCGATGATGGCGATGACATGGTTGCCGGCTTCCTTCATGGCCTTGGTGATCGGATGCATGACCGCGATGCCCGTGCCGCCGCCAACGCAAACGACCGTTCCGACCTTTTCGATATCCGTAGGCTTGCCGAGCGGCCCGATGACATCCTGGAAGCGCTCGCCCACTTTGAGAGATTGAAACAGGGCGGTGGACTTGCCCACGACCTGATAGATGATGTCTATGGTCCCCCGCTTGGGGTTGGAGTCGGCAATGGTCAGCGGAATCCGCTCACCGGTCTCGTTGGCCCTCAGAATGACGAATTGCCCAGGCAGGGCTTTCTCGGCTATGAGCGGAGCGCTGAGCTGATTCAAGACCACCGAGCCATCGGCCAATTCCTCTTTCTTGAGAATTTCGAACATGGTGCCCTCCGTGCTTCCTTTGGAATAGAGAAAGGTATGCCCTCTTGTAGTCCAATTTCAAATACCTGTCAAAAGACGGGCCGGGTCGGAACGCCTTGCTTCGGCATGACCCGGCGCACCTTAGCAGACTTCAGTCTTTGTCACTGCCTGTATCCAGGCTTCGAAGCTCCAGCTTGGGGAGAATGTTGTTCTCGATCCAGGCTTGGTCCCACCATTCCACCGGGTTGACCGGTACCCCGGAGATGAGCACCGCGAAATGCAAATGATCGCCTCCGGCCAAGCCGGTGGCCCCGGTTCGACCGATGATCTCTCCCTTGCTGACCCGCTGATTTTTGTTCACCTGAGTCTGGGAGAGGTGGGCATACATGGTCTGCACCCCCATGCCGTGGTCCACGACGACGATCTGGCCATAGATGCCCAGCCACCCGACAAAGGCAACCCGCCCGGAGTTGGCTGCCGGCACCGTATCGCGGGCAACAGAAGCCAGATCGACGCCCAGATGGGTCTGCCTGTCCACCTCCTTTCCTTGATAGGTGTACGTCCTTCTGACCCCGAAAGAAGCGCGCCTGGCCGCCCCGGGCTGCCGGAGGAAACGGCCCGACCACAGCGGTTCTTTCAGGGTTTCTCTGCCTATCTCCAAAAGCGCCTTGCGGTTCTTTTCCCTCAGCTCGCCGTTGACCTTCAAGAATAAATCCAGGGAATCGTCTAGAGCCGGAAAGAGGCTTTCGAACTGGACCATTTTGCTCTGCAGAAAGCTGTCGCTCAGGCGGATCTCGCTTCTGGGGAAACGCTTGTCGTTGACGTAGTGATGAAACCCGGCCCGACTCGTGTTTCCGGCCTGATCTCGCACCATCACCAGCGGCCTGTCCTGTCCGGGATCGATGGTGTAGGGAAAGCTGAAAAAGCAGAGGTAGACTCCATTGTCCTGTTGGTAGGCCGGAAAGAAAAACTCGCCGATCCGGATGCCTGCTTTTGCAAGATCCTCGGAAACGGTAAAGCCGGCCAGCCCGGACCCGCCCCGGTTGAGATTGTGCCTATAGCTCTCCAGGGTGATCTGGGGCGGCTGGCTGTCTAAGGTGAAGGTGACCGTCCTGGTCTGGATGTTCCCCTTGAACAGATTGGACCAAGAGGCGTCTCGAGCGGTGATCCTCAGCTCGACCGGCCCATCCTGGAAACCTCGGTCCTTGAGGGAGAGGCTGCGACTGATCCGACTGGTCTCCGCATCGAAGGCCTCCTGTAGAATCGTTTTGGCCGGCCCATCCCCCTGGACAGCCACAACCTGAAGTGAGGCCATGCCCGAACCCTGATCACGGATCGATAGGGCCATCTCCGTCTCTGGGCTGACGGCCCCCTGGTTCGGGTCTATGCTGACCTCCGGCGGCTCCCTCTCGGCGAGAAGGAAGTAGCCTGCGACGAGGCCGACGACAGCCGCACAGACAAGGATAAGAAGGGATGTGAGCAGCCTTGATTGACCTTTCATAGAGACTCTCCACCCCCAGCTGAGCGCGTGTATCTCTCAGCCGAGGTCCTCTTTTTGAATAGTTGAAGAATGTCGATGACCTCGATACCCATATGGGAAAGTGGGTCTTCTCCTCTGGTCGCGAAACCCCTCGCTTCAAAGCCGTGTTTCAGGGCTTGGGGCGGAGCCACCCAAAAAAACAGGGAACAGCATCGCTCAATGAAACCAAGTCAGCCCACCCGACAGCCAAAGGCAAAAAATCAGCAGGTTGCACCATTTTTTCATGTAAAAAAACGCCAATCTCGAAAAGGCTTCCTCGATTTCCCGGCCCGCCTCCTTGCATGCAGCCAACAACTCAGATAGGCTGAAAGGCTCAGGGTCAAGAACGGAAGCATGTCTCTGGCGGACGCGCTGCCAACCGTTGCCTCAGGCGGCGCGGCTAGAGCTCATGCTCGCTGCTTACTCGCGGCCGGATTGGGCCTGACTGATCGAAAGAGCGGAGCTCGAGACCGTTCGACTCTGATACAGAGCGAAGAGAGCTCCACAAGCTTGTCTTCGCCGCAATCCCAGACTTCAGAACAAGGAGCTTTTCATGACGCAAGCCAATCAAGGCAATCGGGTCAAAGTCCACTACCAGGGGCTTTTGAACGACGGTACCATTTTCGACTCCTCGTACGACAGCGATCCCCTGGAGTTCACCATCGGCAATGGCGAGATCATTCCGGGCTTCGAAGACGCCATTGTCGGCATGCAGGAAGGCGACAAGAAAAATGTCGCCGTGGCATCCGAACAAGCTTACGGGGACTACAAGGAAGAGAGGAAGATAGAGATCGAACGTTCGCAGCTTCCGGAGGACATCACTCCAGAAGTGGGCATGGTGCTGCAGATGGATACACCGAACAACCGTACGCTCTACGTCACCGTCGTGGATATCGGCGAAGAAGCCCTGACCCTTGATGCCAATCATCCCTTGGCCGGCAAAGATCTAAACTTCGAGATCGAGCTTTTGGAAATCATGGGCTGAGCCAAGGCGGGCCGACTCCTTCCAAAGCCTCAGACGCTTCCTGCTCATCCCTCAGGCGCCCTGGGGCGGGAGCACCTCTGCTTGCGCCTCAGGGCCGCTGAACTGCTGCCAGCGGCTTGGCTCGAGATATCCAATCGCCGAAAGGGCTCACTGTCCACTGCTTCTCCCCAGACCTTAAGGCACAGCCAGCTAGGGCATTCCGTTCTTGAACACCGTAGCGGTCAAGCGAGCCAAGCGATGGATGTTTTTCCGCCTGGTCTGCTCCGGCTCTTCGGGGCTTTTCCTGAAGCTCATGATGATCCCGAGCAGGGATGCAAAGTAGGTGCTGGAAAAGAGCCGCACATTCTCTTGGGCGTGTCCGGCCTGCTTCAAGACCGCGTCAAACTCATCCAGGTAATATTCCCGTATGGCGTTGAACTTCTCCCTGGCCTCCTCGTCCACCTCATCGGACAGCATAAAGTGCCCGAGCATCTGAAAGGCGGATTCCTTCTCCAAAAAGAACTCCACGATGCCGGCGGCAATATCCTCTAAGCTGGCGCTTCCCTTTTCAAGACGCTGCTGCTGGCGTTTCCGGCCCTCTCGGACCTCCTGACCAAGGATTTCGGCCAAGATATCGTCGCGACTGCTGAAGTATCGATAGATGGAAGCGGGCGATATGCCAGCCTCCTCGGCAATGTCGCGCATGCCCGTTTCATGAAAGGGACGATTCGCAAAAAGACGCATAGCGGCGTCCAGAATAAGGTCCCGGCGGTGAGCCCTTTCCTGCTCCTTCAGCTGCAAAAAGGTCGATTTCCTGTCCATGCCCCTCCAGTCGCCACGCCGCAGCCTTGTATTACCCAGAGCAGACAATTGTCCGTTTCCTGCTCGACGGAATAGCCAGGTGGAAGCCTCGCTCGCGCTTCCGCTCCGGGGGATCACTTCCCGCGAAGCTGATGGGAGCGGACAAAAAGGAAAATACTTTTTGCCTCCTGGCGATATGGTAAGCCGGAAACATCGCTGGAGCGCCGGCGTGAAGCGCTCCAGTCTGAGCCTGAGCGGTCAGGGCCCGAGTCTATCCTTTTCCTTTCTTTTGTCAATGCGCACGAGCTTGACTGGAGCCGACAACCAAGCTACCGTGGCTTTGCCCTACCAGTTGGCCGGTAAGGACGGGATCCTCCGGCAACTCCTCTCTTTGACGCTGCGGACATATCCGTCCCAGGAAATGCCTTGGAGGGAGCCCATGACCCCATCGAAAATGCCCGTGTTCCTGGCTTGGACCGTTGCACTGATCTGCCTCGGATCCCTTGCCCAGGCTGGCCAGGATCGACCCCTGGAAACGGCCAACCGCCATTACGCCCAGGCCATTGAAAACCGCGATCTCCAGAAGCTCAAGCAGTCCCTTGATTCCTATGAGCAGGCGGCGGCCGCTCATCCAGACAGCTATGAGGCCAATTGGAAGGCGGCCCGTTCCTGCCGGTTCTATGCGGAGTTCTCCAAGCGGCAGGGCGTCGAAGGGTGGGAGGAGCTCTGCGCCCGGTTCGGCAAGAAGGGCATGCGCTTCGCTCAACGTGCCTTCGAGCTGGAGCCGGACAAGGTTGAAGGTCACTTCTTCTATGGCTTGTGCGTCGGGACTTACTCCGACGGCGTGAGCATCTTCACGGCCCTGAAAGAAGGCCTCAAGGACAAGACCCGCAAGCACCTGGAGCGGGCCTACGAGATCGATAAGCACTATCGTCACGGGACGCCCGCCTTGGCTCTGGGCCGCTATTGGGAAATTCTTCCCTGGCTGGCCGGACAGGACACTGACAAGGCCTTAGAGTACTACCGGGAAGCTCAGGAAATCATGCCTCAGGACTCCCGATTCCGGCCGGAGCTGAACGTCTACCTCGGAGGCCTGCTTCTCGAAGAGGGCCGAAACGAGGACGAAGCCAGGCAGCTGCTTCAGGCAGCGGCGGCCTCAGGGGACCCTTACTTCAGCCGCCAAGCCCGCGATCTCCTTGAGTAGCCAGAGGCTCCCGGCCTCAGGGAGCTCAAAGTGAAAACGGCTGACTCGCGGCTGACAAGTCAAAGGAATTGTCCTACTCTGGAGTGTCCTTTTGACGGCCCAGGTGCCGAACACTCCAGAGGGGGAGTTCCTCAACGACGATGTTCAAAAAAACCCGAGCACGGCTTGCCGCAGTCAGCGCCATAGCCTTCAGCCTCCTGCTGTATCTCTATCTCCTGTTCATCCTGTTCCTCCCCGGAATCGTCAATGTCCCATCCTTGCGCGATCAGATTGAAACCCTGAGCGGCCGCCGGCTTGATGCGGCTGTGTCCATCGATCGTCTCCAGCTGGAGTACTTCCCTCTCCCTGTTCTGAGTGTCAGAGGCCTCGACGTTCAAGGCAACAACTCCGCCTGGTCCCTGCAGGCCGAGACAGTGCGTTTCGCTGCGAACCTCGAGGCCTTGGCCGACCTCAAGCTCATGCTTGGACACGTCTCCTTCAGCTCTCCTCGGGTCCGCATCACTTGGCCAGAAATCGCCGGCCCGGGAGCATCCGGAGGCAAACGTCACCCAATCGACCAAGCAATGCAGGAGCTTATCAACAGCGTGCCCCTGGGGCTGTCTCTGAACATCAATGATGGCAGTGTCGAGCTGGCCGTCCCAGACCGCCAAACCGTCTTCAGCAACATTCAGGCCCGGCTGGATTTGTCCTCCAACCCTCGCCTCGAGCTCCGGTGCACCTCGAATCTCTGGCAAAGCATGTCCCTGGAAGCTCGTGGGGACCTGCCAAAACGAAATGCCCAGACGACCGTGCGCATCTCCGGCTTTCAGCCGACAGCGTTCCTGGATGAGCTGCTGCGCGAGACCCCGTTCAGGGTAATCCCGGAGGGAGTCGATCTTTCTCTGGATGCTACCCTGCCGGACTTCTCCTCGGCCACAGGGCAGATGCAGCTGAGTCTGCCCGGGCTGGGCCTGGCCAGAGGCTCAAACCGGGTCGATCTGGCGCGTCTTGCCGCCAGCGGCAGCTTCAGCCTGCAGGAGTCAAAAGTCGAGCTGAACCTGCAGGAGCTGACAGTCCGGGACCCAGGCCTGACCATTTCCGGACGTTTGAGCTTCCCGCTCGACCGAGGGCCGCTCGCTGTTCAGCTCGTTCAAGGTTTCCTGGATCTCGATGAAGCCCGGAAAACCTGCCTAGACCTTTTCCCCGAACAGGAGACAGTCAGGGCGGTCTTTCAGAGCATCAAAAGCGGAAGCCTGAAAGACCTGCGGCTTACCAGCTCCGGCCGATCAGCTGCCGAGCTTGCGAAGAGCCTCTCGGCTGAGGCAACCCTTCTGGAGGCACGCCTAGACATCCCTCAGCCAAATCTGAAGCTGAGCCAGGTTCAGGGCCGGCTTGTCTACGCCAATGAAGTCATCGTGGCTGAAAATGTGGTTGCAGCCCTGGAAGGCCTCCGGACCACCTCGGCCCGGATCGTGCTCGGGCTGGATCCTTTCCTGAGCCCGTTTTCCCTCTCAACCGGTTTCCAGGGCGATCTGTCGCGCATGGAGGGCATACTCCGCACGGTCGTCCCCCTCGATCGTTTTCGCACGGAGATGGACAGGCTGAGCATCCTGCAGGGAGAGACCACCGGAAACCTTCGAGTGGCCAAGGACCCTTCCTCCGGCTGGACCTTTTCCGTGGAGGCAGGCTCAACCCGATTTACAGCCAAGTATGCCGGTCTGCCGTATCCTGTGAGCTTCCAGGCCGACGGCCTGGAGGTTGATGATTCCGGCCTGTCTATCCAAGGCGTAGATGCCGCCCTGCAGGAGTCAAGGCTGGCTGTTCGTGAAGCCCGAGTGGACTGGACTGGCAGGGAACCTCTTCTGGTGGCTCGCACCGGAGAGGGCCGCATGAATCTCTCAGTCCTCTTAACCTGGCTCAAGGAGCTCAGCCCAAAGCCGCTTTTCCCTGAGCCTTTGGAGGATCTCACCGGATGGCTGCTCCTTGATGGCGCCACCTTCCAAGGCCCGCTGCCGGCAAACGGCCAATGGGACATTTCAGCCTCAGGCCGGGTTCGCGATCTCAAGGTTACTTCCAAGCTGCTGCCTGAACCGATGCTCGTCGAGAGCGGTCAGTTCGGCCTAAAAGACGGCGAGCTCTCCCTGACAGGCTGGCAAGCCGCCATCCTGGACAGCCGGGTGACCCTCGACTCCTCCAGCCGGGCCATCTTCAGCTCCGGGCTCCCGGCCACCCTGGAGGTCGAGGGGCTGCTGGGCGAAGACACCTTGGACTGGGCCCAGGCAGAAGGCTATCTGCCCGGAGAGGTGGCTCTCCAGGGCCCGGTCCGTCTGAAAGACACCCTCGTCAGCCTTGAATCCCGGAACCGGACGAGCTTCTCCGGGCGACTGGCAACTGAAGACGGGTTGGTTGTCGAGGTTGCCGGCAGCAAAGCCCGCCACACCCTCGCCATCCAGCGCCTGCTCCTTGACGATGCCCAATCCACGGCCATTCTTGGGCTTACCTGGTCGCCGGAGCAAATTGATCTCAGCTTCCGGGGCCACCTGGAGGAATCAAGCCTCCGTAAGCTGACAGTCAGAAGGAGCCCTTTCACCGGCATGGTCGATGGCGATGTCTCCCTGCAGCTCAAGCGCGATCCAATCCGGCTGTCTCACGTTCGGGGCGGCGTGGTCCTCAGTGAGGCGAGAGCCGATATGGGAGATCTCCCGCCGCTGCGCATCGATCGTCTCGAGATCAGCTCGCGCGCCGGCTCCAGGCTGACCATTCTCCCTTCACGCCTCTCCTGGCTCGGAAGCCCTCTATCTGTAAACGGCAACGTGACCATCTCCAAAGGCAAGAACCTTCTGGATCTCCAGATTGTCGCGGATACTCTGAACGCTACGGCCTTGACTGCTTCTGGGCGGAAGGACGCTGCCAGCGGAAACACCGGGCCTGGAAAAGGCCTGACCGTGCTGTCCTCCCTTCAAGGCAGGGTGGAGCTGTATGCCAAGGAGATCCAATTTGAGCAGAGGCGGCTCTCCAGGGCGGATGTAACGACCAGGTTTCTCCCTGAGGGGAGGGTCGAGGTCAGCCTCAACCAGGGCTGGCTCTGCTCCCTGCCCATAGAAGCCGTCTGGCGATCGGCAAAGGATGGCACTCAAAACTGCACTGCAAGCATCGCGGCTGAGCAGAAGGAGCTCAAGCCGGTTCTCGACTGCCTCTTCGCCAGGCCGGATGCCGTCTCGGGAAGCTTCGATCTCGAGGGACACGCCTCGACCGACTGCCAAAGCGACGGGCTTTTGCCTTCCCTGAAAGGCTCCTTTCGCTTCACGGCTCAGGACGGTCGGATCTACCGGCTCAACCTCCTGGCCAAGATATTCTCCCTGCTCAATACCACCGAGATCCTCGTCGGCAAGCTGCCTGACCTCAACAAGGAAGGCTTCGGCTACTCCAGCATGATCATCCAAGGCAACCTCGACGGCAAGACTCTCCAGGTAACCGAAGGCCTCATCGACGGGGACTCCATGGAGCTGGCCTTTCAGGGGCCCATTGACCTGTCAAAAGGCACTCTGGACATGCAGGTTCTCGCCTCCCCCTTGAAGACCGTCGATCGGCTGTTCAAAAAGATCCCAGTCGTCAGTGGCCTCCTCGGGGGAAACCTCATCTCCATTCCCATCCGCGTCAGTGGCGACTTGACGCAGCCGACGGTTGTGCCCCTCTCTCCCACGGCGATCAGCCAGGAGGTCTTCAACATACTCAAGCGAACCATCAAGCTGCCCATAACGGTCATTCAGCCCTTCATCCCGGGAGACAACGGGCAGGGCGAGTCTGAAGACAGCGGCGCCGAGGCTTCGCCGTGAAACCATTGACTTAGACGGAACTTGTTGTCATATAGACCCGAATGCTCTCATGGCGAAGCCGCCGAGCACGGACTATCAGACCGTGTCGCGTCCCTCCACCAGCCGAGATGATGCCCGTATGTCCAGCGAACGCCTGAAGGTCGAGATTGACGGCCAATACTTCTGCTTCCAAAGGCCCGCCGATCTGGAAACCCTCTGGGAGGCCATGGATGACAACCAGCACGACGCGGATGACCGCATTCCCTATTGGGTGGAGATCTGGCCGTCGAGCATCCTGCTGGCAGAATGGATCCGGCAGAATGCCTTTCGCCTCCGCGGCCGCCGGTGCCTCGATCTCGGCTGCGGCTTGGGCTTGTGCGCATCCGTGGCCGCAGGCCAGGCCCACGTCCTAGGGGTCGACTACCAATGGTCCGCCTTGGCCTATGCCCGCCAAAGCGCCGTGGACAACGGAGTCCCAGAGATCTCCTGGCTCCAGATGGATTGGCGTCATCCCGGGATCAAGCCGCATTCCCTGTCCTTCATTTGGGGGGCGGAGATCGTGTACGAGCGGAGGTTCTTCCAGCCCTTGCTCGAGCTCTTCGAGCACAGCTTGGCCCCGAACGGATGCATCTGGCTGGCTTCGCCCGAGCGGGCGGTCTCCAGGCCCTTCTGGGAGCGTCTTGCCGAAAGAAGGTGGCGGGCTGAACGCCTCCGGAAAAAACGCATCGACTACCGGGACTACTCCATGGAGGTCGCCTTGTGGGAGGTGCGCCGGGCGGACGGTCCCCGTCCGCTTCTGAACAGGCCCTAAGGAGTCCGCGTGAACAGCGCTTCGCTTCTGTCCAGCTCTGAGAAGACGGATGCCTCGAGGTTCTCCAGGTTCTGGAAGACCTTTCGTGCCAACTCCCTGGCCGTGACCGGCCTCGGCATCTTTCTGCTTTTCTTCTGCGTGGCCCTGGTCGGCCTGCTGCTTACCTCGGGACCGAACCCGCCACTCGATCCGGCCCAGATCAGGCTCGAAGAGAAGCTTTTGCCGCCTTTGAGCGAGCCCGATACTGCGAAGCTCACCCCTGAGGAGCAGCCACTGTTGGGTCTCTACCTCTTTGGCACCGATGATCTCGGGCGGGATGTCTTCGCGCGGATGCTCCAGGGTGCCTGGGTCTCGTTGACGGTCGGCTTCGTGGCTGTGGGCATCGCCGTGGTCATCGGCATCGTCCTCGGCGGGCTGGCCGGGTACTTCGGGACGGTCACCCTTCCCTTTGCCTTCTGCCTGGGCGTCCTGCTCCTTGCGGGCCTTGCTCCGTCACTGATCTTTGTCCAAGCCTCCGCTGCCGCGGTGACAGCCCTCCTCGGCCTGATGCTTATCTTCCTCCGACCTCTGCTTCAGGGATCCGACCGCCTGCTTGGCCGCAGCCCACAAGTCAAGCGGCTCGACAGGGGGATCTCCGTGGATACGATCATCATGCGCTTCGTGGACATCATGCTCTGCTTCCCCAGCTTTTTCCTGGTTTTGACCGTCATTGCCCTGCTGCCGGCGAGCATTTACAACATCATGGTGGTCATCGGCCTGACCAGCTGGATGGGCGCGGCTCGCTTCGTTCGGGCTGAGTTCCTCTCCCTGCGGGAGCAGGACTTCGTGACGGCCGCCAAGGCCCTGGGATTGGGCAATGCCCGGATCATCTTTCAACATATGCTGCCCAACGCCGTCGCCCCGGTGCTCGTGTCCGCAACCATCGGCATCGCCACGGCCATCCTGACCGAAGCCGGCCTGAGCTTCCTCGGCTTCGGTGTGCCTCCGCCCCAGGCCACTTGGGGCAACATCCTCTCCGAAGGCAAGCGCTTCATCTTCGACGCCCCATGGCTGACCCTGATCCCGGGGCTGGCCATCCTCATCGTGGTCCTGGCCTTCAACCTCTGCGGCGAAGGGCTGCGAGAGGCACTCAACCCCAGGTTGCGGAGCTCCTGAAACTGAACCGGAGATGCCCGCGTGAGCGAACGCCCCCTTCTGGACGTCTCTGAGCTGCAGGTCCATTTCAAGTCCGAAAATACCCTGGCCCGTGCTGTGGACGGCTTGAGCTTCCACCTTGCTGCCGGCGAAACCGTCTGCCTTGTCGGCGAGTCCGGCTGTGGCAAGACGGTCAGCGCACTGAGCATCCTGGGCCTGATCCCCCGGCCCCCCGGAGTCATTGCCGGAGGGGCCATCCGCTTCCAAGGGCGCGACCTGCTGCAGACAGACGAGGAGTCCCTGCGGCGACTCCGCGGCAAGAGGATCGGCATGGTCTTTCAGGACCCCCTGACCTCGCTCAACCCTGTCCTGACCATTGAGGAGCAGATCTGCGAGCCCATGCTTGTCCATGACCGCCTGAGCCAGCACACGGCCAGGCAGCGCTGCTTGGAGCTTCTCAGCCTCGTGGGCGTTCCTTCGGCGGGCCAGCGCTTGAAGCACTATCCCCATCAGTTCAGCGGTGGGCAACGTCAGAGAATCATGATCGCCATGGCTCTGGCCTGCAATCCGGACCTGCTCATCGCCGACGAGCCGACCACGGCCCTGGACGTGACCATTCAGAGGCAGATCATCCGCCTGTTCAAATCGATCCAGGAAACGAGCTCCAGGTCACTGCTGTACATCACCCACGATCTGGGCGTGGTCTCGGCCATAGCCGACCGCATCTACGTCATGTACGCCGGGGTCGTTGTCGAGGAAGGGCGGGTCGGGGACATCTTCGGCAACCCCAGACACCCCTACACCCAAGGTCTGCTGGCCTCCCTGCCGGCCTTGGAAAAACGGGGGCAGGATCTGCAGCCCATTCCCGGCAACGTGCCGGATCCGGCCGCCAAGCCGGCCGGCTGCCCCTTTCACCCCCGCTGCAGCTTTGCCGGGCCGCCCTGCTCGCAAGGCTTCCCGCCCCTGGTGAACTGCGGGAATGGCCAGAAGAGCCGCTGCCCGGTCATCAACTGACCTGCCGGAGGTGGACTGTCAGGCTTCAGTGCGGCCAGAAGCAGCAATCATATTGGGCTCAGAGCTGAGCAGAATGCATAATGGAACCAAGTGAGGCGCCCCGCCCTCTTGGCGCACAATCAACAGCTTGGAGCACGTATTTTCATATGAACGGGTCAAGCTTTACAGACCACAATCGCGAGCAGCACCATGGATGAGCCCCTTCTCAGAGTCTGCGGCTTGACCAAGCATTTTCCGGTGCGTTCCGGCTTTCTGCAGCGCACCATCGGATCAGTTCGGGCCGTGGACGGCGTTGATCTCGAGGTCTTTAGAGGCGGAACTTTGGGGCTGGTTGGCGAATCAGGCTGTGGCAAGACCACCCTGGCCAGGGTAATCCTCAAGCTCCTGCCCCCCGATGCAGGGTCCATTGTCTTCAGGGGCCGGGATGTGGCCCCTCTGCCCGAGGGGCGTTTGAGCGACTACCGGCGGGCCGTCCAGATCGTCTTTCAGGATCCCTACGGCTCACTCAATCCTAAAATGACCGCAGGGGCCAGCATCGAGGACGGCTTGCGGGTCAAGGGTGTGCCCAGAAGAGACAGGCCGGCGGCGACAGCGGCTCTGCTGGAGCTGGTCGGTCTGCCGGCCGGAAGCGCCCGGCGCTATCCCCACGAGTTCAGCGGGGGACAACGCCAGCGCATCGGCCTGGCCAGGGCCTTGAGTGTGGAGCCCAGCCTGATTCTCTGCGACGAGCCGATCTCGGCCCTGGACGTCTCCATCCAGGCCCAAATCATCAATCTGCTGCGCCGGCTCCAGCGCGAGCTGGGCTTGAGCTACCTGTTCATCTCCCATGATCTGAGCGTCGTCGGCTACCTGAGCGATTGGGTGGCCGTGATGTACTCGGGGCAAATCGTCGAGTACGCG
>Ga0207797_1000788_pt1 | contig 23742 bp, 18 predicted proteins | sample PRCRCaboRojoPR_6_FD_187275 | JGI IMG/M metagenome (GOLD analysis project Ga0207797, IMG submission 187275) | Marine sediment microbial community from Cabo Rojo, Puerto Rico - PR CR 10% Liquid 1 (SPAdes) | ecosystem: Environmental > Aquatic > Marine > Coastal > Sediment | place: Cabo Rojo, Puerto...
TGCTACGTCTTCGGAATCATCTCCGATGCTGCCACCACCCCGGACGGCGGGCTGGTTCTGCTGGACCGCGTCACCGGAAGGGTATCCCTGTTCGACCCTGAAAACAGCTTCGTCACCTCTTTCGGGGGCAAGGGCGAGGCCCCCGACCGCTTTCAGTGGCCGCTGGCCCTGGCCATTCTGGCAGACGGCCGCATAGCGGTTAAGGACGGCATGGGCGGCAACGTGGCGCTCTTTTCCGAAGACGGTGAGTTCCTCCGCCAGATACGCGGCGACGCGCGCATCGATTTGACCTTCCGCATGGAGGCCCTGGGTGACTCCTCATGGCTCACCTACGGATGCCGCAGCCGGATGGTGGAGGGATCCTTCAGACAGGGTTACGAGGTCCGGGTGGAGGACCCCTGCGCGGCAACGACGTCCCAGGCGATCTTCAGTCATACCTACGTGGTCGGCGAGGATGACTTCGACTTCCAGCCCGGCTACCTCTGCGTCACCTCCGACCCCGGGGGGCGGATCTACCTGCACCGGATGGCCCGAGGCTCGTATCTCATCGAGGTCCTCGACAGCCACGGCCAGCCGCTGGACAGCGTCCTCTCGGACAGTGTGGCCATACCGCTGGAGGATGCCCCGCTGTTCTACTCGATACCGGTGGCCACATTCTCCAGTACCGACGAGGAGGGAAACACGGTTCAGAGGAGGGGGGAGAACCCGGTCAACGCCCCTCAGGTGGTGGGCCTGGGAGTCGACTCCGTCGGCAACCTCTGGGCTCGGAGGGGAACCGCATACCCACCCGTCTTCGACGTCTTCTCCCCGGAGGGCGACAAGCTCGGCGAGGTGGTGGCCGCAGGACTTGCCGACAGCTCCTTCGTGCGGTTCCACACCGGTCCGGGGGGCGTAATAGCCTGGGAGCTGTCACCGGAGGACTACCCCAAGGTGTACAGGTTCGGTCCGCGCTAGAGCCGGCCGCAGCGGCGGTTTGACGCTTCGGAGGAGGCTTGTATAATCAGCCCTGCTTTTCGATGCCCCCGTAGCTCAGGTGGATAGAGCGGCGGTTTCCTAAACCGTAGGCCACACGTTCGAGTCGTGTCGGGGGCACCACGGCTAAAAGGGGGTGGGCAACGCCCACCCCCTTTTAGCTTGGGAGTTCGCTTTCGCGAACTCCATCGGCTCACCTTGTTCAGCATCCCATGGCTTGCGTTTGTGCTGGCGCGAACTCCATCGGCTCACCTTGTTCAGCATCCCATGGCTTGCGTTTGTGCTGGCGCAAACTCCAGGGCTATGGGCCATCGCCCGTCCCCCTTTTAGCCGCTATCCGGCGCCCGGTACTACTGGTCCAGGCGCACCAGCTTCATGGTGTCCCGGCTGTCGCTGGTGACGGCCACTACGTAGTAGACGCCTGCGGGGGCCCTGCTGCCCGAACCGGTCATGCCGTCCCAGACCAGCGAATGCGACCCGGCGGTGCGGGTTCCATCCACCAGCCTGCGTACGCGGCGGCCGGTGATGTCGTAGACCGAGAGCTCCACGTGGTCGGTTCCGGGCATCACGAAGCTGATGTCGGCGGAGGCCCTCATGGGGTTGGGCAGGCTCTGGTGAACAACCACTCCCGCCGGCAGCGGGTCGCCGGGGCCCAGGTCCTCCAGGCCCGAGATGGTCACGTCGTCGATGTTCCAGCCGCTGTAGGTCCAGCCCATGTTGGTGGGCCCCATGGTCCAGCGTACGTACACCGAGTCCTCGCCCTGGGCTACGGAGGAGATGTCGTAGCTCACCTTCACCCAGGCGCTGTCGGTTACCGCGGAGCTTCCGTTGGTCCAGACAGAGGTCCACTCCTGGCCGTCGGCGCTCACCTGCACGGAAGCCTGGTCGAAGCCGTGCTCCTGTACGTTCAGCCATCTCCAGAAGGAGAGCTCGGGGCTGTAGATCTCCGAGCAGTCCAGGGGACCGGCTGTGAGGCAGGTCTGCTCCAGGTCGTTCTCGTAGTCGCCTTCGAGGTTGTACCCCATTACGCTGGAGCCGGTGTGGCCGGAGGAGGGGTCGGGGTTACCGTGCTCTCCGCCCTGGCCCTGGGGCTGGCCGTACTGCCACAGGCCCTCCCGCTCCCAGCCCGGGTCCTGGTCCATGTTCCAGGACATGATGCTCTCCAGCGAGTCGCCCACCAGCAGGGTCACCGGTATCTCCATGTCCTCGGTTCCCTCGGTTAGGTCGGTGATGGAGAGGGTGGTGCTGTAGGCGCCCCTGGCCAGACTGCCTGCGTCCCCGTCCACCGCCAGCACCAGGGTCTCGGTCTCGTAGGGGTAGAGGACGCCCTGGGCGTTTCCGTAGAGGTTGAGCCAGCCTACCCCCGGCTCCAGGACGGCCTCGTACTCCAGGGGACCGTCGCTGCGGGCCAGGAGCCCGATCTCGTGCAGCTGGGGACTGAACGGTCCTCCAACCGGGCCATCTATCTGGATGGCGTCTTCACCGTCCACGCACAGCCCGTAGTCGGTGACCAGGGCCTTCATGCAGAAGCTGCCCGTGCCCGGGTAGGGGTTGCCGTCCCAGTAGTAGAGGTCCTTCCACTCCCCGTCCTGGTAGTACCAGCTCTCGCCGGGGGAGGAGCTGGACTCCACCAGCGTCTTGGTGTCGGCCCCCAGGAGGACGGGCACCACCGAGGTGCGGTCGTAGGGCATTCCGGGCTGGGAGATCTCCAGCTCCAGACAGAAGTCCTCGCCCTCGCTGAGCCTCACCGCCTGCTGCAGGTCCACGGTGTGCAGACCCCGGTGGGGGAAGCCGCCGGAGAGCTCCGCCAGCTGATCGATGGGCTCTCCGTCCTGGAAGCCGCCCCAAACGGTAAGTGTGTAATCCACATCATCGTAAGGGGTTATGAAATTGACTGATTCCAGGAAGTGGCCGTCGCGGGCGGTGAATACGTTCAGGGCCCGACTCACCCCCTCCATCTCGTCGCGCCATCCGTGGTAGTCGTGGTAGTAGGCCTCGTCGTAGCGGAGGGGCTCCACCTCCCGGAAGGACACGGCTCCCATCTCCGGGTGATGGCCGCAGTGCTTGTCGTAGTAGGAGATGTAGAAGTAGCCGTCCCAGCCCCAGCCGGTCCCCCAGCTGTTCTTGATGATCCAGGCCCCGTCCTGGGGGGCGGGAGTGGGCAGGTCGTCGTACCAGCCCACTATGGCCACCGCATGGTTGGGGTCCAGGTCCGAGGCCTCCGGCTGCCAGTGCACGTAGTTGGAGTCGATGAACTGCCCCGAGGACATCAGGCATGTGCCCATGACACCCTCGTCCATGATCCGCTGCTTGATCTGGTCGATCTGCTCCAGGTCGTCCCCGGCCTCCATCCACTCGATGTGTCTGGGATAGTAGTAGTGGTAGGAGGGGCTGTACCTGTCCGGAGGCGTTCCGTAGGACTGGCCGTCCACGTCCCGCACAGCTCCCTCCAGGCGGGCCAGGTAGGCGGCGGTTACCCTGTAGTCTCCGCCGAAATGGACCTCCAGGCCCCCGTAGGGCGGCTCGATGTCATCGTTGTTGTGCTGGTTGAAGCCGTTCCACCAGTCCAGGTGGTACTCGGCCAGGTTCGGTTCGCCCTGCTCGCCGGCGTCCGCCCAGACCGAGGTGATCATCAGGTTGCCCTCCATGGCCGCCATGGCCCCGTGCGTCCAGCAGGTGCCGCCCTGCTGAGACTTCACCGATGTCACGTAGTTCTCTCCATTGTAGTCGCGGAGGTCGAAGTAGTCCGGAAGGGCTGCCGCGAAGGCCGGCAGAAGGGCGACGCACAGAATCAGGAGCGATCTGGAAGTTGGCATTGCGGTCCTTTCAAGGCCTGACTGGTAATGTTCGGTGCGGCCTGCAGGCCGGCCGTTTCCGGGCACTCTGTAATATGGCCGGCGGGAACCTCCGGGTTCCCGCCTGAGAAGCTGTAACATGGAAGCCGCCAGGCCGTCAATATGGTGAGCGCCGGCGGAACGGGCCACCGCAGCGCAGGCGGGCGGGCCGCGAGATACGCGGCCGGAACGTCCGCTCCGCCGGCGTCCCCACACGCATTCGAAAACGCCCGGGATCTCGCTTTCTCAGCTCCTGTCGGAGACCCTCTCCACCCTTTTCGCCAGGTCCATCATGCTGTAGAGGAGGGGCTCGATCTCCTCCGGGTACAGCCAGCGGGGGGACTTCTCATGGCCGGGAGCCAGATGCGCCTCCATGGAGGACCAGTCCAGCCTGAAGCGGGCCAGCGCGCCCTCCCAGCGGCTGAGAAAGGGCCCGAAAGGCTCCAGGATCTTCCCGGGAGAGCTCTCAATGGCATCTGCCAGCCTTGGGTCCGCGTAGCGGACGGGGAACAGCCTGTCGAAGCCGGGGTCTCCGGTGGTGAATCGGACCAGCCCGTCCGGGGGCCAGGCGGGTGCCTCGGTCTTCAGGTAGAGGCCGGGTGAGTCCTGATCCACCTCGACTGCGTACTCCTCGCCGGGGTGAAGGCGGAACTCCCTGCCGCCGACATCCGACCCTATCCTGCCCATGCAGCTCCGGTGGTGGCTGCCCGAGTGCTCCCAGCCCCTTTCCGCCGCCAGCTCCGTCATGCGCTCCTTGCACTTTCCCGCCCATCCCCATCTGTAGGAGATGCTGCAGGAGAACGCCGGGACCATTATCAGACCGAGGATCACAGTGCCAACCGACAGGGACATGATGGGAACAGCCTGGGTGGCTGACGCACCGGCGGCGATGGCCGCCAGCGCTGTAAACAGAGGCACCAGGGCCGCCAGGGCAATGAACCTGAAGGTCCTTCCGAGGGCTCCGCTGGCTCTTGCCGACCTGAGCGGAGGGGGGGTGCGGCGGCGCATCTCCGCCTTCTGCTCCTCCAGGTCGCCGCGGCGTCGTTCCATGCGTCGTTGAGCAAGCGTGGGGCCATCCAGTATGCAGAACCACTCCCGGGCCTTCACCGGAGGCCTCAGCCTATGCCACAGGCCATCCGGTATCCGGACGTCCTCTCCGCAGTAACCGCACCTCTGCATCCTCCCAGCCGACATGTCCAGCTCTAGGAAGCCCCCGCACTGCGGACAGCCCATGGCCACTGGAGACTCCCCGTCCGGGGTCTCTCCCCCAGCGGCCTCCGGGGCGTCGACGAACCTGTGCCGGCAGACGCAGGCGGATACGGCGGGAGCCTCTGCCGTCAGCCATTCGGGGGGGTGGAGATAGGCGTACGCCTCTCCGCACTCCCGGCAGATCAGCGGGTCGCCGGGAGCAACGGAAGCCGTATCGAGGGCGGTCTCGCAGACCCCGCATCTCGGCCGAAGCCGCCAGTAGCTGTACACGTACCTGCCGGAGCCGCTGATAAGGGTTCCGCCGGAGCCATGGCCCCGCTGCAGCTCCGGATGCTCCTCGTCGAAGTCGTTTATCAACCCGGCGATTATCTCCGGAGGCAAGTGGACGCTCTCGCCGCATGAGCCGCAACGCAGACTGCGGGTGGGAGCGTTGACCGGCACGGGGCTGTCGCATCTGCCGCAGGTTGCGATCAGCTCGAAGCAGCCGAATCTGGGCATTGGCCCGCCCTTTCCGCAGTGACACACCTCTCGGGCTGCCGAAGAGCCGAAGATACCCGGACGCGGAAGAGGACGGTAGCCTAGGGCACGGGCTTGATCCCGATCTGCTGTCGTCAGACGGGAGGAGCTTCCGGCCGACCCGCATGGGGTTGCCACGGAACCGCAGTTCCCTCAGATAGGTTGTATGGATGAGGAGGGAGGTGGAAGATGAGATCGAGCGGTCCGCCGTCTGCCGGAGCTTTCGGAGCGCTGCTCCGATCCTGGGCGGCGGTGCTGGCCATCTCCCTCCTCATGGCCTCCTGCGGGACGGAAACCTCCGTCCCCACCCGCGAAGACACCGACCTGGCACTCGAGATGCAGATTCTGGACAGGGTGAACGGCTACCGGTGCGGAGAGAACCTATCCGAGCTGAGCTGGGACGAGACCCTGGCCGAGATCGCCCGGGTGCACGCGGAGCGACTGGCCGCTGGGTACCCGCTGGGCCACGGGTGCTTCGAGTACCGGGCTATGCTGACAGCGGGCATTCTCGGAGGAGGGGTTCTGCGGGAGAACGTGGGAAGGGTCTCAGTCAGCCGCCATGTCGCCAGCGAGTTCCTTAGCGCCTGGCTGCTCAGCCCCGGCCATCGCCAGGTGATGAGGTCCGAGTCCAGCCGGAGCGGAGTGGGAGTGGCTCGCTCCCGGGACGGCTACGTCTACGCCGTCCAGCTCTTCTTCCACCCGACGGGATTCGACCTGGAGGACATCACCCGCATGGATCTCCATCACAGAGGCATCTAGACCCGGTTCAACGCCCGGGCTCGCCCTCCTCGGCCGCCATGCCCGTCCTCAGGAGGCCGATCATGGCCAGGACCGCCGCGGCGGTGGTCACCACTCCGGCCTCCGGCCCGAACCCGCCGCCGGTGAGCCAGCCCGGGCCGGTGGCCGCGTAGACGATCCCCTCGGGGGCCAGCTCCAGGCCGGATACCTCCGCTCCCAGCGCCATGAGGGTTGCGTTCCAGGCGAAATGGGCCCCCCATGCCGCCGGCAGGCCGCCGGGCCCCAGCCGCAGCTGGGCCAGCACCAGTCCGATCAGGAAGATGTTCACCGTGCCCAGCGGGTACGGCCCGGCGGCCCGGTGGGCCAGGGCGAACAGCAGGGCCGTGGCGAAGGCCGAGACCGTGGGGCCGGCGGCCCGTGAGAGAGCGGACAGCGGGTAGCCGCGGAAGACCAGCTCCTCCCACAGCGCCGCCGGAAGCAGCGCCAGCATCGGAAGCGGCAGCCGCATGGCGTAGGCAATTGGGGCGGACTCCAGCGAGATGCTCACCTGACCGGAGACGGCCAGGCAGAGAATGGTCGCAGCCGACATGAGAAGTCCCAGGGCGGCCCCGCCCAGGAAGCTGCGGGGCCCCCTACGGGGATAGCGCCATCCCAGCCAGACCCCGGGAGGTCTGAAGAATCGGCCCAGCAGCAGGTTGACGGCGAGTACGGCGGCCACCCCGGCAGTTCCCGCCAGAACCAGCAGGTCGGAGACCAGCCCCAGCCCGCCGGCAACGGTCATCAGGAAATGCGCTGCCAGGGTGACGGCCACCGCGTAGGCCGCCGCCTTGAGCACGAGAACCGTCTTCCGGCCGATCGGTTTCCAATCCATTTCCCGGGTAATATCCTAAGAAGTACGGTTTTCTGTCATGGGCGGACTACCAGCGGGAGGTTTGAGGTGCCCGAGAAGACCGGGCCGGGAAGACATCGCAGGGCGGAGGAGGACAACCGCCGTCACTGGAACGAGCTGGCCGCCGTGCACGCCCGTTCCTACCACGTAAGGGAGCTGCTGGAGGGACGCTGCCAGCTGGACGGCATACAGAGGCGGGAGCTGGTAGACCTCTCCGGGAAGAACCTTCTGCATCTGCAGTGCCACATAGGCACCGACTCGCTGTCGTTGGCGCTGTTGGGGGCCGAGGTCACCGGGGTGGACATATCCGGGGAGTCGGTCCGCCAGGCCCGCCTGCTGTCGAAGAGGACCGGAGTTCCCGCACGGTTCCTACGCAGCAGCATCTACGACCTGCCCGAGGTCCTCAAGGAGGAGAGCTTCGACGTGGTCTATACGTCGGTGGGAGTGCTCTGCTGGCTTTCGGACCTGCAGGCCTGGGCCCGGCTCATTGCCCGCTACCTGAGGCCCGGCGGCACCTTCTACATGATGGAGACCCATCCCGTCCTGGGCGCTTTCGATGACGAGTCCGAGGAGATGCGCCTCCGCTACGGCTATTTCCACCGGGACGAGCCGGACAGGTGGGAGGGTGGATATCCCGACTACGACGACGGCGGCTACACCGTGCAGAGCCCTTCATGGGAATGGCGGTGGAGCCTGGGGGACGTGGTGTCTTCGCTGGCGGAGGCGGGGCTCTCGATCCGGTTTCTCCACGAGCATCCGGTGATCCACTGGAAGGCGCTTCCGTGCATGGAGAGGCGGGGGGGATGGTACGTCCTGCCGCCGGAGCTGGAGGGCCGGCTTCCGCTGTCCTTCAGCCTCATGGCTTCCCTGTAGGCCGCGGGCTCAGAGCCAGCGCCCCACCTTCTCGCGGTATCGGGCCCAGTCCTCTTCGAACATCCTCTCCATCTTCCGTTCCTCGGGACGGATGAAGAGGGCCTCCATACAGACCACGAACACGGGAAGGACGAACAGCGGGGAGAGGGTGCCCAGCAGTATCCAGGCCCCCAGGAGTATCAGGGTCATTCCCAGGTACATCGGGTGCCTGGACATGCCGTAGGCTCCGTCCGTGACCAGCTGCCGGGAGTCGAGGTGGGGCTTTGCCGTGGTCCCTTTCCGCTTGAACTGTCTGTCCGCCAGTAGATTCAACCAGACGCCGGGAACCAGGGGTGCCAGTCCCAGAAGCGTCCAGGGAAACCCCAGGAGCCGGATTACCGGAACCAGCAGGTGCAGCATGACCATGAGCACCAGCGACGAAAGGAAGTAGGTGGGCGGAAGCGGCCCGGGCCTCGCGGCATCCCCTCTCCCGGCCTCAGCCATCGGTCTTCTCCGCCAGGGCGTCCAGCGTCTCCCTGGCCTCGGGGACCCACTCGAAGAAAGACTGCAGCCGGTCGCAGGGGTAGTCGGAGCAGAACGCGCAGCTCTTCAGGCCGCGCCCGGTGGCGCAGGCCCTCATCGCGCACTCCCTGCAGTGGGCGAACCGGACCTCCGCCCCCGGAAGGCATCCGTCGCAGTCTATCTGCTCTGGCTCTATGGACGCGCCGTACTGCTGCGACCATTTTGCGGCGGTCTTCTTCCGCAGCTGGGCGTCGCCGCTGCGTCTGGCCAGGTATGCTGGGCACTCATCGCATCTCAGTCCGCAGAAAGCAACGATCTTGCTCAACTCCCACCTCCCGGCTGTAGACCGGGCTGGGCCCGGTTCCGACGCCTCGTTTGCATCGAAGATAGGGGCTCATATCTTAGCGGGGTACCCCCGAGGGGAGGTTGGAGATGTTCCTGCTCGCATCCATGGCCACGGGCTTTCTGACGCTGCCGCTGTGCGGGCTGCTGCAGCTTCTGCCCCTGCCGCTTTGGAAGCTGGCCCTGCTGCCGTTGCTTGCGCTTGGGGGCTGCAGCGGCACCGTGGCGGGGAACGGTCCCGGCCCTTCGGTCTCCGCCTGGATGCAGGGGGCCGACACCGCGCACGTGCAGGTGGAGGGGCTGGAGATGCGCGAACGCATGTACGTTGTGGCGCGGCACGGGGGCGTCCTCCGTGGCTACCGGCTGGGTGACGCGGACGGGCTGGACCTGTTCCTGGCCCTTCACCGGGGCGGCTCCGCGGTGCTGCGGCTGGAGAGCGAAGAGGTCTTCGTAACCGACTCCGGGAGCATGGACACCGCGCTGACAGCTACGTCCGCCATGATCGGGGGGGAGAGCTTCGAGGGCTGGCTGGCCCGGGAGACGGTGGGGGACGTCCCGGTGGACAGCCTCTACGAGGTCTACGATCAGCAGTACCTGGAAGCGCTGGGCAGGAGGTAGCATGCGAAGACATTGGTGCAGGTCCATGTTGACCGCTGCGGCGCTCGTCCTCGCAGTCCCGGACCTGATGGCCGAGGGGGTCCTTCTGAGTCCCGACGACAGCCTGAGGGTCTACTGCAGGCCTTCGGCGGCGGCGGAGGTCTTCGGCGTCGTGGCTCCGGGGGAGAGCCTCATGGTCTGCTCCCGGACCGCCGGAGGCTGGCTGGGCTTCCAGCCGGGGGTGGCCCAGGCCGGGAACATAGGTCCGTTCAGACTTCGCTGGGTGAGGCCGGATTCCTCCGCGATGCCGGCGGACTCCATCCGTCTCAGCTGGGTGGAGCCCCTGCTCCCGCGGGCCGTGTACCTGATGGCCTACGACACCGTCAGGGTCTTTGCTTCGCCCCCGGGCGAAACGGAGCCGCTGGCCGTGATACCCAGAAACGGATGGGCGAGGGTGGAGGCACGGGCTCCCTCGGGTGACTGGTACCTGGTCCGCACGGAGAGCGGCTGCCTCGGATGGTCGTCCCTCACGGCCGCCGGTCTCAGCGGCGACCCCGACACCCTTCCCACCGTAAAGCCGCCTCCGGGCGATTCCGGTCAGTGAAGGCGATGTTCTGCGGTTCCCCGTCCGGGCGACACTGCAAGAAGAGCCGCGGCCTGGCTGTTGGAGAAGGCCGCGGCTCCATTCATGCAGGACTCGGTCAGCGGATCAGAACCAGCCTGGCGCTCGCCTCGGCGCCATCTCCCCGGGCACGAAGAAGGTAGACCCCGGAGGCCACGCCTTCCCCCGGCGTCCAGACGCAGTCGGCGCTGCCGCCGGAAGCCACCGCCTCAGCGTCGTGCACGACCCTTCCGGCGAAGTCGTAGACCAGGAAGGTCACCCGGGATCCGGCGGGGACGTCCCGGGCCTGAAGCCGAACCTGGCCCGACGCGGGGGAGGGGGATACGAAGGCGGTCATTCGGCCGCCCTCGGCCGGGCCGTCCTCCACGCCCAGCTGCTCCGTGGTGATCTCCACGACACCGTAGCCGCGAAGGCCGGCGAACAGCTGGTTGCCGGACCCGCCGTAGACGATGTCCCAGACAACCCGGTTCTCGATGCCCTGGTTCAGCGGCTGCCAGCTGTCTCCACCGTCCGGGCTCCAGGATACGCCGCTGCCGTTGGTGCCGGCGAGGACGTTATCGTCCCTGGTGCCCATGACCGACCACAGCAGTCCGGATGAGCCGGGACAGGCCTCCCAGGTCACGCCGCCGTCGTCCGACCGCCATACGCCGCCGTCGGTGGCGCAGTAGGCCCGGTTGTCGCTCCATCTGGTGGACAGACCGGGACGGTAGCTGCCGGAGGGCCCGTCCGCCAGGCTGAAGGATACCCCGCCGTCGTCGGAGTAGTAGACTCCGTCCCCCAGCTGCTGGTAGGAGAGGAGTATCCTCAGGCTGTCTCCCATGGGAAGCAGGTCCAGCGAGGGGTAGAGGGCGAAGGGCAGGCCGCTGCTCTGCTCCCAGGTGGCGCCCCCGTCGGTGGTGTAGCTCACGCCGGAGGCTGCGGTACCGGCCCAGGCCCGGTCCGGGTCGGAGGGGTCGAAGACGATGTCGGAAACCTGTGTCTCCTCCAGTCCGGCGTTCAGCCAGGTCTCGCCGCCGTTGAAGGACCTGTAGACCCCGTCGCCGGTGGCGGCCCACAGAGTGTCGGGGCCGTAGTGAAGATCGGTCTCCGGCCAGATGCCGTAGATGGTCCAGTTCTCCAGGCCTTCACCGATGAGCTCCCAGGTCTCGCCAGCATCGGGGCTGCGCCAGAGGCCGTGGTAGTCTCCGCCGGCCAGCAGCTCGCCCGTCTGCTCCATGTACGCCACGGCATGCACGAACGCGTTGTCTATGCCCTCCTGGCTTACGGAGAAGCCCTCCATGGGCACCGTCTCCATGTACACGCCGCCGTAGTGGCCGGCCAGGTATCCCGAAGAGGTGGCGCACCCGGCCTGCCAGTACGAGGCCACGATGCCGTCGGCGCTCTCGCCCCAGTTGATGCCCCCGTCGGGACTCTCCCAGACGCCCTCGCCGATTATGGGCGCGTAGAAGTACTCTCCGTCGTAGACCGCCGGGGCATAGCTGGTGCCCTCCACCACGAGTCCCCAGGTGCTCCCGTAGTCGCCGGAGAGGTAGTAGCCGTCGTCATGGGTCAGCATCAGTATGCTGCTGTCGTCTCCCGGGCAGGCCAGAAGGCCCCATCCCGAGCCGGCGGGGCCCATGGGCAGCCAGTTGTCTCCGCCGTCTATGCTCCGGTAGAGGGGGTAGTCGAGGCCCGACATCGCCACGTACATGGTATCGGGGTTGTTGGGGTCTGTCCCGAAGCCCTTCATGTAGCCTTCGCTGAGGCCCACCTCCTCCCAGGTATCGCCGCCGTCGGTGGAGCGGCGTATGCCGTTGTTGGAGGACAGTCCCGCGATCAGCAGGTCGGGGTCGGCGGTATTGACGCCGATTCCGATCACGTAGGAGCTGCCCAGACCGGGGACCTGGGCCCATGTGGAGCCCTCGTCCTCGGATACGTAGAGTCCGGTGCGGGTGGCCGCGTAGAACGTCTGCGGAGCGGAAGGGCCCGCGGCGCAGGCATCGTTCACCGGCGTTCCCTGCAGATCGGATGCGCTCCAGGTGTAGCCGCCGTCCGTGCTGCGCCAGACACCGCCGGCGTCGGAGGCCATGGAGAAGCCGCAGCCCACTATCGCCACGCTGCCCTCGGCGGGAGAGGCTACCAGGGCGCGGACATTTCCGCCCCAGGGCCCCTGGCCCGTCCACTCCCCCTGTCCGTATACGGGGGGTTCCATCAGGTCTTCGGAAGTGTATCCGTTGGGAATGGGACGTCCCGCCGGTAGAACCGATCCCGTGAGCGGATCGACTGCCCCGTCGCCGGCCGCCATCGCCGCCGCTGCGGCGAGGGTAACTGTCATCAGTGCTCTGATCATCTCTTACCTCCCCTGGAGATGCTGTTATGGCTTCGACTCTTCCAGACTAAGATCACCACGGCGGCGGTCCCGGCAAATAGGGGAGACCGGGACATGCTCACGGGGAGAACTTTGAGGGCCGGCCGGGCCTAGGCCCTTACCTGCCACTCCTGCTCGCCCACCGGCGAAAGGGAGATTCCGTTGGTCTCCAGCGTGTTGCGGAACCAGTCAAGGCTCCTGTCGAAGTTGTTCAGAAGGACCTCCGTGCCGTCGACGGACTGCAGCGAGAGCAGCTTGTCGTTCTTCACGTACCTTCCTCGGGACACCCTCATGCCGTCCAGGGGAAGGCTTACCGGCCTGCCCTTCACCAGAAGCCGCAGCAGTATCCCCAGGCCGTTGTAGAACGGGGCCATCCTGCCGAGGTGGTAGTGTATGAGCCTTCTGTTGGTGATCACGTTCTTCGTGCTCACGGGGAACTTGACCCTATTTCCCTGAAGGCCGTAGTAGCGACCTTCCCAGAGGACCTTCTCGTCGGGCTGCAGCTCGTGCTTGGCCATCTTTCGCCTCCAGCGGTGGATTGTCGGCCGACTCCGAGGCAGCGAATATACCCCCCGAAGCCCGTGCAGTGGGAGCCTAGAGCAGCTCCACCGGGACCATGCCCACGAACAGCCGGTGGTACTCCACCTCGCAGCCCAGATCGGTCTGCAGCGAGAGGGTGCTGATGGCCCGGACCCGGCTCTCGGGCAGGGGGAAGAGCAGGACCGAATCCCCCGCCCAGCCTCCCGATTCCAGGCGTCCCCTCCAGCTCTCCCACAGGGCCCGGACCTCCGCGGTCTTGAGCTCTCCGTCCGCCCATCCGCACAGAATGCCCACGGCCGCTTCCGTATCCAGGGGCAGGAGCTCGCCGTCGATCAGGCTTCCCGGCACGTTGGCGGGATTGACCTCCATGTACTGCAGGCCCTCGGCCCCGGGCTGTACCAGCATACCCCCGGATGTTTCATCCTGCTGCAGCATACGCCGCGCCGAGGGGAAGTCGGTCACCGGGATCTCCGTCTCGTAGTAGACGAACCTGTCCTGGGCCCCGCCCTCGAAGTACAGGCGGCAGGCGGGAACCTCCCGCCAGATGTCGACCGGCCAGTTGCCGGGTATCCCCGCCGCATCGGGAAAGGGAGCCTCCTCCGCCGGCACCCCGCTCTGCGCCGCCGCCTCGAAGCGCCATACCGCAGAGTTCGGAGATACGCCGGAGGCTTCGGGATAGAGCACGGTGAAGCTCCCCGTTTCGGCGGTGACCTCCAGCGAGCCGCTGAACGAGGGCCCGTGGATGTAGACCACAGGGGCCTCGACGCATATGGGATCGTCCGGAGCGGAGGGACCGGAGTATAGGTCCCAGGTGGAGGATGGATCTGCGGTGGCCACGGTTCTGTTCTCCCCGAACCACACCACTCCCCACTCGTGGACGCGCACCACATCAACGGGTACGGGTGGGGCAATCACCGTATCGCATACCGCCGCCAGCATCAGACCCAGCATCGCATCGTCCTCCCTCTGTTGTTGTCAGGCCCGTTCCCCCGTGGTACAGCCCGGCCGGCCCGGCTATTCCGCCTGCCCCAGGTCAGAGCAGCGCGCTCCGGTAGGCCCATACGGCTCCGTCCTCGACGAACAGGATCATACCCTCCCTTCCGGTCTCGCTGACCACGCCGTCCACCATGCTCTCGGTCAGATCCGGAAGGCGAACCGCCCCGGCTGCGGAGAAGTCCCGCCATTCGATCTCACCCAGATAAACCTCCCTGGAGGGCCCCCTGGAAAAGAGGTAGCGGCCGTCGTCCAGACGCAGGTGCACGCGGATCTCCTCCCCTGGGTTCGTCCACGTCCTGCCGTCGGCGAACCGGAGGACCTGTCGGTTGTCCTCCCATGCCAGACCGGCATTCGGAAGCACCCATTCGTAGAGGACCCCGCCCCCCGTGCTGTCCTCCACCAGCACCTCACCGGAGGTGACGTCGACTATCAGGTCCGGCGGGTAGGCTCCGGCGGCGGCAAGATCAGACCAGGGACAGGGGATGAACCCGTCCGCCAGCGGGCCGGCGCAGCTTCCGCTGCGGGTACCTGCGGCGACTTCGATCAGGTGCTGGCCGGAGGAGGAAGGCATGCCCTCCATGAGGGCGCGTCGGTACGCCCGGGGATGCGGGTCGCAGTCCAGGAGGGGGCTGCCGTAGAGGTAGCGGGAATCGGCGGTGAACTCGAACCTCGGCCCCCCGCCCACCAGAAGCGTAAGGCCCAGGGGACGGACGTCCGACCCATCGGCGCCGCACACCACCAGCAGAAGTGGGTCCATCGCGTACTGACCATCCGGCCTGAGGCTGTCCGGCAGACCGACGCAGAGGCCCAGGCAGACCAGGCTGCCGTCGGGGCTGCTCTCCAGCAGCATCACCTCCCCCGACCAATCCCAGCCGTCGTCCGCCGGGCTCCAGTCCGGCTCCAGGGAGTGGCTGATAAGGCTGTCCGTGCTCAGAACCATGGGCTGCAGAGAGCTGTCTACATATGCCACGCCGCCCCCGGCAAGGGGCTGCAGGGCTCTGCAGTACTCGCTTGTCTCCAGGGGCAGTCTCAGGGGACTGTCCTGAGCCGGCAGCGGCGCAGAAGCAAGCACGGCGATGATCGTGAGAAGCTGCATGGTGCACATCCTTCACCCGGCAGGGCCAGACGCTGTCCCTTCGCAGCGAAGAGATGGTGCCGGACGGCGGAGGGGTCAACCCGCAGCCCCCGGCCGGTCCGGCCCGGCGTTACGGAACGCGTTGGTCTTCGCTGCCCTTTTGACTGCATACAAGCCGGGTAGGTATTCTATGGAAGCGGGTGGGTATCCGCAGAGAGGTGGGCCATTATGAGATACGGGATATTCTGTTTCTGCATGGCGGCGTCCGTCATGGCGTCGGCCCCGGCGGGGGGCTGTTTCCTGGCCAATGGAGGTCAATGGAACGGGGAGGCCCTGTTCATGACCGAGCTTGCCGGATCGGAGGTCTGGCTGACTGCGGACCGGATTGTGGTCCGCGATGAGAATGGGGAGGTTGCTGCCACGGAGATGCAGCGGGCCGATCCCGGGGCCGTCACGGGAGAGGGCGAGCTTCCCTGGCGCGTCAACTTCCTGCTGGGCAACGACCCTTCGGGCTGGTTCACCTCCGTGCCCTGCTACTCCGCGGTGCGGTACGAGGACGCTTGGCCAGGGGTCGACATTCTGGTGAGCCATGGAGGTTCGGGTCTCCGCTTCGAGGCCGTCATCGATTCTGCCGGCTGCGCGGCGCAGGTCTCCTTCCGGCATGACCACCCCGGCATGGTGCGCCCCATCCCCTCCGGGGGCTTCATCCTCTCGGACTCCCGCCCCTGCGGCGGCCCGATCCCCATGAGCGCGGCGGATGTGGAGCTGTCGTGGAGCACCTTCCTGGGGGGCTCGGGGGAAGACCGCACATACAGCATCGGCATCGGTCCCGACGGCGGCGCGTACGTCACCGGAAGGACCTCTTCGCCGGACTACCCCCTGGAGGGCGGTATACAGGACAGTCTGGCCGGGGGTGACTGGGACGGGTTCGTGACGCGGTTCACGCCGGACGGCGGCCAGCTGGTGTACAGCACCTACTTCGGAGGCTCGGACTCCGACAACGGTTACGGGATCAAGATCGGCTCCGACGGCAGCGCCTACGTAGCGGGACCCACCGAGTCTTCGGACTTTCCCCTTCAGAATCCGATCCAGCCCGATCTCTCGGGGAGCTCCGATGCCTTCGTCCTGAAGCTCTCACCGGAGGGGGACGCGCTGGAGTACAGCACCTATCTGGGGGGGGCCGGCACCGACAGGGGGCGTGACCTGGCCGTAGACGCACAGGGCAGGGCCCATGTCTGTGGAAGCACCACGTCGGAGGACTTCCCGGTGGCCTCGGCGTACCAGCCGGACTACGGCGGCTCGGGGGACGCCTTTGCCTGCAGGCTGTCGGCATCCGGCGGCTCCCTGGACTTCTCCACCTATCTGGGAGGCTCGCTGGCCGAGGACGGCGAGGGCATACATGTGGACGATGAGGGGTTCACGTATCTGACAGGGACTACGGCATCTTCAGACTTTCCCGTCTTTGGCGCTTACCAGGGCTCCTACGGCGGTGGCGGCTCCGACTGTTTCGTGACCAAGCTGGCCCCCGGCGGCGATCAGGTGGAGTTCAGCGGCTTCCTCGGCGGCTCCGGCGACGACCAGGGGCAGAACATAGCCGCCGGTGCCGACGGAAGCGTCTTCTTGGTGGGCATAACGGGATCCAGCGACTTCCCAGTTCAGGACCCCTACCAGTCGGATCTCCTCGGGCCATCGGACGGGTTTGTGGCCGGCTTCACCCCCTCGGGAGGAAGCCTGGCCTTCAGCACCTTCATCGGCGGCTCCGCGGACGACCAGGCCCGGGACCTGGCCCTCTCCGGAACCGGCAACCTGCATGTGGTGGGCTATACGTCGTCCTCGGACTTTCCCACCGTGAACGCCTACCAGCCGGACTACGCCGGCGGCGCCAACGACGTCTTCGCCTTGGAGATGGATGGGACAGGGGCTGTGATCTACAGCACCTACCTGGGGGGGTCGGAGAACGACAGCGGCCGGGGAGTAGCCGTGGACCAGGAGGGTGGAGCCTGCCTTACAGGCGGCATCGCCTCCGACGACTTTCCCACGGTTGACCCCTTCCAGGGCTCTTTCGGCGGAGGTTTCACGGACAGCTTCGTGGCCCGGCTGGCACCATTCTCCACGGGAGTCGAGGGTCCGGCGTACCCGCAGCCGGAGGGACTGGCGATGGTTCTGCTGTCGCCGAATCCCACGGGGAGCCGGATATCGGTGCAGGTGAGCATGCCCGGCCCGGGCGGGCTGCGCCTGGAGCTCTACGACACTGCCGGAAGGCTGGTCGGCAGCTCTGTCTCGCAGGATCTTGCCGAAGGGTTGCACAGGTTCGACCTGGGGCCCTGCGGTTCCGCGCCCGGAGTATACTTCCTGCGGGCCCATGCGCCGGGTCAGGGGACGGCTTCGATAAAGGCGGTGATTCTGTAGCGAACGGGGGTTGGGCTTCCCAAGGAGAGGTGAGTGAAGCGTTGAGATGAGAATGCTATCGAGCGGAACATCGATGCCGGCGCTGCTGGCTCTTCTGCCGGCCCTGGCCCTGGCCGGCTCATCCTATCCCCATGACGTGGAGGTCCCGGCTCCGGAGGATGTGGGTCCGGACGTGCTGCTGGAGGCTCCGGGAGTGCCCCTGGAGCCGCCCGACAACCCCCAGGTGGGCGACTCCTGGATATGGTGGCTCTGGGTCCACGAGCCCATGCCCCCGCACTTCGAGCAGCACGTCTGTACGGTGCGGGGGCTCTCCGACCGCGGCTACGTGGTGGTCCGGGACGAGGAGTGGGGCGTCTCAATAGAGCAGGCGGACGTGGACTCCATCCTGGAGTACTGGGAGAACTCCAGCATCGGGCCATTTCCGGAGCAGGGCATATACGAGACGGACAGCATCGCCTTCGGCGAGCCGCCGGACGAGCTGGACGACGACAGGCGTATCTACCTGCTCTGGTTCGACTTTGGAATCTCGGCCGACGGCTTCTTCTTCTGGTTCGACCAGTACCCCGAGGGCACGTATCCGCAGTACCACAGCAACGAGTGCGAGGTTCTCTACCTAAACACCACCAGCCAGGGAGGCCCGGGGGGCCACTACATGAACGCCGTCATGGCCCACGAGCTTGAGCACATGATCCACTGGCGGTACGACGAGGACGAGCTGTCGTGGGTGGACGAGGGCATGGCCGAGCTGGCCATGTGGCTCTACGGCAACCCCGACAACATCAGCGGCTTCAACGGCAATCCCGACAACAGCCTCGTGGTCTGGGACGGAACCTGGGCCGACTACATCAAGACCTACCTCTGGACCCTCTACTTCTACGAGAGGTACGGCGGTCTGGAGACTGTCTACGCCGTGGTCCACGAGCCGGCCAACTCCACCGCCGGCTACGACGAGATCCTGGACGAGTACGGATACTCGGCTGACTTCCGCGACGTGTTCGCAGACTGGACTGTGGCCAACTACCTGGATGACACCACAATCGCAGACGGGCGTTACGGATACGCAGGCGACGAGCTGCCGGCGTTCTCCGTCTCCGGCAACTACAGCAGCTATCCGGTGGAGGAGGAGGGCGGCACGGTCAGCAGCTGGGCAGCGGACTACTACCGCTTCTACGAGATCCAGGACGGCGGCCTGACCCTGTCCTTCGACGGCTCGGACACCAACTGGTTCGCTGTATGGGCCCTGCACATCCCCGCCCAGGGACAGACGGAGGTCTACCGCATGGAGCTGGACTCCGCATCCCAGTCCGGTGAGATCACCGTTTCCGGCATAGCCGACCCCGACGACGAGGTGATACTGGTGGCCGCCAGCGCCTCCTCCACGGGAGGGCCGGGATATACGTTCAGCGCCTGGGAGACCACGGGGGTGTCCGGGGGCGGCTCCCAGCCGGGGATCCTCTCCGTGTCCGCCGAGCCCAACCCCGCCACCGCCTGGGCAACACTCCACGTGAGGTGGGACAGCGGTGCGGACGGGGCGCCCTCCGTGTCGATATACGACGCCTCCGGACGGCTGGCCCGCAGCCTTGAAACCGGGGGCGACCCGGCCGCGGGAGAGGCTGTGATCACCTGGGACCGCAACCTGGAGAGCGGCAGCCGCGCTCCGGCCGGAGTCTACTACGTACGCGTGGAGCTGGGGGACGAGAGGGAGTCCAAGGCCCTGCTCCTGCTGCCCTGACCAGCGGAAGACGAGCGGGACCCCGGGAGTCTGGAGCCGGAAGATAATGGTGCTGCTCGCATATGCTCGCGCGGCAATGAAGGCCGGTTGGTGCCTGCAGCAGAGAGCGCTGGCATCTGCATGCGCCGAGGCGGGGGGATGCATGGATGAGCGGGGGTACGCGGGAACCGCCGCATGCGGGCTGGACTGCGGTGGCTGTCCGCTCTGCAGGATGGCCTTCGATGAGAATGCGGCCGAGAGGGTTCTGGCCTGATTCCGAAGCGAAGGCTGGCTGGAGGAGGACGAAGGCCTCGAGGAGGCGCTGGAGCGCCTGCGGGAGGTGAACGCGACCCGTCAGTAGCCGCTGCCCTCGGCTTCAGCGTCGGGATGCCGCAATGGCCGCGCCCAGGGCCCCGGTGATCCGGGGCTCGGGGGGGACGGTTACCTCCAGCCCGGTCTCCCCGGCGATGGCCCGCACCACGCCGCCGTTCTTGGCCACGCCACCGGTGAAGACCAGCTGGGGACGGATGGTGTTGGGGCCGGCCATGGCCAGGGTGCGGGCGGCCACCGATCGGAACACTCCCCGCAGTATGGTCTCGGGGGGCGTGCCGTGCTGCAGCAGGCCGATTATCTCGCTCTCGGCGAAGACGGCGCACATGGAGGAGATCTCCGCGGCATCGGAGTGGTCCCTGGTGAGCTCGCCCATGCTTTCGGGAGGCGTCTTCAGCGTCTGGCCCGTCATCTCGATGAACTTGCCCGTTCCGGCGGCGCAGCGGTCGTTCATGGTGAAGTCCGTGGGCCTGCCTTCATCGTCGAGGTGGATCATCTTGGAGTCCTGTCCACCTATGTCTATGACCGTGCGGGCCTGGGGGTACAGGTAGGCCACACCGGTGGCGTGACAGATGATCTCGGACAGGACCCTGTCCGCGCTGCGGAAGTAGTTCCTGCCGTAGCCCGTGGCTACCGTGGATGAGATGTCGTCGGCCGAGAGGCCGGCGGCGCCCAGCGTTCTCTGCAGCAGAGCCTCGGCGTTCTGCGAAGGCCTGTGGCCGCTGTCGGCTATTCCCTGCTCCAATACCTGTGCCCCGTCGAAGAGCACCACCTCCGTTGACCTGGCGCCGATGTCGACTCCGCAGAAGATCACCTGTGCCCGCCTCTCATATCATCTCCAGTAGTGTCTGTATGCGTATGCCCAGCCGCTCCCTGTCTGCGTTGGAGTAGTCGGTCTCCACCTTCAGGTAGGAGAGCCCCAGCTCCCTCTTGACGAACTCCGAAACGGTGAAGGACTCCACGCTGTATGTGTGGCATGCCTGCCAGACCAGGTCCACCACCGCGTCGGCCCGAAACGTCTCCGCCAGCTCCCTCAGCAGCTCCAGCCTTCCGGTGTTGGGCGTCATGCAGGAGCAGGGTATGCGGAAATGCTTCTCGGCGATGGCCTCCAGAGGGTCCCCCTCCTCCGACACAGGGTCCAGTGGCTTCCAGCCGGAGCAGGTCTCCTGCACCACCACTATGCCGCCGGAATCCTCCACTATCTCGATCACCTTGAGTGTACCCTCGGCCATGGGACATCCCGAGACGATGATCCTGGGAGCATCCTCCGGGGCGGCGTACTCGCCGGACTCGCGCCTGTCATGGGCCAGCTCCAGGACCCTCCCCAGCATCTCCACGTGGACGTCCAGGCCGCTGACCCGGTACCGGAGCCTGGCCAGCTCGGTGCCGGAGAAGACCGGCCGCTCCTCGGCCCCCAGCATCATGGCCCGCCGCAGCAGGCGCCGTTCGGCGTTCATCCGCTGGATTGCGTCCCGCATCCGCTGGTCGGTCACCTCGGTGCCGAAGACCTCCTCCAGGCGCGTCTTGAGCTTGGCCACCTCGCTGTGCCAGTGGCGGCGGGCCTCCTCCTCGCCGGGCTTCTGCGTGAGCTCCAGTATGTGCTGCGGTCTCCTGTCGGCAATCAGCTCGTACATCTTCTTCTTGCCGTCGCAGGTGGTCTCCGCCACCACCAGGTCGCTGACCATGAAGAACGGGCACCTTCCGGTGAGTATGTAGCCGAAGGAGGACTTGATCAGCGGGCACAGGTTGGGGGGAAGGACCGTCTCCGCAGGGGGTATGGTCCGGCGGCTGGCGCCGCAGAGGCAGACGGGGAGCGCCCCGGCGGCCAGTATCAGGTCCCGGGGCGTGTACTCGCAGTAGATGCCCACCACCCCCCGGCCCTGGCGCTTGAGGCGGCGGACCTCGGTCGTCTCCGCGGCCATGGAGTTGCGGAAGTGGTCCATGGGGTCTGCGGACTGCTGGGCATTTGCCGGCGCGGCCATGGACACGGTGCACCCCCGCCGGCTGCGCAGCAGGTCCATGAACGCCTCCATACGGCCGGTGACCTGCTCGGAGAGCCTTCCGGGGGAGAAGGGGACGTCGAAGGAGAGTACGGGTATCCCCAGCTCCTCCTCCACGGCCCTGGAGATGACCTTCTCGTCCCAGGGGCAGTGGCTGGCCCCGAAGATGCCGGAGATGATGACACCCTCGGCGCCGCAGCGGCGGGCGTCCTCCACTATCCTCTCCGCCCTGGCGCCCACGGGGCCGGCCAGCCGGTCGCTTTCGCAGCTTCGGGCCACGGCGTCCAGGGGCTCACCCTCCCCGAAGGGCGTGAAGGCGTGGCTGATCAGGTAGTCGGTGCCGGCGATGCAGCCGCCGAGGTCCTCCAGGAGTGGGACCAGGGCGGCATCTGTGGGAGGGCTCACCCAGTGGACGCGGATGGGGTCCTCCGCTTCCAGGGGGGAGAGGCCCTTCTCCAGGCGGCTCTCAGCCAGGCCGATCAGGTCGTCCAGGACGGCGAACACCTCTACGGGCTCGCTGCAGGCGTGGATGGCCAGGAACTCGGCCAGGTAGGTCTCCAGGCCCGGAAGGGGAGGTCTCTTCGCCGTGTAGACCAGCTCCCTCAGCCGGGCGGTCTCGGTGCGGAGCCTGCTGAACATGTCCACGCCGCGGCGGAGCATCTCAGGGGTGGCCTCCCTGCCGGTTAGCTCTTCCAGGGCACCCACCACCCCCTGCAGCTGGCCGCGGACGAAACGGCGGTAGGCGTCGCGGTCGCTGGGGGGAAGCTGGGGCATCTCCCACCAGTGCACGGGATGCCCCTGCGCCTCTATGAGCTGCATCACCGCAGAGAAGTCGTCGCAGACGGCGCCCGCAGCCGCTATGCACAGGTCCGGGGCGGGGAAGTAGTCCAGGGTCACCATGGCCCCCAGGGCGGCCCGGACGAAGCACATCTCCTCCCCGGCGCCCAGCCTCGTGGCCTCCTCCAGGAGGTGCGGCTCCTCGCTGAAGCAGGGGGCCCACCACAGCTCGTCCGCGTAGAAGGCCAGCAGCTCGGGGAAGGCGTACGCCAGCGGCGCCGTCTGTCCCAGATCCTTCATCAGGGCCACCACCTTCCAGCCGTTCTCGGATGCCAGGAAGAGGCGGTCGCGCTCGCTGAAGAGGAAGCTCCACAGCCGCAGCCCTTCCCTGGAGCTGTCGAAGCTGAGCCGGCGCAGCAGCGTGTCTCCGCGGCAGGAGTACTCCCAGGGACTGTAGAGGTAGCGAATGCCGCCGGGGACCAGGTCACGCAGGAAGCGGCAGCGGTCCGCGTACTCCTCGGGTACCTCCCTCATCCGGCCCTCCCACTGGTGTACGCTCAGCTTGGCCACCGGGTCTCTCACAGCGATGCCTCCAGCGAGTCCAGGAATGCGTCCAGCCTGTTGGCAGCCGTCTCCCGTCCGGCGGGGGAGAGGTCCCGGTCGAGAACCAGCACTGGGACCGGCAAGCGTGTGCGCAGCCGGAGCCTCTCTGCGAACCACATGTCGCAGAAGCGCATGGTGCTCACCACCAGACCTGCAGCCCCGGTCTCGGCCACCGTCTCCTCGAGTCTGGCGAAGACGTAGTCGTTTGGCCGGGAGCGGGCGCAGAGGACCGCCTCGAAGTACTCCCGGGCCAGGTCTCCGGGCGACGGGGCAGGTGGAGGAGGACCTTCCGGAATGCCCCAGAGGCCCCCGCAGCCCAGTGCCACCATGCCGACGCCCCGGGCGGAGAGAGCCTCGGGAACTAGGCCGTCGCCTGGCGCTCCAGGCACCTCCAGCAACGCCACCCGATAGGTGGGGGACCGCTCCCGGGATTCCGCCCGTTCGATCCTCCCGAAAAGAGCGGCATCTCCGCCCGTTGGGCACGCCGCTGAGAAGTCCATCAGAAGATCCGTCAGCTCCACGGGGCCCGTCCTGCCCGACAGGGCCGCTCTGCGCAGAGCTCCTGCGGCCCGGCGGAAGGCCGCCTCGTACGCGCCCGCCCGGGCGGCGTCCCAGCCTTCGGAGAAGCCCCGCTCCACCGCGGAGCCGGCAAACGCCTCCATCTCCCCGGCGTAGTAGCCTGCGGCCTCGGCCGTTCTGGTGGAGGGCAGGTGCAGGGGGATCACCGGTACACCCGTCATGTCCTCCAGCTCGCCGAAGAGCCTTCGCGTACCGTCGCAGGTGGCCAGGCCCGCCCAGACATCCACCTTTGCCGGCGGGCCCTTCCGGGCCACCACGGCACCCAGGACGGCCTTCACCGCC
>Ga0207797_1000789_pt1 | contig 23725 bp, 24 predicted proteins | sample PRCRCaboRojoPR_6_FD_187275 | JGI IMG/M metagenome (GOLD analysis project Ga0207797, IMG submission 187275) | Marine sediment microbial community from Cabo Rojo, Puerto Rico - PR CR 10% Liquid 1 (SPAdes) | ecosystem: Environmental > Aquatic > Marine > Coastal > Sediment | place: Cabo Rojo, Puerto...
AATTCTTCCAACAAAGTTGAAGTCCAGTTATTTCCGGCCAGTTCGATCGAATCGCAAAAGAGGTCGTCGATATGCTCCGCCCCCACTTTCTCTAGAAGCGGCCCGGCGAAGCTATGTAGATAGCGCTCTAGGACGTCTTTTCTGCAGTGGTCCAGGGCAAAGCCACTCATCCCTATCGCCGCTTTGCCCACCTGCTGACGATATCTGGAGGAGACAAACAGGGTAATCAACCACCGCCCCTCCGGTATCTGCAAATCTTCGATGCGATATCCGTAAGGCCAGCCGTGAATCCGGGTTTCTTTCAGCTTGTCGCCGATATCTCTGAGGCTCTCCTCTATCAGCCTTTCCCCCCGTAACTTGCCCATGGCTGCCCCGATTACCTCCCCGGCCAATTCTCCGCTGAAGTCGCGGCTGAAGGATGCGGTGCCCTCCCGTTCTATCTGGTAGGGGATCAGCACTTGGGGGGCCATCTCCTTGCCGATAAAAGGCCCCCCGAAGGGCCAACCGGAACCCAAGGTAAGGTCGGCCTGAAGGCCGAGCTTCTCGCAGGTCTTAAGGGCGTAGTTCAACTTCTGGAAGAATTCCGGCGAAAAGAAGGCCGCGTTGCCCCCCTCCTGGATGGGATAGACCACCTGGATCTCTACTCCCCCCAGACCGGCCTCTCGCATTAGTTTCAATTCTCGCTTTATCTCTTCTTCCGTCACCGCGGGACCGAACCACCACCAGCGGGTGGCCGGTCTGCATTCTTTTGGCGGATTGTTTAGCAGGCGAAGGTAGTCGGTTTTATTCATTTTTACTTAGCTCAAATCCTGAGGCGTATCAACGTCCTTAATTATCTCTTCTCCACAGCATACCATATCGACCGAGTGAATGCTTCCTCCGAGGTCCTCTATTACTTCCCTCGTCTCCGCAAAGTCAATATCTTCTCCTTCCAGAGTAACTTTTATATTGGCCACCTTGTCATCTATCTCCACCATCGAGGCGTTGACCCCATAGACTCCGTCGAGATCGGCTATCCTCTCTCCGTAAGTCAGAACGGGGGGTTCGTGTGGTTTCATTACGTCAAGGACCAGTTTTCTTAATTTTGCCATCTGTTTAACCTCCTGATATGGTCTTGATCTATATAAAAACTTGGAAATATTTTCGGTTTTGGATCAAATAACTCTGGGAAGAGCAATCTTCAAGTTGTATGCTCAATGGTGATTCTAAATTATTAGCTCTCCTTAATTTTTAAAAACAAACGCAAGGTAATTGGGGAGGTTTTATATAATTGGTTGAGCGAGTGCTCTCGAAGTTTTCCGGTCAAAGGACCGTCTCTAACCGCGGTCTTGCGCCTTTTAATTGACGGTAAAGGGAAAGTGGTCGATCGAATGAAGATCAGACTCCGGATTTCAACGTCGTGCTGAGCAGGTTTTGCAATAGGGTCGACGCTCCGGCGACGACGATGGCGATAACGGCCATTTTCAGACCCAGGTAAAGCACGTTTTGTTTGGACAATTTGCCCATGAAGAACCCGACCCAAAAACCGAGCAGGGCCGTGATTCCGATTGCGGTGTACATCGCCGCGATCGGGGGGAGAAAAAAGTAAGGCAATACGGGAACCAACGCGCCGATGATCGTGGCTACCCCGTCCATGATGCTTTTCAGTTGCACTTCTTTGCTGCTTTTGCGATAGGGGGAGGTATCCTCCAGTTCTTTGTCCACCATGGCGTTTTCTATCTCCCTTAGGTCCTGAAGCATAGTGGCCCGTTGGGCGGAAAATGCGGCCAGGACGTTTGAGAGACTATTGGCCACGCCGCCGGAAATACCGGCGGCGATGATGATGGCCGGGGCGGCCCCCCTGGCCCCGATCACCACTCCCAAGGTGGCCAGAGTGCCGTCAAGCAGACCGCGAATGGCATAATCCCAGGACAACTCCGATATTTTGATGATTCTCCCTCCATCTTTATCTGTCAAACCACGCAAAAAGGTTGAAGTTTGGAATAAGGCCTTCGTATGGCCTGGAGTTAGTCAGGGATATTCCTTCAAAAGCGTTTCTATCTAATTTATAGGGCATCGCCAGTAGGAGTTAAAGTTTGGACCGGCCCCTCCGTTTGCAAGAAGATTTGCCCATCATATAATAAGTAAGAATGACGATTGAGGGATTTCCCTGGAAATCGATCGATAGGCTCACTTGAGGACACTTTTTCAACCATGAAGCGAGGTAATAAATATGAAGTGGGGGGTAGATTCAATGAATACGTTGCGTGTGAGGTTCGCCCCAAGCCCGACCGGCTGGTTGCACGTCGGCGGGGCCCGCACGGCCTTGTTTAACTGGCTCTTCGTGCGTCAAAAAGAGGGGAAGTTTATTCTTAGGATAGAGGATACGGACCTCCAGAGATCTCAGGAAGAATATATCGATTCCATAAAGGAAGATCTACGTTGGCTATCTCTAGATTGGGACGAGTTTTACAGACAATCCGATAGATTGGAAATATACAAAAGGTACGCTCGCAAATTACTTCAAGAGGGAAAGGCCTACCACTGCTTTTGTACGGAAGAGGAACTGCAAGAGCGTAGAGAGAAGGCCATAGAGGAGGGGAGGCCTCCCCTCTACGACGGTCGCTGTCGTAACCTCTCCGAGCCGGAAAAAAAGAAATTGCGAGAAGAGGGGCGAGAACCAGCGATCCGTTTCAAATTGCCCGAACAACAGCCGTCGGTAACTGTGCCGGATCGGATCAAGGGCGACGTGCACTTCGAAAGCGTCACGGTGGGGGACTTCGTCATTCTCAAATCGGACGGCAGCCCCAGCTATAACTTCGCCTGTACGCTGGACGATCACCTGATGGAGATAAGTTTCGTCATGCGGGCAGAAGACCACCTGTCCAACACTCCCAGACAGATGCTTCTTTACGACGCGCTCGGCTTCGAGCCCCCGGAGTTCGGCCACCTCTCCATGTTGCTCGACGAGGATCGGTCCAAGATGAGTAAAAGGAGCGGTGCTACCTCGGTCAAGGAGTTTAGAGAGTTGGGCTATCTGCCCCATGCCTTGATCAATCACTTGGCCCAGTTGGGCTGGTCCTCCAAGGACGAACGGGAGATATTTTCGAGGGAGGAATTGATCGAGGAGTTTTCTCTGGAAAACATAGTTGATAGCCCTCAGGTATTTGATCGGGACAAACTCAACTGGATCAACAATCATTACATCAAGGAGGCCGAGCTTGACTCTTTATTGCCTCAGGCCTTTCCCTACCTGCGGCAAAGTGGGATGATCGACGTTGAAGAGTTGGAGGAACTGTCCGAAGATGAGCGGCAGAAGTTGAAACGGGTACTTGATTTGCTCCGACCGTCCCTACAGCGGTTGGACGAGCTAACCGATCACCAATATCTGGGCATCTTCTATGGGGAGGAAGAGCCGGACGAGGAAGCGAGCGAAGTCCTCAATTGGGAGGAGACCCCTGCCGTGCTGGGGGAGTTGTATGACCGTTTAGTGGATCGGGAGGAAATTGCTACGGAGGAGGTGACCCAACTCGTTCGGGAAACAAAGGAAGAATTGGATGTAGGGTTTAAAAAGATTTACAAGCCGTTGCGGGCCGCCGTCACTGGCACTACTTCGGGACCCGAGATCAACGAAGTGATTTCCATCATCGGCCCCCGGGAAGCGGCGAGGAGAATAGGGAACAAATGTAAGCGGATTTGATGACGAAAGTTTGATCGCTCCGCTCTTTATATTTTGAACTTATCCTTTATAATTTTTTGATCTTGTATGATCTTTGGGCTTTTTCCGAGATAGCGCTGTCTCCTGGTTTAGTTCCGAAGTTTTAAAAAAGAAGGTAGTTTGGAAGTTTTTATATAATAGAGGATCTAAGAATCTTTTTATTTTGACCCGTCGCATCTTTGTTTGTCCGTTTAGCTGCCGATCCGTGGGCAGAGGTAAGTGACTATAGTCCGCTGGTAAGGCTGAAAAGCTTACGCTAGCGAAATTAAATATCTGGAGGAGGATAGCCAGCATGTTACCAATGTATGACCTGATATTGGTTCCGGGGATCATATCCGCCCTCGCTTTGTTGCTTGCTTGGTGGTTTAATAGCTACGTGAAGAAGCAAGACCGAGGCTCGGAGAGGATGAAGGAAATACAAACGTTTATCCGCGAAGGTGCCTGGACCTTTATGGAAGAGGAAGTACGGATATTTGCCGTCGTGATGGTGGTAATCGCCCTCATCCTTTGGGGGCTCTTCTATTGGGAAGTGGGATTGGCCTTCGTCATCGGAGCGGTCCTGTCGATGACCGCGGCCTTCATCGGAATGAACGCAGCCACTCATTCCAACGGTCGCACGACCAATGCCGCTCGATCCAGCTTTAAAAAGGCCTTGAATATAGCTATTTCCGGCGGCTCCGTAATGGGCCTTTCCGTAGCGGCCTTGGCCCTGGGCGGACTGGCTTTGGTCCTATCCGTGTTTAAGGGTTCATTTATGCCGGAAAACATAAAGATCGTCTCCAAGTCCATCCCCTTGATTAGCAGAGGACTGGGGGACATAAACTTGATCAAGGGAGCCCTGATCGTCAGCGCTTACTCCATGGGTGCTTCCCTAGTGGCTCTCTTTGACCGTGTCGGTGGCGGTATTTACACCAAAGCGGCGGATATGGGGGCCGACTTGGTGGGTAAAGTTGAACAGGAACTGCCGGAAGACGATCCTCGTAATCCGGCGACCATTGCCGACAACGTCGGCGATAACGTCGGCGACGTCGGCGGATTGGGAGCGGACCTGCTGGAATCCTTTATCGGTTCGATAATCTCCGTCATCATAATCGTACTTTACGTCTTCGTGGGTAAGGATAACCCCTCTATCGGACGCTTGCTGGGGCAGCTAGGGATGGATGCGACTAAGTTGGGTGCAGGGGCCGGTCAGTATTGGTGGTTGGTGCTTACTCCCTTGGTCATCGTCGGAGCGGGTATCTTCTCCAGCATGGTGGGCATCTTCTATATCCGTGCCAGTAAACGCGAAGAGGGCATGCAGGCCATCTTGATGAACGGTACCCGGATCAGTGCTTTACTGACGACGATCTGTACGCTGGTCATTGTCTGGATCTCTCCGATGAACTTTGCCCCCTTCTGGTCGGTAATGATCGGTGCGGCGACCGGCGTAATTATCGGTTATATTTCAGAATACTATACTTCGATGGATTACGGCCCAGTGAAAAACCTGGCCAAGCAGAACGAGTCCGGTGCGGCGATCGGCGTGACGACGGGGATGGCCGTCGGTATGGCCAGCACTTTAGTGCCGGCTTTGACCATCGCCTTCGCCATCTTGTCCACTTATTGGCTGGCCGGCCTGATCGGAGTCGCTTATGGCGCCTTGGGTATGCTTTCCTTCGTGGCCATGACCGTCTCCGTCGACACTTACGGCCCGATAGCGGACAATGCCGGCGGAATTGCGGAAGGGGCCAATCTTGACCCCAGCGTGCGCGAGCGGACGGATAGGCTCGATTCGATCGGCAACACTACCGCCGCCATCGGCAAAGGGTTCGCCATCGGTTCGGCCGCTTTCTCCGCTCTGGCCTTGATCGCGGCCTATATGTGGTCCGCAGTCGGCGCCGCGGATAACGTGGCCGTGCCGACGATAAAGATCTTGAGCAAGGAACCGGGTATCGGCGGTTCCGTCATAGCCGCCCTCTTTCTCGGCGCGATGATACCCTATTTCTTTTCCTCTCTGCTCATCCATGGGGTCAGCGATACGGCCGGCATGATGGTGCAGGAGATCAGAAGGCAGTTTAACGAGATGCCCGGCATTTTGGAAGGGGAGACCACTCCCGACTACAACCGCTGTATCTCCATCACTTCCGCGGGCGGACTGCGTAGAATGGTAATCCCGGCTTTGCTGGCCGTGGCCATGCCCCTGATCGTGGGCCTGGTATTGGGCCGTTTCGCTCTGGCCGGCTTTCTGATCGGGGCCTTGCTCTCTTGTCTGCAGTTGGCCATCTACTGTGCCAATACCGGTGGAGCACTGGACAACGCCAAGAAATACATCGAAGAGGGCCATCACGGCGGCAAAGGCTCGACCGCCCACTCGGCTGGTGTAACGGGCGATACCGTCGGCGATCCCTTGAAAGATACGGTCGGCCCTTCTTTGGATATTCTCGCTAAGTTGATGTCCGTAGTTTCGATTTTGTTCGCTTCGCTCTTTCCCCTCTATCCGATCATCTTTTAGTTGGTCGGACTAAATAGAGGGCGAGTGGAGGAAGGAGAGGTTTAAGGTCAATGACACCCAAGATTTCCGTATTGATTCCCGCTTTAAACGAGGAAAAAGAGCTGCCGGCTTGTTTGGAGAGCCTATCTCGACAGACCTTCGATGATTTTGAGATCGTGGTCTGTGACAATGGATCGACAGATGACACGGCCCGGATAGCTCGCGATTATGGGGCCCGTGTCGTCCGCGAGCGGAAAAGGGGGATAGATAGAGCCTCTCAAAGGGCGGGGCAGGCGGCCCGAGGGGAGATACTGGCCAAGACGGATGCCGATACGGTCTTGCCCCCCGATTGGTTGGCACGCATAGCCCGTTCTTTTCGAACCAGGCCCGAACAGATGGGACTTTACGGAAGAATTTTGTTGCGGGGAGGTCGTCCCTTTGATCGCTGGCTGATTAGCGGCCCTTTCACCTGGTTGATGCGGGCGGATCACCTCGTGGGAAGACCTCACTTTTGTGGGGCCAATTTCGCCGTGCGGCAGGAGGCCTTCGAACGAACTGGGGGCTTTCGCGATCCGCATACGGGGGAATTCTACGAAAACCTGGAGGACTTTCAGTTTTCCCTCAAGGTCAGCCGGTTCGGCGAAGTGAATTACGATCAGGGTCTCGTAGTTTATACTTCCTCCAGGGGTTTCGACCGCAATCCTCTCTACTACGTTTGCGTCAAGGCTCGACGGTACTTTATCGCCTCCTTCAAGCAGGCCTTTTCGCCTCTCGGAGGTTAGCGGACGTCAGTTAAGCGATATTATTTTCTTCTATAAATCGATTTACGAATCGGCCCCGGAGACGCCCTCTCCGGGGCCTTTTAGTTTGTATGGGGCTAAATTGATCCTAGGCCCTATTCTTCATATCATATTTGGATAGGTAGAAAGAAAGAGTTGGAGGTAGTACGTAAGTGAGTCAATTTGAGTGGTCCGAAGAGGAAAACCGTTGTTTCGGCTGCGGGGAAAACCCCTGGGGTCTGGGGTTGGAGTTTGAAGAGGAGGAAGGCTGGGTCCGAACCGATACCCGATTGGATAGGAGATACCAAGGGTTCCAGGACTACGCCCACGGCGGCATAGTGGCGACGATGTTGGACGAGGCGAGCGCGTGGGCGGTCAGACTTCAGCTGGGCTCTTTCGCCCCCAGTTACGAGATAAACTGTAGATTGAGAAAACCCGCTCCGCTGGAGGAACCGCTGACGGTCCGGGCTCAAGCGGAGGACAAGGGTCACGGAGTGGCCCTCGCCCAGGCTCAGCTGCTGGATCGGGAGGGTTCTTTGTTGGCCGAAGCGGAGATCAAGTGTAAGATGGTTTAGCATTAACCCTAACGCGGAAAATTGGAGGTAGTTTTATTTAAGATGAGAGCTATTTTTGCCGATCAGGTAATGACGATGGGGCCGCAGGGCACGATTGAGGACGCCGTCTTGCTGCTGGAAGAGGGAAAGATCAAAGAAGTCGGCTCGCGGGAGGAGATCGAGGTCTCCTCGGATTGGGAAACTCTGGATTTTTCCGGGGCAAGAATCCTGCCCGGTCTGATCGATGCCCACACGCACCTGGGCGTGCACGAGGACGGCGAAGGTTGGGAGGGACAGGACACGAACGAACTGACGGATCCGACTACGCCCCAGGTAAGGGGACTGGACGGGGCCAATCCCTTCGATTTGGGTTTTCAGGACGCGGTTGCGGCCGGCGTGACGACCGTCAATCTGGGGCCGGGGTCGGGCAACGTCATCGGCGGACAGTTTGTGGCCGTCAAGACGGTCGGCGGACCCGTTTTGGACGATCGGGTGATTCGCCAGCCGACGGGGATGAAGATGGCTACCGGAGAAAACCCCAAGCGGGTTTATGGGGAAAGGGATTCCATGCCCTCGACACGGTTGGGGACCGCGGCAACTCTGCGCAAGGCCCTCTTTGAAGTTCAGGATTATGTGGAAAGGCGGGCCGCGGCGGAAGAGAAAGACGAAGCCTTCAAGAAGGATTTTTCCAAGGAGGCGTTGATACCCGTACTGAGAGGGGAGTTGAAGGCAAAGATTCACGCCCACCGGGCGGACGATATCGCTACGGCGATCAGGATTGCGGAGGAGTTCGGCCTGGACTACTCCATCGATCACTGCACGGAGGGACACAAAATTGCGGATTTTTTGGCGGAGGAGGGCGCGGACGCCGTCGTCGGACCCGGTCTAGTGGCCCGGGTCAAGCGCGAGGTGATCGAGCGAACCTTCGAAACGCCGGGGGCATTGAGCGAAGCGGGGGTCAGGGTGGCGATAACGACGGACTCGCCCGTCGTGCCCATTCAATATCTGCCGCTGATGGCGGCCTTTGCCGTCAGGGAAGGGATGAAGGAGGAAGATGCGCTGCGGGCGATCACTATAAACAGCGCCGAGATCGTGGGGATCGAAGATCGGGTCGGTTCTCTAGAGGAAGGCAAGGATGCCGACTTTTTGGTCATGGAGGGCTCTCCCTTTGAAGTCAAAAGCTATCCCACGCACGTATTTGTCGATGGCGAAGAAGTGGACCGTGAAGGCTTGCCTCAACTGAGTAGGCCGCGGGTCTTTTAGTCTCTGACCTTAGGGTCTTTTTGAAAGCCTTGCCCTTTCGCTTGTCCGTCCAGTAGGATAGGAATCGATCGCCTCCCCTTTCTGTCCCCGAAGCGAGCTCCGGGGTTTTCTGGGGAAATTTCATAAGGGCAGGATCTTTTCACTAGAGGTGATTGGGATGAAAGAAGTTGCCTTCTACCAAGGAGAGACCGAGGGCAAGCTCCGCTGCGGAATCTGTCCCCATCGTTGCCTTCTCGCTGAGGGGGAGAGGGGAATCTGTGGAGTGCGGGAAAACCGAGAGGGAAAGTTGGTCTCCCTCAATTACGGCAAGATCGTCGCGGCCGGCTCCGATCCCATCGAGAAGAAGCCGCTCTTTCATTTCTTCCCGGGTAGCAAGGCCTTCTCCATAGCGGCGGCGGGCTGCAATATGAGCTGTGATCACTGTCAGAACTATCGTATTTCTCAGTTGAGCTCGGAAAATATCCCCGGAAGGAGCCTGTCCCCGGAGGAGGCGGTGGGAAAGGCGATCGATTCCGGAGCCGATATCATAGCCCATACGTATACGGAGCCGACCATCTTCTACGAGTACGCCCGGGACGTCGCTCAGCTGGCCCGCCGGCGGGGGTTAAAGAACGTCTTCGTCACGAACGGTTTTATCGAAAAGGGGCCGTTGGAAGAGATCGCCCCCTATCTGGACGCGGCCAACGTCGATCTGAAGAGCTTCAGCGATGATTTCTACCGCGATATCTGTGGCGCCCGGCTGGAGCCGGTGCTCAAAAATATTCGCTCGATGAAGGAACTGGGTCTGTGGGTGGAACTAACCACCCTGGTCATCCCCGATCTGAACGATTCGAGGGAGGAGTTGAACCAGATAAGCCAATTTATCGCCGACCTGGATCCTGCCATACCCTGGCACGTAAGCAGGTTTAGGCCCGCCTTTAAGATGAAGGATCGTTCTCCCACTCCCGTGAGCAAACTGAAGCAAGCCTTTCGGATAGGGAAGGATGCCGGATTGAATTTCGTTTACCAGGGCAACGTCCCCGGCGAAGGGGAGGATACGATCTGTCCCAGTTGTGGAACCAGGTTGATAGAAAGGTTTGGTTTCCAGGTGCGGGAAAATCTGTTGGAGGGCAATCGGTGTCCGCAGTGTGGGGAGAAGATCGCGGGGGAGTGGGGGTAGCTGGTCGAGTTTTTTAACACAGGAGGTCGGTCCTTGCAGAAGAAAGAAGGAGACTTATGGGATTCTCTTTCGGCCAAATTTGGCGGGGCGGATGGGGGGAAGGAAGGGTCATCCGCACCGGATCCCGATCAGATATATACCGTGACTCGGCTGAATAGGGAGGCTCAGGACTTGCTGGAAGGGGAGTTCGCCTCGATCTGGGTTGAAGGGGAAGTTTCAAACGTCTCCCGTTCGGGGAGGGGCCACCTCTATTTCACTCTGAAGGAGGAAGGAGCCCAGCTCGACGCGATTATGTTCCGCCGCCGAAACCGCGAGCTGGATTTCGAGCTGGAGGACGGTCAAGCCGTAGTGGCCAAAGGCAGGTTGACGATTTACTCCCAGCGGGGCCGCTACCAGCTCAAAGTGCGCCAGCTGCTACAGGGCGGGGTGGGGCCGCTGCAGAGGCGCTTCGAGCGGCTCAAGGAGAAACTGAAGGAAGAGGGCCTGTTCGAGGAGGAAAAGAAGAAATCCCTGCCTCCGGCCCCCGGCGCCATCGGCATCGTTACTTCTCCCAAGGGGGCCGCTTTGCGCGATATAGTGACCACGATCCGAGAAAGGTTTCCTCCTTCCCGGCTCTATCTTTTCCCCACTCGGGTCCAAGGCGAAGGGGCCAGTGCGGAGATCGTTTCCGCTCTGGAGCGGGCCCAGAGATTCGCCCAAAGGGAGAAACTCGATCTGCTCATAGTGGGCAGAGGAGGGGGATCCCTGGAGGATCTATGGCCCTTTAACGAAGAGGAGGTGGCCCGAGCCATCCATCGCTGTCCCTTGCCCCTGATCTCCGCGGTGGGCCATGAAGTGGATTACTCCATCTCCGACTTCGTAGCCGATTGTCGGGTCCCCACGCCGACGGCCGCGGGCAAGAAGGCCGTTCCGGAAGCCGCCGAGCTGTCGCAAAGGTTGAAGTCGATCAGAAGGAGGCTGGTCCGGGCCCAGAGTGGTCGGATGGGGTCGATCGAGCAACGTCTGGAAAGCTTGCGAGCCAGGTTCGCTTTCAGGCTGGTCCCCCGACAACTGGAGGAGAGCGGCCAGAGACTTGATTCGCTGCTAGAGCGGATGGGGGAGGCGGTCGCCTCCCAGTTAGAGGACGACCGGGAAACTTGCGCCGATCTTTTGAACAGGCTTTCCCGAGCAAATCCGGCCAAGATTTTGGGCAAAGGCTACTCCATAACGCGTCGGGAGGGAAAGATACTGGACAGCGTGGAGGAGGTCGAGCTAGGGGACCGGATAGAGAGCAGACTTGCCGACGGTTCCCTGATCTCCGTAGTGCAAAGCGTCGAGAGTTTAAAAGAGGGTGAGCGGCAATGAGTGGGAAAGATATTGAAGACGTCTCGGCCGGTCTGGATAGGTTGGAGGAGATAGTGGAAAAATTGGAGGAAGAGACGGTGGACCTTGAGGATTCGATCGAACTATTCAAGGAAGGAGTTCAACTGGGAGACGAAATTCAAGCCTACCTTGCGGAAGCCCGGGAGGAGCTTTACCGGGTAGTGGAAGAAAGCGACGGGGATTATTCCCTGGAGGATTTCGAGCTGTAATTTTTCAATATATTTGCTCCGCAATTGGTCTCGAACTTCAAACCTTTTTCACTTGACTAAAAGAAAATATGGTATATCTTTTCTAGGGGCGGAATTTGGAAACTGAGCCACTCGGACCTCGATCTAACCGCATCATACTGACAAAGGAAGTGATCCCTTAATGGAAAATCCAAGGACTTTGGCAGAAATGTTTAGTCAGTGCGCTTCCCTTTACCCCGAAGGTACTATTAAGTCCAAAAGCCTGGCGGGAAATGAGGAAGATGAGGGGGAACAGAAGGAGACTCAATACGTTAGCTATACTTATTCCGAACTGGACTCCCTCGTAGGGCGGCTGGCCCAATCCTTTAGAAAAGCGGAGATAGGAAGCGGGGACAAGGTCGCAGTGATGGGAGACCCCCATCCTTTGTGGGCCGTGACGTTTTTTGCCACCCAGCGAGTGGGGGCGATAAGCGTACCCATCGCCTCGGACTTGACTTCGGGGGAAGCACGACGCATCCTGCAGGAATCGGAGACAAAAGTGATGGTCCTGCAGGGTAGCAAACAGAGCCTCGTCAGGGAAAATCGCAATTTGTTGCCTCAGTTGAAGGAAGTGATCGTCTATGGAGGGGAGGGAGACGAAGATGGCTTCACCTCTTGGGAAGATTTTTTGAGCGAAGAGGAGTTGCCAGAGGGGGTCATCGGCGAATCGGACCGAACCGCGGCCATCATGTACACTTCGGGCAGTACGGGTAACGCCAAAGGGGTAATGCTTTCCCACCGTAACCTGCTTACCAACATTAGCGACGTCAATCAGCGGTTGGAGATCGGCTCGACGGACACCCTCGTCTCCATCTTGCCCTGGTATCACATTTACGGACTGACCACGAGTCTGCTCACTCCGGTCAAACAGGGCGCTTCCACCGTTTATTCCGACGATTATCGCAATTTGCCCGACATAATTAAGGAAAACGGGGGGACCTTCCTGCTGGGCGTGCCCAAACTCTTCGATGCGATCGACAAGGAAATTACCCATGAAATAAACTCCAACTTTTTTACCAGATTCCTCTATCGGTTCGCCCCCTTCCTGTTGAAAAAGAAGGTCAAGGGGAAGGTCTTTGGGGAGCAATTCCGTTTCCCCGTCTCGGGCGGTGCCCCCCTGGATCCGGAGACTGCCGAGAGTTTCCGCAAGTTGGGCTTGGGGATGATAGAAGGGTACGGGCTCACGGAGACCTCTCCCGTGCTGACGATGACCGAGGATCCCTTTACGGACAAGCCGGGCAGCGTCGGACGCCCTCTACCCAACGTCGAACTAAAGCTCAAAGAGGGGGAAGACGAGGTGAAGGAAGTTCTAGTAAAAGGGCCCAACGTGATGCAGGGATATTACAAAAACAAAAAGAGGACTGAAGAGATAATCGACGAAGACGGTTGGTTCCATACCGGGGATTCGGGCCATCTGGACGAAGACGGCTGGCTTTACCTAAACGGCCGGAAGAAGAACGTCATCGTCCTTCAGTCCGGAAAAAACGTCTACCCGGAAGAGGTGGAGTGGGAATTGGGCCGATTGCCCTTCATAGAGGAAGTCCTGGTTAGGGAGAAGAAACGTTCCGGTAGACCCGTGGTCTCCGCCGTAATCTATCCCGACTATTCCGCTCTGGAAGAGGAAGGTCTGACCGGAGAAGGGGAGATAAAGGACTTCATCTGGCGCATGGTCAAAAGAGGGTGCCATAATTTGGCCGTTTACAAGAGAATAAAGAGCAAAAGGGATATAGAGATTCTGGGCGAGCCGTTCGAAAAAACCCCCACCCTCAAAGTCAAGCGCTACTTGTACAAACACGACAGCGAAGAGGCCGAAGGAAATAGGAGCGAGGAAACTTCGTCCGTCTGAGGTGGGGGAATAGGGTCAGTCCCTCGCTTGGGTTGGGTTAATACCTTATTCGAAAGGAGTTGAAGTCTTCTTGGGGCTTTTCCCAATTGACTTCTACTTCGTCCACTCTGGCTCTGGGCGGCCCCTGTCGACACCAACTAATTAATCTTTTTACGTCCTCTTCTTCACCTTCAAAGACCCCTTCCACGTCGCCGTTGGCTAGGTTTTTCACCCAGCCGTCCACTCCAAACCGCTTCGCTCTGTCTCTAGTGCTGGATCGGAAATAAACGCCTTGGACGTGACCCTTTATGGTCACATGCGCTCTTCGTTGAGCCATATGGATCACACCTCCTCGATTCTCTACTTGGAGGATTCCTTTTCCCTATTCTTCAAGGACACGATCGCTTGAGCGCCGATTCCTTCCCCCCGGCCGATAGAGCCCATCCTTTCCGTCGTCGTCGCCTTTACGTTCACGGGACAGGAGAGCTTCTCTTCCAGATTGGCCTCCATCCGCGCTCGCAGGTGATTTACCTTCGGCCTTTGTAAAATTATCGTGGCGTCTACGTTGACCGGTCTAAGGTCTTTCTCCCGCAGGGTTTCGATCACTTCCAGCAACAACTTGACGCTAGAGACCCCTTCGTAGTTCGGGTCGTCGTCGGGAAAATGGACCCCTATATCTCCCAGGTCGGCTGCTCCCAGTAAGGCGTCACAGACTGCGTGGATCAATACGTCCCCGTCCGAATGGGCTACCGTCCCCTTCTCGCTTTCTATCTGCAACCCCCCCAAGATCAACTCTTCTCCCGGCGCTAGACGGTGAAAGTCGAGCCCCAAACCTACTAGAAATTCACTCATCGTCCAATAGATCCTTCAGCGTCCGATGGGCCAGACCGCGGGGAAAACCGCGCCGAAGCAAAAAGCCCAATGTCTTTCTGTATTTGCTTTCTTTGTCTTCTCCCCGATAGCGTTTGACCCTCTTTTGGGCCAGCTCCCTACAGCGGGATTTCTCCCCCTCCTCCGCCCCCGTTTTCTTCAACTTCTCCTCCACGATCTTCTTCGGCACTCCTTTTTGCAGCAATTCCTTCCGCAGCAGAGAGACGCTTTTTGGCTTGTGCTGGAGGCGATCCTCGATCCAGAGTTGGGCGAAGGCGGCGTCGTCTATCAGGTCACCCTTTTCGGCCCAATCGAGGACTTCTTCGACGACTTCTTCTTCGTATCCCTTCTCGGTCAGTCTCTTTTCCGCTTCTTGGCGCGTCCTGGGCCTATGTTTCAGCAACGATTTCAGGTAATTCCGCGCTTCGCTTAGGGACTTTCCTTCCCCTTCATTCTTCTCCCTCGCCATTTTCCTCCTCGGCCGTCTCGTCCGCTTCCGTCTCTTCCGACTCCTCCAACCCGGCGGCCTTCCTGATTTCCTTTTCTATTTCCTGGGCCAGATCAGGGTTTTCGCTCAGGAACTCTTCGCTATTGTTTACTCCTTGACCGAGTCTGGTGTCACCGTAGGAATACCAGGAGCCCTTTCTGGTGATTACGTCGTAGTCCTCGCCCAAGTTGAGCAGCTCCCTCTCCCTGGAGATGCCCTCTCCGTAGATGATGTCGAATTCGGCCTCCTTGAAGGGGGGAGCGACTTTGTTCTTTACCACCCGCACGTGGATCGTATTGCCGATCTTGTCCCCGTCCTTTTCCAAAGTGGAGGAGATGTAGATATTGAGGCGCACCGAACTGTAGAACTTGAGCGCCCGACCTCCGGAGGTCGTCGTCGAGGGACCCCAGGGTGAGTTGTTGATCCGGGATCGAATCTGGTTGGTAAATACGACCGTCGTCTTGGATTGGGATATGGCGCCGGCCAGTTTCCTCATCGCTTGGGACATCAACCTGGCCTGTAGGCCGACTTGGGAGTCCCCCATCTCCCCTTCCAGTTCGGCCTGGGGTACCAGGGCCGCGACTGAATCGATCACTACCATATCCAGAGCCCCGCTCCGGATCAACTGCTCCGTTATCTCCAGGGCCTCTTCCCCCGAATTGGGCTGACTCAAAAGCAGCCTCTCCAGATCGACGCCGATGGCCTTGGAATATTTGGGATCCAGGGCATGTTCGGCGTCGACGAAGGCGGCCGCTCCGCCGCCGGCATGGACTTCGGCCAGCATATGCAGGGCGAGGGTCGTCTTGCCGCTCGATTCCTTGCCAAATATCTCCACTATCCGCCCTCGGGGAACCCCGCCCGCTCCCAGCGCTATATCCAGGGCAAGGGAGCCGCTGGGGATCGTCTCCGCGTTTACGGCGTGCTCGTCGCCCATCCACATGATCGAGCCTTCGCCATGATCTCTTTTTATCTTTTCCAGTGTACTCTCTAACACTTCTTGCTTTCCCATCATTACACCTCTTTTTAGGAAACCACACCTCAGTGCCAGCGGTCGCTAGTCAGTTCGTAATTGAGGATCTCTTCCTCGTCGAAGAATAATTCTATCTCTCGCTCGGCGGATTCCGGGGAATCGGAACCGTGAATGAGGTTCATCGTCAGGTCCAGACCGTAGTCGCCTCGGATCGTGCCCGGAGGCGCTTGGAAAGGATCGGTCGGGCCCATCAATCTTCTGATTACTTCGATACCGTTCTCTCCCTCCAATACCATGGCCACTATGGGGCTGGAGGTGATGAAATCGAATAGATCGGAGAAGAAGTCCTTTTCCAGGTGTTCCTCGTAGTGTTCTTTGGCCAGTTCCTCGTCGACTTTCATCATTTTCATCGCGGCTATCTTCAACCCCTTGTCTTCCATCCTCCTGATCAGTTCGCCCGTCAAACCCCTCTGCACCGCGTCCGGCTTCAAAAGCACTAAGCTACGTTCGATCGCCATATTGTCCGGCCTACCTCCTAAGTTTTATTGATATTTCCGTATTTAATGCAAAGTTGATGAGGCTGAGAAAAATTTCAGCGAAGCGCGCGCACTTGTTTGACCGAGTGTCAGCGAGGGAGTCCGAGCACGCTGAGTCGAAAATTTTCTCAGCCAGAAAAGTTAAAGATTGTTCCATTATTCGTCGGTAAGAGCAATGATTGCCCCTAATTAGACCAATTTGACCCATCTATTTCCCTCTATTTTTTTGACCAATTTATCCATCTGCAGCTTAAATATTATATGGGATAGACGAGCGGGGGGAAAGCCGGTTTCCTCCACAATTTCGTTGAAATGGATCGGCTCGTAATCCAGATTGGAATAAACTTTCAGCTCGTCGGAGTTGAGCTCGTTTTTCAGCTCTTTTTCGCTTTTTTCGTCCTCTTCGTCCAGTGGCAGAGCCGCCTGCAGGTCCTTAAACTCTTCCACCACGTCGTCGATCTCTTCCACCAGTTTGGCCCCGTCCTTGATCAAGCCGTGATTGCCCCGCAGAGTTTCTCTGCGAGCGTCGCCGGGCACGGCAAAGACCTCCCTTCCCTGCTGTAAGGCGCAGCGGGCCGTGATCAAGGCCCCGCTCTTCGCCGGAGCTTCCACGACCAACGTACCCCGGCAGAGGCCGCTGATGATCCTATTGCGTCGGGGGAAGGACCAGCGGGTAGGGTTCTGGTCCAGGCGAAATTCGCTGAGCACGGCTCCGTTTTGCTCGATGTCGGCGGCCAATTTGACGTTTTCCTCGGGGTAGATATTATTCAGACCCGTCCCCATGATCGCCACGGTCCTGCCGCCCGCGGCTAGGGCGGCATGATGGGCGCAACTGTCTATCCCTTTGGCCATTCCGCTGATGATGGTGAACCCGGCCTGCGTCAGTTGAGTAGCCAGCCGCTCGGCCATCTGCCTGCCGTACTCGCTACACTTGCGGGTGCCGACCACGGCCAGGGCCAGACCGTCTTGGGCCAGATATTCGCCCTTCTCATATAGGACCGGCGGGGGAAACTCCAGCGGGCGCAGGGGTTCGGGGTAGCGCTCGTCTCCCAAAGTGATAATGTTCAGGTTTGCCTTTCCAATTTCTTCCATCTCGTTGTCGAGGGCCCCTCCCCGACGCCAGCCGATCAGTTTCTCCGCCGCGTCTTCGTCGAAGCCGGGCAGGGATTCTATCCTCTCTTTGGAGGCGTTCCAGGCCGATTTTAGATCCGGGAAATTGCTCAACAGGACGTGAAACCTTTTTGGCGTGATTCCGGGTATCATATTTAGACCGACCCAATACCGTTTGTCGCTTTCCAAAACCCTCACCTCATTTTATAATTTATTCTAATTCATTTTATAGTAATATAGGTGAAGTGTCAAAGTATCGCCGGATCATGGTGAAAGCGAAAAATAGTAGTGAAAGCCGAGTCCGAAGGAAGGGCCGAAGTCGTCTATCCCTCTGCCAAATAGGCCAAATTCAAAGTTCCAGTGGAAATCGGGGGAGAGCAGGGCCAGGGAGATGCCACCCGTGCCGACCGCCACGAAGTCGTCGCCAAGGTCGTAGGCGCCCCCTCCGGCCACGTAGAAATTTACCCGCTTCCCTTCCGTCAGCTGGGAGATGAACCGTCCCCCAACCGTACCGTTTATTCCGGCTTGCGGGCTGGACCAAAGAGAAGCGTTTAGTTCGAGCCCCACCTTTCGGCTTAACCAGTAGCGGCCGCTCAGTCCGCCGGAGGGGAAGATGAACTGAGCGCCGAGGCCCAGTTGAGGATAGGTGGGCGGTTCTTCCCACTCGTCTGCCCTTGCTTCCTCTGCTTCCAGGGGCCATCCTATCAGTGTGAGGATGACCAGGGTCAGTAGAAGGGGGCCGAAGAGTGTTTTTATCTTAAGGTCCGCTTTGGGAATAATTTTCTTCATCTAAATTGCCTCCTTTTTAAGGCAGGAATAACATTTCATGATACTATTCGCGTGTGGGGAAGACAAAGTTTGGGGTCCTTGGGTAGGGGGGCTTGAATCCCTAATTTCTAAAGAATTTCTTTTCTAGGCGTTGATTATCTCTTACAATGGATGAAATTATCACTTCTTAGGAGGTATCGGATGGAATATACAATTAAGGGCGACAATTTACAGTTGTTGGAGGTCCAGCTGCAAAAGGGCGAGTCCATGTATACGGAAAGTGGCGGTATGTCCTGGATGTCCCCCAATATCTCCATGGATACAAATACGCAGGGCGGTTTCATGAAGGGCATCGGCAGGATGTTTTCCGGAGAATCCTTCTTCATGACTACCTACGAATGCAGCCAGGGTGAGGGAATGGTTACCTTTGCCTGCGAGTTCCCGGGCAAGATCGTGGCCCGAGATTTCTCCGCGGGGGAGTCGATCATCGCCCAGCGCGATGCCTTTATGTGTGCCGAATCTTCCGTGGATCTGGAGATGCATTTCCGCAAAAGGTTGGGGGCGGGCCTATTTGGCGGCGAAGGCTTTATCATGCAGAAAGTGTCCGGTCCGGGACGAGCTTTCTTTGAGCTATCCGGCGAAATAATCGAATACGAGTTGGAAAGCGGCCAGACTCTCAAGGTCGATCCCGGTCATATCGGCCTGTTTGAGCCGAAGGTGGATTTTGACATCTCCCGGGTCCAGGGGGTCAAAAACATGTTTTTCGGCGGAGAAGGACTGTTTTTGGCCACCCTAAGGGGACCGGGCAAGGTATGGTTGCAGTCCATGCCGCTGGCCAATCTGGCGGCCAAGCTGGGGGGCTACATTTCCACTTCAAGCGAATGAGATCCAGGGGGCGGGGGGCTAAACGACTCGCCCCCGATCAGCACTTTTTCTACCTGAAAGGATTCGTCAAAGAGGACCAGATCGGCGTCCTTGCCCCTCTCAATGCTGCCCTTCCTGTCTTCCACTCCTAGCACTCGGGCCGGCACCAGGGAGGCCGAGCGGGCCGCTTGGGGCAGGGAGAGGCCAAACTGAACCATATTTTTGAGGGCGACGTCCATGGTCAGCACGCTGCTGGCCAGGGAACCGTCCTGGGCCAGTCGGGCTTGGCCCTCTTTCACTACCACCTTCTGGCCGCCCAGGGAGTATTCCCCCTCTCCCATCCCCGTTGCCGCCATGGCGTCCGTTATTAGACAGACCTTGTCGGCGCCCTTCAGTTCCAGAAGCAATTGGATCGCTTCGGGGCTGACGTGGACTCCGTCCGCTATCAGTTCGACGGGCACGTCGGGCCCTACACCCCCGGCGGACAGCGCCGCCCCCAGTACGCCCGGTTCGCGGTGATGGAAACCCTTCATGCCGTTGAATACGTGCGTAAAGAGTTCCGCTCCTTCGTTTAGAGCCTGGACGGTTTCGGCGAAAGTGGCATTTGAGTGGCCGATCGCGGGGGTGGCTCCGATCTCCCTTATGGCCGGCAATAGTTCCAAGGCGCCGGGCAATTCCGGGGCCAAGGAGAATATCTTTATTTCTTCCTCAAATCCTTCCACCAGCCGCTTGAAAGTCTCTAGATCGGGCTCCCGGAGATGGTCCGGTGGCTGGGCCCCCTTCTTTTCCGCGGAGAAAAAGGGTCCTTCCAGATAGATCCCGCCTAACTGGGGATGATCCCTCGCCGCGATCAAGTCCATCGCCGCCCGCATTTCTTCTAGGGAACCGGTCAATACAGTTCCCAGCAGGGTGGTCGTCCCTCTCATTAGGTGAGCGTTGAGAATCCTGGATATTTCCTCCTCTCCGGCTGCTTCTTTGGGTGCCTCATTGAACTCGCCACCGCCCCCGCCATGGACGTGGAGGTCGATGAAACCCGGACTGAGGTAGGCGCCGTCGGCATTTATCTCCCTCTCGGCCTCCGCCTTTAATTCCCCCTCTTCCTCGATCCGGGCGATCTTACCCTCCGCGATTAGCAAGTCCCCTCGGGAGACGTCGTATTTCTTCACGAGACGGGCGGATTTGATCAAAGTTCTTTCTCTCGGTTCTCTCAAAGTAATTCACTTCCCAGTCAAAGCCAATCTTTCTTTCTAAAATAATAAAGCATACCTAAAGCCATCGCCCCCATCACTCCCAGGGCGCCGAAATAACCCCAGTCCCAGCCCAGTTCGGGTATTATCTCGAAATTCATCCCGTAAACGCCCGCTATGAAAGTCAGGGGAATAAAGATCGTGGCCACGATGGTCAAAGTCTGCATGATTTCGTTCATCTCGTTGGATATAACGGTCATATACATGTCTCTTGCTCCCCCGATCAGTTCCCGGTAGTTGGATAGCAGGTCCGAGATTCGGGCCAGGTTATCCTGGATATCCCTGAAGTATATCTTGCGCTCGTCCTGAACGAAGGGAAGTTCCGGTCGGGCCAGTTTGCCTGCCATCTCTCTTTGCGGTCCGACGGTTCGCTGCAGGGCGATCAAGTCCGAGCGGATATCCGATATTTGAGCCAAAAGTTCCTCGTCCGGTTCGGAGAATACCTCTTCTTCGATTCTATCTATCTCGTCGTCGATCCTCTCCAGGAAGGGAAAGTAACCGTCTACGGAGCGATCCAGTATCTGATAGGCAAGCAAATCCATCCCTCGGCCCAGATAACGACCGGGGTCCTGCTCGGCCCTCTCGCTGGTGGTGGAAATCGGTCCGGCCTCTCTGCGATGGCAGCTGACTAGATAATTCCCCCCCAGAAAGAGGGAAATCTGGATCGTCTCTATCTCCCCCCGCCGGTAATCCTCGTCCGGAGTGCGGGCCAGAAAGAAGAGGTAATCGTCGAACGGATCCACCGTAGATCTTCCCTCGGGCGTCAGAGCGTCCTCCACGGATAGGGGATGAAGACCCAAAACCTCCGCCACTTTTTTAAGGTCTTCTTCGAAGTCCTCCCCACTTATATCTATCCAAAAGGAGCTATCCTCTCTTCCGATCTCTTCCGCTATCTCCTCTAGTCCGATCCCAGTTTTCAGACCGGAAGCGGAACGGTAGAGATAAGTTTGCAAAGCGACCCCCTAATTCGTTCCTTTCACTTCTTCCATTTCTTCCACTGTCCCTTCTCCCTCTCCGGAGAAAAGGTAGACGTCCCGTTTGGGGAAGGGTATTTCGATGTTTTCTTCGTTGAATCTCTTATCTATCTTTTCTCTAGTGCTGTTTTGAACCGTTATCCTGTCCAGGGGCGAACCGATCCAGACGCGCAGTTCAAAGTTCAGCGCGGAGTCGCCATGTTCTTTGAAGAATACTTGTGGCGGCGGCTCCTCCAGTATTTCGCCTTCGCTTGCGGCTATGTCGAGCAAGATCTCTTTGACCTTGTCCACGTCCGTCCCGTAGGCGACCCCGATGGGGATCCGCAGCCTCAAAGTGGTGTCTCCCCCGTAGGACCAATTGGTCACTCGTTCGCTTACTAGATCGGAGTTGGGTACGATGATCGATTCGTTGTCGAAGGTGTCGACTATCGATACGCGAAAGCTGATGTCCTCCACTTTGCCCAACAATCCGTCTATTTCCACGATGTCGCCGACCTGAATCGGCCTCTCCAAAAGCAAGATCAAACCGGAGGCGAAGTTGGAAAAGATATTTTGCAGGCCGAAACCTATTCCCACGCCGAACAGGCCGCCGAAGACGGCCAAGATGGATAGGTCGAAGCCGATCATCTGCAGGGCTACCAGGAAGCCGGCGGCGATGACTACGTACTTTAAGAGCCGGGAGAGGGTATATTGAGCCCCTCGCTCTATTTCCGTCTTGGAGTAGACGTTTCTTTTCAGAAAACGGACCAACAGTCGGGAGGCGACCACGGCCAAAAATATGGTCAACAGAAAGTAAAAAAACGAGGCTATCGATATACCCTCTCCGCTCACGGTAAAGATCGGTTTTTGTAGGAAGTCCCAGATCGAATTGAACATATTGTCGCTTTACACCCCTTTACATTTATTATTACGCTTTCGGGGCGTCTTTCCAAGTTTAGTTTCTATATCCCCTTTCGATCCGATTGGGACGGGCTTCCGCCAAGTCGGCCAAATCGTTCTTCTCTTTGTCGAGTTCCCCTTACCGTTGCAAGAATAGAAAAAAGAAACCATAATTGAATTAAGTATTCGAGCAAGTTAACGAAAACCGGTTGATCGATAAAGGATCAATTCAATCATATTTTAAGGAGGTAAAAATGGCAGAAGAGCAGGTTCAAAAGAAGGGTATGCCCTTGATCGGTCAGAAGTTTCCCCAGTTGGAAGTAAAGACGACTCACGGAAAGGTCAAACTTCCGGACCATTTTGAGGGACAGTGGTTCGTCCTGTTTAGCCATCCGGCCGACTTTACTCCCGTCTGTACGACCGAGTTCGTGGCCTTTGCCAAAAGGAAGGAGCAGTTTGACGAGCTGGATTGCGGATTGATCGGCTTATCCATAGACCAGGTCTTTTCTCATATCAAGTGGACCGAATGGATTGAAGAAGAGCTGGGGGTGGAGATTCCCTTCCCCGTCATCGCCGATGACAGGGGTCAAGTGGCCGAAGAGTTGGGCATGGTCCACCCGGCCAAGGGGACAAACACGGTCCGGGCCGTCTTCGTCGTCGACGACGAAGCCGCCATCCGGTTGATCCTTTACTACCCTCAGGAATTTGGCCGGAATATGGACGAGATCCTGCGTGTCGTCGAGGGACTGCAGGTTTCCGATCGGGAGGGCGTCGCTTTGCCCGCCAATTGGCCGGACAACGAACTGGTCGGAGACGAGGCCATCGTCGAGCCGCCTAGCGACGAGAAGATCGCCAAGACCCGCAAGGAGGAGTACGAATGCTACGATTGGTGGTTCTGTCATAAGGAACTGGACTGATTGAGATATTTCTGTTTGATTTGCTAATGGAAAAGAGCAGAAATTTGTATCTCATACGTTTTTGAGGAGAATGGGCGGAGACCGATCGGTCTCCGCCCATTCTTTTTACTGGCGATATCCTACGTTTGGGTGAACGAACAGGGGGAAAAGGGAATTGGACCGAGATTGACCTTCGTTCCTCTGACCATTCGAACCTCATCATTATATCGATCGAAAGACGATGTTCCAAACAACAGCAGAAGGGGGCCCTGCACCCCGTCCCGCTTGAAGAACTCTGTCCTAAAACAGCGGAAGGGGCCCCGTACCCCGTCCCGCTTGAAGAACTCTGTCCTAAAACAGCGGAAGGGGCCCTGCACCCCGTCCCGCTTGAAGAACTCTGTCCTAAAACAGCAGAAGGGGGCCCCGTACCCCGTCCCGCTTGAAGAACTCTGTCCTAAAACAGCGGAAGGGGGCCCCGTACCCCGTCCCGCTTGAAGAACTCTGTCCTAAAACAGCGGAAGGGGGCCCCGTACCCCGTCTTCTATTGAAGGGTCCCAGCGAGTGGCCCGCCCAAGAAACCGCCTCCTCATCCAACCCGTCCGTGAAGGGGCAGAATTATCTACCCCTACGGATATTTTCTCGATCCAATTGGATTTGAAAAATGGCCAAGACTGAACCTCAAATCTCTAACCTAAAATGAGCGATTTTCCTGCGTACGAAAAGCGTCAAATACAGAACAGGATAGAAAATTACTACTATTTGAAAAATCTAATTATTTCATCCGTTGG
>Ga0207797_1000790_pt1 | contig 23708 bp, 29 predicted proteins | sample PRCRCaboRojoPR_6_FD_187275 | JGI IMG/M metagenome (GOLD analysis project Ga0207797, IMG submission 187275) | Marine sediment microbial community from Cabo Rojo, Puerto Rico - PR CR 10% Liquid 1 (SPAdes) | ecosystem: Environmental > Aquatic > Marine > Coastal > Sediment | place: Cabo Rojo, Puerto...
CCTCCACGGGAGGTTCGTCGGCGAACGCCACCGCGACCGCGAACGCCGGTTCCGACGCGGAATCGTCGTCGGGGACGATCACCATCACTGCAACGGATCTCCGGGCCACGCTCGTCGTCCTGCTCCTCTTCACGGGCTACGGCGCGTGGACCGTGACACAGCTGTTTACGGCCGTGACGACGGCCGTCACGGTCGGGGCGGGGTTCGCCACGCTGGCCGTGTTCGGGCTCCTGATTGCGGGGAGAGCCGGAAGCGATTCCGGTGACTCCGCAGACGTGGCGGGGAGCGAAGCCACGGTTTCACCGGGGCCGACGGACCGACACCCGGCAGTGCCGCCCGCCGATGACCGTGCCGGCGGTCTCGAACCGTCGCTGGACGAATTGATCGCCGGTGGCCAGAACGAATCGGCCCCGGGCGAAAGGACGGGCGTTCCGGGGGGCAAAAACGATGACGACTGACCGGACCCCGGGGGTGAAACTCGGCGTGCTCTGGATGGTGATCCTGCTGGTGTTCGGGGTCACGGTGACGGGGGGGTACGTCACGACGGCGGTGCTGACCGACAGCGAAACCGCCGAACTGAGCTTCGACCTCGCGGGGAACATCGGCAATACCGGTGGCGGCAACACCGCCGCCGGGAACGCGGCCACCACGACGCCAAACGACACCCCCAAGGCCATTTCCTCCGGGGACTCAGGGTCCGGCGAGGGGCAATCCGCCGTTGCTGCCCCGCCGTCAAACCAGGCCCTGGCCCCGTCCGCGAAGCACGGGGCGCCGCGCTGACCGCCCGTCTGCCGTTCCGAATTCCTCGTTCCCCCCGATCCGCGAGAGACAGGCAGTCGACCGTTCGGCCCAGCAATGGCCCCCGCTGGATCGCGAACCCCCGGTCGCGTCCGTCCGGGCCCCACGCCCGCTGAACTCGGAGGCCCTCTACAGCGACCCTGACCGGAGCCACGACGTTGCCGGGCGGCAGGTCCAGTCATTCCACGGGGTAGCGGGCCGTTCGGCGAATCCTGGCAGCTTCCATATACGAGTATTACTCGATATAGAAAACGTATTATTCGATGGCCCCGAATCGTCCGAATCGAGCAATGTCGCACCGCAGGGACGTCCTGGCGACGATCGGGGCCGGCGGGGCGGCCGTCCTCGCCGGCTGTGGACTGGTCACGTCGACCGGGAGCGATGGGACCGCGACCCGGCGGATAACCGACGGCGCCGGGCGCTCCGTCGAGGTCCCCGGGACGGTCGGCCGTCTCGTCGCCGTCGGTCCCGGCGCGCTCAGACAGGTAGCGTACCTGGAGGCGACGGACCGCGTCGTCGGCGTAGAAGACGCCGAAAAGGGGTGGGCACGGACCGTGCCGTACAACCTGGCCAACCCGGAGCTTCGGGACCGCCCGGTCATCGGCGCTGCCGGCCCGAACGCCGGGGGCAACAGCGAGGCGATCATCGCGCAGGATCCGGATCTGATCCTCTTCTACGGGGATCCTTCGCGCGCGGCGAGCCTGCAATCACAAACCGAGACGCCGGTCGTCGTCCTGCGGGTCGTCGACTTCGTCACCGCGGACGCACGCGAGACGATGTTCGAGACCTGGCGACTCGTCGGGCGGATTCTCGGGACGGAGGACCGGGCGCAGGAACTGGTCGAAACCGTGAGGACGACCATCGACGACCTCGAGGAACGCGTCGCCGACCTTCCCGAGAGCGATCGGGCCGAGGCCTACGTGGGGGCGATCAACTACAAGGGTGCCCACGGTCTCGCGACGACGCGAAACCCGTTCCCACCCTTCCGTTTCGTGAACGCGAACAACGTCGCGCGAGGCGTCGAGACGGATTCCGCGTCGGTGCAGGTCAGTCGAGAACGGCTGCTCACCTGGGACCCGCCGACGGTGTTCGTCAGTACGGCGAACCTCCGCCGGGTTCGCGAGGACGTCGGGAAACACCCGGAACTCGGACGCATCGACGCCCTCGAGCGTGACCGGGTGTACTCGATCCTCCCGCACGCGTCCTACCACCACAACTACGGGTCGATCCTCGCGAACGCGTACTTCGTCGGCAAGACGCTCTACCCCGACCGGTTCGGCGACGTCTCGATACCGACGATCACCGACGACCTGTTCGAGACCCTGCTCGGGAAACCGCTCTACGGCGAACTGATGGACGTCCACGAGGCCTACGAACGTCTCGACCTCGCCGAGTGAACGACATGGCCACCGAAACAGTCCTCCAGGAACACGGCGACACCGCCCGTCGCAAGCGGCGTTTCCTCGGTATCGGGGTCGGAGTTCTCCTTGCCACCTCGGTGATCGCCATCGCGATCGGGTCTGTCCGCCTGCCGCTGACAGACGTCGTGGCCGTGCTGTTCGGCGGCGGCACCGGCACCCAGCGGGCGATCGTCTGGAACGTCCGACTCCCGCGGGTGCTCGCCGCGATCGCGGCCGGGGCCGCCCTCGCCATCGCCGGGGCGGCCATGCAGAGCGTCCTCCGGAACCCGCTGGGAGCGCCCTACACGCTGGGCATCTCCCAGGCGGCGGCGTTCGGGGCGGCGTTCTCGATCGTCGTCTTCGGCATCGACGGCGCCGGTGCTGGCGGCCTCGCGGTGCCGGGGACCTACCTCACGGCGCTCGCGGCGTTCCTCGGGTCCCTCGTCTCCACCGGGGTCATCCTGCTGTTGGTGGTTTACCGCCGGGCCACGCCGGAGACGATGATCCTCACCGGCGTCGCCATCGGGTCGCTGTTCACCGCCGGCGTCACGACGCTGCAGTACTTCGCGAGCGACACCGAGGTCGCGGCCATCGTCTACTGGACGTTCGGCGACGTCGGCCGGGCGACCTGGAGTTCCGCCGCCGTGATGGCGACGGTGCTGGTCCTGACGACGGCGTATTTCCTCCGGCACGGGTGGGACTACGAACTGCTGGACGCCGGCACCAAGACCGCCACGAGCCTGGGCGTCGACGTCGAATCCCTCCGCATCCGGGGCATGGCCATCGCGTCGCTGGCGACGGCGGTCGTCGTCTCGGTCGTCGGGATCATCGGGTTCGTCGGCCTGGTCGCCCCGCACATCGTCCGGAAACTGATCGGCGGCGACGAGCGCTACCTGCTTCCGGCCTCCGCGCTGGTCGGGGGCACGCTGCTCGTCGCGGCCGATACCCTCGCCAGAACCGTGGTCGCGCCTGTCGTCCTGCCGGTGGGCGTCCTCACGTCGTTCCTCGGGGCACCGCTGTTCGTCTACCTGGTCGTCGCCGGGAGGGAGTACTGGTGACGCTCGAAATCCGCGACCTTGCGTTCGGCTACGGCGACGACCGGGTCCTCGACGGCGCGGATCTGACCGTCGCGGACGGCGAACTGGTCGGCCTGCTCGGGCCGAACGGGTCCGGCAAAAGCACGTTGCTGGAGTGTTGCAACCGGATCCTCGAACCGGAGGCGGGATCGGTCTCGGTCGACGGCGACCGGGTGGCCGACCTCGGCCGGAACGAGACGGCGCGTCGCATCGGCTACGTCCCCCAGTCCGAACGAAGCGCGTTCCCCGCCACGGTTTTCGGCACGATCCTCATGGGCCGTCGTCCGCACTCGGGCTGGACCCCGAGCGAGGCGGATCGACTGGCCGTTGCGCGCGTGATCGACGCCCTCGACCTCTCGGCGTTCGCCACGCGGTCGGTCGACGAACTCAGCGGGGGACAGCGCCGGAAAGTCCGCCTGGGACGGGCACTGGTTCAGGAGTCGTCGGTGCTCCTGCTCGACGAACCGACGGCCGGCCTCGACCTCAAACACCAGTTGTCGGTCCTCGATCACCTCCGCGAGCACGTCGACGCGACGGGCGTTGCCGGCCTCGTCGCCATGCACGACCTGAACCTCGCCGCCCGGTACTGCGACCGAGTCGCCCTCCTGTCGGATGGCCGGTTGAACGTCGTCGGCGATCCCGACGACCTCAGGGGCGAGACGATCGAATCGGTGTACGGCGTGGAAGTGACCATCGCCAGTGCGGCCGGCCGACGGCTGGTGATCCCGGAACGTCCGGTGGCGGCCAGTGAGGTCCCCGGCGAGAACTCCACAGCCGAAGCCCTGCCGGCCGACGGAACCGGCGACACCCGGATCGAGTCGGTCGACGACCCGCCGACCGCCAGCCGGGATCGTGACGCCGGACCGGACACCGAGACGAGCGACGAACGGGAGGAACGACCGTCTGCGGAGGAGGGATCCCGGGTCGCCGACGGCGGGACGGCCTCCGGAAACGGCCCGGCGACCGACGGCAGCACGGCAGCCGACGAGGGCCCGTCCTGGTGGCGTCGGCTCCTGGATCGCGACTGATCGAACGACACAGGACACCCATGGACTTCGAACTCACGCAAATCGGAACCGTCGAAAGCGACTTCGAGGAACCGGCCGACCCGGACGAGATGCGCGATCACGAGAGCACGATCGTCGTCGAGGAGCGGTTCGCGGACGGCCTCTACCGGATCGAGGACGGCGACCACCTCGTCGTCCTCTTCTATCTCCACGAGTCCGGCGAATACACGCTCCGGGCTCCACGCCGGTACGGCGTGGAACGGGGCACCTTCGCCTGTCGAAGCCCGCACCGTCCGAGTCCGATCGGGTCGACGACCGTCGAGCTGCTCGAGCGCGACGGCCGACGGTTGCGGGTGGCCGGGCTCGACGCCATCGACGGGACCCCCGTCCTCGACCTCAAACCGTACGCGCCCTCGCTCGATCGGCCCTCGCTCGCGGAGGAGGACGACCGGCGGGAGAGCCCCCGGGGCCACGTCGAGCGGTACGTCCGGGCCCGCGATCGCGAGGCGCTGCTGCTGGAGGCCGGCGGGATCCACGGTCACTTCTGTCCGTACCTCGCGCTCGGCGTGATGGCGGGCGTCCACGCCCGGCGCGAACTCGGCGTCGCGGGCGCGAGCGACGGGATGGAGGACGTGGTCGCGGTGGTCGAGACGAACAGCTGTTTCGCCGACGGCGTGCAGGTCTCCCTCGGGTGCACCTTCGGCAACAACGCGCTCGTGTACCGCGATTACGGCAAGACGGCCGTCACGCTCGTCGACCGGGAGCACCCGGACGAAGGCGTCCGGATCCACGTCAAAGAACGGGAGAACCCGATCGAGTCCGAGTACCCCGAAGCCGCGGAGCTGTTCGACGACGTCGTCGCCGAACGCGACGCCACCCCCGAGGACCGCGAACGGTTCGCCGAGGCCTGGGCCGCGGTGGCGTTCGACCTGCTCGATCGACCGATTCTGGAACTGTGTGACGTGGAGACCGGCGTGTCCGTCGACCTCCCCGAGTACGCCCCCATCTTCGAGGACGCAGTGTGCGCCGATTGCGGGGAACGGGTGATGGCGCCGAAGACCGTGGAACGGGACGGGGCGACCCTGTGTCGATCCTGTGCCGACGCGCCGTATCACCAACTCGACGGTCGCGGGCTCTCCCGGATCGACTGACTGCCGAGCCCGGTTCCGAAGCCCCCACGGATTGCAAGCGCCGGCGAAACCAAATCACAAACGACATCGTTTGGGGGGTTCAATAACTACGAACAGTTACGAATGAAACTCTGCATCCCAAGCACGGAGGACGGCGGCCTCGATGCGACCGTCTCGCCACACTTCGGGCGAGCGGCCACCTACACCGTGTACGACACCGAGGCGGCGTCGACCGAGGTCGTCGACAACGACGGGAAACACCACGGCGGCGGTCGGTCTCCCCCGGAGATCATCGCGGAGACGGGCGCCGACGTCGTGCTCTGTGGGAACCTCGGCCGGAAGGCAGTCTCCCGGTTCGAGGAGCTGGGTATCGACGTGTTCTGCGACGCGAGCGGAACGGTCCGGGACGCGATCGAGGCGTGGGAAGCCGACGCCCTGGCGTCCGCGTCGGCGGCGAACGCGTGTGGCGGGGGTCACGGTGACGGTGACGGTCACGACCACGGACACGACCACGATCACGACCATCACTAACGACCTGACCACGACTCACGAGACAGCGTTCGGCGACGGGCAATACCGTCCGGAGAAAAATTAGCGAACCGGGGCCCGCAGGGGACGACGATTTCGTCGACGGGTGATCCAGGCGGGTCGGGACCGGCCACTCGTCGGCGTCACGTCCCATGGCGGCGAATCGACACGCGACCCGGCGGCCGACCCTGTCGCCGCGTACTAATTCTTCCTGGCGATCGGTCGATCCCCACGGGCGGCGCGTAGCACGTTCGCGTAGATCCGCCGACTCGACTCGATTGTCAGCGGCCCATCGTAGCCGACGGTCCGGGCCATCGACTCCGTGAATTCGGGGTGGAACTGGATGCCCAGAACCGGCCGATCGTCCACGGCGAACGCCTGAACGCCGGTTTCGTCCCGGGCCAGGGGGGTCGCTCCGTCGGGAAGGTCGGCCACGTGGTCGCGATGGTAGACGAACGAGTCGAAGCGCTCCGGGAGGTCCCGGAACGCCGGCGGGATCGGGTCAGCGGACGTTCGTTCGATGGTCGAGACGGTCGCCCGCCGTTCCGGGAGCGCCGTCACGGTCCCGCCGAGCAGGTCGGCCAGGAACTGGTGTCCGAAACACACGCCCAGCACCGGCGTCCCGGAATCCATGGCCCGGCGGAGGTACTCGGCGAGCGTCGGAAACCAGGGCTCGGGATCGCCGATTCTGGCCGTCGAACCGGCGACCACGACGAGATCGAAATCCGCGTGTTCCGGTACCCCGTCCCGGTGCGGCTCGAACCGAGCCGTCGACGGGACCGGGGGTTCCCGGGACCGCAGGGCCCGCTGGATCGCGCCGGGATAGTCGAAGTCGGCAGGCGGCGCCAGGAACGCGACCTCGGGCGTGTCCGAGGACCGAGATAGGTCTTTACGATTGTCCAATTTGACCCCTCGTTTGGGCCTAAAACCGGACAAAGTAAAACCCTGTTCATCCCCTCCCGGCTGGGGCCCGGGAGCCTCAGGGTCCCCACGCGAGGACCGCGAGGAAAACGACGAACAGGACCGCGGCGAGCGAGAACAGGAGGTAGTCGGCCCGGGAGTACCGGAGTTCGATCATGGACGTCCGGGTCGCCTCGCGGTCGAAGTCCCGCACGGTCAACGCGTCCGACAGCTCGTACCCGTACTGGACGATCGAGGCGAGGAAGGGCACGAGCATCGGGAGCCGGGACCGCGCCCTGGCGACGGGGCCGCCGGAAACCTCGAGGCCGCGGGCACGCTGGGCGTCCTCGATGTTCCGGAACCGGGTTCGCATCTCGGGCACCAGCCGCAGCGTCAGCGAGCCGATGAACGCCAGCCGCCAGGGGACGCCGACCAGCGTGAGACCGCGCTCGAACTCCGTCGCGCCGGTCGTCAGTCCGAACCAGGCGGCGGCCGACGCCAGCACGAGGAGGCGGAGGGCGATCAGGACCGACGTCAGGATCCCGCCGACCGTAACGGTCACCCGGACCGCGCCGAGGGGAAGGGCAGCGAGCACCTCGCCACCCCCGTAAAACACCGAGTTGAGCGCCAGGATGAGGGGGATCAGGTACTTGAACGGCGAGAGCGCGCCGATCCACTGCCGGAGCGATAGATCGCGCCCCGCGACGACGACCGCGACGATCACTCCCCCGAGAGCGAGCAGGCCGACGATCGCGTCGGCGACCGCGCCGAGGAGGAACACCGGCACGACGAACGCCAACTTCGATCGCGGGTCGAGGTCGCGATGGGAGAACCGCATCAGTCCACCTCCAGGTCGGCCGCCGCGTCGATCGAGGCCGGCACGCGGTCCAGCCCCCGCCGATCCGCCCATTCGACGATTCCCGGGGCCCGGATCCCGGCGCCAGCCAGGAGTTCGAGGTCGGCGAGCACGTCACGCGGGTCGCCGGCGGCGGCGACGCTACCCTCCCGGAGGACGGAGACGCTGTCGGCGTACTCGAACGCGAAGTCGGCGTCGTGGGTCGACAGGACGACGGTCCGATCAAGGTCGGTCAGGACCGCGCCCAGTTCCCGCTCGCCGTGGCGGTGGAGGTGGGTCGTCGGTTCGTCCAGCGCGAGGACGGCCGGATCGCCGGCCAGTACCGACGCGATCGACACCATTCGCTGTTCGCCCCCGGACAGCGAGAGCGGCATCCGGTCCCGGAGGTGGCCGATTCCAATCGCGTCCAGCGCGGCGGCGACCCGCGCGTCCACGTCCAGCCCACGGTTCGACGGGAAGAAGGCCACCTCCTTCTCGACGCTCTCGGCGAAGAACCCGTTTTTCGGGTTCTCGGGGGCGTATCCGACGACGGGGGTCCCCGATCCCTCGGCGTGCTCGCCGATCTCGATCCGCCCGCCGTCGGGGTCGCGAAGCCCGGCGATCAACCGGAGGAGCGTCGTCTTGCCCGCGCCGTTGCCGCCCAGGATCGCGTGCACCTCGCCGGCCGCCACCTCGAGCGACGCGCCCGCCAGCGCCTCCCGGTCCCCGTCGGGGTAGGCGTAGCGGACGTCGATCGCCGCGACCCGTGCGCCGTCAGTCATCGGTCGTGATCGGCACCTCCGTCCCTCGGGCGCCCCGTTCGAGCGCCAGTTCCGTGGGAAAGGGGAGCTTCACCCCGGTTTCACGCAGGGCCGGGGCGAGCGATCGCGGATCGCCGCGGTCGCTCACCCGCCCGTCGTCGAGCAGGACGACCCGATCGCCCCGGCCGAGCAGATCACGCAGGTCGTGCTCGGCGACGACCACGCTCGTCCCCCGGGACCGCAGGTCGTCGATCGCGTCGAGGACCAGCCCGACGTTGTAGCCGTCGAGGGGGCCGAGCGGTTCGTCCAGGACGAGCACGTCGGGGTCCGTGACGAGGACGCCGAGGATGGCGACGAGCGTCGTCTCGCCCCGGGAGAGTTCGTCGACGTTCCGATCCAGCAACCCGGTCGCGTCCAGCCTGGCCGCGTGGCGTTCGATCCGCGTCCGCATCGCCTCACGATCCACGCCCCGGTTCTCGAGGCCGAAGGCGACGTCCCGGCGCACGTTTCGCCGGACGAGCTGTACCTCCGGGTGCTGGAAGACCAGTCCGACCTCGCCGTCGCGCTCGACCGATCCGTCGACGGTCAGGTTCTCTCGTCGGTGCAGGACGCCTGTCAGGGCCTTCGCCAGCAGGCTCTTGCCCGTCCCCGGTCCGCCACAGAGGAGGACCGTCTCGTCCTCGTGGACGGCGAGGTCCACGTCCTCGAGGAGGCCCGTGCCGTCCGCCGTCCGCACCGACAGCGATTCGGCCTCGAGGACGGGCATCACTGCAGCTGCGGGATGCGGGACTCCACGGCTTTGGACAGCGGCAACGCCACGGCGAGTCCGACCACGGCCTGCAGGACGTCGATCGGGAGTTCGCTGGCCAGCGCGACCGGGAGCCCCTCGAAATAGGCGACGACGGCGACGTAGCCGACGATCATGACCGGCGCGCCGGCCGCGACGGCGATGACCTTGCTCCGCGTCGACGCCCCGCTGAGGGAGCCGACGATCGCCCCTTCGGCCCCTTTGACGAGGAAGGTCACCGGCGCGAACACCGTGAACCCGAGATACACGTCGGCCGCGGCCGCACCGATGCCCCCAGCCAGCGCACCGACGATGGGCCCGAACAGGAACGCGGCCGTGTAGATCAACACCTCGCCGAAGTTCAGGTAGCCGATCCCGACCGGGATCGACACGGCGAGGGTGCCGACGGCGACGGCGGCAGCGAAAACCGCGCTCAGCGCGACGTTGCGGGCGTCGAGTTGGAACTCCTCGGCGAACGTAGTGTTCATCAGTGACTCATACTCAACGGTCGCCGGCGAAAACCGTTACGTTCCCTGGGCCGGGAACGTGGTCCGTGGAGCCGGCGACCCGGTACGGACGACGATGCCGACCTCCCGACCGCGACCGACCGGGACGCCCGACAAGGTCTATTTGCGTCGCACCCCGAGGAACGCGTATGTGTGGGCGGACCTCGCTCTTCGTCGATCCGGACGACCTCGTCGACCGGTTCGACGCCGACCTCGACTTCGAGTACGAGCGCCGGTACAACATTGCTCCAGGGGACGACCTGGCCGTGATCCCGGACGACCGCCAGGAAACGATCACGCGCCAGGAGTGGGGGCTCGTCCCCTCCTGGGCCGACGACCCCGAAGAGGGGCCCCGCCCGATCAACGCCCGGGGCGAGACCGTCGCCGAGAAGCCGACGTTCCGGGACGCCTTCGAGCGCCGGCGGTGTCTCGTCCTCGCAGACGGGTTCTACGAGTGGGCCGGGAGTCGAGGGAGCAAGCGCCCCTACCGGATCCACCTGACGGGGGACGAGCCGTTCGCGATGGCGGGGCTCTGGGATCGCTGGGAGAACGGCTCCACGTTCGAGTCGGTGACGGTCGTCACGACCGACGCGAACGACGTCGTCGCGCCGCTGCACGACCGCATGCCCGTCATCCTCGACGCGGACGCGGAACGGGAGTGGCTGCACGCCGACCCGTCCCGGGCCCACGACCTGCTGGAACCGTACGGCGGCGACGACCTCGAGGCCTATCCGATCTCGACGGCCGTCAACGACCCGGCGAACGACTCTGCGGACGTCCTGCTCCCCGCCGACCGCGGCGAGCAGAGCGACCTCGGCGATTTCGGGGCGTGACGCTCGCTGTCCGTCGGCGGACCCCGCCGCCGCAACCGTTAGGTTGCGTCCGCCCTCCTTCCCGAGCGTGACTCTCTACGACGAGCTGGCGTCCCTGCCGCTGACCGTCGTGGACTACGACCTGTCGACGCGGCGGCGGCCCACGTCCAGCGACTTCACCCGCGTGACGACGGTGTTCGCGCTGCGCGGTCCCGAGGAGACGGGGCGCGGCGAGGACGTCACCTACGACGAGGCGGAGCACGACGCGCTGGCCGAGGAAGGCGCGACGATCGACTTCCCGACGCCGGGCGAGTACACCCTGGACGAGTTCTCGGGCCGTCTCGACGCCGTGGACCTCTTCCCGGCCGGGGATCCGGAGGGCGAGGCCGCCCGGCACTACCGCCGTTGGGGGCTCGAGAGCGCCGCGCTCGACCTCGCGTTGCGCCAGGCCGACGCCAACCTGGGATCCGTCCTCGATCGATCCTACGATCCGGTCCGGTTCGTCGTCAGCACCCGGCTGGGCGACCCGCCAACGCCCGATCGGGTGGAGCGCTTCCTCGACGCCGACCCGACTCACGAGTTCAAACTCGATCCGACGCCCGAGTGGACGCCCGAACTGGTCGAGACGCTGGCCGACACCGGCGCCGTCAGGATCCTCGACCTGAAAGGACAGTACGAGGGGACCGAGGTCGACGGCGTGGCCGATCCGGAACTCTACGGGTTGCTCCTCGAGGCGTTCCCGGACGCGGTGATCGAGGACCCCGCGGTCACTGACGAGACCCGCCCGCTTTTCGACGGCGAGGAAGGACGGGTGTCCTGGGACGTGCCGATCACCGACGTCGCGAGCGTCGAAGCCCTCCCGTTCGAACCGGACTGGCTGAACGTCAAGCCGTCGCGGTTCGGGACCGTTCGGGACCTCCTCGACACGATCGAGTACTGCCTGGAGAACGACGTCCGGCCGTACGGCGGCGGCCAGTTCGAACTCGACGTCGGGCGCGAGCACCTCCACGCGTTCGCGTCGCTGTTCTATCCCGACGCGCCCAACGACGTGGCCCCGAGCGGGTACAACGACCCCGATCCCGGGCCGGAACTCCCGACCAGCCCCCTCCAGCCGCCGGCCGATCCCGAGGGGCTCGGGTGGGAGTAGGGACCGCCTACTCCGTTTCGTCCAGTTGCAGTTCCTCCTCGACGATCATGGTCGGCCCCTCGTCGGGTTCGGCGAAGTTCTGCAGGTCCGCCTCCACGGCCTGGCCGGTGTCGGAGTCGAACGCCTCGCCCAGCGCCGCCACGTCCTCGAAGTACAGTTCCGCGATGCCGTCGTAGCTCGATTTTTCCGGGTCCGTCGGCAGGTCGGTCACGTACCTCTTCACGTTGGGCATCTCCTTCGCCCGGGGCGCGTGTTCGGTCAGCCAGTAGTCGACGAACTCCTCGTGGCTTAGGCCCTCCCTACGGACGAGCAACGTGACGAGTTTGATCATGCCGCCTCGACCCTCGGTTTCCCGAAGCTTTGCTCTGTCGGTGGGTTCGACGGACGGCCGGAGAGCGACTACTTACCTCAACGATAGTTATATATCCGTGGACCGATCCACCCCAGATACGATGAGCGACCTCGGGATGAACCGACCGCTCGCGAGCGCCGACTTTCCAGACCCGGCCGAGGCCGACAACGTCGTGTACGAGCCGTCGCCCGCGGAACTCAGGGCGTTTTCCGAGCACCTCGAAACGACGACCGAGTACGGGTCCCCCTCCTACGTGAGCGAGTACCGCTCGCGCTGTGCCGACCTGACCGAGAACGCGGTCGACGACGAGTTCGACGAGTCCGATCACGAACGCCTCCGCGACGCCGTCCAGTACGCCCACGACCACGAGATGGTCTGCCTGGATCGCCGACTGGGTCGCCATCCCGACCACTCCTACGTCTGTCGGTACTACGTCCCGAAGGAGTACGGACGGATCGCGCTCGCCCTGGCCACGCTGTTCGAACCCGCACGGGAGGCCGACGGCGACCCGGATTTCGTGACGGTACAGATCCCGGACTGGGAGGAGACGGCGATCCGGGTGTTGCCCGAACAGGGCGTGACGGCGGTGCTCGGCAGCGACTACACGGGCGAGGCCAAGAAGTCGTTCCTCAGGCTGTTCATGTATCGGGTCAAACGGGCGGGCGGACTCGGCCTTCACGCGGGCTGCAAACGGGTCCGAGTCGCCGGCGAGGGGGACGAGTTCCGGACCGTCGGCCAGCTGTTCCTCGGGTTGAGCGCCACCGGCAAGTCGACGCTGACCGGGCACGGGTTCGGCCTCGACCCGCCCGAGGCGGCCGAGATGCTCCAGGACGACGTCTGCGCCCTGCTCCCCGACGGGACCGTCGCGGGCAGCGAGGGCAACGGCCTGTACGTCAAGACGATCGGGCTGGACCCCGACGAACAGCCGGCGATGTACGACGCCGTCACCCACGAGAGCGCGGTCCTGGAGAACGTCGCGGTGGACGGGGACGGGACCGTCGATTTCGACCACGACGAACTGACCAGGAACGGACGGGCCGCCATCGACCGGGACCACCTCGCCAGCGCGAGCGACGACGTCGACCTCGAGTCCGTCGACCAGGTCTTCTTCATCACGCGCAATCCCCTCATGCCGCCGATCGCGAAACTCTCGCCCGAGCAGGCGGCGGCCGCGTTCATGCTCGGCGAATCCATCCAGACCAGCGCGGGCGACCCCGACCGTGCGGGGGAGGCGATCCGCGTGGTCGGCACGAACCCCTTCATCGTGGGCTCGAAGGGCGAGGAGGGCAACCGGTTCCGGGACCTGGTCTCGGCGCTCGACGTCGAGTGTTACGTCATCAACACCGGGTACGTCGGCGGGGAGTCGACCCGTGACGTGGGGGTCGACGAGACCGTCGCGATCCTCCGCGAGGTCGCGCGGGGCACGGTCGAGTGGACGGACGACGAGACGACGGAACTGACGATCCCCGAGTCCGTCCCCGGCCTGCCGATCGAGGAGTACTACGTCCCGGATCACGTCGACGATTACGAGCGGGCGGCACGCGAACTCCGTCAGGAACGGCGGGCGTACCTCGACGGCTTCGAAGAGCTGCGGGACGAGATCAAGCGCGCAGTGTACTGAGCGCCGGGGCGGCGCGGTCGGCCGCCGGACCGATCGACCGTCGGTTCACGTGGGCAACACGTCAAGGAAATACTTCCACGCCTGCGGGAGGTTGTACCCGGCGTAGATCCCGACGATGCCCATCACCCCGGCGAGTTCGGCGGGCGCGGGTACCGGTAGTTCGACCAGTTTGAAGATGATCCCCACGATCGCCCCCGTCAACAGGGCGAGGAACGGCGTCCAGTTCATGCTCGGTTCCCAACAGTTCGACGCGGGAAAGCATGTAGCCTTTCATTCGCCCGAACTGTTTCTCGGCCCCTGACCCCGGCCACACCGCAAGCGGCAGTGCGGCCTCGACGGTCCGTCAGGATCGGTCGAATTCGGCCGTCAGCCTCGCCGTCGCGATCCGCCGTGTCTCGATCGCGTCGTTGACCGCGCCCGCCTCGGCGCCGGGCTCGACGTCGAGTTCGGCGTCGAGCGCGAACAGTTTGAACCGGTACGTGTGCGCGTCGTGTGATTCCGGGGGACAGGGCCCGCGGTACCCGATCCCGCCGAAGTCGTTCGTCCCCTGTTTCGCGCCGCCCAGGTCGTCCACCGTCTCCGTCGCCGGGACCCCTTCCGGGATCGAGGTCGCGTCCGTCGGGACGTTCCAGAGGAGCCAGTGGGTGAACACGCCACCCGGTGCGTCGGGGTCGTCGACGACGAGCGCCAGTGCGGCTGCCTCGTCCGGAACGCCCTCGATCGAGAGCGGCGGCGAGACGTCGGCGCCGGAGCACGTGTACTTGGTCGGGACGGTCCCCCCGTCGTCGAACGCGGACGTCGTGAGTTCGAACCCTGGCATGGTATCACCGATCGTGGTGGTCGTGGCGCTTCCCGACCCGTCCCCGTTACACCCGGCCACGCCGGCGAGGCCGGCGACCGTCACCGCGCGAAGCACTTCGCGTCGGCCCACCATACCGATCCCTACGCCGTCACGTCTTATCAAATTGTGGTCAGGTGACGGTTACCACCCGGCTCCTCTCGACCGAGGAGGGGCGAGATCCGATCGTCCCTCCGTTCCCGCTATCGATTGTTTCCGCCGTGTCCGGCGGTCGATGTGCCGCCCGCGTCCGCCTGGCGGCTCCGGATCGGAGCGATCGGTCGGGGGCGGAAAGAAATCCTTAAACCCCGCGGAGGGACTTCGTTGGAATATGGCTGGTACCATCGAAGTGCTCGTCCCCGGTGGCCAGGCCAACCCCGGCCCGCCGCTCGGGCCGGAACTTGGCCCGACCCCGGTGGACGTGCAGGCGGTCGTCGACCAGATCAACGACGAAACGGCCGCGTTCGACGGAACGGAGGTCCCCGTGACGGTGGAGTACGAGGACGACGGGTCGTTCTCGATCGACGTCGGCGTCCCGCCGACGGCCGAACTCGTCAAGGACGAGGCCGGGTTCGACACCGGCAGCGGCGAGCCCCAGGAGGACTTCGTCGCGGACCTCTCGGTCGATCAGGTCAAGCAGATCGCCGAGCAGAAACACCCGGACCTGCTGTCCTACGACCTGAAGAACGCGGCCAAGGAGGTCGTCGGCACCTGTACCTCGCTCGGCGTCACGATCGAGGGCGAGGACCCCCGGGAGTTCAAGGAGAAGATCGACGCCGGCGAGTACGACGACGTGTTCGCCGAATAGCGCCCGCTTCCGCTGCGCAGCCCGCCCGTCGATGACTGCCGACCGGACGAGCCACGCTTCGGTTCGACGGCTTTAAGTTCGCGAACTGGGTTTCTCCTGACGAGACAGGCATCGCCTGTTTCACTGACCCGTAGGAGCATTCGTGCGTACTACGGAGGTGAACGATGGCAGATCAGGAAATAGAGGAGGCAGTATCTCGCGCACTCGAGGATTCACCGCCGCGGAACTTCAGCGAGTCGGTGGACCTCGCGATCAATCTGCGCGATCTCGACCTCAACGAACCGTCGAACCGCGTCGAAGAGAGCATCGTTCTTCCGGCCGGTACCGGACAGGAGACGAAGATCGCCGTGTTCGCGGAGGGCGAAACCGCCGTCCGCGCCGAGGACGTCGCCGACGAAGTGCTGAGCGGCGACGACCTCGCGGACCTCGGGGACGACGAGGACGAGGCGAAGGACCTCGCCGACGAGATCGACTTCTTCATCGCCGAACAGGCGATGATGCAGGACGTCGCGGCGAACCTCGGTACCGTCCTGGGCCCGCGCGGGAAGATGCCCGACCCGCTGGCGCCGGACGACGACGTCGTCGAGACGGTCAACCGGATGAAGAACTCGGTCCAGATCCGGAGCGGCGACCGTCGGACGTTCCACGCGCTGGTGGGCTCCGAGGACATGTCCGCCGAGGAGATCGCGGACAACATCGACGTCATCCTGCGCCGGCTCCACGCCGACCTCGAGAAGGGGCCCCAGAACATCGACTCGGTGTACGTGAAGACCACGATGGGCCCCGCGGTGGAGGTGGCCTGAGATGAGCACGGAATCCGAACGCAAGACCGAACAGGTCCCCGAGTGGAAGCAGCGGGAAGTCGACGAACTCGTCGACATCGTCGGGGACTACGACAGCATCGGCGTCGTCGACATCACCGGCATCCCGAGCCGGCAGCTCCAGGCGATGCGAAGCGACCTGTACCCGGAAACGCAGCTCCGGGTCAGCCGCAACACGCTCCTGCGCCGGGCGCTGGACGAGGTCGGCGGCGGCGTCGAAGAACTCACCGCCCGGATCGAGGGACAGGTCGGCATCATCGGCACCGACGAGAACCCCTTCTCGCTGTTCCAGCAGCTCGAGGCGTCCAAGACGCCGGCCCCGATCGGTGCCGGCGAGGTCGCCCCGAACGACATCGTGATCGAGGAGGGCGACACCGGGATGGACCCGGGCCCCTTCGTCGGCGACCTGCAGAACGTCGGCGCCGCGGCCCGCATCCAGGACGGCTCGATCCGCGTCACGGAGGACTCGACGGTCCTGGAGGCCGGCGAGGAGGTCTCAGCTGACCTCGCGAACGTGCTGGGCGAACTCGGCATCGAGCCCAAGGAGGTCGGCCTCGACCTGCGCGCCGTCGTCTCCGACGGCGTCCTGTTCGAGCCCGAGGACCTGGACATCGACGTCGACGACTACCTGGCCGACGTCGAGACCGCCGCGGCGCGGGCCCGGAACCTCTCGGTCAACGCCGCCTATCCGACGGCGGCCACCGCCGGGACGCTCATCGCGAAGGCGACCGGCGAGGCCAAGAGCGTCGGGCTGCAGGCGGCCATCGAGGACGAGGACCTCATGCCGGACCTCGTCCGGACGGCCGACGCGCAGGTCCGCGCCATCGCGGCCCACATCGACGACGAGGAGGCACTGCCGGAGGAACTCAGCGACGTCGCGGCCCCCGCGGCCGCGGCGGCCGACGCCTCCACCGAGGAATCGACCGACGAACGAGCTGACGAGGCCGAGGATACCGAGGCCGAAGACGAGGACGAGGACGACGAGGACGAAGACGACGAGGGCGACGCGGCCGCCGGACTCGGCGACATGTTCGGATAATTCAGAACCATGGAATACGTTTACGCAGCACTCATCCTGAACGAATCGGGCGCAGAGATCAACGAAGAGAACCTCACGGACGTGCTCGACGCCGCGGGCGTCGACGTGGAGGAATCCCGCGTCAAGGCGCTCATCGCGGCGCTCGAGGACGTCGACATCGACGAGGCCGTCGCCGAGGCGGCCGTCCCCGCCGCGGGTGGCGCCGGCGCGGCCCCCGCTGCCGAGGGCGGCGAGGAAGAAGCCGAAGGCGGCGAGGAAGAGGCCGAGGAGGAACTCCCCGAGACTGCCGACGAAGAGGACGAAGGCGAGGAAGAGGAAGAGGCCAGCGGCGAGGGCCTCGGCGACCTGTTCGGCTGATCGGATCGATACACGGATCGATTTCTTCGCGGACCACCGGATAGCGACGGCTACCGCGCCTCCGATCGACGGCTTCACGCCCGGCCCGGACGATCATTTAAGCCGGATCGCGCGCCGATCCTGGCCCGATGACTTTCGCCGGCGTCAGGTTGGTTTCGGCCCCGGAAACTGCCGTCACGATCCTGGCCGTGGCGCTGATCGGCGGGGTCCTCGGCGTCGCCAGCGGCCTGACGCCCGGGCTTCACGCGAACAACTTCGCGATGATAATGGCGGCCGCTGCAGGTGACCTGCCGGCGTCGCCACTTCCCCTCGCGACCGGAATGCTCACCGCCGGCGTCGTCCACACGGTGCTGGACGCGGTCCCGGCGCTCGCGCTCGGCGTTCCGGACGCGTCCATGGCCGTGACGGCCTTGCCGGGCCATCGGCTCGTCATCGCCGGGCAGGGCCGGGAGGCAGTGCGGCTCTCGGCGCTGGGTAGCGGGCTGGCGCTGCTGTTCTCGCTCGTTCTCGCCCTCCCGACGACCTGGGTCATGGAACGGGCGTATCCCGCGATATCCGCCCACCTCCAGCTGGTACTGGCGGCCGTCGTCGTGGCCCTCCTGGCGACCGAGTCGACCCATCGTGCGCGGCTCGTCGGCCTGCTCCTGTTCGCCGCGAGTACCGCACTCGGCGTCGCGACGCTGGACCTCTCGCTTTCGGCACCGCTGGGCGAGGGGAGCGCGCTCACGCCGCTTTTCGCCGGGCTCTTCGGGGCGCCCGTGTTGATCGACGCGTTCGATAGCGGCGGCGTTCCCCCGCAGGGCGATCCCACCGTCACGATCGGTCCGTGGCCCGTGGTGCTAACGGCGCTGGCGGGGGCGGTCGCCGGCGCAGCGGTCGGCTACCTCCCCGGAGTGTCGAGCGCCATCGCCGCGGTGATCGCCCTCGCCATCCTCCCGGCGTCGGGAGGGGATCGCGGGTACGTCGTCGCGACGAGCGGCGTAAACACGGCCAACTCGGTCTTCGCGCTCTGGGCACTGTTCGCCCTCGGATCGCCCCGCACCGGCGTTCTGGTCGCCGTCGATCGGGTCGGCGCTCCCCTGAACCTCCCCGTCCTGCTGTCGGCGGTCCTGCTCGGCGGGGCGATCGGCCTCCTGGCGATGGTCGCCGTCGGCGACCGCTACCTCGCGTTCGTCAGGCGGGTGCGGTACGAGTGGGTGTCCCTGGGCGTCTGCTGTCTGCTGGTGGCGCTCTCGTACCTCTTCGCGGGACTTTCCGGGATCGGTATCTTCGTGGCGAGCACAGCCCTCGGTCTCGTTCCCGTCAGGCTGCGGGCCCGTCGCGTATACCTCATGGGCGTCCTTCTCGGCCCGCTGGTGCTCGGGGTGTGATCGACGGCCGGAAAGACAACCGTTAAAACCGCCCGGACGGAACGGCTCGGTATGAGCGAATCGAGACAACGCCGGGCGCGCACGTGCGTCTCCTGCGGGATCGACGTCGCGGGGACCAACGCTGCCGGGTTCAAGTGTCCCGACTGTGGGACCCAGATCTACCGGTGTGCCAAGTGTCGCAAGCAGAGCAACCTCTACGAGTGTCCCGACTGCGGGTTCAGGGGGCCGTAACGATGGGGAAGGTCGCTGCCCAGATCAAGGTCATGCCGCAGGACCCCGAGATCGACCTCGACGCCCTCGAGGACCGGCTCAAGGCGGCCCTTCCGGAAGGGGCGGAGATCAGCCGAATCGACCGCGACGACGTCGCGTTCGGCCTGGTCGCGCTCCTGCCGACCGTCATCGTGCCCGACGAGGCCGGGGGCACCGAGGCGGTCGAGGAGGCCTTCGCCGACGTCGAGGGCGTCGAGAGCGTGGGCGTCGAGGAAGTCGGCCGGCTGTAGTCGCCGCGGTTCAGTTTTCCGTCCGTCCGCCGACCCGACAGCGTCGGGTGTCGATCCCCCCGTTGGCGGGGAACGCACTCCTCCGGGGGATCGTCGCGACGGTCCGGGTCAGGACCGCTCCAGTCGCTCGCGGATCGCCTCGATGCGGTCGGTCCCCTCCTCGACGAACCCGCCGTGGTAGCAGAGCGTGCGCTTCACGTCGAGGTCGGACAGGGCTGCCAGCGACCGCGTCGCACGCCCCATCTCGGGCGTGAAGTCGGGGTTCGGACCGTCCAGCCCCTCTTCGGCGGTGAGGGCGTCGCCGGCCAGGAGCAGCCGGTCGTCGGGCAAGTACAGGGAGACGTGCCCGGGGGAGTGACCGGGGGTCGCCACGACCCGCATCGGTCCGGCCCGCGTCCTGAACGTGACGCCGTCGACGATCTCGACGTCGATCGGCGCCGGGGGGTAGCGCTCGCCGGTGGCCTTGATCGGGTCCCGATCCCCGACGACGAAGGGTACCTCCTCGGGATGGGCGAACGTGATCGCGTCGGTCCGTTCGAGCAGTTCCCGGAGCGCTCCCGCGTGGTCGCCGTCGTGGTGCGTGAGGACGACCGCTCGAACGTCCTCCAGGTCGTAGTCGAGTCCGTCGAGGGCCGCCTCCAGCTTCTCGACGCTTCCGGGCAACCCGACGTCGACGAGCATCGCGCCGCGATCGGTGTCGACGAGTGCCGGGTGGATCGTCATCTCCGATCCGGCGCCGCCGTAGTCGAACGTGAGCGGCAGTGCGTGCACGGCCGGTGCCAGTTCCATAGCACCGGTACGGGAGCGAGGGGTAAAGACCCGGGGGACGGGGCGCGGGAGGGCGGGCCGGCGGAAATCACGGGCGGCGACTCGGTCGGGAACGGTCCTTTTATTAGCGCCAGCGAACTATGCCGCGGTACGACTATGCCGAATTCCCACGGGCCACGCAAGAAGACGAGGAACAAACTCTCGAACGACCCCCGTGACCGGGGAACGTCGCCGCCACAGCGGGCCATCGCGGAGTTCGAGGAGGGACAGAAGGTTCACCTCAAGATCGATCCGAGCGTTCCCGAGGGCCGGTTCCACCCGCGGTTCAACGGTCTGACGGGCGAAGTCATCGGGACGCAGGGACGGGCGTACAAAGTCCGTATCACTGACGGTGACACGGACAAGACGCTCGTCGCCAAGCCCGCCCACCTCCGAGCGCAACGATAGCATGACGATCTTCAAAGAACGGTTGGAGGAGGAGTACCTGACCGTCGCGGAGGTCAAGGAGATCCTGGCGGACCTCGAACAGGAGCGCGTGCTCGACGAGGACCGGGAGATGCGATACGAACTGGCCCGCGCCGTCGAGCACGCCAACAGGTTCGCCGAACTCGAACCGGCGGAGGCCCAGGACCTCGTCGACGAACTCGCCGATATGGAGAAAGTCGACGAGAAGACCGCGTACAAGATCGCCGACCTCCTCCCCCGGGATCGCGACGAGCTTCGCGCGATCTTCGCCCAGGAACGGTACTCCCTCTCGGGGGACGAACTCGACGAGATACTGAACGTCGTCGCCCGGTACGTCTGAGGTCGTCGAGCTCCTTTCCTCGCCGGGGCCAGTTCGGACGCCGACGGCCCGGGGCCCGGTTCCGCCCGTGGACTCGCCTCGTCGATCCCGGGTGGTGCGGCCGCGTTACGACGGACGGGACACCTCGCCTGAAAGTTTTTAAGTACCGTGTGACCGTAGTCTCGGGCATATGACCGATTCCGAAGGCGACGTGAGCGACGCCCGCAGGGTCGTCCTTCTTGATTTCTTCCCGAGCGGCCGGTCCGAAGGGGGCCCACGGGGGTACGAGCGACAGCCCCTCGGCTACGGACTGGGCAGGGACTCGTTCGGGCTCTTCGAGATCGTCTTCGAGGAGGACGCCGACGTCGGGATCGGCGACTCCGTCGTCGTCGCTCCGGAGGCGGAGCGGGAGGACATCGTCGACAGTTGGGAGATCGACCACGACGACCTCTCCGGCGGCGCGGAGTCCGAACTCGAGTACGTGATCCGCGAGATCGTCGAGTCCGAGGAGGACCGGTTCGTCGACTTCTTCAACGACGCCCAGCCGATCACGCTCCGACTGCACCAGCTCAACCTCCTGCCGGGGATCGGGGAGAAGCTCAGAAACTCGATCATCGACGAGCGCAAACGGAAGCCCTTCGAGAGCTTCGAGGAACTCGAAGGGCGGGTGAACGGGCTGCACGACGCCCAGGACATCCTGGTCGAACGGATCATGGAGGAAATCCGGGAGGAGGACCTCAAGTACCGGCTCTTCGCCCGACGCGAGGACGCCGAGTAGACGGATTTACCCGTCCGCGACGCATACCCGCCGGCGATGAGGGATCCAGACGCGCTGCTCGCCCGGGCCGGCGTCGGGGGCGATCCGCGACGCGATCAGCACTTCCTCGTGGACGATCGGGTTCTCGATCGGCTGCCGACGTACCTCCCCGACGGCGCCGACACGACCCGCCTCCTCGAGGTCGGCGCGGGAACCGGCGCGTTGACGGATCGGCTCCTGGCGATCGGCGACCGGGTGACGGTCGTCGAGCGCGATCCGGACCTGGCCGCGTTCCTCCGCGAGGAGTTCCGCGAGGAGCTGGACCGCGACGCGCTCCGGGTGATCGAGGGGGACGCGCTCGAGGTCGATTTGCCGGCCTTTACCGCCTCCGTGTCCAACCTTCCGTACGGCGTTTCCAGCGGGATCGCCTTCCGGCTGCTGCCCGAGAAACGGCCGCTCGTGCTCACCTTTCAGCGCGAGTTCGCCGAGCGGATGGTGGCCGCTGCGGGAACGAGCGAATACGGACGCCTGTCGGTGACCGCCCAGCATTACGCCGCCGTCGAGATCGTCGAGACGATCCCGAAGGAGGCGTTCTCGCCCGTCCCGGCCGTCGAGAGCGCGGTCGTCCGGGCCACGCCGCGGGATCCGGACTACGAGGTGGCCGACGAGACGTTCTTCCTCGACTTCGTGAAGGCGCTGTTCACCCAGCGACGCAAGACCGTCCGCAACGCGATCCGGAACACGGCACACATCTCGAACCTCGACGACCCGTCGGCCGTCGTGGACGCCGCCGACGGGGACCTGCTCGCGCGACGGCCGGACGACCTCGAACCGGCCGAGTTCGCCGCGCTCGCGTCGCTCGCGGTCGAGGTGGGTGCCGATGGGTGACGCGCTCCGTGAACTGAGCGCGATCGCGAACTTCTTTTCCTCCCCTTGGGAGCGTGTACTGGCCACTATCGTCGTCGTGGTCGTCGCGGTGATCCTCGGCGTCGGGGTGCGCCGGGGACGAACCCGACTGGAGGACCGGATCGGCGGGCTGTGGGCCGACGTCGTCGCCTCGACGGGTATCGTGGCCGTGATCGCCGCGGGATCGCTGGTCGTGGTCGGCGTCTGGGACCAGACGGCGCTTGTCAGCGAGACCCTCGAGAGCGCCGACTTCGGATCGACGGTCGCGCCGCGACTCGCGATCACGCTGGCGATCCTCGTCGTCGTGCAGGTGATCGTCGACTTCGTCGGTCGGGTTCTCGGGCGGCTGCAGGAATCGAACGCGCCGCTCGACCGCCACCAGCAGGAGGTCGCCTACCGGCTCTCGCAGGTGACCCTCTGGGCGCTGGCCGTCCTGGTGGTGCTGGGCGTCTGGGAGTTCGACCTCGGCGGCCTCCTGATCGGGGCCGGCGTGCTCGGCCTTGTCGTCGGAATGGCCGCCAGGCAGACCCTACGGTCGCTCCTGGCCGGGTTCGTGTTGATGCTCTCCCAGCCGTTCGAGGTGGGCGACTGGGTCGTCATGGCCGACGCGGAGGGAACGGTTCGCGACATCTCGATCGTCAACACGCGGATCGAAACCCCCGCGGGCGAGTACGTGACCCTCCCGAACGACGAGATCACGGCCACGAAGATCGTCAACCGGAGCGCCAGGGACCGGCTGCGGATCGAGGTCGAGGTCGGCGTCGACTACGACACGGACGTCGAGCGGTCGATCGAGGTCGCGACGGAGGTTCTCGAGGACGTCGACGAGGTACTTCGGTCGCCGTCGCCGGTCGTGGACGCGAAACGGTTCGAGGATTCCGCGATCGTTCTGGGCCTGCGGTTCTGGATATCGAACCCGGCGCCCCGCCGGATGTGGCGGACACGCAGCCGCGTCGTCGCGAGGGTCACGGACGCCTTCGACGAAGCCGGGATCGAGGTCCCGTTCCCGCAGCGGACCGTCTCCATGCGGAGCGAGGCCGGCGGTGAGACCGAGGAAGCGATGGAACCGGCGGCCTCGCCGTCCGGCGACGGAGGTGACG
>Ga0207797_1000791_pt1 | contig 23703 bp, 21 predicted proteins | sample PRCRCaboRojoPR_6_FD_187275 | JGI IMG/M metagenome (GOLD analysis project Ga0207797, IMG submission 187275) | Marine sediment microbial community from Cabo Rojo, Puerto Rico - PR CR 10% Liquid 1 (SPAdes) | ecosystem: Environmental > Aquatic > Marine > Coastal > Sediment | place: Cabo Rojo, Puerto...
ATGGGCGGGTCCTCGCCGAAGTACTCGGCCTGGCCCCGGTAGGAGGTGTTCTTCCATGGCTGGAAGTAGGTGGCCTCCTGGATCGGGAAGAGGTGGGCCGGCTCCGAAGCGACCCCGGGCGTCCAGTGCTGGAGCGCGCTCAGCTCGTCCAGGATCCAGATGCTCCTGCCGTGCGTACCCACCACCAGGTCGTTCTCCCGCTCGTGGATCGCCAGGTCGTCGTACAGGGTCGTGGGGAGCGGGCGTCCCTCGGCGGTCTCCGGCGATGCGCCCATTCGGGTCCAGCTCTCCCCGTCCGTGGCGGAGACGTAGAGCCCGTGCTCCGTACCGGTGAAGAGGAGGTCGGTGTTGTCCGGGTGCTCGATGATGTCGTTCACCGTGCCCGCGGACTCCGGCAGGTCACCGGAGAGCGACGTCCAGCTCTGGCCGTAGTCCTCGGTCTTGAAGAGGTGCGGGCTGAAGTCGCCGCGGCGGTGGCCGTCGAAGGCGACGTAGGCCACGCCGGGTCCCTCGGCCGAGGCCGTCACCCGGCTCACGTACATGGTCGAGGGAACGCCGGGGACGTTGCCGGAGACCTCGGTCCACGTCCGCCCGCCGTCGCGGCTGACCTGCACGTTGCCGTCGTCGGAGCCGAACCAGAGGACGTCCGGGTCCACGGGCGACTCGGAGACGGAGGTGGCCTCCGAGAAGGAGGCGGTGCCGTCGTTCTTCGAGATCAGGTCGGCTGAGCCGGGCCGGCCCATGAGCGTCAGGGTGTCCCGGTCGATGTCCTTGGTCAGGTCCGGCGTCCGGGCCCAGCTGTTGCCCCGGTCCCGGGTGATGAAGAGGCGGTTCCCGCCGAAGTAGAAGGTCGTGTGGTCGTGCTGGGAGACCTGGCTCGGGGTCACCCAGTCGAACCGGTACTCCTCCCCTTCCGGCGGATCCTCGGGCGAGATCGACAGGTGGTCGCCGGTCTCGGCGTCCAGCCGCACGAGACCGCCGTTCTGGTCGCCCACGTAGGTGAACCGGTGGTTGCCGGGCGTCGGCTGCTGGTACATGCCGTCCCCGAAGCCGATCTGCTTCCAGTCGCCGTCGGTGATCCCCATGAACCGCCGCGACTCGCTGGGGCCCATGAAGGAGTGGTTGTCCTGCAGGCCGCCGTACACGCGGTACGGCTCACGATCGTCCAGCCCGATGGCGTAGAACTGGGCGATGGGGATGTTGTTGATGCGCCGGTACGTGTCGCCCCGGTCCTTGGTCACGTGCAGCCCGGCGTCGCCCGCCAGGTAGAAGTGCTCGGTGTCCGCCGGGTTGATCCACATCGTGTGGTGGTCGGAGTGGACCCCCACGTCGTAGGTGGGCCGGGTCGGGAGTTGCGTGAACTGCTGCCCTCCGTTCTCACTGATGTACGCCTCCGTGGAGAGCACGTAGACGCGATCGGCGTCGTTCGGGTCCGTGAAGATGTGGCTGTAGTACATGGGGCGCGGGTTCAGGCTGTTCACCCGCTCCCAGCTCTGGCCGGCGTCGGAGGTCCGGTAGGTACCCTCTTCGTCCTCGTCGCCGTGCTCGATGATGGCGTACACCACGTCCGGCCGACTCTCGGCCAGCGCGAGACCGATGCGGCCCTTGTCGCCGGAGGGGATCCCGCTGGTCAGCTCGGTCCACGTCTCGCCGCCGTCGGTGCTCTTGTAGATGCCGCTGCCCGGGCCGCCGCCGTTGAAGCCCCACGTCCTGCGCAGGCGCTGATAGGTGGAGGCGTAGAGAACGTCCGGATTCTCCGGGTTGACGGCGATGTCGTTGGCCCCGGTGAGGTTGTCCACGTACAGGACCTTCTCCCACGTCTCACCGCCGTCGGTGGTCTTGTAGACGCCCCGCTCCTCGCTGGCCGACCACAGGTTCCCCTGGGCCGCCACCCAGGCCACGTCGGAGTCCTCGGGGTGGACCTCCACCTCGGCGATGTGTCGGGTCTCCTCGAGCCCGAGGTGCGTCCAGGTGTCACCGGCGTCGTCGGAGCGGTAGACGCCGTTCCCCCAGGAGGTGCTCTGGCGGTTCTGCTGCTCCCCCGTTCCGGCGTAGATGATCTCCGAATTCGTCGGGGCGATGTCGATGTCCCCGAACGTGCTGACTTCCTGGTGCTGGAACAGCGCGTCCCAGGTCGTCCCCGCGTTCGTGCTCCGCCACAGCCCGCCCGAGGCCGTGGCCACGTAGACCGTGGACGGGTCGTTCGGCAGCGCCTCCACGTCGTGAATGCGCCCACCGGTGACGGCGGGACCGATGTTGCGGAAGTCGAGCTCGCTCACCCGCTGCGCGTTCAGCTGACCGGCGTCCTGCTGGGCCGGGGCGGAGGCGGGGACGAGCAGCGAGAGGGCGAGCAGGCCGGCGGCGGTGGCCGCGAGCCGGCGGAGAGCGTGTCGCATGGCAATTCCTTCCTGTTCCGGCAGGGGGGAGCCCGGAAGCACCCGCGAGGGCGGGCACCGGGCGTCCGTGACGAGGCTGAACACGAGCGCGGACCGAAGGTCGGGTACACGTCGCTCGAGGCGACGACAAGCTAGGCGAGAGGCAGGGTGCCTTCAACATCGAAGGCGGGCCCGCGACCCCGCCGCAGGGGGCTACGGCCGCTCCGTCTTCTCCCCCGGCGACTTCCAGTCCTCCAGGTCCTCCTCGATCAGCTCCACCGCGCGCTCCACGTCCTCCACGCAGTGTGGGATCTCGAAGTCGGCGTCGTCGGCCAGCTGTCCCCGCGACACGGAGCCGTCCTCCACCATGTGGCGGCGCGCCCACGCCACCAGCTCCTCCCACATGTCGCCGACGAAGATCAGCGGGCGGTCGTGGATGTGCCGGACCTGGCAGAGCTGCCAGACCATCATGGCCTCCAGCGTCGTGCCGATGCCGCCGGGGACCACGATGAACGCGCTGGAGAGCCGAACGAAGTGGTGGAGACGGGTGAAGAAGGAGCGGTGGGTGTAGGCCTCCTCCACGAACGGGTTGGTGCCCTGCTCCTCGGGGAGCTCGACGTTGAGCCCGAACGAGCGCGTCCGGTCCTCGACGTCGCCCCGCTCCTCCCCCTCGTTCGCCGCCTCCATCAGCCCCGGCCCGCCGCCGGTGACGATGTCGCATCCCCGGCGGGAGAGCTCGGCGGCGAGCGTGCGGACGTCGTCGTAGAGGTCGTCCCCCCGGCTCATGCGGGAGGAGCCGAAGATGGTGACGCGGTAGTACTCGGTGGGGGCCGGCACGCTGGCCAGGTCGTCCACCACCTTCCAGAGGTCCCGGAGGGCGGTCTCGATGGCGTCGTGGACGTCCTCGCCGCCCGCCCGAAGCGGGGGGAGGGGAGGATCGTCGCTCTCCGGGCCGTCGCCCGTGGATGGGGAGGGGGGGTCGTTCATGCTGGACGATGCTGCTGGAGTCGGGCTTCCGGGTCGCTGGCGCCGCCGACCCGATGGCCGCGGGCGGCCGAAACGGGCACGCAGGTGCAACCGAAGGAATGGCGGACACCCGGACAAGAGGCACGGCCGTCGCTGCCGGGGAGAACGGGGAGGCGCGTTGTCATGCCGGTGCCGAGGCTAGACATTACGGACACTGCACACGGACGCCACGATCAGAGGACGAGCCAGCAACGGCCTCGACCAGCCCGGAGGTCAGGGTGGACGCAGAGCGGCAGGCCTCGAATTCCGGAGACAAGATGGTTTGCGCACGTTGTGGTGACGAGATCGACCCGTCGGAGGGCCTCCCGGTCCCCACCAGGACCTCGGAGGGCAAGCCCGGCTATCTCTGCTCCAGCTGTGCCGAGGAAGGGAAGGGTGAGGGAGCCGGCGGCGGGGCAGACGGCGACGACTGACACCGGTCCGGACTCCCGGACCGGCCCGACTCGGACCAGCCCGACCTGATCAGCCCCCTACGGTAGCCGCACCACGGAGATCCGGAGCTCCGGCGGCAGGGCGTCGCCGGAGAGCGGAGCGATCTCCACCAGCTGCGTGGAGTCGCGGTTTCCGACCAGCCGGAAGATGGCGCCGGTGCCGCCCGGGAGCCCCCCCACCGATCGGGTGAACGACCCGTAGTCCTCGGTCCGTGTGGTCAGGGGATAGGGTTCGGCGAAGACCGAAAGCTCGCCGAAGTCCCGGTTGAAGCCCCGGAAGACGTCCCGGACGTTCCAGCTCGGGACGGTCAGTTCCTCCCGCTCCACCTCCGAGCTCCGGTCGTCCACGGCCAGGGAGAGCGTCCAGTCGGCCAGCATCTCCGTCCAGCTCCGGCCGGTCCGGGCCTCCAGGTTCTCGATTCCCGTCCGGGACGAGGTCGTCAGGGCCGAGAGGAACGCCGACTCGGAGACCGGGGCGTGGTCGATGGCCCACCGGAGAAGCCACCACCCGCTGCCCCGGAAGACGGCGTCCGATCGGCTGTCGTCGACGGCGCCCAGGATCGCCGTCCTCTGCATGTACTGGGCGAGCCACACGAACTCGCTCACCATGACGGACGGAGCCCCCTCGCACTCCGGCACGGTGGGCCGCACGGCGCAGTACACGGTCTGGTCGTAGGTGGCGTTGGAGCCCTGGGAGAAGCCGAAGACCCGGCGGGCGTAGAGCTCCTCCGCCGCGTGGGCGGTGCTCTCCTCCAGCCAGGCCGTCTCGGGCGGCAGGTCCCGGTCGATGCGCTCCGCGTTCGACGCCAGGTGCTTCACCTCGTGGACCAGGGTGGAGCGCAGCACCCGCTGCCACCCGGCCGTGGCCTCCAGGCTTCCGTAATCGTCCGGCGCCACCCGGGTGGGGGCGCGGCTGTAGAAGACCTCGGCCGTGTCGCTGGAGGCGCAGGTGACCTGCGTGGAGTCGCTGCTGGTCCGGGGGAAGAAGTCGCCGGAGAAGACGAAGGCCAGGGCGCTCCCGAAGTCGTTCACCGCCGGGGTGAAGAGCATGTACAGGTGGCCGTCGTCGTTCAGCTGCGGATCCATGCGGAGCGGGTCCCCGAAGTTCTCCGTGATCACGGGCCACATCCGGTCCTCGAACTCGCGCCCCATCTCCCGGAGCCGGTCGTCGTACTCCCCGTCGACGGGGTTCGCCGTGTCCGAGACCAGCACGGCGTGCTCGGTGACGTGAGCCACCCGGCCGGTGACCGTGACGTAGTCCCCGCAGAAATCGCCGGAGCTGGCGTTGAGGTCGGGGACCCGGAAGTCGACGTACTCGCCGACCTCGGGCGGCGCCTGCTGCGCGCTGAGGTCCGGGGCTCCACTCACGGCGGCGCGCGCACCGTTCGACGTCGCCTCGCCACGGCCCACCGGGTCGCCCGATGAGCGGCGGGCCCGCTCCAGGAGACGCCGGTTCGACTCCACCACGCGGCGGTGGCCCCGCCCCGCGCGAATCTGCTCCCGGACGAGGGGGGGCAGCCGTGCCGCGTCCAGCCGGCCGGCCTCGCCGGCCAGCGAGGCCGAGGCCGTGGCGGCCGTGGTGCTGTCCGGCTGCCCCGCGCCCGTGCTGCCCCGCACTTCGAAGCCGACGCGCGGAGAGGGCGACCGGGAGGTGTTGAACACGCTCACCAGGTACTCGGCGTCGGCGGCGGGATACTCGCGGCACCCGATCCGGGCGTCGGCGGTCAGGAGGGCCCGCGACTCGCCGGGCGCGAGGGAGACCTTCGGGGCCACGGCGAAGCGGTGCCGGGCGGTGTCGCTGCGCCCGGCGGCGTTCACCCGGAGCTCGGCCCGGCGCGTCGGGCGGCAGGGCATCCCGGCCGGCGCCGGCAGGTCCACGGCCAGCGAGGTCTCCGACGCCGACGTGACGGTCGCCGCTCGCCCGGCGAACTCCACGTCCACCGCCGCGGCGGAGGAGGGGAAGTTGAGGCCCCGGATCGTGGCGCTGCCGCCGGCCTCCACCACGTCCGGCTCCACGCCCAGCACGGTGGGTCGAAGGCCCGGGATCGGACCGGTGGGCCCGGCGTCCTCGGCGCACGCCGCCAGCGAGGCGACCAGGAGGAGGGCTCCCGTCAGGGCGGCGGGGCGGAGTCGTCGCACGGTCGGGTCTCCCGTCTCGTTCGACATCTCGCTACGGCACCCGGAGGCGGAGGAGCGTCCTGAGGCCCAGCAGGGCGCCGCTCGTCGAGGTGCCGCCGGGCACGAAGGGCGTGTAGTCGCTGCCGCCCAGCGCGGCGTCCACCCGGGCGTCGCCGAAGGAGAGGAAGCTCGCCACGGCGGCGGCCTCGAGGGTGAGGGATCCGGTGAGCGGGTAGGCGACGCCGGCCGTGCCCCCGGCCTGGAGTCCGTCGGCCCGAACGTCGGCGGCGAGCGAGTCGGTCGAGCGGCTGGCGCTCCACCGGGCCGCGCCCACCCGGAGGCCCACGAAGGGCCGGATCCCGCCGCCGGGGCTTCCGAAGGCGTAGCGCGGCTCCAGGAAGAGGCCCACCAGGCGCAGGGGGTCGTCGAGGCCGCTGGTCGAGTGCCAGCTCCCGTGGCCGGCCAGGCCCAGCGACAGGCGGGGGGTGAGGCCGTACCGGAGTCCGACCTCCCCTCCGTAGCCGACGCCCACGTTGTCGAAGTCGGAGCCGCCGAGGGTGGCGCCCAGGGCGGCGGCCTCGCCGCCGAGCTCGCCGGGCCCGGGCTGGGCGGCGGCACCGGGGGGAGCGGCCCAGGCGGAGAGCAGGATCGTCGCCCCGGCGGCCAGCGGCGCCAGCGCACGGGCGGGGCTCGGCCAGGCGGTTCCCGACACGGAGTCGGCCTCCCGGTACATTGGTTCGTCGATCATCAGCGTCGAGGGCACCTTCGACACCAGCAACGTGATCCGGTTCCGAACATGTTCCCGGCGGCCGGGGAGCACCCCGTCGCCGGGCACCGCATCAGTGAACGGAGGACGAGGATGACGGATCGAGACCGATGCGTCGAGTTCCTGCAGCAGCTCATCCGGACCGAGAGCCCGCCCGGCGGCGAGGAGGAGGTGGCCGGCCTGGTGCGGGACGAGATGGAGGAGCTGGGCTACGACGAGGTCCGGGTCGACGACGCCGGCAACGTCCTGGGGCTGGTGGCCGGCCGCGGTGAGGCGCCGACGGTGACCTTCAACACGCACCTGGACCACGTGGATGCCGGCGACCCGGAGGCCTGGGAGCACCCGCCCTTCGGCGGGGAGGTCCACGACGGCCGGGTGTGGGGCCGCGGGGCGGCGGACATCAAGGGGCCGCTGGCCGCGCAGGTCCACGGCGCCGGGCGGCTGGCCGGCGGGGACCCGCCGGCGGGGGACGTGTGGGTGACCGCCACCGTGCAGGAGGAGGTGGGCGGCCTCGGCGCCCGCCACCTGGCCGAACGCCGGGACCTGGGCCTGGTCGTGGTGGGGGAGCCCAGCCAGAACGAGCTCCGACGGGGCCACCGCGGACGCGTCGAGCTCCAGGTCCGGGTGCGGGGACGCTCGGCGCACGCCAGCGCCCCGGAGCGCGGGGCCAACCCGCTCCGCGTCATGGGCCGGTTCCTCACCGACCTCGAGACGCTGGACCATCCGGTGAGCCCGGACCTGGGTCCCAGCACCCTGGTCCCCACACGACTCTCGACGGACCAGGAGAGCGCCAACGTGATCCCGGGCGAGGCCCGGCTGACGCTGGACTGCCGCACCGTCCCGGGCCAGAGCGCCGAGTCGGTGCGCGAGCGCCTGGAGCCGCTGCTGGAGCGGTCGCTGGTCCTCGGCACCGAGGGCGAGGTGGCGATCCCGCGCTTCGACCGCGTCAGCTACACGGGCATGCGGATGACCATGCCCGCCGACAACCCGGCGTTCGTGCTCCCGGAGGACCACCCCGCCGTGCGTTCGGCCGTGGAGACGCTGACGCCCCACTTCGACGGCGACGTGCCCGTGGACCTGTGGACCTTCGCCACCGACGGCGGCCACTTCGCGCGGGCCGGCGGCACGGTCATCGGCCTGGGCCCCGGCGAGGAGAGCCTGGCGCACACCGTGGAGGAGTCCATCGCCGTGGAGGAGCTGGAGCGGGCGCTGGACCTGAACGAGACCATGGCCCGGGAGTGGCCGGTGGCCATGGAGGCCACGGCGGCAGGCACGGACGGTGAGGAGGCGCCGGAGCAGGAGACGGTTCCCGGCGGCTGAGGCGCCGGCACGGGCCGGCGACGGGGCGCGGCGCTAACCGGCCGCGCCTCCTAGCCCACCACGAACTCCTCCACGTGCTCCTCCTCCATGGGCTCGGTGGCCAGCGACACGGCCACCAGCGTCACCGCGTTGGCCACCACGCCCCACACCCCGGGGTGGATGTCCTGCCACTGCAGCTCCGGCACCAGGTTCCAGGTGATCACCACGGCGCTGCCCACCAGCAGCCCCGCCAGGGCTCCCGCCGGCGTGGACCGCGGCCAGAAGAAGGTGGCCAGGATGAGCGGGAAGAGCTGGGCGATGAAGCCGTAGGAGAGCAGGAGGAGGTAGACCAGGGAGACGTCGGAGATCACCGCGAAGTAGTAGGCCACCGCCCCCAGGGCCACCACCAGCACCTGGATGGTGCGGCGCTGCGTGCGGTCGTCCATCTCCGGATCCACCAGCACCTGCCAGAAGTCCCGCACCAGGATCGATCCGCCGGCGTGGAGGATGGCGTCGCCGGTGGACATGGAGGCGGCCAGCGCCCCGGCGCAGAAGAGCCCCACCACGAAGGCCGGGAGCTCGATGGACGTGATCACCGTGGGCAGGATGGCGTCGGCCGGTTCCACCCCGGGGAAGGCCAGGACCCCCGAGAAGCCGATGAACAGGATCGGCACCAGGAAGATCTGGAAGGTGGGGTAGGCGACGATGGTCTTCTTCAGGGTCCGGACGTTCCGCGCCGTGTAGATCTTCATGAAGTAGTGGGGCCACAGGCTGAACCCGAGCACGGAGATGAGGATCGAGCTCGAGTAGCCGCCCCACGTCCACCGCTCCCCGGCGTCGTTCAGCCCGGGGGCGCGCAGCATCTCCGGGAACTCCGCGGCGATGGCCTCGAACATGGGCGTGACCCCGCCGTACAGCTCGTGCGGCAGGTAGAGGCCGAGCCCCCACGCCAGGGCCATCATGAACAGCCCCTGGAAGGTGTTGGTCCACCCCACCCCCATGACGCCGCTCCGGAAGACGTAGATCAGCACCACGCCGTAGGCGATGGCCGCCCCGGCCCACACCGGGATCCGCCCCTCCGTGACCACGTTGAACACGTACCCGGCCCCCGACATCTGGAGCGTCAGGTAGGGGAGGAAGGCGACGATGGAGATGAGCGCCAGGATGGCGGAGATGGCCTTGCTGTCGAAGCGGTGCGCGAAGAGCTCGGCCTGGGTCACGTAGCCGAACTTCCGTCCCAGCTCGGCCACCCTCGGCCCGAAGAAGTACCAGGGCACCAGTCCCAGGATGCCGTAGGCGATGATGTAGAAGGCCGCGGCCCCCCGGGAGTACGCCCATCCCGGCCCGCCCAGGAAGGCGAAGGCGCTGAAGATCGACGCGCCCATGATGAAGTAGAGGACCAGGAAGCCGAGGGAGCGGTCGCCGGCCACGTACCCCTCGGTGGTGCCCGACGCCCTGCCGCCGGAGACCAGCCCCACGAGCAGCGAGAGGAGCAGGTAGCCCAGCGTCACGGCCAGGATGATCACCCAGTCCGCCATCAGCCCTCCCCTCCCGGCGGGTCGTCGTCCAGCCGGCCCCGACGGTCCTCCCACAGGTACAGGCCCAGCAGGACCAGGAAGGAGACGACCAGCACGACGACGATGTAGAAGAGGGAGAACGGCATGCCCAGGACCAGCGGACGGATGCCGCTGAAGAGCGTGTAGACGGGCCAGGTGAGCGCCAGGAGCACCAGGAAGAAGAAGGCGGTCAGGGCGCCGTAGATGCGGCGCTCCCGGTCGCTCAGGTCGGACGGGAAGAAACGTGGCGTCTCTCGCATGACCGTCACAGTATGGCGGTCCCCGCGTCGGTCCGCGAGCCCGCGGGCCGGCGGTCGTTGCCGCGCCCCGGAGCCGCCGGTACCTTGCGCGGCCCGATTGCCGGCACGTGCCGTGTCCGGAGCCCCGACGGTCGGATCCTGCGCCGCGGGGCGGGTTACCAGTTTGGTTGGCGCGCCGCGATCGACCCCGCGCGGGCACGAGCGCGGCGGACGCCCACGGCCGGACGACGAGACCGGACGACAGATCGGACCGTTCGATCCGCACGCTGCACCGCGACCCCGACATCGACGAGCCATGAAGACCGACATCCATCCCGACTACCAGACCACCACGATCATCTGTGCCTGCGGGCGGGAGACGGAGACCCGCGGCACGATGGACGAGTACCACGTCGAGATCTGCTCCCACTGCCACCCGTTCTTCACCGGGAAGCAGAAGCTCGTCGACACGGCGGGGCGCGTGGAGCGCTTCCTCTCGAAGTACGGCGACGAGGAGGCCGAGGAGCGCGCCGAGGAGGCCGCCGCCCGGGCCGAGGAGTCGGAGAAGGTCGACTTCGAGCAGGAAGAGCCGGAAGAGGACGAGGAAGAGGGCGAGGCGGCGCCCGCCGGCGCCGAGGCGTCCGCGGCCGAGGAGGAAGAGGCCGGCGAGGAGCCGGAGGGACAGCCCGCCGAGCAGCCCTCCGCCGGCCAGTAGCCAGCCGATCGGCGCGCGGCGCGGTCCCCGCCCCCGGGGGCCGTCCCGGACCGCGCGCTGACGCCGCCGGGCGGTCGACCCCGGCCGCGACCTCCCCGGCCGCTCGCCGGGGGGCGCCCCTCCCGAGCACCCCGTTCCCCGTTTTCCCATGACCGACACGCAGGAGCTGCTTCGCCAGCGCACGCTCGAGGTGATCGAGCGTCACGACGAGCTGGCGCAGAAGATGGCGGACCCGGACGTCCTCGGGGATTCGGACCGACTCCGGGAGGCCGCCAAGGAGCACTCCGACCTGGAGCAGGCCGTGGAGGTCGGCCGGCGCTACCTGCGGCTGCTGGACGAGCTGGAGCAGGCCCAGGAGCTTCTCGACGACGAGGACGACGAGGAGATCGTCGAGATGGCCCGCGCGGAGGTCGACGAGCTGGAGTCGAGGATCGACGCCCTCCAGGATCGGCTCCGCCGGCTGCTGGTCCCGAAGGACCCCCACGCCGATCGGGCCGCCGTCCTTGAGATCCGCGCCGGGGCGGGCGGGGACGAGGCGGCGCTCTTCGCCGGCGACCTGCACCGCATGTACAGCCGATATGTCGCCGACCGGGGGTGGACGATGGAGGTCGTGTCGTCCAACCGCGGGTCGGCCGGCGGCTTCAAGGAGATCATCTCGGTGGTGCGCGGCGACGACGCCTACGGCACGCTGCGCTACGAGTCCGGCGTGCACCGGGTGCAGCGTGTCCCGGAGACCGAGAGCTCGGGCCGGATCCACACCTCCGCCGCCTCGGTGGCCGTCCTCCCGGAGGCCCGGGAGGTGGACGTGGAGATCGACCCGTCGGAGATCACGGTGGACGTCTTCCGGGCCTCCGGACCCGGCGGCCAGTCGGTGAACACCACCGACTCGGCGGTCCGGATCACCCACGAGCCCACGGGCCTTGTGGTGAGCTGTCAGGACGAGAAGTCGCAGCACAAGAACCGGTCGCGTGCCATGCAGGTGCTCCGGAGCCGACTCCTGGACCTCCGGATCCAGCAGCAGGAGAAGAAGCGGGAGGCGAAGCGCCGCCAGCAGGTGGGGAGCGGCGACCGCTCGGCGAAGATCCGGACCTACAACTTCCCGCAGAACCGCGTCACCGATCACCGGATCAACCTGACGATGCACCGGCTGGAGGAGATCCTGGACGGCGACCTGGAGGAGCTCATCGACGCGTTGCGCGTGGCGTACGCCGAGGAGCGGCTGCAGGAGGCGGTGGGCGAATGAGCGACGGCGGCGACCGCACGGGACGGGACGGACCGGTCGACGACGGCGGGGACGCCGGCCTGACCCGGCCCGCGGAGGAGCGGGCCGGCGATCAGCTCCGGCAGGTCTCCGGCTCCCGGGAGGGGCCCGGCGGCATGAAGAAGCCCGCCGGGCCGAACCTGCGGGGAGTGGTGGACGGCGTGGCCGAGGAGCTCCGGGCCGGCGGCGTCGAGGAGAACGTGCGGAGGGAGGCCGAGCGCCTGGTGTGCCACGCCCTGGGCCTGGACCGCCACGAGCTGGCCCTGGGCGACGACGCCCCGCGTCTCGGGGCCGAGGAGGCCGGACGGCTCGCCCGCGCCCTCCGCCGTCGGCTGGACGGTGAGCCGCTGCAGCACATCGAGGGCACCGTCCAGTTCCGGGAGCTCACGCTCCTCTGCGACCGGCGGGCGCTGATCCCCCGCCCGGAGACGGAGCAGCTGGTGGAGCGCGTGGCGCAGTGGATCCGCGGGGAGGTGGGGGAGGGCGGTCCCCGCGACGTGGAGCGGGCGCTGGACATCGGGACGGGCTCCGGGGCCATCGCCCTGTCGCTCCTGTACGAGGGGCTGGCGCGCGAGGCCCTGGGCCTGGACGTCTCCCGCGAGGCCCTCCAGCTGGCGGGACAGAACCGGGACCGGGTCGGCGGAATCGACGACGAACGCCTGGAGCTCCGCCTGGCCTCCTCGCCCCTGTGGAACTCGGTCTCCTCCTCGGAGCGCTTCGATCTCGTCGTCTCCAACCCGCCGTACGTGAGCGACGGCGAGATGGAGGATCTCCCCGAGGAGGTGCGCGACTACGAGCCGGAGACGGCCCTGGCGGGCGGCCCCGACGGGATGGACGTGATCCGGGAGATCCTGGGACGCGGTGCCCGGTACCTGCGGCCGGGCGGAGCCCTCTTTCTCGAGATCGGGGAGGACCAGGGCGAGGCGGTGCGACGCCTGGCCTCCGGGACCGGAGAGTGGTCCCGGGTGGAGGTGGGCCGCGACCTGGCGGGCCGGGACCGCTTCGTCCGGCTGCACGCCGACTGAGGGACGGACCGGGCCGGCCGTGGAGCGGTCGCGCCAGCCCCGCGCCACCCTTATCCTTACGGCTCGAACTGCCGTCCGCGCCGGCCGGACCGCCGGCGCAGGGCCGTTCGCCACGATGCGCCGCCGGCCCCGGCGGGAGCGACTCGACGCCTGCCGGGCGTCCGCGGACAGGAGCGAAGCGACCGATCGAGCGATCGAGACCGACGATCATTCAAGACTCTGGTATACCCATGGATGACATGCCCGACATTTCGGACCTCGCGTCCCAGGCCCAGCAGCAGGGCGGCCAGGACGAGATCGACCTCGACAAGCAGAACCGCGAGGCCATCATGAAGAAGGCTCAGGAGCTGGGGCGTCTGATCTCGCAGACGGCCGAGTTCGGCTACCTGAGCTCCGCACAGCAGGAGCTGGACGACGACCGGGAGGCCACCGAGAAGCTGAACCGGCTGAAGAAGGTCCAGGAGAAGGTGGTCAACACCGTCGAGGGCGGCGAGGAGCCGGACGAGGAGCTCCTGGAGGAGCGCGAGGAGCTGGCCCAGGAGCTCCAGCGCGACCGGAAATACCAGTCGCTCGTCTCGGCCCAGTCCAACTTCGACAAGCTGATGAAGAAGGTGAACCGGGCCATCAGCAAGGGCCTGAAGAAGGGCGAGGACAGCGACATCATCATGCCGTCGTGACCGGGATCCGCCGCGCGGACGGCCGCCCGAGGCCGGAGGTCTAGTGGAGAAGATCCGGGAGGTCCTGGAGAAGGGACTCCGGACGATCCTGGAGCCCGCCATGGACGCCCTGACGCGATGGGGCGTTCACCCGAACGTCGTGACGACGCTGGGCTTCCTGATCACCTGCGCCTCGGGGTTCTTCTTCCACGAGCACCACGTCCGCACGGCGGGCTTCCTCATCCTCCTGGGGGGGAGCTTCGACATGCTGGACGGGACCGTGGCCCGGCGGACGGGCCTCGGCTCCACGTTCGGCGCCTTCTACGACTCCACCCTGGACCGCTTCTCCGAGATCGTCGTGTACCTGGGGATCCTCTCCCTGTACAACGACTATCGGCTGGAGCTGGGCGACGTGGGGATGATCTACACGGTGCTGCTGGTCATGGCCGGCTCCCTGATGATCAGCTACACCCGCGCCCGGGCCGAGAGCCTGGACGTGGAGTGCGACGTGGGACTGATGCAGAGACCGGAGCGGGTCGTCCTCATCGGTGCGGCGGCCCTCTTCTTCGGCGAGCAGGGACAGGGGATCGTCCTGAAGGGCGTGCTGATCCTCCTGGCGGTCCTCACGAACTTCACGGCCCTGCAGCGCATCTACTGGGTATGGAAGCAGACACGTCCGGACGGGGAGCCCTCCCCGGCCGGCTCCACGTCGGCGGAGAGCGACGGGCGGACGGGGCAGAAGGCCCCGGCCCCGGTCGGCGATCCCGGCGGCGGGGACAGCGAGAGCGATCACTGAACACGTGACGGAGACCAATGGCGGAAGGCAGAGATAGAAAGGACGGCAGCGAGCCGCTGGACATCGAGGACCCGGGCGGGAAGCTCGGCGTCCTGCTCCCGGGGCTCGGGGCCGTGTCGACGACGTTCATCGCCGGGGTGGAGTCCATCCGGCGGGGGCTGAAGAAGCCCATCGGATCCCTGACCCAGATGAACACGATCCGTCTGGGCAAGCGGACCGAGCAGCGCGCCCCCCTGATCAAGGACTTCGTCCCCCTGGCGGAGCTGGAGGACCTGGAGTTCGGCGCCTGGGACCCGATCCCGGACAACGCCCTGGAGTCGGTTCAGGGCTCCGGCGTCCTGGACCGCTACGACGTGGAGCAGGTGTCCGACTTCCTCTCCAGCATCGAGCCCATGCCGGCGGTCTTCGACAAGAAGTACGTCAAGAAGCTGGACGGCTCGAACGTCAAGCAGGGCGAGACGAAGCGGGACCTGGCCGAGGCGCTCCGGGAGGACATCCGGAACTTCCGGGAGGAGAAGGGCTGCGACCGGCTGGTGATGATCTGGTGCGGCTCCACGGAGGTGCACCTGGGCCAGCACGAGGTCCACAGCACCGTGGACAAGTTCGAGCGGGGGATGGAGGAGAACCACGAGAAGATCGCCCCCTCCATGCTCTACGCCTGGGCGGCGCTCAAGGAGGGCGTCCCCTTCGCCAACGGCGCGCCGAACCTGACCCAGGACGTCCCGGCGCTGACCCAGCTGGCGAGGTCGAAGAACATCCCCATCGCCGGCAAGGACTTCAAGACCGGGCAGACCCTGCTCAAGACCATCATCGCTCCCGGCCTCAAGGCCCGCATGCTGGGCCTCGAGGGATGGTTCTCCACCAACATCCTGGGGAACCGGGACGGCGAGGTGCTGGACGACCCGGACAGCTTCAAGACCAAGGAGGAGTCGAAGCTCGGCGTCCTGGACTACATCCTCCAGCCCGACATGTACCCGGACCTGTACGAGGGGCACGAGCACAAGGTGCGGATCAACTACTATCCGCCCCGGGGCGACAACAAGGAGGGATGGGACAACCTCGACATCTTCGGGTGGATGGGGTATCCCATGCAGATCAAGATCGACTTCCTCTGCCGGGACTCCATCCTGGCCGCGCCCATCGTGCTGGACCTGGCGCTCTTCCTGGACCTGGCCCGGCGGGCCGACATGGGCGGCATCCAGGAGTGGCTCTCCTTCTACTTCAAGAGCCCGCAGGTCAAGGAGGGGCTCTATCCCGAGCACGACATCTTCATCCAGCACTGGAAGCTGAAGAACACGCTGCGCTGGATGCGAGGGGAGGACCAGATCACGCACCTCGGGACGGAGTATTACGGCGGCTACAGCTGACGGGCTTTTCGTCGTCTTCGAGGGGGTGGAGGGGGCGGGCAAGTCCACCCACCTTGAGCTGCTGGGCCGGCACCTGGAGGAGCGGGGTCTGCCGCACCGCATCGTCCGGGAGCCCGGGGGCACGGAGGCCGGCGAGCGGATCCGCCGCGTGGTCCTGGACGCCGCGCTGGAGGTCACGCCGAGGACCGAGCTCCTGCTCATGCTGGCTGCCCGCGCCGAGTTCGTCGACCGTCTGGTCCGCCCGGCGCTCCGCAGGGGTGAGGTGGTCCTGGCCGACCGGTACGAGATGTCCACGTTCGCCTATCAGGGCGTGGCGCGGGGGATCGGCCTGGACCGCGTCCGGGAGCTGAACGAGTTCGCCACCGGCGGACTGAAGCCCGACGCCCTGGTCCTCCTGGACGTGAGCGCGGAGACCGGGCGGCGCCGGAAGGCGGGAGACGCCGAGCGTGACCGGATGGAGAGGGAGGACGAGGACTTCCACCGGGCGGTGGCCGGGGCCTACCGGCGGCTGGCCGAGGAGATCCCGGAGCGGCTGGCGAGCTCCTCCGACGGCCTGATACGTGTGCCGGCCGAGGACGGCCGAGACGAGGTGCACCGCCGGATCCGCGCGGCGCTCCACCGCCGATGGCCGGAAACTTTCGGTCCGCCCGCGGGTTAACGACGTTGGACCACGAGACGCCCCGTCCGCCGACTCCCACCTCCATCACGGTACGGATATGAAGCTCGACCGCTCCTGGACACCGGCTTTCGCGGTTGCCGTCATCGCCCTGATCAGCGGCGGCTGGCTCCTGCAGCAGGGAGACGCCCCGCAGTCCTCCGGCGACTATTCCAACGCGCGGCTCTTCGAGCAGGTCCACCACATCGTGTCGCAGCGATACGTGGAGGACATGGAGTCGAGCGAGCTGTACCGGATGGCCATCGAGGGGATGCTCAGCGAGCTGGGGGATCCCCACACCACCTTCCTGGATTCCGCCGAGTACGCGGATCTGAGGCTCAACACCACCGGGAACTACGGCGGCCTCGGCATCCGGATCGAGTCCCAGGACAACTGGATCACCGTGGTCGACGTCCTCCCCGACACGCCGGCTGATCGGGAGGGGCTGCAGCCCGGAGACCGGATCATCGAGGTGAAGGGCGAGTCGGCGAAGGGGTGGTCCACCACCGACGCCGTGAAGGTCCTCCGCGGGCCCAAGGGGAGCAGCGTCCACATCACCGTGGCCCGCGTCGGAGTCAGCAAGCCCCTGGGCTTCGAGATCACGCGGGACGAGGTGCAGGTGGCCTCGGTCCACTCCTTCATGCTGGACGACAACGTCGGGTACGTGCGGCTGCAGCAGTTCAGCGAGCAGGCACAGCGCGAGCTCGAGAGCGCCATCGGCAGCCTGCAGGAGCAGGGCGCCCGATCCCTCGTGCTCGACCTCTCGGCGAACCCCGGGGGGCTCCTGGACCAGGGCGTCGCGGTGGCGGACCTCTTCCTGCCCGAGGGCACGAAGGTGGTCTCCACGAAGTCGCGGGTCAGCAGTCAGAACGAGACGTACCGGGCGCCCAATCCGGAGAAGTACGGGGATCTGCCGGTGGCCGTGGTCGTGAGCCGATACAGCGCCAGCGCCTCGGAGATCGTGGCCGGGGCGCTGCAGGACCACGACCGGGCCGTGGTCATCGGGAGCCGGACCTTCGGCAAGGGATCGGTCCAGAGCCTCTTCGGCCTGGCCGGCGGCAACTACCTGAAGATGACGACCGCCCGGTGGTACACCCCCGTGGGACGCTCCATCCAGCGTGACCGGGGCGAGGACTCACAGATGTCCGAGCTCATGGCCAACACGATCTCGGTGAGCGGGAACGCCATCAGCACGGCCAGCACCGACACCGCCCAGCAGCAGGTCTACCACACCGACTCGGGCCGGGCCGTGTACGGCGGCGGCGGAATCACGCCCGACCTGCTCGTGAGCACCGACACGCTCACGCAGCCCGAGCAGGAGTTCCGACAGGAGCTCTCCGAGGCCGGCGTGATCCTGGACAACGCCGCCTTCCAGTTCGGGGTCAAGTGGTCCAGGGAGCACGACCTGTCGCCGGACTTCGAGGTCACCGGGGAGATGCGCGACGCCTTCTACCGGCGCCTGAGCGAGGAGCACGGCATCGAGGTGGACCGGGAGCTGTACGATGGAGCCCGGGGCTGGGTCGACTGGAACCTCAGGATTCAGGTAGCCAGCGCCGCCTTCGGACCGGAGGAGCGCCTCCGGCAGCGAGTGGCCTCGGACCGTCCGATCCAGCGTGCGGCCTCCCTGCTGCGGCGTGCGAACACGCCGGGTGAGGTCATCACGCTGGCCGAGGCGGAGAAGGGGAGCGTCGGCCCCTCGGGCGAGGGGAACTCCTTCGACGGAGGGAGCGAGCAGTAGCGGGCAGCGGGGGCGGCGTCACGCCGCCGGGATCGGAGTCCGGTCAGCCCCCGCCGTCGCCGCCGCGATCCGTGCCGAGGTCCGGGGCCTCGGGCGCCATCAGGCTGGAGGTGGGCGGATTGTCGGTGCCCGTGCTGTCCTGGGTCTGATTGTAGCGATCCTCGGTGTCGAGGTTGCACCCGGTCAGGACGCCTCCCACCAAACTCGTGCAGAGGGCCACTGCCGTGAGCGCGGTCAGCGTTCGCTTGCCGATCGGCATCCCATTCACCTCGTCCTGCTGATGTTCGGTCCCCGTGTCCGATCCCGGGGCGGAGTCGCCCCGACCGGTCCCTCATACCCGGCTCCGCCTCTCGATGTGCCGGGAGCTTCGAACGCCCGACGCCCGGAGGCTGTTCCGTGAGCGGCTCCCGCTCACCGTCGGGGGCGGAGGACCGCCGGGAGGGGACGCCCCGACACCTGATCCTCTTCGGCAAGGTGCCCGAGGCGGGGGCCACGAAGACCCGGCTCGCGCCGGCCCTCGGCGCCTCGGGCGCCGCCCGGCTGTACCGGGCCTTCCTGGACGACACCGTCCGCCGGACGGAGGCCGTCGAGGTGGAGCGGCGCGGGCTGTGGCTGGCCGGGGACGACCGGGGACGGGGGCGGGTCCGGGAGCGCCATCCCGGCCTGGAGGTGCGTGCCCAGCGGGGCGACGACCTGGGGGAGAGGATGGCACGGGCGCTGGAGGAGGCCTTCTCCCGGGGCGCCGGACGCGCGCTCGTCGTGGGCACCGACCACCCGACCCTGCCCGTGGAGCGGCTGGAGCGGGCCTTCCGCCTGCTCGCGTCGGTGGACCTGGTGCTCGGCCCCAGCGACGACGGCGGCTACTACGCGGTCGGCGTGCGGCGCGAGGCGTGGCCCGGCGCCGCGGGGATCTTCCGGGACGTGCCGTGGTCCACGGACCGCGTCCTCGAGGTGACCCGGGCCCGGGCCCGGGAGGTCGGCCTGTCGCGCCGGGAGCTCCCGGAGTGGTACGACGTGGACCGGCCGCCCGAGCTGGAGAGGCTCCGCGGGGACGCCGAGCCGGACAGCCGCAGCCTGCGGGTGCTCCGGGCCCTGGAGTCGGAGACGTGAGCCCCGGGCCGGACCCGGAGAGCGGCGACGGAATCCTCCGCGCCGCGCCGGTCCTGGGGATGGCGCTCTTCGGCGTCTCGTGGTCGGCCGTCCTGGTGCGGCTGGCGGCGGCGCCGGCGGCGTCCGTGGCGTTCTGGCGCCTGCTGCTCTCCGTGCTCGTCCTGGCGCCCCTCTTCGCCCATCGCCGCTCCTGGCGCGACTACCGCGGACTGTCGGTCCGGACGTGGGGCTGGGTGGCCGGCGCGGCGGTGGCCCTGGCGCTCCACTTCATCCTGTGGTTCGTGTCACTGGAGTACACCAGCGTGGCCAGCTCCACGGTGCTGGTGTCCGCACATCCCCTCTTCGTCGGACTGCTCTCCGCCCGCTGGTTGCGCGAGCCTCCCGGCACCGGCGAGTGGACGGGCATGCTCGTGGCCGTGGGGGGCGCCGTGCTCATCGGGTGGGGCGACTTCTCGGCCGGGCCGACGCCGCTGCTGGGCGACGCCCTGGCCCTGCTGGCGGCCCTGTGCGGCGCCGCGTACTTCGTGGCGGGGCGGCGCCTGCGTCCGCGGCTGGGCATCTGGAGCTACGTGGGGCCGGTATACGCCCTGGCCGGGGGGCTGACGGCGATCTACATGCTGGTCCGGGGCCACCCCTTCGGCGGCTGGGGCGGCGGCACCTGGGCCGCCCTGGCCGGACTCGCCGCCGGGCCCATGCTCCTGGGGCACACCGGCTTCAACTGGGCGCTGAAGCACGTCCGGGCCTACGTCGTCAGCCTGGTCATGCTCCTGGAGCCCGTGGGAGCGACGCTCCTGGCGGTGTGGGTGCTGGGGTCGAAGGAGATTCCCGGCGCCCATACGTTCCTGGGCGGCGCGCTCACGCTGGTCGGCGTGGGGCTCTCCCTCCGGGCACGGGCCCGCTCCCGGGAGGACGAGGCCGAAGAGGCGGAACCGACTGCGGGCGGCGAATCGGCGGCGAATCGAGGGGGTCGCGACTGACGGTACCGAAGAGCTGGGTGCACCTGGTGCGCGGGGACGAGGTGGAGTCCAGCCACCGCGTCCACGGCGTCGTGGTGGGCCTGGAGGACGGCGAGGTGCGGTGCGGCGAGCCCGATCTGCTGGCGTACTGGCGGTCGTCGGCCAAGCCGTTCCAGGCGCTGCCCGTGGTGCAGGAAGGAGCCGCCGAGCGGTTCGAGATGGACGCCGCCGACCTGGCCCTCTGCTGTGCCTCCCACGCCGGAACCGCCGGCCACGTGACCCGGGTCCGCGACCTCCTGGAGCGAATCGGCCTATCCTCCTCCGCCCTGGCCTGCGGGGCCCACCGTCCCTACGACGAGGAGGCCGCCCGGGCGCTGGAGCGGTCGGGCGAGGACTTCGCCCCGATCCACAACAACTGCTCCGGGAAGCACGCCGGCATGCTGGCCCGGGCCGTCCACGCGGGAGAGCCCGTGGAGGGGTACCTGGAGTACGATCATCCGGTGCAGGAGCGGTTCCGGGAGGGCCTCTCCCGCTGGCTGGACGTGGAGCCCGATCGTCTCGGGTGGGCCACGGACGGCTGCGGCGTGCCGACTCCGTATCTCTCCCTCCGCCAGATGGCCCGTGCCTACGGACGTCTGGTCCGTGCCGCCGCGGAGGGCGACGGCGCGGCGTCCGACGTTGCGGCCGCGATGACGCGGCACCCCGAGCTTGTGTCCGGAGAGGGGCGCCTCACCACCCGGCTCCTCCGTGCCGGAGAGGGAGAGCTCCTGGCCAAGGAGGGCGCGGAGGGCGTGCTCTGTCTGGCCGGTGTCGACCGCGGTTGGGGGATGGCGCTCAAGGTGCTGGACGGCTCGAAGCGGGCCATGGGGCCGGCCGCGGCGGATCTCCTCCACCGCCTGGAGCTGGTGAGTCCGGCGGCCCTGGAGCGGCTGGAGGACGAGCGGACACGGGAGGTGCGGAACACGCGCGACGAGGCCGTGGGGCGGCTCCAGGCCGAGCTGTCCGTCCGGAGCGGACACGTGGCGGGACGGGTGTGAGGGGATGAGCGGCTCCGCGGCGCTGGCGGAGCTGTCGGCGGGGCTCGCCGCGGGAGACGACGGCGAGCTGGAGACGCTGCTCCGGAGCGCGGCGGAGGAGGCCGGGCCCGTGGCGGTGGAGGAGGCGATCCTGCAATCCCACCTCTTCCTGGGCTTCCCGGCCGCCCTGCGGGGAATGCGGGTCTGGCGCCGCCTGCGGGAGGACGCCGGTGAAGAGGGGGCCGTCGGGTTCGACGCCGCCGCCCCCTCCGAATGGGAAGCGCGCGGAGAGGAGGTCTGCCGCCGCGTGTACGGGTCGGCGTACCGGGGGCTCCGCCGGAACGTGGGGCGGCTGCACCCCGACCTGGACGCGTGGATGATCCGGGACGGCTACGGAAAGGTCCTGGGGCGGGAGGGGCTGGATCTGGCCGCGCGGGAGCTGTGTATCGTGGCGACCCTCGCCGCCGACGGGTCGCCACGGCAGCCCCTGCACTCGCACCTCCGCGGCGCCCTGCGGGCCGGCGCCGAACCGGCCGACGTGGAGGAAGCGCTGGAGGCGGGCCTGGCGAAGAGGCCGGATACCGACCGGACCGGGGGAGCCCGGGAGCTGTGGCGGCGGGTCCGGGAGCGGGCGACGAGCGACGAGAGCAGGCCGGGCTGAGCCCGGCCGCGCACCGACCGGCTGGAGATCACGAGCAGACCATGTTCATCGACCAGGCCTCGATCCACGTGAAGGCGGGCGACGGCGGCGACGGCGCCTCGGCCTTCCGCCGCGAGAAGGGGGAGCCGCGGGGCGGCCCCAGCGGCGGCGACGGGGGGCACGGCGGCGACGTGGTCCTGGTGGCCGATCCCAACCTGGACACCCTGCTGGACTTCAGCTACCGCGATCGGTACGAGGCCGAGCGCGGCGGCCACGGCGGCGGGAGCAAGAAGCGGGGCAAGGACGGCGACGACCTCGTGCTCCCCGTCCCCCTCGGCACCGTGGTCCGCGACGCCGACGACGGCGAGCGCGTCGGGGAGCTCCTGGAGGAGGGAGACCGGCTCGTGGTGGCGGAGGGCGGCCGCGGGGGACGCGGCAACGCCGCCTTCGCCACCCCCACCCGCCAGGCCCCCCGGAAGCGGGAGCCGGGTGAGAACGGCGAGGAGCGCCGGATCGAGCTGGAGCTCAAGCTCATCGCCGACGTCGGCCTGGTGGGGAAGCCCAACGCAGGCAAGTCCACGCTGCTCTCGGCGGTCTCGGCCGCGCGCCCGAAGGTGGCGGACTATCCGTTCACTACCGTGGAGCCCAACCTGGGCGTGGTGCAGGTCGCCCCGGCACGGAGTTTCGTGATCGCCGACATCCCGGGGCTGATCGAGGGCGCCCATACCGGGAAGGGGCTCGGCGCCCAGTTCCTGCGCCACATCGAGCGGACCCGCACCCTGGCCCTGGTCGTCCCCGTGGACGCCGGGGATCCGCAGACGGAGTACGAGCTGCTGCGCGACGAGCTCCGCTCCCACGACGTCGCCCTGGCCCAGCTGCCCCACTGTGTCCTGATCTCGAAGATGGACCTGGTGCCCCCGGACCAGGGGCCGCCGGAGATCGACGCGCCCGACGCCTGGGCCGTGCTCCCGGTCTCGTCGGTCACGGGGCGGGGCATCGACGACCTGAAGGAGGCGCTCTGGAACCGGGTGCAGGAGGAGAAGGAGCGCCGATCCGACGACGGGGAGCCGTTCGAGGAGCTCGAGGAGTGGACTCCCTGAGCGCCGGGGCGCCGGACGGGGATCCCGGCGGGAAGGCGGGGATCGGCCCGGCGCTCGACCCGGAGGTCGAGTTTCCCGGGGACGACCGGGAGCTGCTGGCCGCCATGGCGCTCTCCGGTTGCCACGACGTGGCGCTGGAGCGGCTGCGCTGCGTGCTGGACCGGGTGGGGTCCGCCGCGGCGGTGGTGGAGGACGGAGCCGGACGCGTGGCGTGGCGGGCCTGTCTGCGTTCCGACGAGCGGAAGGCGCTCAGGGGGCTGGAGCCGGCCCCGGCCGCCCGCCTGGAGGAGCTCCGGGAGCGCGGCGTCCGGGTCGTCTGCTACCGCGGCCCGGGCTATCCCCGGCGCCTGGCCCACCTGCATCAGCCGCCCCCGGCCCTCTACCTGCACGGCCCGCTGGACCTGGAGGAGCGTGCCGTGGCGGTGGTGGGGACCCGGTCGGCCACGTCCTACGGCCGCCGGGCGGCCCGTGACCTGGCCGCCGACCTGGCCCGGGCCGGATGGGTCGTGGTGAGCGGCCTGGCGCGCGGCATCGACACGGCGGCCCACCGCGCCGCCCTGGACGCGGGCGGGAAGACGGCCGCTGTCCTGGGGTCGGGCCTGGACCATCGGTATCCGGCCTCCAACCGCGGCCTGTACGATCGGCTGGCCGGGAAGGGGCTGCTCGTGACGGAGTTCCCCCCGGAGCAGCCGCCGCAGAAGTGGACATTCCCGAAGCGAAACCGGGTCATCGCCGCCCTCTCGGCCGGTGTGGTGGTCGTGCAGGCTCCGTCGCGGAGCGGGGCGCTCATCACCGCCGACCAGGCGCTGGAGCTGGGCCGCGAGGTGTTCGCCGTGCCGGGCCCCGTGGGGACGCCGG
>Ga0207797_1000792_pt1 | contig 23689 bp, 20 predicted proteins | sample PRCRCaboRojoPR_6_FD_187275 | JGI IMG/M metagenome (GOLD analysis project Ga0207797, IMG submission 187275) | Marine sediment microbial community from Cabo Rojo, Puerto Rico - PR CR 10% Liquid 1 (SPAdes) | ecosystem: Environmental > Aquatic > Marine > Coastal > Sediment | place: Cabo Rojo, Puerto...
TCCCGACCAAGTGTTCTGACTGGGTTCGCGTCTCCCGACCGAATGTTCTGACTGGGTTCGCGTCTCCCGACCGAATGTTCTGACTGGGTTCGCGTCTCGGGACCGCCGTTCGTTCCGCCCACTGGAGCCCGACCGAACCGGGATTGTGCCGAGTGTGTATCCCCAGGGGAGTACCGGGTCGGCCAGCCAGCTCTGCTTGCCACCGTCCAGCCGGGGTTGTTCTGGCAGCTCAAGGACCGAGTCGCCTGCCTGTGCCGAAATTCCCCGAACGGAAGGGCTAATGCAGGGGCTCCGTTAGCTGGGAGGTGATGGGCGTTCTGGAGGACAAGACGCGGGCGCGGTACTTCTACAAGTACCTCTCGAAGGTGTATGACCGGGTCAACTCGTTCATCTTCACCGAGCCGATGCGCGACCGGGCCATATCGATGCTCGACCTCCAGGGGGAGGAAGCCGTCCTCGACGTGGGCTGTGGGACCGGATTCGGCACCGAGGGCCTGCTCGCGCACACGGACGACGTCGTCGGCGTCGACCAGAGTCCCCACCAGCTGTCGAAAGCCCGGGAGCGGCTCGTGATCGACGAGGAGGTCACGTTCACCATGGGCGACGCGGAGCGGCTGCCCTTCCGCACCGACAGCTTCGACGCGGCCTGGTCCTCCGGCTCGATCGAGTACTGGCCGAACCCGGTGACCGGCCTCCGCGAGATGCGCCGAGTGGTCAAGCCCGGTGGCACGGTGGTCGTCGTCGGCCCGAACTACCCGGATTCCCGGATCATGCAGGCGGTCGCCGACGCGATCATGCTCTTTTACACGGTCGAAGAGATCGACGAGATGTTCGGGGAAGCGGGATACGAGGACGTCGATCACGAGATCCTCGGCTCGAAATACTGGTCGGACCCGGCCATCGCGTCAGTCGGGACCGTCCCCAGGGACTGAGGTCCGGACTCGGGTCACCGGCGTCTGCCCGCGGAGCACAGTGATGGTGACCGTCGCACCGGGCTCCAACCCCGGCTCGTTCGAATCCGAGAGGGTGAACGACGCCTGCTCGCCGACGGTCCACTCCGGGTCCGCGGCAGAGTTGAACGGCCCGGTCGGTCCCGGGTCGAACCCTGGTGCCGAGAAGAACGGCACCGGTGGTTGCTGGGTGAGGCGCTGACCCTCCACGGAGACTTTGAGGGACACCCGCCGGACGTCGATGGGCTGGCCCCCGTCATGGGTCAGGACGATAGTACCGTCCGGGGACGCCGATGCGGAGAGGCGAGCGAACTCGGGGTCAGTCCGATCGAGCGATGCGGTGCCGACGCTGGCCGTCAGCACGCCGGCCAGCAGCACCGCGATCAACACGAGCGAGACGGTCCCGACGACGGGCGACACTGCTCGAGGCATACGGCGGGTTGGTCCGACCCTCCCATTTAAAAATACGCCCGGGCGGCAATCCGACGTCCCTCGACACGGTGACCGCCGACCCGGCCCTCAGCCGGCGTTCACCGTGACGTTTACCGTCTCGCTGTTCGTGGTGGCCGTGACCCGGAAGGTGCCCGCGGGGCTGATCGTCCAGACCCGGCCGTCCTCGCCGGTCTCGCGGACGACGGTGCGGTTCACGCTGACGGTCGCCGGCAGCGGGGCGCCCGTTGCGTTGGTGACGTCGACCGCCAGGGGACCGCCCGCGTAGGCCTTCGAGACCGTAATCGTGGTATTGTTCACGCTCGCCTGGGCGCCGACAGCCGTCGGCAGCCGCGAGAGGGACTTCTCCTGGACCTCGCGGTAGACGTTCCGCGAGGAGGTGTCGAGCAACGAGTCCAGCGAGCCGTGGTCGTGGCTCAACTCGAAGCGGAACACGTCCTTACCGATCGACCTGATGCTGACGCCCCCGTTGTTCACCCACGCCCAGGGATACAGCTCCGCGATCCGGTCCTGGGCCGCGTCGAGGTCGACGCCACCGACCGCGGCGTCCCTGGCGTCCGTCCGTACCGCCTCGCGGACGTAGGTCCCGTCCTCGATGGTGGCGAGAACCGCGCCCTGCCCGGATGCACCGACGAAGAGTCGATCAGTCGCGCCGCCCCCGGTCACCGCAGCGCCGAGATCGTCCCGAAGGGGGCCCTGGTGCTGGAGCAGGTCGGCCTGCAGGTTGCGCAGCCGGTTCTCCAGGCCCGGATACGGGTCAGCGGCCGACTCGACGGAACTCGCAAGGGACTGGAGGTGATCGGCCCGTTCGTTGATCTCGCCGAGGATGGTCAGGTAGGTCACGGCGGTGATCTCGCCGGCGACGAACCGCGACCGGGCCTCTGTCTCGCGGACCTGGAGCGACCCGACCCGGCCCTCGAGGAGCACGGTCGCGTTCCTGATCGCCCGCTCCTGGGCCTCCTCGTCGACGGCCCGCTCGATCTCCGTCTCGACCGCGTACATCTGCAAGGTGCCTTCCGCGTTCGTGCTCGCTGCGTGCAACGCGTTGGTCACGGCGAGATCCGCCTCCTCGAAGGCCGAGGCGTCGGTCGAATCCAGCTGGAGGACCCGGGTCGTGTTGGGCGACGCACCCTCGACCGGCGCGAGTGCCGTCGCCTCGGCCGGCTGGGCCACCGGGGACGAGTGTGGCCCGGCAGCCAGCGGGTGTCCCATATCGCCTGCCGGCGACGCTCCCGGCGCCGCCTGTGTGACACCCGATACCGCCGCCGGCGAGGCAGCCAGGGCGACAGCCCCCACCACCAGGATGGCACCCAGGATCGCGGGGAGGGGGCGGGTCATACCCCCGCGTTCGACGCCCGCCGTAAAAAGGGATGCGGAGGGACCGGCCGAAAGACCGATCGGACCCCGGGGCCGGCGTCGTATCAATAGAAACTACTTTGGCCGAGCGAGGGCCAGCACTCACCAATGCGACGGTCCGTCCTGCCTGTCGTCCTCGCTCTCCTCCTCGTCCTCCCGCTCGGGGCGGTCGGACCGGCCGCGGCCACGCCCAGCCACGACGGGACGACGATCGAAATCGAGATCCAACCGAACGGCGACGCGGTCTGGACGGTCGCGGCCCGGTACAACCTCTCGACCGCAAACGACACCGCGGCCTTCGAGCGGCTGCGGTCCGAGTTCGAGACAGGAGACGCGAACGTGGGGCTTTCCGCGGACCTCTTCCGGGAGGCCGCAGCCAGGGTGGCCCAGCGGACGGGCCGAGACATGGCGATCGCGAACGTGAATCGTTCGAGCCGGTTGACGGTGGCCAACGGCTCCCAGGTCGGCGTGCTCTCGCTACGGTTCACCTGGACGAACTTCGCCGTCGTGGAGGGCGAGGTCATTTCGGTCGGCTCCGCCTTCGAGGGCGGGTGGTTCGGCGACCTCGCGGCGACTCAGACCCTCAGGATCGCGCCGCCCTCGGGCTACGGAGTCGAGACGGCCCAGCCGTCGACGGGCATCGTGGGCGGGACGCTCCAGTGGGAGGGGCCCCAGGCCTTCGGTCCGGGCCAGCCCGCGGTCGAGTTCGCCCCGCCCGCGTCGCCCACCACCCCGACGACCCCGCCGCCGGAAAACGGAATCCCCTGGGCGTACACCGCGATCGGATTCGTCGGCCTCGTGATCGCGGGCATCCTCCTCGTCGCCTGGCAGGGCGGATATCTCGGTGGCGGCAGAGCCGGCTCCGGAAGTGACGAGCAGCCCGGTCCTGGCGACGGCGACGCGGCTGCGAGTGGCTCTGCCGCCCGAAGGAATGACTCCTCCCCCGACTCCGGCCCCGCCACGGAACCGGCCACCGAACCCGAGGAAGCTACCGGGGAACCGACAGGGGACCGGGAGGCGGCTGCCGACGTGGACACCGACCTCCTGAGCGACGAGGAGCGGGTCGAACACATCCTCCAGGAACACGGCGGCCGCATGAAGCAGGCCCAGATCGTCGAGGAGACCAGGTGGTCGAACGCCAAGGTCTCCCAGCTACTCTCCGCGATGGCCGAGGAGGGCCGGGTCCAGAAGCTCCGGATCGGTCGGGAGAACCTGATCTCGTTGCCGGAGTACGACGACGAATCCTGACCGGCGATCAGTCAGCACGATTCCTGACCGCCCCGGACAACGACCACCAGTCCTGGCCGTCCCGTGCAACCACCACGAATCCTCACCGGCCCTGACAACGACCACAAATCCCGACAGCCCCGGGCAACGGGGGCCGTTGTTGTCGCCTGGGCACGAGGGGCGGCCACAACACCGAACATCCGGTTGGCTGTTTCACAAACGTTTAGCTTCCGCCCTCTCTATCGTGGGAGTGATGGACATTCTCGTCACCGTCAAAGAGGTAGCCGAAGTCGCCGATGACTTCGAAATCGCCGGCACGGCGATCGACGAGGCGTACCTCGAGTACGACCTCAACGAGTGGGACGATTACGCCGTGGAGGAGGCCGTCCAGCTCCAGGAGGCGGGCATCGCGGACGAGGTCGTGACCGCCACCATCGGACCGGAGCGTGCGGACGAGACGATCCGCATGGCCCTGGCCAAAGGCGCCGACCGGGCCGTTCGCGTGTGGGACGACGCTCTCGCGGAGCAGGACCTCATCGACGTCGAGACGAAAGCCGAGATCTTCGCGGCGGTCGCCGAGGAGTTCGAGCCCGACCTGATCCTGACCGGTGTCCAGGCCGGTGACGACAGTCTCGGGGCCACGGGGGTCGCGCTCGCCCGCCAGCTCGACTACCAGTGGGCGGCGGTCGTCAACAACCTGTCCCTCGAGGGCGAGGACGGCACGGCCCGGGTCCACCGGGAACTCGAGGGCGGCGTCGAGGAGGTCACGGACGTCGAGATGCCCGCCGTGTTCACGATCCAGACGGGGATCAACGAGCCACGCTACGCGAGTCTGCGGGGCATCCGCCAGGCACAGTCAAAAGAGATCGACCCGCGCTCGCTCGCCGACCTCGGGCTTGACGCCGAGGCCGCCGAAAGCGAACTCCAGGTCGCGGAGATGTACGAGCCGGAGGCCGAAGGCGAGGCCGAGTTCATCGAGGGCGACCCCGACGAGCAAGCCGGGGAGCTGGCGGGCGTGCTCCAGGATTCGGGGGTGGTCGGCGAATGAGCGACGTACTCGCGATCGCCGAGCATCGCCGCGGGGAGTTGCGGGACGTGAGCTTCGAACTGATCACGGCGGGCGCGGCGGTCGCCGAGGCGGCCGGGGGCGAACTCCACGTCGCGATCATCGGCGGTGACGTGGAGGGGTTCGCCGAGGACCTGAACCGCGAGGGCGTCGACGTGGTGCACGCCGCGGCAAACGGCGAGGAGTTCAACCACGACGTCTACGTCCAGACCGTCGAGGCGTTGGTCGACGAGGTCGGGCCGGAGTACCTCCTCCTGCCCAACTCCGTCAATGGTCTGGACTACGCCCCCGCGCTCGCGATCGACCGCAACATGCCCCTCGTCACCGACGTCGTCGAACTCGAGGTCGATGGAGAGGACCTCGTCGCCATGCGGGAGATGTACGGCTCGAAGGTCGAGACGGCGATCGAGGTCGCCGAGGGCCCCTATGCGATCACCATCCGGTCGGCGGAGTGGCCCCCCGCGGAGGGCATGGGCGACGCCGAGGTCCGGGCCTTCGACTTCGAGACCGACGAGGACGCCATCGGGACCACGGTCACCGGGTTCGAAGAGGCTGCCGGCGGCGACGTGGACATCAGCGAGGCCGACTTCCTCGTCTCGGTCGGGCGCGGGATCGGCGAGGAGGACAACCTCGAACTCATCGAGGCCCTGGCCGAGGCAACCGGCGCCACCATCTCCGCCTCCCGGCCCATCGTGGACAACGGCTGGCTGGCCAAGAACCGACAGGTCGGCCAATCCGGGAAGACCGTGACCCCTGACGTCTACCTCGCCGTCGGGATCTCGGGGGCCGTCCAGCACGTCGCGGGCATGAAGGGAGCCGACACCATCATCGCCATCAATACGGACCCGAACGCCCCAATCTTCGACATCGCGGACTACGGGATCATCGGCGACCTGTTCGAGGTCGTCCCAGAGTTGACCGAGCAGCTGAGCTGATTCGGGGTTCGTTTTCCACCACGGCGCCGCGCCGCCGTTTCCCGCCCGCGTTCGCCGGCAAGAAAAGCCACACTGGATAGCCTGTCCCGGTAGGTTTTAACCCGGCTATGCCAAACCACCGCTCGATGGAATACGTCGACGCGCGCCGGGACGCCATCGAGGACCGCCTCCGGGAGGTGGTCGCCGCGGTCGAACCCATGGAGCTCGAGGACGAGCTCGAACACGTGGTGCTGGCCGGCGGCAAGCGGGTGCGGCCGACGCTCACGCTACTCTCGGCCGAAGCGGCCGGCGGCGACGTGTGGGTCGAGGGGTCCAATGGGACGACACTCGGCCCCCACGGCAAGCTGGCCCTCGATTTCGCCGTGGGCGTGGAACTCGTCCATAACGCCTCCCTCGTGGTCGACGACATCATCGATCGCTCCCGGCTGCGTCGGGGGACCGAGAGCGCCTGGGCCGCCTACGGCCACGGCCCCGCCATCGTGGCCAGCGACGGGCTCCTCGGGGAGGCTTTCGAACTCTTTTCGGCCGACCCGAGAGCGATGGAGTCGGTCTCGCGGGCGCTGGTCGAACTGGGGGAAGGTGAGGCCCTCGAGCTCGTCGACCAGCCCGCCTCCGAGGGGGAGTACATGGACCTCGCCCGCCGCAAGACCGGGGCCCTGTTCCGGACGGCGGCCGAACTCGGCGCGATCGCGGCGGACGCCGATCCGGCCACCATCGACGGGTTCGGCGAGTACGCCGAGCGGGTGGGGATCGCCTTCCAGATCCGCGACGACGTGCTCGACGCCGTGGCCGATAGCGACGACCTGGGGAAACCAGTCGGCCACGACGACGCCATGGAGCGGCCCTCTATCGTGCGGGTCACGGGCGAGTCGCCGGCCGCCTTGACCGATAGAGCGAGGGCGGAATCCGACGGCGCGCTGGCCGCCCTCCACCGCCTCGACCTGGAGGACTGCGAGGCGATCACGTATCTCGAGGACCTCGCGGTGTTCGTCGTCGAGCGGGATCGCTGATCCCCGCCGCCGTCGAGCCGCGAGGACCGCCCTCGCGACGCTCCCTGGCCGTCGTCGTTACCCGCCCGCAGCCCGGGCGCGACGGGATTCCACCACTGCGAAGGTCAGGGTGCTCAGGACGCTCACCAGCGTGCCGGCCGTAAGCACGGTGGCGAGGGTCCCCAGGTCCACGAACCCGAGGAAGAAGGCGCTGGTCGCGTGGAGCACGCCGCCGATCGCGAGGATGTAGAACGGGGCGTTGAGGTACCGCCACTGGAATCGGCCCGCGAGGTACTCGTCGGTGATCTGCCCGAAGCTTGTGGTTAGCGCCGCCGCGGCGAACCAGCGCACCGCCCCGTAGAACAGCGAGGCGATCACGGTCCCGACTCCCGCGGGCCCCTGGGCCTGGACGGCCTCGAGGGAGTCCAGGCCCTCGACGCCACCGACGAACAACAGCGCCGCCGCGACGACGTAGGTGATGAGCGTGACCCGGCCGGTATAGAGGCTGTCCCGGGCCCTCGCGACCAGCTCGTCGACGCTGCCGCCGAGACCCAGGCCACGGAAGAGCGCATAGAGCCCGACGGCAGCGGAGGTGAGCCCCAGGACGGTGCCCGGCAATCCGAGCAGGTCGGCCAGGACCGCGAGCGGATAGATCAGCAGCAAGATCCCGAGTGGCACCAGGATGGTCCCCCTGGTCTCGGGGTCGTCGAGCACCTGCTTGATCGTGTAGTACATCGATTCGAGGTCCTGTGCCTGTCGGACGACCACCCGGCGGACGCCGTCGATGGGCACCCGCGAGCGGATGACCGGGACGACGCTCTCGTCCTGGGCGCCGTCGGTCACGACGATAACGCGGACCTGTTCGCTGGTCTGGAGCATCGCCAGGATCTCGTCGAGTTCCTTGCCGACGGCCCGGGTCGCGGCGACGTCCGCCCGGCCCTCGCCCGTGACGGCCGCGACCTCCACGCTCTCCTCACCCTTCGCGGAAAGCGTATCGAAGAGGTGGACGCCCTCGAAGAGGACGTTGACGTCGCTGTCCTCCGGGTCCGCCTCCGCGAGGGCCACGGCCGCGTGCTCGACCTCGTTCCGGCCGACGACCGGGGTCGGAATCCCGGTCTTGCGGCCGAGGTCGTCGTCGAGGTCGACGCACAGGACCAGCTGCATCATCCGGAGGTAGGGCTGCGCGTCGGTAAGAGTCTTCGGCCGGCACCACGCCCGGGGCGGGTTTCCCAGTTCCGAACGGTCACATGCCCCCGAAAAACCCCCCGTATGCCCCAATCCCTGCATGCCTCAATCCCCGCGAGTTCCGGGCCGACCGCGCAGTTTTTGACCCGGGAGGGGTAACGATTGCTCGAATGATCTCCCGGGGCTGCGAGCAGTGCGCGCTCGGCGGCAAGATGGTCCTGTTCGTCTACGGGTACTGCGACGAGCGGGACTGCTTTTACTGCCCGCTGGGGGAGAACCGGAAGAACGTCGATCACGTCTACGCAAACGAGCGACCGGTGGCCACCGACGAGGACGTCATCGAGGAGGCCCGCTCGATGGATGCCCTGGGCACCTCGATCACCGGCGGCGAGCCCCAGGAGGTGATGGACCGGACCACCCACTACCTCTCGCTTCTGAAAGACGAATTCGGCGATGACCACCACACCCATCTCTACACCGGGATCACGGGCGGTCGCGAGAACATGCGCCGGTTGGCCCAGGCCGGCCTGGACGAGATCCGGTTCCACCCGCCGCTCGAGCTGTGGGGGGACCTCCACGGCACCGAGTGGGAGGATATATTGTATATTGCACGGGAGGAGGGGCTCACCCCTGCGTTCGAGATCCCGGGCGTCGAGGCCGAGACCGAGTTCATCGAATTCATCGAGGAGGGGGCCGCGGACTTCGTGAACGTAAACGAGTTCGAGATGAGCCAGGGGAACTACCGCCGCATGCAGCAGCAGGGCTACGAACTCCAGGAGGGGCACATGAGCGCCGTCGACGGCTCCAAGGACACGGTGCTCTCGGAGATGGCGAGCCATCCGAAGGTGTACTTCTGCACGAGCGTGTTCAAGGACGCCGCCCAGCACCGCAACCGCCTCAAGCGGAAGGCAGAGAACCTCCGTCGGCCCTTCGACGAGGTCACGGACGACGGCACCCTCGTCTACGGCGTCACACAGGCCACCCCGGCCCGGTTCGACGAACTGGGCGTCCCCCAGGAGTACTTCGAGGTCTCGAACGGCCACATCGAGGTCGCGTGGTGGTTGCTCGAAGAGATGGTCGAGGACGGGGACCTCGAGGAGGGCGAGATCGTCGAGCGCTATCCGACCTACGACGAGCAGGTCGTCGAGCGGACCCCGCTGGCCTGAACGGACCCGCGGCACCCGGGCTCATCACTCGAATCGTGACACGAGATGCGCGCCGACGGCTCCGGCGCCGTACGCGAGCACCCCGGCCACGAGCGCGAACAGGAGGCCGAACCTGAGCCCGTATTCCAGGCCGCCAACCAGTTCGGCGCGGGCAGACGTGTAGGCAAAGCCCATCATCCGCGGATGCGAATACCGGGAGGCTACCGCCCAGGCGCCGCTCAGGTACCCCACCAGCGGTGGAAACGCGAACCACCACATCCCCACCAGCCACAGCGACCCGGCGGTCGGAAGGAGACCTGCATCCCACCAGCCGGCAACGAGGGCGATTCCGAGCGCGAGCACGATCCAGGGCAGCGAAAGGCCGACGTTGGCTCCCAGCACGAACGCGCCGGAGGCGAGGACTAACAGTGCCAGGACGGAGACCACGACCGCGCGCCGTGGACCGGCATCACCGACCAGGATCCGATGGAGGGTCCCAGACCAGTTCGTGGTCATACCGGCCCAAGAGGCGGGGACGATAAGTGTCATGTGGTGAGTGACCGACTCCCGAGGAGGAGGGAACCGGCAGGGCGGTCGGCTCGCACCGGAGAAGAGTCCCGTCAGCTACTGCCACCTTCGGACGGTGACCAGTCGGACGGTCACCCAACGGCCCCGATCAGCCTTCCAGGGGATCGATGTGGTGGACGGCCTCAGGCGAGAGCAGGCGGCCGCTCGGGAGTTCGACCCAGCCGTTCGCCAGCACCCGCAGTTGCCCCTCGTGCAGGACCGACTCTTGTTCGTAGTCCCCGTATACGATCGCCTCCGCGTAGCTCGTGACGAACTGATCGCTGATCTCGCTCCAGGGGGAATCGGTGGATATGACCATTCACGGACCGATAGTGTCGCCTCGTAGTTCAGTCTTGGCCGGCCGCCCGCTCCTGCGGCACGAGCGAATGCGTGGGCCCAACCTACCGGAGACCACCATCCACGCCGCTCCGCGGCGCGATTCACCGCGAGCGCCTGGCGGCGCTCGCGAAGCGGTACTTTCCCACATTTCTGAGCCACGAGGGGCCAGCGGCCCCTCCGGATGGAGGAACGGCGGCCGAGTCGCCGCGAGTGGACTGGTTCCCCACGGAGCCGCAGGCGACCGACGAAACCCGAGCGAGACGAGTGGGAGCGCGCCCGCCGGGGAATTGAACGTCACTCACAGCGGAGCTGTTCGTCCGTTCAATGCCCGGCTGTGGCAGGCACGCTCAGTTCAATCGAGCGACCCGCCTGCGGCGGTCGCTCTCGGCTCACAGTCCCGAGAAGTGCGCCGACCGGGATGTGAACTGGCATCAGACGGTCCTGTTCGCCTCTCTTCGTTTCGTGCAGGGACTGACTCCCCAGGCACGACAAGAATGTAGCCAATCCCCCCGGGGGAGTCGTGCAAGCATCCGCACGAGCGAAGCGAGTGCGGTTCACTCGACGCGAGCGGGGCGAGACACGAGCGGGGCGAGACGCGAGCCAAGCGAGTGCCTCGGTGAGGCGAGGGGCGAAGCCGCGAGCAAGCGAGGGTCGAGGGCGGAGTTTTTCCCCACGTTTTTGCGAGGGAGCGGTCGCCGGAGGCGACCCGACCGAGTAAAAAGTGGGCGTTAGAAGATGTTCGCCTGCCGGTAGACCGAGATGCCCGTGCTCGTGATCTCGTAGGGTTTGGTCTCGCGGCTGTGGTTCGCGTCTCGTATCTTCTGGATCTCGATGGCCAGCCGGGTCTCCCGGAAGTCCTCCGGCCGCACGTATCGCAGGATCACGACCGCGTCCGTGAGATACTCGATGACCCCGTACCGCGAGGCAAAGGGGTTGTCCTCGTCCGACTCGCTGGTGAGCATCGTGGTCACGCCCGCCCGCTTCAAGGAGCGGGCGAAGTCGTAGATCTCGGTGCGGCGCGTGGCCTGGTCCTCGTACATCATCTCCAGGAGCGAGACGGAATCGAGCACCAGCCGCGAGGCCCCGAAGTCCTCGACGAGCCGGGGGAGTTCGTTGCGGATGCTCGTCAGACTGTTGGCCATGTCGACCGGATCGAGGTCGATCACCGCCAGTGAGCCGTCCTCGGCGTACTCCTCGAACGGCCAGCCTTTCTCCCGGGCGCTCTGGAGGATGCGGTCGCGGCTCTCCTCGAGAGTGATGAAGACCCCGCGCTCGTCGTTGGCAAGGGCTTCGTTCAAGAACTGGAGGCCGAAGGTCGTCTTGCCGGTGCCCGCGCCGCCGATCGTGACGACGAGTGCGCGTTCGGGGATCCCGCCCTGGATCATCTCGTCCAGGCCGTCGATCCCGATGTCGATGCGGGGGACCTCTGTGTGGTACTCCTCCTCTTCGAAGGTATCATACTCCTGAGAGACCCCGAACCCGAAGCTGCCCCCGGCCCCACCGGGCGATTCCAGGTCGAAGCCGAACGACTCCTCGACGTCCTGTGGGACCTCGGGACTGCCGGCCTCGTCCCGGTCGACCCCGAAGGCGGCAGCGATGTCGTCCATCGTGGCCCGAGCGTCGGGTCTGTCCTCCGCAGGAGGCTGGTCCCCAGATTCGCCAGCCGTTGGGTCCGGTTCCGCTTCCGAGCCCTCCTGCCCCGCGTCGGTATCTTGCCGGTCCGCAGTATCTCCGGGGTCCGTCTCCTCGTTCTCCTCGGAGCCGTCTCCCGCTGTCTCCCGGTGCTCTCTGACCGCGCGCTCGAACCAATCCTCGTCCTCCACTGGGCCATCGGCCATGTGATCACCTCCACGCCGCTCGCAGTATGCCTACGTCCGTCGGTCCCGCTCAAGTACCTTTCCCGTGTGGGGCCTTTTTAGTGGGTGCCAATCCTCCGCCCGCGTATGGACGTGGGTATCGTCGGGCAACGCGACAACGCCAGGGCCGCGGACCTGGCCGGCGAAGTCGTCGAACTCCTCCGCGAGGCCGCCGTCGGGGTCCGCGTCGACATCCAGACGGCCTCGGTCCTCGGTCTGGAGGGGACGCCGGTCGACCAGATGCGGTCCTGTGACCTGGTCGTGAGCATCGGCGGCGACGGGACCTTCCTCTTCGCCGCGGGCGGCGCCGGTTCGACCCCGGTCCTGGGGATCAATCTCGGGGAGGTGGGGTTCCTCAACGCTGTGCCCCCCGAAGAGGCGCTCCCGACGATCCGCCGCGAGATCGAGCGCTTCCACGAGACGGGCTCGATCCGGCATCGCGAAGTCCCCCGCGTGGTCGTCGGGGGCGCGGACGGCTGGTCGCTCCCGCCGGGGCTCAACGAGATCACCATCCAGGGCCACCAACGCGGACACGTGGACGGCCTGAATCTCGAAGTCCGGGTCGACGAGGCCTTGTACTCCACTGCAGAAGGGGACGGCATCCTGGTCGCCACTCCCACGGGGAGCACTGCCTACAACATGAGCGAAGGCGGGCCGATCGTCCACCCGCAGATCGACGGGTTCGTCGTCACCGACATGTGCGGTTCCGGGTCCATGCCGCCCCTGGTGGTCCCGCTCGACGCCGACCTCACGATCCGCGTTGCGGGCGCCGACGAGGCGATCGTCTCGAGCGACGGCTCGGACCACCGGACGATCGCCCCGCCGACCGAACTCGCGGTCGCGGCGGCCGACGAGCCCGCGAAGGTCGCCGGCCCTGTCTCGGACTTCTTCCAGGCGCTCAATAAACTCGAGTGAGCGTCCCAGGCTCGCCCCTCGTTTGAGCCGTGTTGACGACGGCCACGCCGATCGTCGAGTGGACACAGACGGCAGCGAGAAGCTCGCTGTCCCAGGTTTTCGCCAACCCCACCCGGCTGGCCGTAACGGAAAGCGTTAACGGCGAATGCGCCGAACAGTAGTCAAATGAGTCACCAACTGCCGGACGTGCAGGCGTCCGAGCCCGACGTGACGGTGGGGCTGGGACGGGTCGGCGTCACTGGTGTCGAAAAGCTGGTGAAGATCGCGCGGGAGAGCAAGCGACCGCTCGTTCTCATGGCCGAGTTCGAGGTCTACGTCGACCTGCCCAAACAGCGCAAGGGCATCGACATGTCCCGGAACATGGAGGTCATCGACGAGATCCTCGAGGAGGCCGTCAGCGAGCCCATCTACCGTGTGGAGGAGATGTGCGGTGCCGCGGCCGAGCGCTTGCTTCAGAAGCACGATTACACCTCGCAGGCGGTCGTGAAGATGGAAGCCAAGTACGTGGTCAAGGACATCACCCCCGCCACGAACCGGCAGGCCCAGAGCCGCGTGGACATGATCGCCAGCGCGACGGCCACCGAGGGCGAGCAGACCCGCGAGGAGATCGGTGCCCGCGTGGACGGCATGACGGTCTGTCCCTGCTCCCAGGGGATGATGGAGGAACGGGCCCGGGAGAAGCTCGAGGACCTCGGCGTCGGCGACGCGGAGGTCTCGGAGTTCCTGAGCGAGGTCCCGCAGGCCGGCCACTCCCAGCGAGGCCACGCCACGCTCTCGGTCGAGGCGGATGGCGACCCGGACGTCGACTTCCGCGACCTGATCGAGATCGCCCGCGACGCCATGAGTGCCCGCATCTATAATATGGCCAAGCGCCCGGACGAGGACCACATGACCTACGAGGCCCACGCCCAGGCCCGGTTCGTCGAGGACTGCGTTCGGTCGATGGCCGAGCAGATCGTCGAGGAGTGCGACGGGCTCTCCGACGAGGCGGTCATCACGATGCGCCAGTCCAACGACGAGTCCATCCATCAGCACAACGCCCACGCGGAGCGCATCGCCACGATGGGCGAACTCAGGAACGAAGTCAACGGCGGCACCTGATCGGCCAGTCACCGCCGAGTTCGCCCGGCGGGCCGTCGATCAGATGCGGTCCGCATTCCCCCAGGTATCCTCGAAGGCGGCCCACACCTCCGAGGCGAAGCCCTTGTCCTGGAGGTCGATCATGGCGAAGGACTCCTCGGGGCTCACCGGATTCGAGAGTTCGAGGCATACCTCCGCCCGGTCGACGATGGTCACATTTCCGTCGATGGTCTCGTTGACCCGCACGTCGAAGCCCTCGTACTCGACGATGGCGTCGGCATAGCGGCGGGTCACGTCCGCGGGCAGCTCCCGGTCGAGGGCCGCGTCGATGAGCATCCAGACCGTGACACCTCGCTCGAGGGCCTCGACGAGGTGTTCGATGACCTGTCCGCCCACGTCCCCCAGGTCGAAGCTCGAGGAAAGGGTCCCGGAGATCATCAGGATGTGCTCGTCGGCAGCGTCCAGCCGCTCGAGCAGCAGGTCGATGCTGTTCTCCGGGCCCAGTTCCGCGGTCCAGAAGCCGTCGGCGGGTTCGGCAGGGTGTTCGAGGTCGTGTGTGAGCTCCTCGACCACCTCCTCGTACTGGTCGGCCTTCTCGGCGAGTTCGCGCTTGCGGTCCTCCAGGAGGCGGTCCAGGGCGGTGTCCGGCTCCACTGCCACGTACTTCTTCGGCCGGCTGGCGGCCTGGCTGCGAACCAGGTGCTGGGCCTCGATCGACCCCAGCACGTCGTAGATTCGGCCCATCGGCACCCCGCTATCCTCGGACAACTCCTTCGCGGTTGCCGGTCCCGTCCGGAGCAGCGCCCGGTAGGCGCTTGCCTCGTACTCGGAGAGGCCGAGGTCGCGGAGGTCGGTCATATACCGACCCACGACGAAGACGACCAAAAACCCATCGGGAGTTTACGCGAACGGACCGGTCGGCTGCGTCAGTGCAAGAGTCGCCGGAGCATGCCCGGGTGGGCGGAGTGGGTCGGCAGCTGCCCGTCGTCGACCAGCGGGAACGAGGAAAGATAGCCGTCGTGGAGGGCTGCGGCGATGGACCTCGACCGCGCCGTGCCCGCACGGGCGTACTGGTATGCTTCTTCGAGAGCCAGCGTGTCGGCCAGGGGGACCAGTTCGACTGTCGTGCCGCCGGGTTCGATGGTCAGGAGCAGGTAGGACTGCGGGAGCGAACATGCCGCCGGCGCGGCAACCTCGGTCAGGCCGTCGCGGCGGGCGACGCCCGGCCAGTGATTGTGTCCGGTGAGCACCAGGGGCACCTCGTGCTCGGTCAGGCTCCGGTGTACGGACCCGCGGTGTGCGAGGGGCTCGTGGTGGTCGTCGATGCGGACCTCCCCGTGCTGCTCCTCGTCCGTGAAGAGGTTATGGTGGGCCAGGACGATCGGATTCCGCGCTGCGGCTAGCTCGCGCTCCAGCGCCTCGCGCTCCTCGGCCGTGAGACTCCCGGCAGGCGAGTCGCGGTCGGCGGCCTCCGGGTGGGAGGCCGTATCGACGGCGACCACGTCTACCGCCCCGACACGCCGGGTGGCCGGGTATGGACCCGGCCCGAACCGACGCTCGAAGGCGGCGATCGGTGGCGTGGTATGGTCCTCAGTTTCGTTGGGCACGTCGTGATTCCCCGGGACGGCCACGTAGGGCACGTCCAGGACGGCCAGGAGTTCCCGCGCGATCTGGAACTCGCCCGGATGTCCGTCCTTCGTGAGGTCGCCGGCGATGAGCACGCCGTCGACGGCACCCCGGTGGACGTCCGCGATGACCGCCTGGAAGCGGGTGATCGTCCGATGGTACACCTTCCAGGTGCCCTCCGCCCGATCCGTGAGGTGTGGATCGGCGACGACCGCGAGCCGGGTGGTCGGCCCTCGCGGCCGTTCGAGCCTGGCGACCGTGGGGCCCGAGGGGATCATCGCTCCCGACGATCCCGGGGCTCCTCGGGCACCGGCGTCACTTCTATATAGATTCGGTCACCGAAGAGCCGTTCGAGTTCGCCATCCAGTGCGCTGTCTCCCATCACGACGAAGGATACGGCTGCACCGGGTTAAACCTGTCTCAAATAGTATATAGTTCTGTGGCGAAGTCGCGATAGGACTGTATAGTCTATATAGACTCGCCCCGGCGCGGACGCCCTACCGGATCGATTGGACGGCCGCCACGAGGTCCTCGGGGGTCTGTATGGGTCCTTCGAGCGGGTCAAACCCTCGAATGCGAGCGCGACCCGGGGCCGCCAGGTCGGCTCCAGGAACCACCACCTTCTCGGGGTCCGCCATCCGGAGCGCGGCACGGTGGAGGTCGCTGCCGGCACCAGTCGCCACGTCGATCGCGAGCGTCTCGTCGAGCAGCCGGGCCGTGGCCCGCCCATATCGACCGGCCTGCACCCCGAGGTGGTCAGCGGCGTCGGCGAAGGCGTCGAGTGCGGCGCGGGCCGCCTCCCGGTATGGATCGGACTCAGTCAACGCGGCGAGGTCGACGAGCGCGTCGGCCAGCCGGGCGTTCGCGTCGATAGGATACAGGGGCCGGTCCACCAGTGCCGGCCCGTCGGCGGTTCCGTCGACGAAGGCGCCCTCGGGGGACTGGAGCCTGGAGATGGTTTCCTCGGCCACCTCCGAAGCGGGCTCCAGGTAGCGGGTTCCGAGTACCTGGCACGCGGTCGTGAGCGCGTCGAGGACGGCCCCCTGATCCCAGATCGTGATCGGTCCGCACGCGTCCTCGTGCCGACGAACCCGCCCTTCTATAACACGCTCCCGCAGGAGCCAACCGAGTCCTCGCTCCGCGTATTCGCGGGCCAGTTCGTCGTCCGTGTACGCCGCGTAACGAAGGAGAGCTTCGACTGCGTCGCCATTGGTCTCGGCGTATCGGGCCGCATCGGTCGCGGGCCGGTCTTCCGGTCGTCGATCGGCGGGTGGCTGGCTGAAGTACTCGCCCGGGGCCTGGCTGTTGGCGAAGCCTTCACCTGTCCAGAGCGTCTCGACCAGGAACCGGACCGTGCGCTGGGCCCCCTCCCGATGGGCCGTGTCCCCGGTCGTAAGATAGGCCTGGGCCTGGGCGCGGAGCATGGCGGCGTTTACCGACAGGAGTTTCTCCAGCATCGGCTCGCTCCAGTCCCGGGCCCGGGCGTGCCGGAAGAACCCGCCATCGCCCGAGTCCTCGAGGTGGGCGCGGATGGCAGCGAGTGTCTGCTCGGCCTGGGCCGGCCGGCGGGTGAGTGCGAACTCGATGGCGGCGGGGAGCGGGAACTTCGCGTCGGTCCCCCAGCCCGCGTGTTCCTCGTCGAAGCTGGCCTCGAGTTGGCCGACGAGCTGGGCTTCGATCGCGGGCGAGATCGACCCGCCCGGCAGGGACGTCTCCTGGAGTGGCTCGGGAACCCGACCGGCGGCGTCCTCGCTATCGGTCCAGGAAACCATCACGCGGTCGAGCACGTCCCGAAAGTCCTCGGGGTCGAGGTACCCGGCGGTCGCCAGCAACCGGCCGTCGGGTGCGAGGAACACCGTCGCTGGGAGCCCGCCCATCGTGTACCGCGCCCGGACCATCGGGTGGCGGTCGGCGTCCACCCGCACCGGGACGAGGGCGTCGTTGATCCGGGCCCCGATACGCGGGTCGGCGTAGGTCCGCGCGTCCATGGCCCGGCACCACCCACACCAGAACCCGGAGACGGCCAGGAGGAGGGGCTGATCGGCCGCAGCCGCTGCGTCGAACGGCTCGTGGCCCCAGGGCTGCCAGTCGACGGTCGTCTGGGTGGCGGACTCGTCCATGCCTCCGGCTGGGACCCCCGGCGGGAAAGCGTATCGGACGGTCAGTGGCCGCCGCTCGACGAGGGTGCCGAAGGGTTATACGGCCTGGGTGGCTACCGTCGCGCGATGTTGCGGTGGCTCCTGATCGCGCTCCTCATCATCCCGCTCGCGGACATGGCGCTGTTGGTGGTCGTGGCGGGGTACATCGGCTGGCCCGCAACGGTGGCGCTGGTCGTGCTCACGGCGCTGCTCGGGATGCTCTTCGTACGGGCGGAGGGGCGACACACGCTACGGCGGGTCCAGCAATCGCTTGCCCAGGGCGAGCTGCCGGCGGACCAGCTCATCGACGGGGGCCTCCTGATCGCGGCGGGCGCCTTTCTGCTCACGCCGGGTCTGGTGACCGACGCGCTGGGATTCCTGATCGCGATCCCCGTTACCCGGGTCCCGATCCGCCTGGGCCTCAAGCGATTCGTGATCGTGCCGCTCATGGATCGCGAGACGGGCGGCTTCGCGACCGGCAAAGTCTACACCTTCGGATTCCCCGACGACGAGGCCGGCCCCGGCCCCGGGCCTGGACCAGGGCCGATGGGTGGGCCGGACGATCCCTTCAGTCCGAGCGGCGGTGGCGAGGACACCGTGGACTTGGGGCCGGACGCCTACGACGTGGAGTTCGAGGACGAGGAATAGGGCTTGCAGGCGGCGGTCGAGTCCCGGGACGGCGTCGCCGCCGTCTCGCGTGACCGCCCCGGGCGAGTGTCACAGCACGGGGCGAGTTGGTCCCGTCACCCGTCATAAACCCTCGCCTGCGGGCGGTCCGTCGAAAGGAAACCCTTTTACTTGCCACCGGGCAACTCCAGGTTGTTCGGGCCAGTAGCTCAATTAGGTAGAGCGCCACTCTGATAAGGTGGAGGCTTGCGGTTCAAATCCGCACTGGCCCACTTTCTTCCGAACAACAACCGTCGAGGGGCCCGTCGGTGTCCCGAGACGGTGGGTGAGGATGAAAGTGGCGCGGATTTGAGCCCCGGAAGACGAGTGAACGTAGTGAACGAGTGTTCCTCTGGTTCAAGTCCGCACTGGCCCATATTCTGCGACTCGCACCGCGACGCGACCAGCGGTCTGTGTCGCGGTGCGTGTGATCGGCCGTGTGAATTGCCACTGCGGATTTGAGCCCTGTCAGGCGAGCGACCAATGGATGCGAGTCTGACCTTCTTCGAACTCCGCCAGGTCCGACAACCCTGGTCCAGTAACAATCAAAACTCCGAAAACTCACGTACCGGCCGGTGTCCGACCCCGCGAAAACCGGCAGAAAGGCCGCAGATTACGGCGGGAACGTGCCGCCACCGCCGCCGCTCTGCAGCGAGGAGGGCAGGTGGGGCGCCATGCCGTGACACTCGGGACAGGACATCTTCGTCTGGACGAAGCCACCCTGTTCGAAGTCGTTCCCGGCGGCGTGACAGGAGACACAGCCGTTCTCCGGGTCGACCGCGTCGACCTCGGGGACTTCACCGGCGACCTTGTCCCAGTTGCCGTTGACCTCGGCGTTCAGGAGTTCTGCCACCATTCCGGCCACGTCCGCGGCCACGCGGGAACACCGCTCCGCACGTTCCGCCGAGCTCCAGGCGTACCCCGTCGTCTTGCACCACTTCGTCACCGACACGTGGCACAGTGGCGACTTCGAGCGGTTGGCCGCCAGATCCAGCGTCATGCCCTGCTCGGAATCCGATGGCGGCTCGTACTGCGGGAACTTCTCCTGCTGGTAGCGCTGGTGGATCTCGTTGACGATCTTCATCGTCGTGCCGCTCCGACCAAAGGCCAGCGCGGCGACGGTCGAGCCACCCGTAATCGTCCCACAGAGGGCCCCGTTCTTGGCGCCACCGCCGGCACCCCACCAGGCCGCGATGGACGGGACGTCGTCCCAGCCGCTTCCGTTGCCGCGCTGGGAGGCGATCAGCGTGTGGGCCACGCCTTCCGCGCAGTGCATCCCCGCGTAGTAGTTCTCGCGGGCCTTCCGGCGCATCTCGTCCGCGTTCACGGGCGTCCATCCCAGCGGTTGGTCCACACCCGCGCCGTCCTGCGCCGCGGCCGTTACTTCGTCGATCCCGAAGCCACCGCCGGCGGAGGCGATACCGAGCCCCGCGGCAGCGGCCATCGACCCGCCCAGGAATCGACGCCGACTCGTTCCAGTCTGCTCTGTGTCTTGTTCGGACTCCGGCATAGCTACACCTGAGGAAAGGGTCCTCGCCACCTTCCACGTGACTGCAGATATGTCAAGGCCTTTTTATAGGGGTAGACGTCCGTCGACGCCACCTATCAGACCAGGCGAATATCCGTCCAGAACGGCCGTTCGATGCGAGTATTGCCGGATTCCATGTCCAGCCATTCCATGGTATTGCGTATCATATGTAATTCCATCACGCACACCTTTCAGATCCTTGAATACTATGGGACCCCGGGAGGACTCGGCCTTCGGTCGGGGACGATCGCTGAACGGTTCGCAGATCTCCCGGGACGGAGAGGTTCCTGGGATATCGCCGCTTCTCGTGGGTGATATTGCCGTTCCCGGGCGAATCACCCAGCGGACGACCGATAGCTACCATCCCATCCCGAAGGATACCTGAACCCCATGGCGAACGACATCTAATTAGGTCGCCCGCGCGCAGGCACCGCCATGGACGTGGCGCTGGTCGTCCTCGATGGCTGGGGGCTCGGGGACCACGACCGATCGAACGCTGTCGCCGCTGCGGACACCCCGACGTTCGACCGCTACTGGGCGACCGGCGCGACCGGCCGCCTCCGAACCGACGGCCCGGTCGTTGGACTCCCCGAGGGCCAGATGGGGAACAGCGAGGTGGGCCATCTCACAATCGGCGCCGGACGGGTCGTGGAACAGCCCTATCTGCGAATCGACCGGGCCGTCGAGTCGGGGACGCTCTGCCAGAAGGACGCCGTGACGGGGGTCTTCGACCACGTCGAATCGACCGGCGGTCGCGTGCACTTCATGGGCCTCGTGAGCGACGGCGGCGTCCATTCGGATCAGGCCCACATCCACGCGCTCCTCCGGTGTGCGGCCGACCGCGGGGTCGAGGCGGTCACACACGCGTTCACGGATGGACGAGACACGAGCCCGACCGGGGGCGAGGGGTACCTCGCCGAGCTCGAATCGGCGATCGAGGCGGCCGGCACCGGCGACGTGGCCACGGTCTCGGGGCGGTACTACGCGATGGACCGCGACGAGAACTGGGAGCGGACGAAGCGAGCCTACGACGCCATCGTGGAGCGGTCGGCCGAGCACGAGGCCAGGTCGGCTGTCGAGGCGGTTCGGGACTCCTACGACCGCGGCGAGACCGACGAGTTCGTCGAACCGACGCTCGTGTCGGGGAGCCCAGAGCTCGCGGGGGGCGATGCCGTGTTCGTCTGCAACTTCCGCGCCGACCGCGCCCGACAACTCGTTCGGATGCTCGCGGACCTCGACCCCGTCTGGGCGGAGCCGACCGATCCGCCGGCGGTCGAACTGGCGACGATGACCGAGTACGACCGGGAGTTCGACTTCCCCGTCGCGTTCCCACCCGAGGAGCCCACGGAGACCCTGGGCGAGGTCCTCGAGCGAGCCGGCCGGACCCAGCTGCGGATCGCGGAGTCCGAGAAGTACCCCCACGTGACCTACTTCCTCAACGGGGGTCGCGAGGTGGAGTTCGATGGCGAGATCCGCGAGATCGTCCCGAGCCCGGACGTCCCGACCTACGACGAAGCTCCCGAGATGAGTGCTCGACCGGTCACCGACCGCGCGATCGAGATCGTCGAGGCCGAGGACCCCGACGTCATGGTCCTGAACTATGCGAACCCGGACATGGTGGGGCACACGGGCGATTACGAGGCAGCCATCGCCGCGGTCGAGGCCGTCGACGAACAGCTCGCTCGGCTGGGCGAGGCCGTGGGCGCAGCTGGCGGCCACCTCCTCGTGACCGCCGACCACGGCAACGCGGACGACATGGGCACACCCGAGGAGCCACACACTGCACACACGTTCAACCCGGTCCCGTTCATCTATCTCGCGCCGGACGGGACCGATGGGGGCCACGAGGTCAGGGACGAAGGCGAACTGCGCGACGTCGCTCCCACCATCCTGGGCCTCCTCGGTATCGAGCCGCCGGCGGCCATGACCGGCCGGTCGCTGCTCAGGGAGTCGTAACTACTCAGTGCGGCCGTCGTAGACGATTTTCCCGTCGACGACCGTGAGCGCGACCTCGATCTCGTCGATGGCGCCGGGTTGTTCCCACGGCGAGGACTCCAGGACCACGAAATCCGCGAGTTTACCGGACTCGATCGTGCCCATCCGATGCTCGTCGTGGCCTGCGTAGGCACCCCCCGCGGTGTAGGCCCGGAGCGCCTCGGTGACCGAGAGCCGCTGTGCCTCGACCGGCGCGTTGACGGTCTGGTGGACCCCGAACAGCGGATCCATCGGCATGCAGTCGCTCCCGAAGGCCAGCGGGACGCCGGCTTCGAGGAACCGGGCGTAGCGGTTCGACCCGGTGCGCCGCTCGTCGCCGAGTCGCCGGTCGTAGAGACCCCCCTCGCCCGCCCATTTGAGGAAGTTCGGCTGGACGGATGCCACGATGCCCGCGTCGGCGAAATGCTCGATGTGCTCGTCGGTCGCGAGTTCGGCGTGCTCGATCCGGTGGCGGTCCCCCGGCGCCGCGGCCAGGGTCTCCAGAGCGGTCCCGACCGCCACGTCGCCGATGGCGTGGACCGCGACCTGGAATCCCTGTTCGGTCGCTCGATCGACGATGGTCGCCAGCTCTTCGGGATCGACGACCCAGGTGCCGTCGGCCTCGGGGTCGTCGGCATACGGTGTGGAGACCTTGGCAGTCCGGCTCCCGAAACTCCCGTCAGTGTAGGTCTTCACCGCGCCGACCTGCAGGAACTCCCCGCCCGCGTCCGAGCGGAGTCCGAGTTCGCCGAGCGCGTCGAGGTGGTCGCTCCAGTAGTTGAGTCGCACGCGGAGCGGGAGCTGGCCCGCCACGTCCATCTCGCGGTAGACTCGCGGAGCGTGGGATTCCCGGACCATGTCGTGGACGGCGGTGACGCCGTGGCTGTGGGCGTAGTCGATGGCTGCCTCGAGGAGGGTTCGGGTCTCCGCCCGGTCCGGTTCGATCGCCGCCCACAGCGCCTCGGCGGCCGCTTCGTAGACGACGCCGGTCGGTTGGCCGGTTTCGGTGTCGGCCGCCGAATCGCCGTCCGCAATCTCGACGTCCGAGTCCGGCATGGCCCCCTCCAGGCGGTCGAGCGCGACCGTGTTGAGCGAGGCCGAATGCATGTCCACCCGGATCGCCGCGACGGGCCGGTCCTCGCTGACTCGATCGAGGTCCGCCCGTGTCGGGAACCGGTCTTCGGGCCAGGTGCTCTCGTCGAAGCCGAAGCCGAGGATCCAGTCACGGTCGTCCCTGGCAGCCGCCTGCAACCGGTCGAGTGCGTCCTCGAGGTCCGTGGCGGCGCCGAGATCGGCGTGGACCTGGTACTGGCCGAGCTGTTGCATGTGGACGTGGGCGTCGACGAAGCCGGGGAGCAGCACGCGCCCGTCGAGGTCGATCCGGGTGGTATCGACCCCCGCGAGGAACTCGATCTCGTAGGTGTCGGCGACTCGCAGAACGCGCCCGTCTCGAACGGCCACCGCCTCGGCCTCGCGATCCGGCTCGGTGAGCGTGTGGACCTCGCCGTCGACGAAGACGACGTCCGCTGCCGTTGTCATACCTGTAGGGACGGCCCGCGTGGCAAAACGGTTGGGTTCCCCGGACTCGCTCGCGCGCAATTAGGTATTGTCGGTCGGAGGACTGGCTATTGTCGGTCGGAGGACTGGCTATTGTCGGTCGGAGGACTGGCTATTGCCGGTCGGAGGACTGGCTATTG